>Ga0210400_10004939_pt1 | contig 11412 bp, 10 predicted proteins | sample IncBWH26MmetaG_FD_155456 | JGI IMG/M metagenome (GOLD analysis project Ga0210400, IMG submission 155456) | Forest soil microbial communities from Barre Woods Harvard Forest LTER site, Petersham, Massachusetts, United States - Inc-BW-H-26-M | ecosystem: Environmental > Terrestrial > Soil >...
TGGATTGGGAATCGGTAGCATCGATCCTCCATACCCATTTGCGGATGCCTTCGCCCCCGACAGCGTGAAGGGAAATATTCCGCTGTCCGATTTCTTCCCTAACCAACAACCGCGAAACTTCGCGCCCATCACCATACCCGCCGGCTACGGCCCAAGCTACTTCCAGAACTATTTCGTGAACCACCCCAGCGAAACCCCAGACGGCCCCGACGCGGACGACGACTAAAGCCGGGCCGCTGACCCCCGATTCACGAAGTGCAAATCTAAACCCCATCTGGAATTAGGGTGCCCCAACACTGTCCGCGCTCTTTGCGGAAAGCGAGTGCGGCAGGTGTGAGCGTGTTGGCATTGGCTCAACCGGTTGAGGCGAGAATCGTCTATACTCCCGCGCACAAGAAAATTCCTTTGTGTAGCGGCGACCAGAATCTGTGTTTCAAACTGGACCTCAACCACGATGGTGTCACTGATTTCAGGATTATCCGCGTGCGCTACGGAGAGGCTTACGCGCTCTCAATCCACCCATCTCACATCCCGACCGAGAACCGCATTTGGGGCGAACCCGACGGCTCTTATCGACTTGCCTCCGCCTTGAATGCTGGTTTCACAGTCGGCCCCAATTCTTTTAAGTTCGAGCCTCTCCACTATTCGATCTGGGCAACGAAAGGTTCGAAATCACACGGCTAATGGAAAAAGGTTCAGAACAACTATCTCGGCCTGAAATTCTACGCCCACGGAAAGGCTCATTACGGGTGGGCACGTCTGAGCACTACACCCAATACAATTCTGACCGGCTACGCCTACGAAACCATCCCGAACAAGCCGATCATCACGGGCAAGACCGACGGCGTTGATGACGGCAGTATCGGACAACCGAATCCCGCTGATCCAGGCCCCGACGCTTCTGTAATCAGTCCGATTTCTCCAGCGCAGCCCGCATCGCTCGGCACACTGGCAATTGGATCGCCCGGATTGTCGATTTGGCGGCGAAACGATGGGCACTGCAAGACAACTGATGTACAAGGCATCGGGCCACCCGCGACTATCTCATCAGGCCGATGTATGATGTCCGGGGCTAAAAATGGGCTACGCGCTGCATGGCAACTGATTTCCAGCAATACCCAGGAGGTAATTCATGAGACGAAACGGAAGCTCTGGCGCTCCGACAACCGCTTTGCTGCTGGTTTCGGCCCTACTTCTTTTGCTGACGCCGTCGGCGAATGGGGAAACCAAATTTCGTACACTTTACAAGTTCAAGGGCGGAAGTGACGCGAGCGGGCCGCAGGCAGGTCTGGTCTTTGATAGCGCCGGAAATCTCTATGGCACAACTATCTATGGGGGCGCTCAGAAGTCAGGCACCGTATTCAAGCTGACACGGCACTCCCACGGAAAGTGGACGGAGAGCGTTCTCTACAGCTTCTGCTCACTCTTACACTGCACCGACGGTAGTGCCCCAACCGCAAGCCTGGTCTTCGACAGTTCCGGAAATCTCTATGGCACAACTACGGGCGGCGGAGCGAACTACGCCAATGAGTATGCTGGCACTATATTTGAGCTGACGGCCGGATCAGACGGAAAGTGGACGGAGAGCGTTCTCTATAGCTTCTGCGCGCTTCAGAATTGCGCCGACGGCTCGCTGCCGCAGGCGGCCTTGGTCTTCGACAACAATGGGACTCTTTACGGGACGACGCGACTGGGCGGCGCCTCCAATCGCGGTACCGCGTTCCAGCTTGCGCCGCAGCAGGGCGGGGGCTGGACTGAGGGTGTGATTTACAGTTTCTGTTCGGGATGCGGTAACGGCGAGATCCCGACAGCTCCCTTGATCTTCGACGCCATAGGAAATCTCTATGGCACAACGTTCTACCCGGATGGCACCACATATGGCACCGTCTTCGAATTGAGCCCCGGCTCCGGCGGAACTTGGTCGGAGAGTGTGCTCTACAGTTTCCCGAACCCAACAGACACCGGAGGCGAACCATGGGCCGGCTTAGCTTTTGATCAGGCGGGCGACCTCTATGGCACGGCGTGGGGCGCGGGAAAGCCAGGGTGCAATAGCTATGGCTGCGGTGGAGTTTTCCAGCTGACGCCGAACGGGACAGGAGGTTGGGATGAAACCACACTCTATCTTTTCACGGGCGGGGTAGACGGGAGCACTCCACTTGCAGGCGTGACTCTCGACAGCTCAGGGAACGTGTATGGAACGACAGCCGGCGGTGGCGCTCAGACTGGAGTGGTCTACAAGCTGGCGTATGAATCCGGCGGTTGGAATTATCGGATACTACATACCTTCGGCGCCGACGGTGATCCTCAAGCAGGCTTAATTCTCGACGGAGCAGGAAGTCTTTATGGAACAACCTTCGGCAACCAGAACGTCAACCATGGTTCGGTATTTAAACTCACGCCCTAGCGGGCTTTCTCGTGACTGGTGGCTCACTCAAGCTTCTTTTTGTGTTCGGTCCCATGAGATCCGTTTGTAAACCATGTCGTGGAACTAGACATGTTTTTGGCTTGAGTGGGGCGTTCGACGGCCCGATAGCCAGCGCACCTTGACAGGGACAATCCGGACGGAAACCCAGGGAGATGGGACGGCTCCTGATCTTTCTGCAACCGCTAAGGTTTCCTGCGAGGGCGGGTTGGGCCCGCCCATTCGCGGTGTAAATCTCAATCACATATAGAATGCGGGTGCCCCACCCTTGCCGCATTGTTCTGCGGAAGGGTGGGAGGCGACGATGCCAGCGGTGCGACTTCTTGAGTTGTGGCCAAAGAAAAAGCCCTCGAACCTCTCGAGGGCTTGAAATCACTTACCCGGAGAGCCGCTACTCCCGGACCGAAGAGGGCACGCCGGCCTTGCGAGCGTCTTCCTGCATTTCTTCGAGTTGCTGTTTGGCGGCGTCGGCGGCTTTCTTCTTTTCCTCGATCTTTTTCTTATAGTCTGTGTCTTCCTTGTCCCATGAGCCCGAATTCCGCAGACGGTTGCCGGCATCCGCATACATTGCGGCCGCTCGCAGTTGATACTCGCGTTGCTCCACATCTAACTCGCGCGCCGCCAAATCGATCTTCGCTTTCTGCGCCGCAATCCGGTCCTTCCAATCGTCGTAAGTCTTCTGCCGGTCTTCCGGCGATTCTCCAGGCTTGGTCGCCGGCGGTTTGTCCTCCGCCTTCTTATCGGACTGCCCTGCGTCCGCCGCCGCAGTTTGCGCCGGATCGCCGCTCACCGCTCCAGCCTGGCCGTCGCCCGCCCCCGCCGCGCCGCCCACCACACTGAGCTTGTCATTCAAAGGCAGATTATCGTTGTCGAATTGCTTGGGGGTGGAGGTTTTTTTGTCTTTGCGGACGGTGCGGGCGTAGTCTCCCAGCGATTGCTGCGGTGGGGTTGAATCCTGGGCGTTGGCGAAAGACGCCATCAGTCCCGCGAGGGTGAGTCCTGCGATGCAAACTTGTGTGCGTTTCATATTTATTTCATCCTCCGTGCCGCGGCCCGCATGACTTCACAGGCATACCGGCGTTGATGCAACTCAAGCTTGTGCGGCTTTCGCGGCTCTTGCGCCCGCGAGAAAACCGCCAATCGTATGATCCAGGTCGGCTGCTTCCGACACAATATCGACCGCCAACTGCCGCACCAGCGCCGGATCGCGGCTGACCGCCAGTTGTTGCGCGTAACTGGAAATCGTGGCCAGCGAATTCCGCAGTGCCAGGGCCATCTCGCCCGACATTTCACCGCGCAGATCCTGTTGCCGCTGGATCGATGCAAATTCCGTTTTGTCCGTGATCAGGCAAGCCGAACCCAAGGCCTCTCCGGAAGGCGCGTACACGGGAGAGATCGTGATCTCGAAAATCCGTCGCTCGCTTCCAGGAGTGAGGTAGTCGGCTTCCATGCTTCGCGACCCGCTCGGCTCTCGCAAACTCGCTCGCACGATGGCAGCCAGTGTTTCCTGACTCCCCGCAGACGAAGCCGAACTCAGTCTTGCCTCCCGAAATATTTCATTGACACTCATTCCCACCGGCGACGCAAATCCGAGAATGCTCTTGGCCGCGCCATTGGCATTGCGCACCAAGCCATTCGTGGTCACGAACAACACTCCGCTCGAGAGGTTCGAAAGCACGGCCGCGCTGATATTTTCCGAAGTCTTGGCCCGGCGCCGCTCCACCTGCTGCTCGCTCATCAATTCATGTTTCTGCTGCTTCAGTTGCTGAATCACTGCGTTATAAGTGTGCAAGGGAAACTGCTCCAGCTCGGGAGCCGGATCAATCTCGAACGACTCCTCCGTAAGCACCCGGCGCATGCGCCGCAACAACAAGGTCGCCACCCAACAGCCGAAGCCCGTGATAAAGAGCATGACGGCCATGCGAACCACAATCGGGTTGCTGAGCAGCTTCACAGCAACCTCCAGTACCAGCGGAAAAACTGGTCGCCAAAGAATGAAGCCACGATCGCCATGCTGCCGAGAAACACTCCAAACGGCATGGGAAACCGGCGCAGCGCAATGCTGGCGGACTCCCACCCATGACGTCGCGCCAGACGCGCCGGCTCATGATTCCGAATCATGCGCCGCCGCGTACGCTTGATCCACACCACCAGCACCGTCGAAAGTCCGGCCAGCGATCCCAGAATCGACGCGCTGAACAAGGTAAAGATGGTCAAGCGGATTCCCAGAAACGCGCCCACCATCGCCATCAACTTGACGTCGCCAAAACCCATGCCCTCGACGCCGCGTGCCCGCAGGTAAATCTCGCCCGCCCCGTAGATGAATGAAGCCCCCAGCGCCGCTCCCATCAGCGCCTGCAACAACGAGAGCCAGGGACTGGAAGCGCTCGCACCAGACTGATAGACGAGACCGAACAACATCTTCGAAAGCAAATCGTTGACTGGAACCACCAGGCTGAACAGCAATCCCAAAACAATTCCCGGCAAGGTCAATTTGTCCGGCAAGAGCTGGGTCTCGGCATCGGTAAAGATCAAGCCCAGCAGCAGGAACCCGAAAACACAATATTTCAGCGCGGCCAAGTTAGGTCCGAAGTACGCATAGCAGGCCAGAAACAGCGCGCCCGTAAGCAGTTCCACTATGAGATAACGCGCCGAGATTGAAGCCTTGCACTGACGGCAGCGTCCCCGCAAAATCAACCAGCTCAAAACCGGAACATTGTCATAAAAGCGGATGGGCCGCTCGCACTTCGGGCAAGCCGACCCCGGATGAATCACCGACAAATCCCGTGGCAAGCGATAGATACACACATTCAGGAAGCTGCCAAAGGCCAGCCCCAGCGCGAAAATCGCCAATGCCAATGCAGGATCCACCGTGTGCTTTGCCCACTCCTAGCCAGAATTATGCTGGTTTCACCTCGATTATACGGTGCTTAGGAGGGCAGGACCCGGGTACTAAAGGGATTGTCCCGAAGGACGATGAGCGAAGAGAGCTCGATCCAGCGGCAGGTAAATTGCCCTTCTGGGATGGTGAAAACATGCCCCCCAGGAACGACGCCGATCCAGCGAGCCTCCGTCCTTTTATCCAAGTTAAAATGAAATTCGATTACCTCTTGAGGTGGAACTCATTATGCAGCAGGCATTCGGACTAAATATTCCGCAAACCCTGGACGATGTTTGCGATCCGGCGCGACTGGCTCTCGTCGTCTACGACATGCAGGTCGGAATCGTGAAGCAGATCGAGAATGGTTCGCAGATTACGGACAGAGTTCTTCAGGTTCTCGAAGCGGCCCGCAAGGCGGGAATCCGGGTCTTTTTTACGCGCCACATGTCTCTCCCCAGAGAACTCATGGGAGTATCTCAGCTTCGCATGGCCATGGCTTGGCAACGAGTGAAATCGGTAGACGAGGTCCAGCCCTGGTTCTTGCGCGACGCGCCGGGGTTCCATCTGATTCCGGAGATGAATCCACTGCCCAGCGAAGCCATCTTCGACAAAATCGCGATGTCCGCTTTCGAAGGCACACCCCTGGACATGGCATTGCGCGATTGTGGCATCGTCGCGTTTGCCATCGTCGGCATCGCCATGGAAATTGGTATTGAACCAACGGTGCGGCATGGGGCTGACCTTGGCTACATTCCGGTTGTTGTCACGGACGCTTGCGGCTCCGGACACCGCGACGCGGCAGCGCGTTCCATCGCCAGCCTTGAATTCGCAGGTGATGCTTTGCTCGCCACGGTTGACAACCTATGTGCCCGGCTTGGACGTAAGCATTCGTCGTAACAGTTTTGACATCCACATCTAACCGGTCGTTGAGGGCCGGCTTCGAGCCTGTGTTGCCCCAGGAACGCACAGCGGGACTGAAGCGGCTTGGCGGACGGGCCGCGGTAGCCTCGTTGGCCGCGACCCGCCAGGGTGGGGAATTAACTCGTCCCCTGTCCTCTAACTTCCGATCCACGTTGACACCTACCCAACACGACCCTAGACTGGAATTGCTTTCGACCCGTTCCGCGTGGATTTGGATGCAAAGCTTGTAACCGGAGATCGAGGACGCCTCATGGCCTGGCTGCAAAACAAGTTCGAAAAGAATTTTCTGATCACTACGGTGGATTACGTCTTCAACTGGGCCCGGAAGTCGGCAGTGTGGCCCATGACGTTTGGCCTAGCTTGCTGCGCGATCGAAATGATCGCCTCGTCGACGGCGCGGTTTGATATTGCGCGCTTTGGGTCGGAGGTGTTTCGTCCCAGCCCGCGGCAGAGCGATCTGATGATCGTGGCCGGCACGGTGACGCTGAAGATGGCGCCTGTGGTGAAGCGTATTTATGACCAGATGCCTGATCCCAAGTGGGTGATTTCGATGGGGGCGTGCTCATCGGTAGGTGGTCCGTTCAACACCTACGCAGTCTTGCAAGGCGTGGACAAAATCGTGCCGACAGATGTGTACGTGATCGGGTGCCCGCCGCGCCCGGAAAACCTCTTCTACGCGCTGCTCAAGCTGCAAGACAAAATCGACACCATGACGCTGGCCAAGAAGCCCACCGAGGTGCGGCTGGATCAGAATATGGTGGAGAATTTCAAGCGGCAGGTCATGATCGCGCAGACGCTGCAGCCGAAATAGCTGTCAGCTGACTGCTGAATGCCGAATGCCGGATGCTCACTAAGCTCACCACGCAATCCGAACTTCCTCCTGAAGGCGAAGCCAGGGAATTTGCTTGTGGCGACAAGGTTATTTGTGTCGCCAACGTGAATGGGACTATCTCGGCGATGGACAATGTTTGCTTGCATCGCGGCGGGCCGCTGGGGCAGGGCGTTATCGAAGCGAACAAGCTGGTTTGTCCATGGCACGGATGGCAGTGGGATCCGAAGACCGGAGAGGCGGCGCACAATCCGAGGGCGAAGGTTGCCGTTTATCCGATTAAGGTGGAAGGCGACGACGTGATGGTTGAGTTGTAGGCCTGTTCGTTTCTATCCCAAATACTTCAAGAACTTTCCTGGCTGATTGTCGAAGCCTGGGAAGACCTGATTCAGCGCTTTGTTTCCCAAATGTTTGAATACTGCCTCTCCCAGCACCTGGCGGAAGTCTGTGGTTACGGCCAGGTCGCGGCCTTCGTAGAGCTGGGATTGGTCGAGGCCGGGCCAGCGTCCGTAGACTTTGCCGCCTTTTACGGGGCCACCCATTACGAACATTACGTTGGCGTGGCCGTGGTCGGTGCCGCGGTTTCCGTTTTCGCGGGCGGTGCGGCCGAACTCGGACATGGTTACGATTATCGTGTCTTCGGCTAGATCGCCGAGATCGGTCCAGAAGGCGGCTAACGATTGCGAGAACTCGCGGAGAACATTGGCAATCTGGCCTTGGGTGCTGCCTTCATTGACGTGATGGTCCCAGCCTCCGATATCGGCGAACGCCACTCGCACTCCAAGATTCGCTTTGATCAATTGAGCAAGTTGTTTGAGGCTGTCGCCGAAGCGTCCGTTGGGATAGTCGGCGGCGGCGGCGGGTTTGTATTTTGCCGGGTCCGCGGACTTCAGCATCTTTACCGCGTCGAACGTTTCCTGACCGGTGCCGTGGAGCACGGAATCGACCGAGTGCTCGTACATGGCCTCGAACGTATTGGCGTTGGGAGTGCCTTTGGGATTGTTCCCGCCTACGCCGAAGTCGCTGATGTTGTTGATGGCGACTGCGGGCTCGCTGCCGGAAAGAATTCGTGGCATGGAGGGCCCCAGAGCAATTGCGCGAAATGGGGATGGGTCCGCCGGAGAAGGCTGGCGCAAAGAATGTAACGTCCGGTTCAACCAGCCATCTTCGGTAGCCTTTATGCCGGGTGTGCCGGATTCCATGAAGTCTTGCGCGTCGAAGTGGGAGCGGGTGGGATCGGGCGAGCCTGCGGCGTGAACGATCGCGAGGTGGCGCTGCTTCCAGAGCGGCTGTAAGGGCGAGAGCGATGGGTGAAGCCCGAAGAATCCGTCGAGATCGAGGACGGCGTTCCGAGGGATGTTGATGGAGGGGCGCATCGCGTAATAGGCGCGCTCGCCGTGCGGCACGACGATGTTGAGGCCGTCGGCTGCGCCGCGTTGGAAGATTACGACCAGGCGTTTGTTCTTTGCGGCTGCTGACTCAGCCGCATAAGCGGCACGAGTCAGGAATGCGGGAACGGCGGCGGTGCCGATCACGGTTAGCCCACCGTTTATTAGAAATGCGCGCCTTGTGATTGACATTTGTGCTCTCTCTAACGAACCGCTCCGTAGTCGCTTCGAACATTCTGGCTCAGTGCGAATTTTCGTTCGGTCCGCACCGGCGTGGACACCCGCGACCTGCACTATTTCCTTTGAAACTCTGGTGATCCTAATAGTAAACCTGCGATCAGAGTGTTGTCTGAAACTTGGGATGAATCGTCCCGCTTGCGGTTGCTGATCTTGGAATCTTGCAACCGTGCGGTGATTGCGTCTTGCGTCTGCTTAGAAACGTCTCCTGCCAGTAGACCGTTTTCCAGTGTGACCACGGTTTGTTGTGGATCAGCGGGTACATGCGTGCCTTTTACTTTTCCTGCGGTGAGCGCCAGCGCAAAATTCATGCGTCCCAAAAGCGCGGAGGAATTGACCCAGGCATCGGCCTTCATGGAATAGCCCGTCGGCGGCTGCAGTCCGTAGAGCGGCATTCCCATGGTCTGCAGCTGACGCGCAATGGGCTTGGCATCGGTCACTTCGGCGCCGCTGGCTCGCACGGCCGAGACTACGAACTCCAGTGGAGTTTTTACTTTGGCGCGATATGCGTCGGGCGCCCAAAATTCGGGTGAGTCCAGCATCGTCTTGAGCACTTCGCGGATGTTCCCGTCTTTTTTCAAGAATGTTTGGGCCATGCTATCGACCAAAGTTGGCGGTGGGTCGTCCGAGACGAAACGCATTGCCAGTTTCGTGCACACGAACTTCGCAGTCGACGGATGATGAGCCAGGATATGCAGGACTTCAAGGCCTTCCCTCTCGCCTTTTGGTTTGATGCGGTGGCCGAGGACGATCTTGTCTCCGGGCTCATGAGTGTGTTCTTCGAACGTGAAGCCGCCGCCCTGCTTGGGTTGCTTCAGCGTCCATCCGGTGAAGACGCGGGCTACCTCGGTGACATCGTTTTGGGTGTAACCGCCATTTACGCCGAGGGTGTGCAGTTCCATCAGCTCGCGACCGTAGTTCTCGTTCAGGCCGTTGCGCTTGCCTTTGGATTGGTTGGTCTGGCTTTTGTTTCTGATCCCTTGCCTTGCTTGTTTATTAGCTCGTTTGGGAATGCCGTTGGCTACGTCGGAGTTTGGACCCACGCTCAGCCAGTTATCGAGGTAGAAGAGCATGGCGGGACTCTGCGCGGTCGCGACCAACAAATCCTCAAATTTGCCCAGGGCGTGCGGGCGAATGACGTCGCGCTCGTAGCTGGTGAGCAGGTAGCGGTCGGCGCCTTTGCCGAGGAATACGTTGAAGTGATTGAACCAGAACTCGGTCATCACTTCCTGCAGCTGGCGATCGCTGTAGATGGCACGCAGCAATTTGCCCTCGACGAGTTCGTCGGTGACGACTTGTTGAGGATTGTCGAGCGCCATCAGGGTCTCTTGCTGCTCCGGACTCATACCCTCCAGCAGTTCGTCGCGCTTATTCGCGTTCAGCGACGCGGTTAGCACTCGCTGCTCTCCAGGCGGCATCTTGAGGACTGCCTTGAAGCGCTGCCCGGGTGACATATCCAGGAGTTGCTCCGCATCCACACGGTTTTCTCCCGTGCGCGCGCGATCGTCGCCAGTCATCTTGTCTGGCTTGCCGCTGTTGTCAGGGACAGCAGCGCCTCCTTGAGGGCCATCCTGCTTGCGTTCCATTTTTTCCTCATAACGTTCCAGTTGCGCCTCGTAAACCGCCCGCTGGAGCGGGCCGGATGGAAGTGACTGTTTGCCGTCCGCGATTGCCTTGATCCGCTGCTCCGGTGGAAAGTGTGCGACTAATTCGACCGTGCCCATGCGCAAGGTGCGGAGCGGAGAAAGGCGGGCTTCGAGCATGCCGTCGTCTATCTTTTCGGGGTGAAGTTGCTCATCAATCCACTTGTTTACGCCGATGGCCAGCACATGATCAACGTCGCCGGGCCGGGGGCCGAAGGTCAGGCGGTTTAAGGCGTGCAAAGCCTGCTTCCGCTGGTCCATGTGTGCGGCGGCTTGTTTGTCTTTTTTCTTGCCGAGTGCCAGTTGGGCGGAGATGGTAAATCCCAGCAAACCCAGTACGAGGCCGATTTGGAGGCGTCCAAACTTCATGCGGACACAGGCAGGTTATTAGAATTATGAACCCGGTGGGGGAAAAAAGGTTGCTGGCAACAAGGTTACGGGAGGGAATCAGCACAGAGTAAGTCAAGCGGATACTGCATCGGAATGTCGCAGATCTGGAGACCAGGGTCGCCTGTCGTAGATCATTCAAACTCCGAAGAGTCCCCTATCCGATCTTCTCTCGGTTGGGAGTTTGGCGGACGGGTATCCCAGTGGCCGAATCGGCTCCCTTTTCCGCTTGACTCCGTAATTCTGATTGGCTAACATAAGAGAGATAACATTAGCTGTTCGATAACGGCGAGCTTTCGATTCCAGCTCTTTGACAATTTGACGTTCAGGTTAGGGCGGACAGGTCGCCGTCCTTCGAGCATTCGCGAGGAAGCGGTCCCTCGCGGGGAAGATATCCCTGCGCTTTCTGCCAGGGTATCCCCTTCGTAAGTCCTTTAGAAGGGATATTTTACGCGGGTATCTCCAAAACAGATCCTTGGTTTTCATGGATCTAGCGGGAAAACGCAAATTTTGCCGTATATACCTGTCACTGTAAGGTAAACACAGCGCTTTCCACGTTTACCCGACAGTAAATATGAGATCGTGAAGTGTGGCCCACCCTTTCTATCCTCGCTGCTTATCCGCTGAGCGCAAGGTGAAGAGCGTCACCTCGGGTGGGCAGTTCAGCCGCACGGGCAAGCGAATGGTGCCGAGGCCCCGGTTGG
>Ga0210400_10004940_pt1 | contig 11411 bp, 11 predicted proteins | sample IncBWH26MmetaG_FD_155456 | JGI IMG/M metagenome (GOLD analysis project Ga0210400, IMG submission 155456) | Forest soil microbial communities from Barre Woods Harvard Forest LTER site, Petersham, Massachusetts, United States - Inc-BW-H-26-M | ecosystem: Environmental > Terrestrial > Soil >...
TACCGGAGTGAAGACGCATCGCTTCTTCATGGAAGCGCTTTCCGGAGAATGGAAACGCTCCACGCGCGCCGGCCGGTCTTTCTCCGTGGTCCTGATGGACCTGGACCGCTTCAAGTTCGTCAACGATTTCTACGGACACCTCGACGGAGATATTGTTTTGCAGCGCGTGGCGCGCATTCTGGAACAAAATTGCCGCCGCTCGGACGTGGTCGCCCGATACGGTGGCGACGAATTCGTAATCCTGATGCCGGAAACGGACTCCGAGCAGAGTCATCAGCTGGCCGCAAAGCTGCGAGTCTGGATCGCGTCCGATCCGGTACTGCATGAGAAGAACGTTACCTCCAGCCTGGGAGTCGCGACCTTCCCGCTGCATGGATCGACGCCGCAGGAGTTGATCCAGGTTGCGGACGCTTCCATGTATCTCTCCAAGCATCAAGGCGGCAATGCCGTCTCCACCGCGGATCACTTTAATCCCGATGATTCCAAGCAGTGGAAGCGCGACGTTCTCGAAGCGTACCTGGGAGTCACGCTGAAGCGGCAGTTCACGACCGGGCCTGACGCATTTGTCGAAATTCATAGCCGCATCGAGCAGTTCGCGCGCTCGCTTTCAGAAACGAGACAGCCGACTTCGCGCCCGAATGGCCACGGCGATAATCAAAAAGCATCCGCCGCATCATTCGAGCCGCTGCCGCCAGTCGTGATGGACACGCTCACTTCGCTGGCCCTGGCCGTGGACGCCAAAGATCAATTTACTCAGGGACACTCCCAAAAAGTTTCGGGCTACGCTGTCATAATCGCGGAAGCTATGGGGCTGGGCAGCACGGAAGTTGAAGAGATTCGCCTCGGCGGCATGCTGCACGACGTCGGCAAAGTGGGCATTCCGGATACCATCCTGAATAAGTGCGGTCCGCTCAATCCCGACGAGTGGGAAACGATGAAGAGGCATGTCGAATACGGCGCAAAGCTCCTGGAACCGCTGCGCGGCACGGAAAGAATCTGTAACATGGTTCGCCACCACCATGAATTTTTCGACGGGTCAGGCTACCCGCAAGCATTTGTGGGCAGCGAGATTCCACTCGGCGCGCGCGTCATCGCCATTGCCGATGCCTACGACACGATCACCTCGGAACGCACCTACAAGAAGGCACACACTCCGGAAGAAGCCTTCCTCGAACTCGAGCGCTGTGGCGGCGCGCAATTCGATCCGGAACTCGTGCGCACCTTCGTAGCATGTTTGCGCCACCTTCCCAATCCGCTTATCGAACCGGTGCTCGCCCACGAACGCGAAGTCATCAGCAAGTAAAACTTCTCAAGGCAGGTTGCACATCTTAATCTCTCCAAAACCGGGCGCAGGATGCCCCACGCCCGCTGCGACGCGCTGTCCCCCACCCTAATCACTGAATCGTGGATTGTGAGTTTCTCCGAAGAGAAACAGAACGGTTTTGTTTGACATGCATTCCTATATTGGAATATGATGCGTGCATGGCTAGAGTCGCCACGACCACTGATGTCTTCAATGCGATCGGCGAACCGCGACGTCGTGAGATCATCGGTCTTCTTAACGATGGCCAGGAATGGGCCGTCGGCGAGGTCGTTGCGCGTGTAAAAATCGCGCAGCCGGCGGTATCCAAGCATCTCACCGTGCTTCGCAAGGTCGGCGTTGTCAGCGTCGTCAAACGCGGCAAGCGCAGGTTGTACCGCCTGCACGCGGAGGAGTTAAAGCCGGTTCACGACTGGGTGAAGGCCTATGAGCGCTATTGGACCTATCAAGTCAGCCGCATTAAGCAACGGGCCGAGCAGAAAGCCATGGATAGAATAGCGCGTGAAAACGAACCCAAAGACCCGAATGGATGATAGAGGGAGGCAAGATGGCCGCGACGATGACGGAGCAGCCGGTTCATGCGTTAGAGATCCTGAAAGAAGAAGAAATCGCGGCGCCGATCGACGTGGTGTTTGAGACCATCCTCGAACAGATGGGCCCCGAGAACGAGGCGCCAGGAACGGGGCGCATGCCGATGAGGCTTGAAGCGTGGCCGGGAGGCCGATGGTACCGCGATCTCGGAAACGGCGCGGGGCATTTCTGGGGTAGCGTTCAGGCGATCAAGCCGCCAACACTTCTCGAGATTTGCGGACCTCTATTTATGTCGTATCCCGCCGTTTCGAACGTACAGTACCGGCTCACTGAAGAGAACGGGATTACGCGCCTGAAGTTCACGCACAGGGCGATGGGGCAGATGGCTCACGATGCTCGGATCGAACATGGCTGGGACAATCTGATGGCGCGGATTCGATCCGCTGCCAAACGGACGGGCCACTGAGGAGGAGGCTTCCTGATGAAAAATCTCTTTGAAGCGGCGAGGGTGGAAGAAGTCAAGAAACGAATAGCGCAACTGACGCCGGATAGCGAGCGGCAGTGGGGCAAGATGAACCCAGCGCAGGCTCTGGCGCATTGCTCCAGCGCGATGGATATGGCGATGGGGAAGATCCGTCCGCCGCGAATACTTATTGGACGGCTGCTTGGTCCGCTCGCGAAGAAATCAGTGATCGCGAACGGGACACCGATGCGCCGCAATTCGATGACCGACAAGAGCGTGATCGTGAGCGATGAACGGGACTTCGCGGTCGAGAGGCAGCGCCTGGACGAATTGATTGACCGCTTTGTCGCGGGTGGTCCCGGGATATGTACGAAGCATCCGCACTTCTTCTTTGGGCCGCTGAGCCCGGTGGAATGGGCGTCGTTGATGTATCAGCACCTGGACCACCACCTGCGGCAGTTTGGCGCTTAGCTTGCGTCGGGGCGCACGACACGATCGCATCCGACGCGCCTCCGGAACTGGGTGCCCCCGCGCGTTGCCTTTACGCGTGGGGATGGTGGGTGGCTGGCTCACCTTCGTACTGCAGGCGAGGTTTATGGTGGGAAAGGATACCGGAACCCCACACGAAAACCCGACATGTGGGAGGACCCCGCCGCCGGACCCGGATCCCACCTCGTTCCAATCTTTACTCTGATAAACTTCTGTCGTCCTATTCGAAAATCCTAAGTCGGTTTCAGGGGGTACGGATGCAAACAGCGCGTGTGCAATGGGTAGGTAAGGAGCGCTTTGTGGCATTTGCTCCCTCTGGCCACATGGTGGCCCTGGACTCGGATCGTGCCTCAAATGGTGCGCCGGGGCCTATGGAGCTTCTTCTCGTGGCGTTGGGGGCCTGCACCGCGACTGACGTTGTTGCCATCCTGGCCAAGAAAAGGCAGCCGCTCGATTCGCTGGAGGTAGAAGTATCGGGGGAACGCGCGACCGAGCCACCAGCGGTTTGGGTCAAACTGGAAATTGTATACAAGCTGCGAGGCAATCTCGACGAACAGGCCGTCAAGCGCGCGATCGAGCTGAGCGAAGAGAAATATTGTTCGGTAGCCGCAATGCTCCGGAAAACCGCACCGATCACATTTCGATATGAAATCGCAGCACCTTAGTTTTGCTCTGCTCATCGCGCATCCGGATTGCTCGCTGGCGTCACCTGAACGAACAGTAGTGCCGGCGTCCCGCCGGCGATTTTGTGACGCGTACCCCTGCAAACCTGCCGGCCCTTCCTGCGTCAGGACAAGCGAGACGCCGGCGCTACGAGGAATTCGCGCGGCGCAATCCGTCCATTTCGTTTCGGTCGTGTCACAAAAGCCGCAAGCGAAGGACGCCAAGCTTGTTTCGCTGACGGCGATTGCGTAAAATCACGATTCTTCTTGCCGAGGGTTTCGAGTCACCTCACGGAGAACTGAATGTCCAGACGCATTGCGGCAAAAATTACAGGTGTGAGCGGTTACGTGCCTCCCCGGGTGATGACCAACGCCGACCTGGAAAAGCTCGTAGATACCAATGACGCCTGGATTCGCGAGCGCACGGGCATCCGGGAACGCCATGTTGCGGATCCAGGTATGGCGACTTCGGACCTGGCCACCTCAGCGGCCAGGATGCTGCTGGAATCCAAAGGCGTGCCGCCCGACGACATCGATCTCATCGTGGTCGCCAGCGTCACTCCCGACATGATGTTTCCCGCCACCGCCTGCCTGGTACAGGACAAGCTGGGCGCTACGAACGCCTGGGGATTCGATCTTTCCGCGGCGTGCTCGGGCTTCGTCTACGCGCTGACGGTGGGCGCGCAATTCGTCGGCGCCGGAACGCAGAAAAAAGCGCTGGTGATCGGCAGTGACGTCATGACATCCATCCTGAATTACCAGGATCGCGCAACGTGCGTGCTCTTCGGCGACGGCGCCGGCGCTGTCCTGCTGGAACCGACCGATCGTGACGATGAGGGCATTCTCGATTTTGTTCACGATGTGGATGGCTCTGGCGGAAAATATCTCTACATGCCAGGAGGCGGCTCGCTTCATCCATCGTCAGTGGAAACAGTCGAAAAGAAGATGCATTACATACATCAGGAAGGCGCGCAGGTATTCAAATATGCCGTGCGGCGCATGGCGGAGCTCGCCTGCCAGATGCTCGAGCGCAATGGCTTCAGCAGCAAGGATCTTGCCCTGGTCGTGCCGCACCAGGCCAATCTGAGAATTATCCGCGCGATGCAGGAAAGGCTGGGCATCGAGGATTCGAAGGTGATGATCAATATCGAGCGCTACGGAAACACCACGGGGGGCACCATCCCGCTGGGCCTGCGGGACGCGGTCGAACAAGGCAAATTGAAGAAGGGTGACCTGGTGCTGCTGGTTGCCGTCGGCGCGGGTTACACGGCCGGCGGCGTCCTGCTGCGTTGGGCCTATTGAAGGTTGATGACTCTGGTGCGGAATTTTTCTCGTGATTGACGGCAAACCCTCGCCTCTAAAGAGGCGAGCTACAAATTCACTTTAAATCCCGCGTACCTGAGCAGCGCAGACCATGTTTCGTTCCAGATGTTGATCGACAAGTACTGCCACATACCGCGAGCAGGTCAACATTTCAGTGTTGGCCCAGTTGGCCATCGCGGGAATCAGGCTGCCAAGTTTTTCCACCACCGAGTAGTAAGCCCTCACGCCCATAAAGCTTCCGTTCGGCCCCCTCAAATCCGGTGATAGATCGTGCAGGCTCACAATGCTGCGAAAATCCTGCGCGCCGATTTGAGCGGTCGTAAGTCCTGCCGCTGTGCGGATTCGGTCGGAGACAGGTTGAGCGGCGATTCCGGCAATAATCGCGCGCCAGTAATAGAGAGCGAACTGGAGAAGCGCTGTGACTGAGACCGTTAATATGATTGCGGGGATCATTGTGTGGTCCTGTCCTCTGCACCCAGTATCGCTTGCCCGAATGTACCGGGCAATGGACCTACCGTACCATCCGGAGGTCACACGAGTACCCTCGTCGGGAGTGGGATTCCTTTGCGGATGGCCGCAAGCTACTGATAACACAGCTGATATTGGATTGGCGACGGGGGTTGCTGCGAAAGGTGCGTCGCACGAATGCAGAGGAAAGCTTGCCGCCTACGCCGAAGTTTTTGCGTGCGTTGACCGCCAATAATAGACAGAGAAATTCCTGAGTGTGATGACAGAAATGAGAAACACCATAACGGCCGTCATACCAGAATCTCCCTGTTACAAGTGTCGTGCGTCCCACGGACGCTGGCAATGGCCCTATCGTACTGGTCGTACTGCGGGGCGCTTGGACCTGGGATCGCCAACAGAGATACCGCCGCACAAGAAATCAGCGCGGGGCGCTGGGAGATATCTCCAGAGGACCCGTGTTCGAGCAATCGTATTCGCGGACTTCGATGCGCCATTGCGATTCAGCTGATTCGGGCAGGAAGCGCTGCTTCCACGCATACCCTGGATCGCGCATCATCAAGCGCGATGTTTGCGCTCCGCACGAGCGGCCCATTTCAGCAGCCGCCTCCTCCATGGGCCCATCCATTTGAGGGTCTCCAACACCGCGGACCAAGATCATGCTCGGTCCAACTGAATGGCCCGACGCGAGCCACTGCTGCGGGGATTTCACCTGCGGATGTTGAACCTGGTCGGGAAGCAAGCCGGCGAATTTCCACGGAGTGTTTCCTGGCGGTGCGTGAAGAATATACGTCAGGTAAAAGAATAACGACGGGCTGTTGGAGACCAATGTCGCGCCACTCTGAATTTTCTTCGCGGCGTCCTCGGCGACCGTCGGCCAGGACTCGAGGAATCGCGGCGCCGAGTAATAGTGCCGCGAATAGATCCCATACCAGCCGATCCCGGCCACAATCAAAAGCGCCACCGGAAGAGCAATGCGCATTTGCGAAGATTTATTCGTCCCGATCGTTACGCCGATAGGAAGCAAAATCCACGGCGAAACGAGGAGCAAATGTCTGGTAAGTGAGGTCCCAGACAGGGCCAAAATTGCGATCAATAAAGCCGCGTACAGCAGGAATCGCCGTGAGTTTCGCGGGAGCGACGTCACCACCAAACCAATACAAGCCAGAATAGCCAGCGCCGCCGGAATGCTCAGAAACCAGGCCCACGGACCGACCGACTCGCTCACGAAAAATGAATAAATGCTAAACGCCGCGTTAGCAAAAATCGAAGGCGCACGTTGATGAAAAATGCCGGCGCCAAATTCATTGCGAAATGCGCGAAAAATCGGAATGAATGCCACGCCCAATAAAGCCGCAATCCGTATCAGTATCGCGGAAATTGCCGAAGGCTCGGCGCTGCGATGCCGTAGGAACTGGTCGATCACGAGGCATCCGAGGATGGCTAGGGCAAGATAGCTGGTCCAAAGAAGGGCCACGGCAAACAGGGAGAGCGCTAACCAACGCTTGAAACTTTGAACTTCGAGAAACCGGAAGTAAGCGAGGGTCAGTCCCGCGACAAGAAAAAACGAGAATGCATACCACGAAGCCAGCCGCCCGTAATGAAAACCGTAGGGCCACAAAACCCCCAGCCACACGACTGCCTGCGCGCTCGACGGGCCGCCCAGGCGGGCCGCAGCCCGCGCCAGCATGAATAGTCCAGCCAGAAAAAAAAGAATGGATGGCACGCGCAGGGATTCGAACGTTCCGCCGGTCAAGCGCAACCAGAAATGAAACAGGATATCGAACAGCGGCGGATTGCCGTGCTGGCTGACGCCGGACCAGAGCATGGCGAGAGTCGTGCGCACCGGCTGCGCTGCCGCGGCAAATACCGAAGTTTCGTCCTCCACAATCGTATAGTTGGAATTCGTAGCGATGAGTGCGATGCCCAGCAGCATAAGCGGCATCACCTGGACGGCTAATTCATTCGGCTTGCGGGCTCGGACCGGCATGGTCAGTCCTGACTCGGACGGAAGGGAAATCCAGCCCAAACATTAAGCAGGCCAAGAGACTCGCGAACGACGTCAAGCCCATCGTGCGTATGGCGCCACCAGTGCGCGCCGTCATAGGGATCATCATTTGCAAAACGCACGATCGCATGCGCGTCGGAACCCACGAGTTTATTCCAGATCGCGCGTACCCGGCGCGTGTGAGGCTTCGAAGTCACGACAATGACATTGCTGGCATTATTTTGTTGCAGAAATTCACGGATTTCGCGCACCTCCATCTCGGTATTCGCGCTGGGTCGCTCCAGAATCCGAATTGCATCCACGGGTACTCCCTTGGCCAGCAGAATTTTTTCATTATAGAAATCTTCTCCCACGAAGAAGATTTTCATCGTCTTGAGCTCTTCGGCAGGGGAAGGCGGCCGTGAAATCCAGACTTGCGGGGCATAGCCGGCTTCATACAGGCGGGCGGCTTCGAGCGCACGGTCAGGAAGATGACCGCTCAAAATCACGATCGCGTCGGCGTGAACCAGGGGATCCTGCACGACCAGCCATTGGCCTATGCCGAAGAATATGAGAACTCCTATAGTAACCAACACGATCGGTATTCCTGCCCAAATCATCCATCGGCGCAATTTCTGCATCATTCGGTCACAGTCTCGTTCTACCTCGACGTCGACTTTGTCTTCCTTCTTGTGGGAGCCGAATGAATGACTCCTTAAAAATCGGGGTGAATCTTATCTCCGCCTTCGTGCAGCGCCCGAGTAAAGTAGAAATTATAGTGCCGCTTGGTGCAATCCTCGCAGCGAAATGGTCGCAGCAACAGAAAAGGAAGCAGGAGCGTTTCGAGCAACCCGCGACGATGCGAGCGCCGGACGTCCATACCGCCGCAGAAGGGGCAACTTCGAAGGAAATAGAAACGACTGTGTGGCATGCCGTAAAATTTCGAACTACGAATGCTAACCTGCCCCTATCCCAGAATCAAATTTTAACGTCGAGGTCTCAATTTTCGAAAGAAAATCGCACGAAGGTAGGATTTTTTTCGCTAGTGACATTGGCACCTGATTGAGATTACTCTCGGGCAGCGAAACAAGCCTCTGCAGGAGGACCCGCATATGAACCCGCCCATGGAAAATACTCAAAGCTTTGGAGTCTTCATTCCCGTGATTGGAGTCATGGCATTGATTTGCAGTATCGTTGCGGCCGCTCCGGCGGCGGCCGTCGATTGCCAGGTGGCCGCGTTGAGCGCTCTTGGCGTTCCAAATATGACGATCAACTCGGCGACCGACGTGCCGGCGGCAGCGCCAAATCCGGAGTATTGCGACGTGAAAGGCTCGGTAGCGACCTCCGGAGAAGGGGCCGGCCCCAACTCAGCGGGCTTCGAGGCCAAGCTTCCCGCCAACTGGAACGGAAAATTTATTTTTAATGGTGTCGGCGGACTGGCCGGGGCTCTTACCTCTTCGGCGAATTCTGTCGATCAGCCTCTTTTCCTGGCGAGAGGGTACGCCACGGCGATTACGGATACGGGCCACCTCAACACCGATCCGACATGGGAGATCGTTTCTCCGGGTGAGCCTAACACGCCGAAAGTTGTCGATTATTTTTTTCGCGCCGTGCATGAGGTGACGCTCGCCACGAAGTTGCTGGTCAAGAATTACTACCACACGGAGATCATCGCGCACTCCTACTTTGATGGCTGCTCGAACGGCGGCAAGATGGGCTTAATCGAAGCGATGCGCTTCCCCAGCGACTATGACGGGGTCATCGCGGGGTCTCCCTGGCTCGATCCGGCTGGCACTTCGCTCTGGAGTCTGAAAAACATGAAGGCGCTCCTTGATGCCTACATTCCGCCGCCGGTCTTCGCCAAAGTCGGCGCTGCCATCACCAAACAATGTGACGCAGCCGATGGCGTGACCGACGGGCTTGTTCAGAATCCGGCGAAGTGCGCGTTCAATCCCGACGCGCTCGTTCCCGAGACGCTGACGCAGAACCAAGCCGACGCACTGAAACTGATCATGAAACCGGTGACGGACGAAAAGGGTAATTTTGTTTATCCGGGATCACCTGTCAGCAACCTGGGACAGGTAAACAGCTCGCCGCGCGGCCCCGTGAGCCAACTCGATACGCCAGCCGCAGACCCCAAGGGTGCCCATCCCTGGGGCGACGCGATGCCGCCGGGCAATTGGAATCTCGCGACGGGAATTCTCCTGGCCCTTGGCTATTACGACCTCGGCGTGGACCTCAACAATGCGATCGAGACGAATGGAGTGGTGAAGCCCGCCGCGTTGAAGCTTGTCTACGATCGGCTGGCGGCGGACATTCCCGACGATCCGTCCAAATACGGAGCCTTTTTCTCGCGCGGAGGAAAGCTGCTGATGTATCACGGTTACGACGACCTGATTATTTCACCGTACAGCAGCGTGTGGTTCTACGAAGACCTCGCGGAGAAGAATGGCGGCTATGAAAAACTTGCGGGGAATGCGCGTCTCTTCATGGTGCCCGGGATGCTGCACTGCAACGGCGGACCAGGCCCGAATGCGTTTGATACCTTGACCGCGATGGAGAATTGGGTGGAGAAGGGAATTGCGCCCGACGCCATCACCGCCACTCATTCGAACGGCAACGTGGTTGACCGCTCGATGCCGCTCTGTAAATTCCCCGAGCAAGCGCGCTACAAGGGCAGCGGGGATATGAACGATGCGGCAAATTGGAGCTGTCCGCAGAAGGACCAGTCGCTGCTGGCGTCAGGGCCGAACGGCAATCTGGCCGGGGTCGGCGCAGGCCGTGGCGGCGCGAAGTAGCGCAGGCTTCAGCCTGTGTGCTTTTGACTTTTGCTCACTCAAAATTCGAGCAAAAACCAGACAGGCTGAAGCCTGTCCTACTGCGGCCTACTGCAATCCTGCCTGCGCCAGCATTTCCAGGAACTGTTTTCGCGTGCGCATGTCGATTGACTGCGCGACCAGATTGCCGTCGCGATCGTAAATGAAAGTCTTGGGAATTCCGACGACCTCGAAAAGCTCGTGCACTTTTCGTCCCGGATCGAGCAGGATCGGATAGGTAACTTTCTGCTTGGCGACGAATGGTTTTACTGTTGCGGCGTCTTCATCAGAAATGGCCAGAATCACGAGGCCTTGATCGTTGAATTGCCTGTACAGCGTTTCCAGGTCAGGCATTTCCTTGCGGCAAGGTGGGCACCAGGTGGCCCAGAAATTCACGAGCACGACTTTGCCGTGCAGTCCCTTTAGCGTCCACGACTTTCCGCCGAGTTCGGTCAGCGTGAAGTCCGCCTGCTGGCGTCGCTCATTATCCCGTTCAATCTTGGCGATGGCCGCGGCGAATTGCGGATCGTCCAGGGACGCCTGCACATGTTCGTAGCGCACAAGCTGCGCAAGTTCGACGTATGGCCGGGGAGGCTGTCCCTGCGTTGCCTGAATGGGCTGTTCGCGCAAGGCATTCGCGAGTGTCGTAGCCACTTCCTGCAAAGTGTCGTGCCCGAAATCTCCCTCGGTGGAAAGATTCGCAAGGCTGTTCGCCAGGAGCAATTTGTTCGGCACGGCGGGCAACCGCCGGATCTCAAGCGCCAGATTTTTAGTCGTGCGCGCCCTCACATCGTCAGGCAATCCGCGAAGACCGCGAATCTGCTCCGCGATGGGTTTCTCTTGATTGCTCCAAACGACCTTTTGCTCCTGGGCGTACAGGGATGCAGGACCAAATACAATCTGCCCGGCTGCACAAAGGCAGAGAAAGGAGGCGAAAAGCCCGGCCCACGCAAATTTTTGACGCAACGAAATGTGAATTGTTCTCATAAGTGTCTGCAAGGAAAGTCATCCAGCGAAATAAAACGACCTACGTAATATTTGTCTGTGCGCTCAAAGCAATTTTCCAGCCATCGCCTCGGTTTAGAAATATTCGCAGGTTCCAGCTGGTTGGTTTTGCGGAGGGATTGCGTCCCTGGAACGCTTCCATGATCACTACATTTCCAAAATCAAACATGCGCATGGACAACACGGAGGAACCTCCGGAGCCGCCATTCTCGCCGTACAGTTTTCGTTGCTCGGCCAGTTCCTCGACGTGCTGCAATTTGGGAATGTCCGTTCGCGGCGTGAGAGTTTCGTGATAAACGTCGGCGTGCGCGGCCCAATCTTCCGGGTTCGGATGCCACTCGTCGTTCTT
>Ga0210400_10004941_pt1 | contig 11405 bp, 9 predicted proteins | sample IncBWH26MmetaG_FD_155456 | JGI IMG/M metagenome (GOLD analysis project Ga0210400, IMG submission 155456) | Forest soil microbial communities from Barre Woods Harvard Forest LTER site, Petersham, Massachusetts, United States - Inc-BW-H-26-M | ecosystem: Environmental > Terrestrial > Soil >...
GCTCCCGGCCGTTTCGTCTTTGGGAGGGAGCCGAGATTGATGGTTTCAGGCATGACGCTTTGCTCTCGACGCTCTCCGCCAGCTGGCCGGCATGGGTCAAACCGTAACGCCGTTCGAAAGCTGACGCAATATAGCGTTGATTACGCCCTGCTCCCCAGGAAACTTGCCATTTTTATTCCTCCATTGAGGTTCACGGAGGTCGAGGAGTCAGCTACTAAATTAGGAAAAGGCCGGTAATTTCGGGCAACTTATCCATTAAAATTGCAGGTGCGATCTTATGTCTTATCCATCGAGCATGAAGATGCGCCTCCTTTGGCAGGCATTCGCCGTTGCCATCCATTTGCTTGCAGCTTCCTCCGTCACTCACGCAGGGGACGGTGTGGCTGTGCCGTCTATCGCCGACAACAGGCCGGATGAATCGGAGAGATCTCGCTTGCCACTCCTGCATGTTTCGGATGAGTCGAAACGCCGGGAGCCGGTGACCATTGTTCTCGCCGTCATGTCCGGTAAGTGCACGACGCTGAACATCGCAGGACACGATTATCGGTGCAGGGCCATCGCGTTCTTTCAAACCGAAGAAGGCCGGGCAAATTTTGTAATTGCGCTCGACGATCCGACTGACCACAATCACATCATCACGTTCTCGGGTGACAATGGTCGCAGGCCCCAGGATAATCTTTACGAACTGCCGATCGACCGCATGCTGGTAAGAACCAAGGACAGGCCGAAGGTGGATGGCCTGCCGGTGCCGCTGGTCGAACTATCGGCCGGCATGTGCAGGCAGCTTGGCGTCTTCGCAACAAGACAGGTGTCCAGTATCACCTGCAGCGCGGTGGATAAAAATGGCCAAAAGTACGATTTGCAGTACGAGTCTGATGGTTCGCCGATTGCGGTGAGACGTGTCAGGCAGACGCAAGCCGGCCGTCCCGCGATTTCGCCTTTTGACTAAAGCCTTTCGACGAGGGTGTCGTTTCGGACTGGGTTCGTCCCGCCAGCATCGCATAGGCTGACGTGGCACCCGGCAGTTTGACGCAACGTCCGGTTCAAGTGGCCGGCGCCTTGGCGCGGATCGGCGCCACTGGCCGCCTCGCCTCGCCGGGCTCCAGAGTGAAGCGTTGATCGAGCGAGTACCAGGGCGCCGCGAAGGCCAACTCGGGTGACGGTTCGTCGTGGCGCACATAATTTCCGATCAGCGCCCGCGTGACGCCAAATTGCACATCTGACTCGATGTGCTCGTCATCGGGCGAGTAGACCTGCGAGATCAGGGTCTTGAATCCGGGCTTGTAGACCATGAAGTGCAGATGCGCCGGCCGGAAGTTGTGGCGGCGGGTGGCCCGCACCAATTCTCCGACGGGCCCGTCAACCGGAATGGGATAACCCGCCGGCTTCACGCTGCGGAAATGAAAACGTCCCGCGTCGTCGGAAACAAAGCGCCCGCGTAAATTCATCTCGGCCTGCCTGGGATCCTGGTTTTCGTAGAGACCCTCCGGCGACGAATGCCAGACATCGATTTCGGCCCCGGCGATGGGGTGCCCGTTGCCATCTTCGAGACAAACGCGAACCAGAAGTGCCGGACCCGGCGTCGGCGAGCGCACCAGCGTGTCGCCATTGGCGCTCAGCGGCTGATCGTCCCGCCAGAATGGCCCCAGCATGTTGGCCTGGGTTTCGGTCTGGCCATTGTTGCCGTTGTTGAGCAGGCAGACCAGTGGGGAAACACCGAGCGACCCCGCCATCAACGCCACCTCGTTATGCGATGGGGTGGTCATCTGGCCCATCGCCGCGACGATCCGGACGGCCTCCTGAAACTCCCGTTCGGTCAGGCTGATCTCGCGAACGAACCCGTGCAGATGCCGCACCAGCGCCTGCAATATTTCGCGCAGGCGCGGATCCTCGGCGCGGGTGACGGCTTCGAGGACGGCGTCGGTCACCATAGCCTGATTTTCGATGATCATTTCCGTCACTCTCCCCCAAGCCGCTATTAAATTTTCGCGAGCTCCTGTCGCAGACGCTCTCGCTTTAACAAAAAGCCGGCGATCTTGCGATACGCCGACACGGTATGATGCTTCCGATATTCCGGCATGTCGACGGATCGGTTCGACGCAAAGCAACGCCGCGTCGTGGCGGCGAGCCTTTTTTAACTAACCGAATTGCACTCTCACTTCCCGATTAGCCCTCGCGATGACGGCACTGGTTGCGACCGCGGCGTTCGCAAAAAAGCCGGCGGTCTGGCGACACGCCGGCTTTCCAATTCGCATTATGAGCGGCTCACGCCTTGACCAGCGGTCCTCGAGAGGCCGGGCCCTTCGAACCACCGCCGCCGCTCGGACCATTCGGTTTGGGTTTGCGCGGCACCGTGCGCTTGCGCGCGCCGGGGAGCTTCTCCGGCTTCGGCGTCACCGGCCCTTCGACATATTCGAAGCCGATCTTCTCCGCTTCGGCCTCCGGACTGGCCTCATCCTTGACCAGCACGACGCGGACATGGCCGCCACCCTTGAGTTTGCCGAACAGCACTTCGTCTGCCAGCGGCTTCTTGATGTGCTCCTGGATCACGCGCGCCATCGGCCGCGCGCCCATCTGCTCATCATAGCCATGCTGCACCAGCCACGCCTTGGCCGGCTCCGACAGTTCGATGGTAACGTCACGGTCGGCGAGCTGCGCCTCGAGCTGGAGCACGAACTTCTCCACCACCATGCCGATCACATCGGCATTGAGATGCGCGAACGAGACGATGGCGTCGAGCCGGTTACGGAACTCCGGCGCGAACTGGCGGCTGATCGCCTCGTGATCGTCGCCTTCCCGCTTGTTGCGGGTGAAGCCGAACGCCTGGCGCGCCAGATCTGCCGCGCCCGCATTCGTGGTCATGATCAGGATCACATTGCGGAAGTTGACCTGCTTGCCGTTATGGTCGGTCAGCCTGCCGTGATCCATGATCTGGAGCAGCACATTGTACAGGTCCGGATGCGCCTTCTCGATTTCGTCGAGCAACACCACACAATGCGGATGCTGATCGACGCCGTCGGTCAGCAGGCCGCCCTGGTCGAAGCCGACATAGCCCGGAGGCGCGCCGATCAGGCGCGACACGGTGTGACGCTCCATATATTCCGACATGTCGAAACGGATCAGTTCGACGCCCAGCGACGCCGCGAGCTGCTTGGCCACCTCGGTCTTGCCGACACCGGTCGGACCTGAGAACAGATACGAGCCGATCGGCTTCTCCGGTTCGCGCAATCCAGCGCGTGCAAGCTTGATCGAGGCCGCAAGCGCGTCGATGGCCTTGTCCTGGCCGAACACCACACGCTTGAGCGTCTGCTCGAGATGTTTCAACACCTCGGCATCGTCCTTCGACACGCTCTTGGGCGGAATCCGCGCCATGGTCGCGATGGTGGTTTCGATTTCCTTGATGCCGATGGTCTTCTTGCGCTTGTTCTCCGCAACCAGCATCTGCGCCGCACCTGATTCATCGATCACGTCGATCGCCTTGTCCGGCAGCTTGCGGTCGTGGATGTAGCGCGAGGACAATTGCACCGCGGCCTCAATGGCCTCGTTGGTGTATTTCAGCCGGTGATAGTCCTCAAAATACGGCTTCAGGCCCTTGAGGATCGCGATCGCGTCCTCCACCGTCGGCTCGTTGATATCGATCTTCTGAAACCGGCGCACCAGCGCACGATCCTTTTCGAAATGCTGGCGATATTCCTTGTAGGTGGTCGAGCCCATGCAGCGGATGGTACCCGATGCCAGCGCCGGCTTGAGCAGATTGGACGCGTCCATGGCGCCGCCGGAGGTCGCTCCCGCCCCGATCACGGTGTGGATTTCATCGATGAACAGGATGGCGTTCGGATGCGCCTCCAGTTCCTTGAGCACCTGCTTCAGCCGCTCTTCGAAATCGCCGCGATACCGCGTGCCTGCGAGCAGCGTGCCCATGTCCAGCGAGAACACGGTGGCGGCCGCCAACACTTCGGGCACTTCGCTGTCGACGATGCGCTTGGCCAGCCCTTCCGCAATCGCGGTCTTGCCGACGCCGGCTTCGCCGACGAACAGCGGGTTGTTCTTCTGCCGCCGGCACAAGACCTGGATGGCACGGTTGATCTCGGCATTCCGTCCGATCACCGGATCGATCTTGCCGTCGCGCGCCTTCTTGTTGAGGTTCACGCAGTAAGTATCGAGTGCCTCGCCCTTCTTCTTCGAATCTTCATTGCCTTTGGTCTCGGTCTCTTCGTCGACACCGCGCACCGGGCGCGCTTCCGACACCCCGGGCCGCTTGGCAATGCCGTGGCTGATGTAGTTGACCGCGTCGTAACGGGTCATGTCCTGTTCCTGCAGGAAATAGGCGGCGTGGCTTTCGCGCTCTGCGAAGATCGCGATCAGCACGTTGGCGCCGGTGACTTCCTCCCGGCCGGACGACTGGACATGGATTACCGCGCGCTGGATGACACGCTGAAAGCCCGCGGTCGGCTTGGCGTCGTCGGCGCCATCCGTCACCAGGTTTTCGAATTCGGTCTCGAGATAGTTGACGAGACTGGTGCGCAGCTTGTCGAGATCGACACTGCAGGCGCGCATGACCGCGGCCGCATCACTGTCATCGATCAGCGACAGCAGCAGATGTTCAAGCGTCGCATATTGGTGGTGACGCTCGTTTGCAATCGCCAGCGCTCGGTGCAGGGATTGTTCAAGGCTCTGGGAAAAAGTCGGCATTCGCGTCCTCTGTGGCCCCCGCCAGTATCATGATCGTCGTTGCCCGGTCAGGCAACAACAACCTTTGTCATATATAGTTACGTCCGATCATGGCGAAAGACCGGTTCCCACGACTGGTTCAGCTCGGCCTGCTCGCACCGGCTATCCACTGCAGATGAATGCAAAACCCGTTCCCGTTTGGTGGAACGCGCACCACGTCACTTCTTTTCCATCACGCATTGCAGGGGGTGCTGGTGCTTGCGCGCAAAATCCATCACCTGCGTCACCTTGGTCTCGGCGATTTCGTAGGTGAATACACCGCACTCCCCAATTCCGTGATGATGGACGTGGAGCATGATCTTGGTCGCGGCTTCGACATCCTTCTGGAAGAACTTCTCCAAAACGTGAACGACGAATTCCATCGGCGTGTAATCGTCATTCAAGATCAGGACACGATACAGGTTCGGCCGCTTGGTCTTCGGTTTGACCTTGGCGATGACGGATGTGGCAGGACCGCCGTTCCCAGCCGCGGGGTTATCGTCGTTGCCCATTCGGGGGGCAGATGCCGCGGCTGATGGCACGGACGGATCGGTTTTAAAGGTTAATTGCAACATGGCACAGGCGTTTGAAATCCCACAGGAAGCCGGATAGCGACCAGACAATGTTCTCCGACGGAGCCATCGAAGAATCCCGGACACGTTTCCAGATCGTCGCTCCCCGGCCGGCCTGACCCATCAGCTGCATCGACAGCAGGAATATGGGTCGGCCTTCGGTTCGCCGCAAGCGCGCAGATTATCGGTCAAAAGCAACTTGCGACGGGCCCGATTCCGGCACGGCGATCCTGCGCAGGTTAATCAATCCTGGCCGGTTTGACAAAGCGGAGCCCCGCTCGTGTTGATGTCAGGCCGATCCTGAACAAGAAAAGCCCGGCGTGTGGGCGCCGGGCTTTGAATTTCGGAAGGACGAAGTTCCCGTTAGTGAGCGGCCGGGGTGTACTTGGCGACCATGCCCTCCAGCGGCTTGAAGGTCTGCTTGGCCAGATCGCTGTAAAGGCCGACGATCTTCTGCGACTCAGCCACGAAAGTCTCATAGGCGGACTTCGCGAACTCGCTCTGCACTTCAACCGCCTTATCCAGCGACTTCACGCCCGACAGCTTTTCGACGAATGACTTGGTGTCTTCAAAGGATTTCTTGGTGTAGTCGCCATAGGCGCCGGCAATCGCCTGAAAGCCGGTCTGAAGGGTAGTGGCGGAGGCGACGAGCGTTTCGAGATGCTCTTTGCCGTACTGCTGAATGTCCTCAACTTTGACCATAATAACGCAGTCCTTTCCCAGACTAATGTCTCGTTGACCTGCCGGGAGGTCCCGGCCCCCTGACCATCCCAGCATAGTGCATCGCACAATACAATCAACAATCTGTTGCGACGCACAAAATCTATGATATTTGCATCGAATCCCAAGGGTCTTACGCAAGCCTTCCTTAATCTTTTGGAAACTCCGGCCACCTAACCTGATTCTTGGCTTGTTCGGTTCCGGACAGCTATCAGAAAACTCTTTGTGTACAGCGTCTTAGCTAGAACAGCGGACTGATCGGCCAGCCAGGCGGCAATACGTGTCGCCAGCGGTGGCTGAGCAGGGAAACATCAGCGGCCGTCGGGCATAATTTGGCCTCACGAACCGGTGATCAAGATAGAAATTGGGACGGGGAAGTTCATGCTTCGCACAACCTTAGCTTCCTCGCGTTGGCGGGTATGCGTCTTCGGATTCGTTACGGCCACAGCAGCGGTCGCTTTCACGAATGATACCGCGGACGCGCGCCATTACCGGCATCACCATCATAATGTGCACCAACACAGCGAAGAGCATGAGGGTTATAGCCCGCCTTTCTCTTCCATCATCGTCGACGGAAATTCCGGCGCGACCCTTTCTGCCAACAATCCCGATGCGAGCCGCCATCCTGCCTCGCTGACCAAGATCATGACGCTTTATCTGCTGTTCGAGCGCCTCGACGCCGGCAAGATGAAGCTCGATACCGAAATGGATGTGTCTGAACACGCTTCCGAGCAAGCGCCGACCAAACTCGGGTTGCGCCCCGGCCAGACCATCCGCGTCGAAGACGCCATCAAGGGACTGGTGACGCGTTCCGCCAACGACGCGGCCGTCGTGATCGCCGAAGCCATTGCCGGGGATGAAGACGATTTCGCCACCCTGATGACCCGCAAGGCGCGCGCACTCGGCATGAGCCGGACGGTCTATCGAAACGCGTCCGGCCTGCCGGACGACGACCAGGTGACGACTGCGCGCGATCAATCGACCCTCGGCCGCGCCATCCAGGACCGCTTCCCGCGCTATTACCGCTACTTCTCGACGACCGCGTTCAACTATCACGGCCATTCGATCGCCAACCACAACCATCTGCTCGGCTCCGTCGAGGGCGTCGACGGAATCAAGACCGGCTACACCCGCGCCTCCGGCTTCAATCTCGTGACCTCGATGCGCCGCGGTAACCGTCATCTGGTGGGCGTGGTGATGGGAGGCCACAGCGGCGGTTCGCGCGACGCCATCATGCGCGGCCTGCTCGCGGAGAATCTCGAAAAAGCGTCGACCAGGCGAACCGTTGCCGCGATCACCGAACGCAATGCTTCCGATGCCAACGCCGATGTTGCGGAAGCCGAGGCTGAGAGCCAGCCGGCACCGACCGTTCAGGTCCAGGGCGCCGTTCAGGCCGCGCCGGTCGAGCCTGCCGCGCCACCGCCGGCGCGTTCGGCCGCATCGGTATCGCGAGCGATCGTGTCCGCCGCCACCGCGGCCATGCCGCCGCAGGCCAAGTCCGATCTGCAGGTAAAATCTGACGGCAAGTCCGAACCCGCGCCGCTGACCAATGGGGTGATTCAAACCCAGCCGATCGCCGCGATCCCCGGTTCCTCTGAACCGATGAAGCCGGTCAGGGTGAAGACCGTCCAGATCAAGGCCGGACAGGTCAAGCTGGCGTCGGCCGGTGCGGCGCAGCCGTCCACGCCCGTCACCAATGCGATCTCGGCGCACCCGGAGGTGCCGGAGACATCGAGTGCGGTCATGGCCAAAGCCGAGACCAGCAAGCCTGATTCCAGCAAGGTCGATATGCCGCCGCAGCCAGCGAACCACGGCACCGGAAACGGCATTCTCGGCGTATTGCCGGCATCGAGCGTACCTTCCGCCTCTCCTACCCAGGCTTTGGCATACGCGGACCCCGCTCCCCGTCCCCAACCGCAGCCCCAGACCCTTCAGCAAAACGGCGCCATCAAGCCTGAAGCGACCCATACCGGATGGATCATTCAGGTTGGCGCGCTGGAGAGCGAAAGCGAAGCGCGCCAGCGCATTGAAGCCGCGCGCAGTCAGGCCCACGGCTTGCTCAACAAGGCTGATCCGTTCACCGAACCGGTCGTCGCCAAGGGCGAAAAAAAGCTGTTCCGGGCCCGCTTCGCCGGCCTCGATCGTGATCAGGCCGAAGCGGTGTGCCGGACCCTGAAGCACAACGACATTTCCTGCATCACCGTTCGCAACTGATCGACACGACTGGCGGCGCCGCGCCCAGCGCGGCACGCTAACGGACCGCGTGCCTGCTTGCGCCGGTACCGCGGCCATGACCGTTCCTGTTGTCTTTATGTCATGGCCCGCGCGCAATCCGCGCCACGCAAACCTCTCGTCAAGATTTAGCCGTTACAAACGATAAACATGAAAGATCGACCACGCCGGACAACGGCGGGCGGCAATGGGCGTCAACCGGAGAATGAAGCAAAAGCAACTCGCGGATTTCCAGCGTTTGATAGTGTTGCCGGAGTTAAGTGCGATGCGTACGAAGCAAAGTCTCCTTGGCCTCGTTTACACGGGCGGCGAGGTACGTCGACCCCCCCTGGTCGGGATGCAGTTTCTTCATGAGAGCGCGGTGCGCCCGGCCGATCTCGTCGCGCCCCGCGCCCGGTTGCAGGCCAAGGATCTGATAGGCCTCCTCGTTCGTCATTTTGCCGCTCGCCGCCGGGCGGCCCTGCCCCCCTGCCGCGTTGCCCTGCGTGTCCTGACGCCAGGCGGGAAACCTGCGGTCCAGATAGCTTTCAAGTAACGGCACGCTCTCGGCGTCGAGGCCTGGGATCATCGCGAGCAACTGCGGCAGGTCGAATTCGTCCAGGGCGTGACCGGCATTCGGGCCGGCCACGATCTGGCCTGAAAGCTCGCCGCTGTCATGATCGAGGGTCATGTCGAGGAATTGCGAGCGCACGCGCGACCGCTGTCCCGACGAGCGTTGTCCGCTCAGGCCTCCGAACATCCCCGCTATATTGGCGAAACCCGACGTCCCGAACGGCGACCAGCCGAGCAGCCCCGCGCCGAAAATGCCGAGCGGGACGGCGACGGCGAGTTCGCCCCTGATGCCGGTAAAAACCGCGACCGCGAGCGCCAAGACGCCGCCGCCGATTTTGACCGCGCGCGCCAGCACAACCGGGTTGGCTGCACGAAACATCTGCAACAACGAATAGAGCAGGATAACGGCGACGACGCCGGCGAGCAAAGTGGCCATGGTTTGAATATAGCGGGATCAGCCGTAAAAAACATGCCGATCCACCCTCCCTCAACGCAGAAGACGACAAAATCTCCGTGGTGATCGTATTGTGAATTCACTACTCTTCGATCCGACCCGAACCGGATAGCGAGGGAGCGTGACGTGGCGACACAGGGCGTGACGACGATCCAGAGCAGCTTCGGGCCGAAAGATACCATGGACAGGCTCGAGGCCGCGGTGCAGGCCAAAGGCATGACGGTGTTTGCCCGCATCGATCATGCCGCGGGGGCGACCGCGGCCGGGCTGTCGCTGCGGCCGACCGAGGTCCTGATTTTTGGCAACGCCAAGGGCGGCACGCCCTTGATGAAATCAGTCCAGACCATCGGACTGGAGCTACCGCTGAAAGCGCTGGTGTGGCAGGACGCCTCGGGCAATACGTGGCTTTCGTACAACGATCCGGCCTGGCTCGCAAAGCGGCACGGGACCGGCGCTGAGACGGAGCCCGCCGTCAACAACATGACTGCCGCGCTGAGCGCCGTCGCCAGGGCCGCCACCACGGCATGATCCGGGCGACGACGTCAAGCCACCAGGTAATCCTGCCGCTGACGTCGGATCACTTCATCTGGCCAAGCAATTTGGCCGCACCGCTTCCGGTTTTCGACAACTGCTGCAACGCGGCGCGGCCACCGGCGGCATAGGCTGCGGCGGCGCGCAGCAGCTCGCGCAGCTGCGCCGCGGCGCCGGGATCGAACCTGCACCACGCACCACCGGTCAGGCGCGCGATTTCCCGGAACGCCTGCTCGGCCGTGCCGTCATGCCCTTCCTGAAACATGAACACTGGCACCTTGAGCAGGCCGAGTTCGCCCGCCTTGGTGCAGAGGTCGTCGACCCTTTCCTCCATGGCGTCGCCGACGAACACTACCGCGCGCACCGCGGAGGCGACCGCCTCCCGGCGCGCTTCCGTCAGCACCTTGCTGATCTGGGTGTTGCCGCCCCGGCAATCGATCTTGCCCATCAGCTTCGCCAGTTGCGCGCTGTCGGAAATCCAGCCGGTCGCGCGGCACTCATTGAGGCCGCGATAATAGACCAGGCGGATATCGAGACTGCCCAGCGCCGCCGCCTCGCGAAACATATCGGCCTGCAGCGCGCAGGCCATATCCCATGTCGGCTGCCGGCTCATGGTGGCGTCGAGCGCGAACAACAGCCGGCCCCTGGCGCCCGCGGCATGCGGGGACATCGCGCGGGCCTTGGCGACGAAGGCGGCGATATCTTCCGAGGCGGACGGCCTCTCCTCCGGCAACGAACCGGCTTTGCCGGCCTCGCGGCCCGCGGCTATTTCGCCAGCTGATTTCGGTTTAGTCGGTTCGCCGGACATAAACGCTCGCAAATGGCTGCAAGCCTTATGTGGGCTGCGATTCCCAAGGGGTCAATGCGGGGCGTCTGGCCCAACCCGATGTCCGGCCGGCCTTTGACTGTCGTCGTGATGCCTCTGGTCTGGTCAGTTCTGGGCGACCGGCGCGTAGGGCGTCACCGGTCCGGCATCCGTCATTACCGGCGGTGTTGTTGTGTCGACCGGTCGGAGCGGGCTGTCGTCATCGAGGAATTTGTCGACCATCTCCTGAATCGATTCCTTCGCTGCTTCGGGACCGGTATCCCGCATGTCGTTGTGCTGGAACTTGGTGCGTACGACGGTGATGCCGGCCTTCTCGCAAATGTCCGCGTCGGGAACGACGCCAGGATCGGGCTTGAAGACGGGGTCGTTCGAGCGGAATGACAGGATCTTGAACCTGCCGTCGGTCATGAACGGCACACGCAAATTGTCGAGCGTCACGATCTTCCTGACTTGATCGGGATACATCCTGGCGAAGTACAGCGAGACATCGGCGCCCATCGAGTGTCCCACCATGGTCAGATGATCGTAGTCCGCGTTCGCCTGGACCTGCCTCATTTCATCGACAGCAAAGCGGATGTTGGCGATATCGCGCTCGTATTGCGGCTGCCGGCCGACATAGAGTTCACCGACCTTCGTCACCATCGGTGCGTCGGTCGGCAGGTCGTGCTGGATACTGACCACCAGATAGCCGCGAGCCGCAAACAGGTTTGCCAGGAAAGAGTACTCGGTGAATTTAACGGTGTTGCCGTGATTGAGGATCGCCACGGGCAACTTGATCATGCCGGCATTGGCCTGCAATTCCTTGTCG
>Ga0210400_10004942_pt1 | contig 11398 bp, 10 predicted proteins | sample IncBWH26MmetaG_FD_155456 | JGI IMG/M metagenome (GOLD analysis project Ga0210400, IMG submission 155456) | Forest soil microbial communities from Barre Woods Harvard Forest LTER site, Petersham, Massachusetts, United States - Inc-BW-H-26-M | ecosystem: Environmental > Terrestrial > Soil >...
CCGCCGCTCTGCTGGTGGTGGTGGGAATTTGGGCCGGAGCCAGATTTCACTTGAGCCGCGGCATGGCACCCCCTCAACCTGCGGTAGTGTCTGTGCCCGCGGGAACGGCCAGCCCGCCGAATCCCAGCGATTTGGCGGCAGAGGCGGCGGGCGCCGACGCCGGGCTGCCGCAGCCCAAGATCCCCGACCGGCTGCCGCAATTCTCGCTCGCGGATCCCGGCGGCAAGGCCACGTCGATCCAGTCCTTCGACGGCAAGTCCTTGATCATCAACTTCTGGGCCACCTGGTGTGCCCCCTGCCGCAGCGAAATTCCGCTGCTGGAGCGCCTGCACGCCGAATGGATGGGCCGCAACGTCAGCGTCGTGGGCATCGCGGTCGACCATCGCGACCCAGTGATGGAGTTCGCCAAGAGGTTCAAGATTGGCTATCCGCTGCTCATCGGCGAGCAAGACGCGCTCGATGCCGCCGCCGCCTTCGGGGTTGAAACGCCGGTACTTCCGTTCACCGTGTTCACCGATCGGCGCGGCGAAGTGGTGGCGCTGTTCATCGGCGAACTGCACCAGCCGCAGGCCGAGCTGATCCTGTCGCAGGTGCACAGCCTGAACAGCGGCCTGGTTTTGCTGCCGGACGCGCGCAGGGCCATCGAACAGGGGTTGCGCGCGCTGCAATCGGCGCCACCGGGATGAGCGGCCGCCCGGCCCGCTTCTAAGCGACGATCGCCGCCGAAGCTTGCCATTTCACCTCAATTTCTGGTTATTATCGCGGACCTTTGCAACGCGACGGCGCCGGACACGAGGCACGATGGCTGGAATTTTGCTGCTCAATGGTCCGAACCTGAATCTGCTCGGGCAACGCGAACCGGCCATTTACGGCTCGGCCGATTTGTCCGGCATCGAGTCCAAGCTCGAGGGGCTCGCCCGTGCCCGGGGCCATTCGTTGGCCGCGTACCAAAGCAACGCAGAGCATGAGCTGATTGCGAAAATTCATTCGGCGAAGGACGACGGGTTTGCCTTCATCATCATCAATCCTGGCGCCTTCACGCATACCAGCATCGCCTTGCGCGACGCCTTTCTCGGGGTGGCGGTGCCTTTCATCGAGGTCCACCTGAGCAACGTGTTCGCACGCGAGACTTTTCGGCAGCATTCCTATTTATCCGACATCGCGGTCGGCTGCATTTTCGGATTGGGGCCCATCGGCTACGAGCTCGCTCTCGCGGCCGCTTGCGCACGTCTGGCCTAAAACCAAGATTCTTCAAGGGGTTCGCGGATGGATATTCGCAAGGTAAAGAAACTGATCGAGCTGCTGGAGGAATCCGGCATCTCGGAGCTCGAGATATCCGAAGGCGAGGAATCCGTGCGCATCAGCCGCCATCCGCGGATGGCGATGCAAACCCCGATGGCGGTGGGCAGTCCCATGCCCATGGTCCAAGCGGCGCCGATCAGCGCGGCGGCGACGCCGGCCACGGCGGCCGGCGAACACAAACCGCGCAATGACGATTACACGGTCACCTCGCCCATGGTGGGGACGTATTATTCCGCCGCATCGCCCGGTGCCAAGGCCTTCGTCGAAATCGGTTCCGAGATCAAGGTCGGCCAAATCCTCTGCATCATCGAGGCCATGAAGATGATGAATCAAATAGAGTCCGACAAGGCGGGGCGGGTCACCGCGATACTCGCCAAGAACGGCGAGCCAGTCGAGTTCGGTCAGCCATTGTTCATCATCGAATAGCCTGGAATCAGGCAGGCTCCTAATGATCGAAAAAGTAGTCATCGCTAACCGCGGCGAGATCGCATTACGCATTCTGCGTGCCTGTCGCGAGCTCGGCATCAAGACCGTCGCGGTGCACTCCACGGCCGACTTCAACACCAAACACGTGCTGCTCGCGGACGAGACCGTTTGCATCGGGCCGCCGCAATCCGCGCTGTCGTATTTGAACATGCCCGCCATCATCAGTGCCGCCGAGGTGACGGATGCGGTTGCCATCCACCCGGGATACGGCTTCCTGTCGGAGAATGCGGACTTCGCCGAGCGCGTGGAGAAGAGCGGCTTCATTTTCGTCGGGCCGCGCGCCGAGACCATCCGCATGATGGGCGACAAGGTCTCCGCGATCAAAACCATGAAGTCCTACGGCGTGCCCTGCGTGCCCGGCTCGGACGGTCCGTTGGGCACCGACGTCGATGAGAATTTTCGTATCGCCAAGGACATCGGCTATCCGGTGATCATCAAGGCCTCCGGCGGCGGCGGCGGCCGCGGCATGCGGGTGGTGCACACGGACGCGTCGTTGCTGAACGCCATCAGCGTGACGCAGTCGGAGGCGCTCGCCGCGTTCGGAAATCCCCAGGTCTACATGGAGAAGTTCCTCGAGAAGCCGCGGCATATCGAGTTTCAGATCCTTGCCGACAATTACGGCAATGTGGTGCACCTGGGCGAACGCGACTGCTCGATGCAGCGTCGCCACCAGAAAGTCATCGAAGAGGCCCCCGCACCCGGCTTGACCGCCAAGCAGCGCAAGACCATGGGGGAGCGCTGTGCCAAAGCCTGCCGGGAAGTCGGTTATCGGAACGCCGGCACGCTCGAGTTCCTGTACCAGGACAACGAATTTTATTTCATCGAGATGAACACTCGCGTGCAGGTCGAGCACCCGGTGACGGAGCTGGTCACCGGCATCGACATCGTCAAGGCGCAGCTGCTCATCGCCGCGGGCGAAGCGTTGCCTTACAGCCAGAACGACATCCAGATTCGGGGGCATGCGGTGGAGTGCCGCATCAACGCCGAGGATCCCAAGACCTTCGTGCCCTCGCCGGGCCCCGTCCGCCTGTGGCATTCGCCCGGCGGTCCGGGCATTCGTGTCGACAGCCATGTTTACACCGGTTACAACGTGCCGCCGTTCTACGACTCCATGATCGGCAAAGTCATCTCCTATGGCGACACCCGCGACACCGCGATCGCACGCATGCGCAACGCGCTGGCCGAAATGGTGGTGGAAGGCATCAAGACCAACATCCCCCTGCATCAGGAGATCTTCAATCACTCCGCCTTTCGGCAGGGCGGCACCGATATTCATTATCTCGAGCGACGCCTGGGATTAAAGTAGACCCCGCGCGTGTTGCATGACTTTCTATGAAATCGAATTCCCGCTCGCGACCTTGAGTGCAGATTCGGTCGAGGCCGCGCTCAACGAGATGGGCGCGGATTCGATCACCTTCGTCGATCGGGGCGACGAGCCGGTCCTCGAACCCAAGCCGGGAGAAATAAAACTGTGGAGCGACACGCTGGTGCGCGCGCTGTTTCGCGAACCTGGCGGCACGCAGCCGCTCGAAGCGGCGCAGCGACTCGAACGGCTCGCCGCCGCGTTGGGACCGCACATCACGCGCAGCGCGCGCGTGAAAGCGGTGCAAGACCGCGACTGGGCGCGGGTCTGGCTCACCGATTGGAAATCGATGCGCTTCGGCCGCCGGCTTTGGGTTTGCCCGCACAGCGCGCCGCCCCCGCAGGACGCCGACGCCGTGGTGGTGCGGCTCGATCCCGGCCTCGCATTCGGCACTGGCACGCACGCCACCACGGCGCTCTGTCTGCAGATATTGGATTCCCTACCCGTATCGGGCCGTCGCGTGATTGACTATGGATGCGGTTCGGGCATTTTGGGATTGGCGGCGTTGAAGCTCGGCGCGGCTCACGTGACGGCGGTCGATTTGGATCCTCAGGCGTTGATCGCGACGCGCGACAACGCAATTCGCAACGGCGTCTCCGCGTGCATCGACGTGCAGGACGTCGATGACGGCGTCTTGGCGCAAGCTTACTGTGTGATGGCCAATATTCTGGCGGGCCCTTTGATCGAGCTCGCGCCGAAGCTGACGGCCGCCTGCGAACCGGGCGGCTATCTGCTGCTCTCCGGACTGTTGAGGACGCAGGCGTACTCGGTCAAGGCCGCCTACAACGGTGCTTTTGCAATGATGCAGGTCGTCGAGCGCGACGACTGGTGCTGCATCTATGCGCGCAGAGTGGCCTGAGCCGTGTACACCCAATGTTCAAAATGCGAAACCGTCTTCACCTTGTCGGCGGAGATTCTGCGCGCCGCGGGCGGTCAGGTGCGTTGCGGGAAATGCGGTGAAGTCTTCAACGCCCTGGCGCGCCTCGCCGAGGACTCCAACGCATTCGCGACCGAGGAATCTCCGCTCGAACTGGAAACGCGCGCCGACAGCATTCTCGAATCCCTCGGCGCGGCGTCGGAGATGCAGGAGACCGACGACGACGATGATGAGTTCGCGCGCCCCGGCGTCGAGATCGCGCGCATAGAAATTCTGGACTGGCCCGAGGACAATACCGAGCCGACCACCGAGGACGACCGGTCGCTCGAATTCACGCTTCCGCCCGGCGAACTGGATCGGATCTTCGTCGAATCCAAAAAAAAAGCGCGGCCGATACCGCCGCCCGCGCCCCAGCCGGCAGCGCAGCCGGCGCCGCAGTCACCAGCACCACCCGCGCCACCCGCGCCATCCGCACCACCCACGCCATCCGCGGCACCAGCGACAGCAGCGCCGCCGCGTTCAGCGCGTGAATCCGCGCCGCAGACGCCGGCGGTGCCGCCGCCGCACCCCGAAAGCGTACGCGCCGACGTCGCGCCCGCTCGCAACCGCGCCAGCGGATTCGAAGTGCCTGAGGAGGTACGTCGCGAGATGCTGGCAGGATTCGAACAACACGTGCTGCCCACGCTCGAGCCGGATCTCGGCGCACTGCGCGGGGCCACGCGCCCGCGCCCTGCGTTGTGGCTCGGCGCTGCGATCGCGGCGGCGCTGCTGCTGTGCGCCCAGATCGTGCATCAGAATCGCGCGTGGTTTGTCGGCAACGCCCGCGGACCCTTGGGCGCCGCCGTGGGCGCATTATATGGCGCCATCGGCTCGCCGCTGCCGACGCCGTCGAATTTGGCCGCCTACCAGCTGCGCCAGTGGGGCGTTGCCGGCGATCCGGAAGCGAACGGCACGCTGCGGTTGCGTGCGAGCATACTCAACGCGGCCGCGCAACTGCAGCCCTTTCCGCTGTTGCGTGTGACGCTCGCCGATCGCTTCGGCAAGAGCATCGGACGGCGCGACTTCGAGCCGAGCGAGTACATGGGCCGCCCGACTGCGCGTCTGCTTGCGCCCGGCGAGCGCGTCGATGCGACGCTGGAGATTTTGGATCCCGGCAAGAATGCGGAGGGATTTGAAATCGATGTGTGCGTGCGCGGCGCCGATCGCCGGGTTGCGTGCGCCAACGATGTTGCGGCGCAGGCCAAGCCGTGACCGCTGCGACGCGCCCGGTCAAGATCGGTCCCCACATCTTGCCGTCGAACGTGGTGCTGGCGCCCATGGCGGGCGTCACCGATCGTCCGTTTCGCATTCTGTGCCGGCGCTTCGGCGCGGGACTCGCCGCCTCGGAGATGCTGAGCGCCGACGTGCGTCTGTGGGACACCCCGAAATCGCGGCGGCGCATGGACCATACCGGCGAGCCCGGGCCCCGCGTGGTGCAAATCGCGGGCTTCGATCCGTCGATGATGGCCGAGGCCGCGCGCCGCAATGTCGATGCAGGCGCCCAAATAATCGATATCAACATGGGTTGCCCCGCCAAGAAAGTTTGCAACCGCGCCGCCGGTTCCGCTCTTCTGCAGGACGAGGCGCTGGTTGCACGAATTTTGCACAGTGTCGTTCGCGCGGTCGAGGTGCCCGTCACTCTGAAGGCGCGCACCGGCTGGGACCGCGGCCACAAGAACGGCGTGCGCGTCGCGCGGATCGCGGAAGACAACGGTATTCAAGCACTTGCGATCCACGGGCGCACGCGCGCGGATCATTATGAGGGAAATGCTGAACACGAAACGAGCGCCGCCATCAAGGCCGCGGTCAAGATCCCGGTGTTCGCGAACGGCGATGTGGATTCTCCGGAACGTGCGGCGCAAATTTTGCGGGCCACCGGATGCGACGGCATCATGATCGGCAGAGCAGCGCAAGGCCGGCCATGGATTTTCGACGAAGTCAATTTTTTCCTCTCGACCGGAGAATCGCGCGCGGTGCTGGCGCCGGAAAAAGTCCGTGATATTATGCGCGCCCACCTCGAAGACCTATATGCCTTTTACGGCGATGAGACCGGTGTTCGTGTGGCGCGCAAGCATTTGAGTTGGTATTTTCGGCAGCATCCCGGACAAGAGGTTTTGAGGAATCGGCTGGTACTGATCGAAACTCCGCGAGAGCAACTGTCGACGCTGCTGGAACATTTTGACACGGGTGTATTACCGCGCCGCATGAGAGCGCAGCTGGATAACAAAACGATCGACGGGAAATCGGATGCACCATGGTCGCTAGAAAGAAATCAAAATCACGAAGAGAAATCTCGTCGGGCTTCAATGGCCGCGATCTGAAGGTGAACGGCAAGGGCGTGCCCTTGCGTTCGCAGGCGGAGGAAGCGCTGCAGTGTTATTTTGAAACGCTCAACGGCCACAAGCCCGCGCACCTCTACGATCTCGTGATGCGCGAAGTGGAAGAGCCGTTGTTCAAAGTGGTCATGGGTCACGTGCAGGGCAACCAGAGCCGCGCAGCGACCATTCTCGGCATCAACCGCGGCACATTGCGCAAGAAACTCAAAGAGTTCGGCATCAACGAGTAGGCCCGCCATTGCTCACGCCCGTCCGCCGCGCGTTACTCAGCGTCTCCGACAAAACCGGCATTGTTGAACTCGCACGCGAGCTGAAGGAAAGAGGCATCGAGCTGTTGTCGACCGGCGGCACCGCCAAGCTCCTGGTCAGTCACGGCATTACGGTCAAGGAAGTGGCCGAACACACCGGCTTCCCCGAAATCATGGGCGGCCGCGTCAAGACGCTGCACCCGAAAATTCATGGCGGTCTCCTCGGGCGCCGCGGTCTCGATGAAGCGGTGATGCGTGCGCACGACATCGAGCCCATCGATCTCTTGGCGGTCAATCTCTACCCGTTCGCCGCGACCGTGGCGCGGGCCGGGTGCACCTATGACGACGCGGTCGACAACATTGATATCGGTGGCCCGGCCATGGTACGTGCGGCGGCCAAGAATCATGCGTCGGTGACCGTCGTGGTGGACCCGAACGACTACCGCGAACTGCTCGATGAATTGGCGGCCAACCAGGGCGCGACCAACGTTGCCATGCGCCAGAAACTGGCCGCAAAGGCGTTCGCGCACACGGCCCAATACGATGCGATGGTCTCCGCGTATTTCACCGGCGCCATCGGCGGCGCGGTCCCGACGTTTCCGGACGACCTGAATTTGTCGTTCCGCAAACATCTCGATCTGCGCTACGGCGAAAATCCGCATCAGCAGGCCGCGTTCTACAGCGACCCGCGTGCCATCGGCGCGTCCGTGACTCAGGGTAGGCAGATCCAGGGCAAAGAGCTCTCTTACAACAATATCGCGGATGGCGATACGGCCCTCGAGTGCGTGCGCCAATTCGATACGGCAGGTTGCGTCATCGTGAAGCACGCCAATCCGTGCGGCGCGGCTCGAGCCGGCAGCGTCGGCGACGCCTATGCGCGTGCCTACCGCACCGACCCCACTTCCGCCTATGGCGGAGTCATCGCCTTCAATCGCGAATTGGATGCGGCGACGGCACAAGCCATCGTGGAACAGCAGTTCGTCGAGGTGCTGCTCGCACCGAGCGTGTCCGAGGGCGCGCGCGCGGTGCTGGCGCGCAAGGATAACGTGCGCGTGCTCGAAGTCGGCGATCTGACCATTCCCGTCACGCAGTTGCTGGAATACAAGAGCGTTGCCGGCGGCCTGCTGGTGCAGACGCGCGACCACGGCGTCATTCGCGTCCAAGAACTGCGCGCGGTGACGAAGCGCGTGCCAAGCCTGGCAGAGCTCGATGATTTGATCTTCGCGTGGCGGGTTGCGAAATATGTCAAATCAAATGCCATCGTCTGCGTCAAGGACAAGGCGACCGTGGGCATCGGCGCCGGGCAGATGAGTCGGGTCGTCAGCAGCAAAATCGCCGCCCTCAAGGCCGAGGAGGCGGGCCTCGACCTGCAATCCGCGAGCATCGCATCGGATGCCTTCTTCCCATTTCGCGATGGGCTCGACACCGTCGCCGAGCTCGGGATCAAATCGGTGATTCAGCCGGGCGGCTCGAAGCGCGATGCGGAGGTCATCGCCGCGGCCGATGAGCACGGCATCGCGATGGTGTTCACCGGCATGCGCCACTTTCGTCACTAGGAGCTCGAGCTCTCGTGCAAATTCTGATCGTCGGCGGCGGTGGCCGCGAACACGCGCTGGCATGGAAGTGCGCGCAGTCGCCGCGCGTGTCGCGGGTATTCGTGGCTCCGGGCAATGCGGGTACGGCGCTCGAGCCCAAGGTTTGCAATGTCGACATCGGGGCCGACCACATCGACGCCTTGCTCGCGTTCGCGCAGCGCGAAGCAATCGCCCTGACCATCGTCGGACCCGAGGGACCGCTGGTCGCCGGCATCGCCGATCGATTCGCGTCGGTCGGGCGCGCCTGCTTCGGTCCATCCCGAGCCGCGGCGCGCCTGGAGGGCTCGAAAGCATTCACCAAGGATTTCCTCAAACGGCACGGCATACCGACAGCGGCCTACGCGGTCTTCGACGCCGACACGTTCGACCCGGCGTTCGTCCGCGCACAGCGCCTGCCGGTGGTGGTCAAGGCAGACGGTCTCGCCGCGGGCAAAGGCGTGCTCATTTGCGAGACCCACGATGCGGCGATCGACGCGGCCACCGCCATGCTCGGCGGCAGCTTTGGCAGCGCCGGCCGCACCGTGGTGATCGAGGAGTTTCTGAGCGGCGAAGAAGTCAGCTTCATCGTAATGGCCCGCGGCGAGACGGTGCTGCCGCTCGCGACTTCGCAGGACCACAAACGCCGCGACGACGGCGACCGAGGTCCCAACACGGGCGGTATGGGAGCTTATTCGCCGGCGCCCATCGTCACGCCGGCGCTGCATGCGCGCATCATGCGCGAGGTCATCGAGCCGACGCTGCAAGGACTGCGCGCCGACGGCAATCCCTACCTGGGATTTCTGTACGCCGGATTGATGATCGCCGCCGACGGCACGCCCAATGTGCTCGAATACAATTGCCGCTTCGGCGATCCCGAAACGCAGCCCGTTCTGATGCGTCTGCAAAGTGATCTCGTCGAGATGTGCGAGGCGGCGCTCGGCGGCACGCTGCCGGGGGTCCAAGCGCGATGGGACCCGCGTCCGGCACTCGGCGTCGTCATGGCCGCCGGCGGCTATCCGGACGGCTACCGGAAAGGCGACCCAATCAGCGGCCTCGATGCGGCCGCGCGCTTGCCCGGAAAAGTATTTCACGCCGGCACCCGCGCCGACGGCGCGCAAATCGTCACCGCAGGCGGCCGCGTGCTCTGCGCGGTAGGCTTGGGCGATACGGTCGCCGCCGCAGGCGCCGAGGCATACCGCCTCGTGAACGCGATTCACTGGAATTTGGTGCAGTATCGCCGCGATATCGGCTATCGCGCGATCGCGCGCGAGTCGAGCGATTCCCTCTGATTACGGGCGCTCTACGGCAGGCGGCTCGCCCAAGCGGCCTTGCCGCGCGCGGCGGCGCGCGCCGCGTGCTTCGTCCAGGTTCTCGCCCCAAGTGTTCAATCGAGCGCAATCGGCCAGCCGCAGTCGATGGGTCTCGGGAACCGGGCATCCGGCGGCCTTCATCCCCGCCATACGAGCCCATACGGCGCGCTTCTTGCGGACTTGATGCGGCTGGAAGCCGTCGAAATCCCTGAAAGTCACGCTGCGCGGTTCGACCGTGATGGCGCCGGCCGCGAGCGCCGCCCGGTAAAGTTCGAGACCCCGCCGCGTGCGCACGATGATGCCGTTGAAACCATCGTCTTCGCCGGCCGGTCCCCCGCCCGGCCACACGTCGGAGGCGGCAAGGTCCGCGCTTTCGCCGATGGCGTCCGGACAAATCTTACAGCGCGGCTGAATTCGCCAGGTGGCCTCGTCCTCCCACATCTGTTGGTAGGTCAATTCGAACGATCGGTCATCCTTGGTCTCCAACCGCACGGGTCCCGGACAGCCGTTGCCGCGGTAGCGAAACAAAGTAAGTTCCTCCGCGCGCAGCCCCAAGCCGCTCGCCACCTCCTCCGACTTGGTGAGGTCCGATGCCCCGCCGCAAACGAACGTGAGCGCGTATCGCAGGCAGCGATCGACGCGGGGGTCGATTCGCGCCAAGTTGCGTACGGCGGCAATGTCACAGGGTTTGGCGATCAGTGCGAACGGTTCGCCGCGATCCAGCAGCGCAGTGAAATCGACGAGCGGCGCCGCCGGCCCATAGCGCGATCCCGCCGCCTCCAGCACCGCGGCCGCATCGAAGCTCAATGTGCGATCCGTGCGCAGCGGCTCGCGGCGGGACGCAGCGACGTGCAAAATGAATTTCACTCGTCCGCTCGCCAGCAGGAACTGGCCCAATGCCGTCAATACGCCGCCGGTCGACGCCCGGCGGCGCACCTCCGGATCGCTGGCGTATCCGATGGCCATGAGTTGTGCACGGCCCCACACAGTGTCGTGCATTTCCCCGGCACTGCCCGCGCCGACTGCGCCGCCCTCGACGCGCGTGCCTGGACACACCGCGTTGATCCGTGCCAGCAGCGCCGCATCCAACGGAGTGCGCGCGACCGGCCGCTCGCGGCCTTCCGGGGTGAGAACCATCCGGATCTCGTCGGCACCGGCGACCGCCTGACACAAGCCGCAGCCGATGCACAGGCCGCCGGCGACGATTTCCTCGAGCGAGAGGGCGGAGCTTCGGCCGGTCACTTTTGCAGCGGCGCCATGGGTGTTTTGCTTCTCACGCGGGCTAAGGTACCTAAATGGCGCGAGGTGCGCGAGTGCCCCGGCGCGTGCACAATAGCGGCCTCTCTTTGCCGAGGAACTCGCATGCCGCACGTTCGTCCGAGTATCGCCGATAAGCGCCGCGCATTTCACAAACTGCACGAATCGGGCTGCTTCGTCATTCCCAATCCCTGGGACGTCGGCAGCGCGCGCTATCTGCAGGGGCTGGGCTTCAAGGCGCTCGCCACCACGAGCTCGGGATTTGCCTGGTCGCACGGCCACAGCGACGGCGCCATGTCGCGGGACAAGGTGCTCGATCACCTCACCGACATGGTCGAAGCGACGGATCTGCCCATCAATGCCGATTTCGAAAATGGCTTCGCGCCGGATGCGGCAGGCGTCGCGGAAAGCGTCAGGCTCGCCGTGGCAACCGGCGTGGCGGGACTATCGATCGAAGATTCCACGGGCGATGCGTCCCATCCGCTGTACGAAATCGATACGGCCGTCGAGCGCATCCGCGCCGCGCGCAAGGCGATCGACAAGGCGGGCGGCGATGCATTGCTGGTGGGGCGCGCCGAATGTTTCCTGCATGGGCGGCCCGATCTC
>Ga0210400_10004944_pt1 | contig 11396 bp, 13 predicted proteins | sample IncBWH26MmetaG_FD_155456 | JGI IMG/M metagenome (GOLD analysis project Ga0210400, IMG submission 155456) | Forest soil microbial communities from Barre Woods Harvard Forest LTER site, Petersham, Massachusetts, United States - Inc-BW-H-26-M | ecosystem: Environmental > Terrestrial > Soil >...
AACCCGGATCGAAGCGAAAATGGGCGATGGCCGCCTTGGTACCCTCGTCCAGCTTGGTTACGTTCCCGCCGGTGAAGTTCGGATTCTGCTTTTCTTGCGCCCGCAGTATCCACAAGCCCGCAAAGGCGCTGAAGACCACGCACAGCGTGTAGACTTTACGCATTCCCTGAGCCTCCTCCGACGGAGTCTAGCACGCCGCGTTAAACTAGAGGGAGCGCAATGCCTCTATACGATTTCCATTGTCTGGATTGCGGAGAGCAGTTTGAGGCCCTTGTACTGAAAACTGCCGCCTCCTGTCCTAAATGCCAGAGCGCACGCCTGGAGCAGCAGATCTCGACGTTCGCCGTGAGTTCGGAATCCATCCGCGAATCCAACTTGAGCGGCGCCAAGCGTAAGCACGCCAAAGTTCACCGCGATTATTCCATGGACATGCAGAACGCCGAGAAGAATCATCACCACTAGACGTTTTGGTCAAGGGAACATCATCAGGAACTGTTTGCCGTCCGGCATGATGTCGTATTGCCGCCGCGCATCCCCTTGAATGAACCCCCGGATCGGCAAAGCTACAGGGGTTCCGGAGGAAAATGTCCCGTTGGTCTGAACGCTCACGGCGAACAACTGCTGGTTGTTGTCGAAAAAGAGTTCCTTGCCGTCGGGGGACCACAATGCGTGCCCGCCGCCTTGCTTGGTGATCTGGAACTTCGCACCCGTTCGCGGGATCGGTTGCACGAAGACTTCAAACCGGCCGGTTTCGACGGACGTGTAGGCGATCCACTTTCCGTCGGGCGAAAACCTGCTACTGTGCTGAGTCACTCCCGGGGTATCGATCAAAGCCACTGCTTTCTTGTCCCGCAAAGAGTAAGTCCAGATGCTGTAGTAGTTGCTCAGTGTGATGAAGCTTAGCATCTGATTCGGCGCGGACCAGGATTCCGGAGCCCGGCCCGTGGCCAGCCGTTCCGCGGTCCCCGTGCCGTCGGCGCGCTCGATGTACAACGCCTGCTGGTTTGCTTCATCGGAAGTGATTACGATCTGATCCCCGGCAGCCGACCACATGGGGTAGTGATCGCCCGAAACGCGCCCGATCCGGCGCGGAGAGGAGAGATTGGCCCCGTCCCTGGAGAGTTCGGCGATCCACACTCCCCCGTCTTCAGCGTCGTAGGCGACACGTTTCCCGTCCGGCGAAATGCGCGGAGCAAAGGTATGCGCGGGCAGGAACCCGATCGGCGTCTTGCGCCCATCGCGATCGACCAGCACGAGCGATAACGGTCTGGGCTGTTGTGCAAAGAAGACGGTGGCAGTTGCCGCGGCGACGAGCGCCGACCCCACCATCAGGCCGGTTCGCAAGCGGGTCGATGTTGGCACGCTGCCTCCAGCGCGGAATTGCCGCTATTATTTACCGGAGTTCTGGTAATCCGGAACCTTGATGCGGCCTTCAATCAGGCCCTTGTTGTTTTCTTCGCAGGAGTATTCCTGAATCTGCCAGTCCGGCCGGAGGGTGAAGGTGCGGTTCTGGACGATCGCCTGGGAGTAGGTTTTGGGATCGTCGTAGGTCACCTGGTAGGCGATGTGGCCCAGGTCGGTCCGCGTGAATTTCTCGATCATGTGCAACTGGTTGCTGTGTGGGTGCCCGTTCGTATCGAGCCTCGTGAAGCCGTTGAAATTGACGGTGTCAACGACCATGGTGTCTCCGTCCCAATGGCCCACCGACTCGCCGAACCAGGTAGGAACTTGCTTCGGGTTGTGCGCGCGCCCATCGATCGGGAACACCTTGAACCACGAATTCTGTTCGTACAGAAACGCCATGGAAGCAGGCGTCAACATGATCTGGATGGGATCGGGCGAACCCATTGCGCGCGAATGGCCGAACGGCAGGCAGGAGCCCGTGTAATCTCCCTCTTCCGCGTTATAGGTATCGAACTGCTTCTTGCCCCATTCGGTATAGGGCAGCGGGCCGCCATTGGCACGCTCGATGTCGGGAACGTACGGTCTCTGCCAAACGCCATTCAGGTCGAGCGGCCCCCAGGGAGTTTTGGGCGCAGGACCTTCGGGCGGCTGATATCCGCCACGACCCCCGCCTTTCGCCCCACCCTTGCCGCCCCCCTTACCTGCTCCCGGTCCACCTTGAGGCTGCTGAGCAATCAGAGCTGCCGAGATCAGGCACGCGGCCGCGACAAGTATCAGACGGTATTTCATGGAGACTCCTGTCACGTCGGATCGCCTAACGGGCGCCTTCGGTCTGGCTAAGCACCGTGCGGCCATCCTTGGATTTCACCGTGCGCGTGCTGCAGACATTGGCGCCCTTTTTCGCGAGGATACCGTCCAGCACGATCTCGTCCCCTTCTTTCACGGAGTCCTGGGTAAAGCCGGCGCGGGTCATGGCGTTGGGCGAGCCCAGCTCGCATTGCCACTTTTCGACGCCGCCGCTGGCATTCTTTACGTCCATGTAGATCCAGGCATGGGGATTCCGCCAATCCAGCTTAGTGAGCGTGCCGGTCAGCGAGATCGGTTTCTTCTGGTCGTACTCCGCCGCCAGGGAGTGATGGGCCCAGAGCGAGGTCAAACCCAGTGAGCCCAGGCAAAATGTGAGAGCAATAAGGCGTTTTTTCATGTGTGTACCTTCCCGGACGGATCTCCCTTACTTCAACATGTTCGGAGGCCCTTTCGCAAGCCGCAGGGAAGGTGCGCATCTGGACGACTTTGCCGTTCTTTCCGTTTGAGAGGATCTGAAGCCCAATAACATGTTAGACTTGCCGAGAATCTGGCGGAATGAGCACGCTGATTTCAGAGACGGCGGTAGGCTTACCGGCACCAAGCTTGCGCCCGTTCATCACCGAGTATGCCGGCTTCCGGGCATCCGGATTGCCACCCGGCGTTCACTTCGGACTTCCCTCGAGCGATGTCGATCTGATCATCAGCCTGGGTCGTCCGATCGACGTTGTCCGAATGCCCAATTCAACGCAACGGCCGTCGGCCTTTACTGCGTTGGTGAATGGGCTGCAGGATGCGCCTGCCGTCATACGGCAGGATGGTGATGCTTTTGGGTTGCACGTCTTCATCAGACCACTCGGTGTCCGAGCGATCTTGGGTGTTGCGAGCTCCGAAATATCGTCGCTCGTTTTGAACCTCTCGGATCTCTGGGGGAACTGCGCCGCAGACCTCATGGAGACGCTTCTCGCGGCTAAGACGTGGCGAGGGCGCTTCGCGATCCTGGATCGGGCGTTTCTCTCGAAGCTCAACCCAACCAGCCCCCAGCCCGAAATCGCGTGGGCGTGGCGAAGACTGGCGAACAGCCACGGGTCTTTGCCGGTCCAACAACTCGCCGGCGAAATCGGCTGGAGCCGGCAGCACTTCGGCCACCGATTTCGAGACGCGATTGGCGTGACGCCCAAGTCCGCGGCCCGCGTGTTCCGGTTCGAGCGCGCATGCAGATTGATCGCATGCAAGTGGAAAAACGACGAGCGGGCAGGGTTGGCGCATGTGGCAGCCTGGTGCGCCTACTTCGACCAGGCGCATCTGACACGCGAATGGAATGCGCTCGCGGGTTGCTCGCCAAGGGAATGGATCGCAAGGGAGCTTCCATTTTTACAAGACTACGAGCTCGGAGGCCGCGATAATGAGTGCGATGACATTAGATCCGTGTATAAATCTTTCGTTTGACGGGCAATGTGAAGCTGCGTTCAAGTTTTACGAGCGCTGCCTGAACGGCAAGATTTCGTTCATGCTCACGTGGGCCGATTCGCCCATGGTCAAGGACGCGCCCCCGGAATGGAGCGGCAAGATCGTTCACGCCACGCTGGTCGTCGGAAATGCCAGATTGCAAGGATCCGATCCTGCTCCAGGCTCGTATGAGTCCCCCAGGGGGTTCGTTATCACTCTGAACCCAAGCTCGGACGACGCGGAACGCGTCTTTGCGGAACTGGCAGAGGGTGGGATCGTTCGCATGCCGCTTCAGGAAACCTTCTGGGCTCACCGTTTTGGCATGCTCACGGACCGCTTCGGCATCCCTTGGGCGATCAACAGTGAGAAATCCGAGTAGAGCAATGGCATGCTTTTCGCCAAGCGTCTGCGGGAGGGTGTACGGAGCGGGGCCATCACCTGCAGCGTTCGCATCTGGATGCGACCGAAGGTCATTGTGGGCCGGCGATACCGAATGGAGGAAGGTGAAATCGAGATAGATTCCATCGAGCAGATTGCGCTTTACGACATTACTCATCAGTTGGCAATTGCGTCAGGTTTCCTGGGCGTGATTGATCTGCTCAAGGTTGCCAAGCACGGTCCTGGCGACAACGTCTATCTGGTTCGTTTTCACTACGTTCCTCCTCTTTCCGGTTAGCCCCTCAAAAATCAATCGACCCCAGCACTTCCGACGGCTTTTTTTCGAACGCCCCGCAGATCGCCAGGAAGCTTTCGATGCTCGGCAGATTCGTTCCCCGCTCGATCGCGCTGATCTGCGACGACGGAGCGGGCGAGGATTGTTGTTGACATTCGACATCAACCGCGGTAGGCTGATGTCGAGCCTCGACAACATGAGTAAGGGTGCCAGAGTTGATGTGTTGCAAGGTACGCTCGATCTTCTCATCCTCCGCACCTTGCAATTGGGCGCCATGCATGGATGGGCAATCTCGGAGCGGATTCAGCAGGCTTCCGAGGACGTGTTACGTGTCAACCAGGGCTCTCTTTATCCCGCGCTTCATCGTTTGGAACACCAAGGCTGGATTACGGCAGAGTGGGGAGTTTCCGAACTTGGCCGTCGAGCGAGATTCTACAGGTTGACGGCTGCCGGTAAGAAGCAGCTCCAGCTAGAAACCGAGACGTGGGTCCGGTACACGGACGCAATCGGCCGAGTGCTGGACATGGCCTGATATGAATTGGGGTGACCTCATACTTCGTATTCGGGCAATGCTTCATCGCAGCCGCGTGGAAGATGAACTCGAAGAGGAACTCCAATCTCATATCGAGATGCAGGCCAAGAAAAATCAGAGCGCTGGGAATGACCCGCTCGAGGCTTCTCGTCTGGCGCGTGTTCAATTTGGCGCCATGGATAAAGCAAAAGAGGAATGCCGGGATGTACGCGGCACGCGTCTCATCGAGGAAACGCTGGCTGACGTCCGGTACGCAATTCGGAGCTTGCGTCGCACGCCAATGTTTGTGCTGACGGTAGTTGCTACCATCGCACTCCCTCTGGGCTTGATCACGGCGCTCTTCACGATTTTTAACGCTTATGTTCTTCGGCCCGTCGCGGTTCGCGATCCACACGGTATCTATCAATTCTCCTGGACAGATCGACGTGGAACAGGACACTCCTTTTCATGGCCGGAGTTCGAGGCCTTTCGAGCCGGCAACTCCGCGTTTTCCGACGTCGCGGGCAAGAGGGGTCTGTTTGCGCGTGTACAGGGCTACCCGCTTTCCGGCGAGTTGGTCACGGCCAACTACTTCCAAATGTTGGGCGTCAGCGCGGCTGCTGGAAGGACATTGCTCCCTGAAGATGGAGTCTCTCCCGGCGCGGCGCCGGTCGTTGTGCTTAGTCATGCGGCTTGGCAGAACAAGCTCGGCGGCGAGCCCGACATCGTCGGAAAGACCATCGTGATTCGGGGCCATCCCCTGCAAGTGATCGGGATCATTAAACCTGAATTCACGGGTCTGAGCGAAACGCCGCGCGATTTTTGGGTCCCCGTAACCATGGCAGGCCAATTGGAGGGTGGCCCTAATCTCTTCGGTTCGGATCATCCGGAGGAGCTCGACATTGTTGGCCGGCTAAGGGCCGGCGTCACCGCCAAGCAGGCTGAGGCAGCTTTGAGCGTGTGGGCGCGGCGTGCTACTGAGGAGAAGAGTCAGGACCAAGAGCCCGTTGGAATCGTCCTTGAGTCGCGGGCAACTTCGATTCACCTGACCCCTCAACTGGTTGCAGCTACGGTCCCCGTTCTGGCGGCCTTCCTGCTCGTGTTACTCATCGGATGCGCGAATAGTGCTAGCATGATGCTGGCGCGCGCGATCGCCCGCCAGCGCGACATCGGGCTTCGCCTTTCTCTTGGCGCGGCCCGCATTCGGCTTGTACGCCAACTCTTGACGGAGAGCTTGGTCTTGGCCGTGCCCGCCGCCTTAGCAGGTGCTGTGCTCTCGGAAACGTCACTTCACTTCGGCCAAAGGGCTTTGATCTTCTCCATGCCCCCGGACCTTGCCCAGTTTGTCACCATACCGCCGCTGCAATCCGATATTCGTGTGTTTGGATTCTTGGTCGCCGTCACGGTTTTTTCGGCACTCCTGTTTGGGCTTGCACCCGCGATTCAGGCCACCCGCCTGGATGTTGCTCAGGCAATTAAGGGCGAATTCGCGGCCGATTTGCGACCAACTAAGCTTCGGAATGCACTGGTGATCGGACAGATCACCGGTTGTGCCCTGTTGCTTACTTGTGCGGTGCTATCCCTTCGCGCTAGCGCCCGTTTGAGCAACCTGGAGGTTGGCTTTGCGACGAGCGGCGTCTTGGAGTTGGATATCAACGAAAAATATCGTCCGAGAATTCTTTCACGTCTTGCCGAGGAACCCGCGGTTCAGGCGATTGCAGTTGCACAATCGATTCCGCTGAACGGAGGGCTGTTCATGGCTCCCATGATCGCCGGCGAGGGAACTGCTGTTCGGGCCGCTTACAATTTTGCTTCTCCCACGTTCTTCGAGGTTCTCGATATCTCGATTCTGAGCGGCCGTAACTTTACCAAGGAAGAGGCTGAAGCGGGGGCAGCCGTGGCGATCGTCAGCCAGAAGACCGCGTTACAGCTCTGGCCGGGCCAGCAGGTGCTGGGCCAAACTATTCGGATCACTCCGGACTCACAAGCGTGGCCAAACTCGAAGTTACGCCGGTTTTCAGCCGTGCGAGTCATCGGCGTAGCGTCCGACATCGTCACTTGCTGCCTCGTTGTCGGGTTGGATCCCACCCTCGTTTATCTGCCCACTGCTTCAACGGCTGCCGGCACCGAGCTTTTGGTGCGCGTGCACGGAAGTAGCGACCAAGCTCGCCAGAAGTTGGACAGCGAACTCTCGGCAATCAGCCCCGGTGCCATCGATCAGATTCATACGATGGAGATGTTCCGGGCTGGTGGAGTATTCCCGTTCCAAATGGCGGCCGCGGTTTGCACAATCCTCGGCGGCCTCGCACTCGTGCTCGCTTTGTCTGGAGTCTATGGAGTGCTTTCGTATTCAGTCTCTCAGCGGACAAGGGAAATAGGAATTAGAATGGCGATTGGAGCCCCAACAAGTGCAGTCGCGGGACTTGTGTTGAAGCAATCCATGAGACTCGCACTCATCGGCAGCGCCGCTGGGTCAATCCTGGCGTTTGCAGTTTGGCGTATCCTCGCCTCGCGCCTGTTCTTCATGAGAACATTCGACGGCGTGGCCTTCTTGGTTGGAGTGCTGGTCCCACTGGCAGCCGCCGCACTAGCGGCCTATGTTCCTGTTCGACGAGCCGTGTTAGTCGATCCAACAGCTACGCTCAGACATGACTAACTGGCTCAGCTCCGTCGCACTCAAAAATCAATCGACCCCAGCACTTCCGACGGCTTTTTTTCGAACGCCCCGCAGATCGCCAGGAAGCTTTCGATGCTCGGCAGATTCGTTCCGCGCTCGATCGCGCTGATTTGCGACACGCTCAGCTTGGTTTCCGCCGCCAGCTCCTTCAACGACCAGTCCCGCGCCACGCGCATCAGCTTGATGGCGTGCCCCAGCCGTTCTCTTAGCCGATCCTGGGCCGTCTGCCCGAGCCCGAACGCCTCCATGGCGTTCTTCAAAACCTGCCGCAATTGCGCCAGCGAAAATGGTTTCGACAGATAGTCGAACACTTTCAGCTTGAACGTCGCGCGCATATCTTCGAGCGACGGATAGCCCGTGATCACGATCACGCACAGCCCCGGCCATCGCGCCAGAAGCTGCTCCAGGACCTTGTCACCGGTCACGTCGCCCATTTTCATATCCAGCAGCACGATGTCCGGCAGCCGCTCTTCGCAGCCCGCGAAAAACTCAGCCGCGTTGCCGAACGTGCGGACCGTATAGGCGCGTTCGTCCTTGAGAAAATCCTCCAGGTAGGTGCGAAAGTCGAGATCGTCGTCCAATACGGCGATATCCGCGAGAGTTTGCGCCGTGGTCTCCAATAACGCCATCATACTTAAGCAACGGCTAGCAGCGTTTCTCGGGCCGTTACGCGCTCATGCCTCTCCAGAGTCGCTTGGTCATAGGCACGGCCAACGATCGAGCCGTGATCCAATATCTCTCCATCACAGGGAGGTTCGGGCGGCGCTGGAACACGTCGAAATCCGAGGCTTCAATGCGGTGCAGGGTGCTCACGCTCAGGTCGTACGCCACCCGCACCGCGAAGCGGCCGCGCCGGTCGAGAAGATCCAAACCAGGTTCGACTTTCTGGTAAAAGCTGCGGGCGCGTTCCGCCTGAAAACCCATCAGCGTGCGGAACGCGGAGTTGCGCGTGTGCTGGCGAAGCTCGGCTTCGCTGTATCCGAAGGCCTCGATTTCGTCGAGCGGCAGGTAAATACGCTCGCGGGTCAGAGCGTTTCCCACAGTGCGGAGAATCGACGTGAGTTCCATCGCCAGGCCCAAGTCGGCCATATATTCCAGCGCCGGACCACGGTAGCCGATCAGGTGCGCCATCAGCACGCTGATCGTGCCGCTGGTGCGGTAACAGTACTCCCGCAGTTGCGAAAAGCTCTGGTAGCGCGTCCGGTTTAGATCCATGCGCGCGCCCTCGATCAGATCGGTGGCGAACCGGTGCGGGATCTTGTGTCGCTCTATCGCGTCCAGGAATACTTCCAGCACGGGATTCCGAACCAGTTGTCCGCGCAGACCCTTCTCGACCTGGGCGGCCCAGCGGTCGAGATCGAGCCCGCCTTGTTCCGGCGTCGCGGCCTGGCGTCCCAAACCGAGGGTGTATCCGGAAAACCAATAGGCCGCGTGAGCCGCGCGAGCCAGATCCGGAGGGAAGTATCGCGTGGCAAAGAAAAACGTGCGCGATCCGGAGCGCGTGGCTTCAGCAGCCTTGGCATACAGCACGTCCAGCGTGTTCGGCATGCGGCTTCAGGTGATGATATCACGGCTGGTCAAAGGTCTTACGAGCGATTTCGATACACTCCTGCTTGCCGTTGGCGAGCACAGGTACGCCGTCCATCCAATCCGGAAGCGCGGGAACGCCAGTCGCGCAGGCCGCCTTCACGCGCGCCGACGCTGCTTCCCAAAAACCAAGGTTGTGCTGGAGGGCGACCAATTGAAACAAAAGGATGATCGCGGCCACGGCATAGCATGCACGCATTTTCAGGGCGTCTAGCGCCAGAGCGATCAGAATTGCGAACCAAACCGCCGGCAAATACAGGACGCGCGATCCCGCCAGCGTAGGCGATCCGGCCAGCAGCGAGAGCACCGGGATCGTTGAGATCAGAATTGCCGACGCGGCGAACCACAGCGTTCGGGATGGTTGAGACCGTGCTGCGTTCTGATGCAGACCGAGCCAGATCATCGCGGCCATATAGGCCACTGCGAGCAATGCCAAGGGCAGGGAAGGATCGGTACTCCAGTTCAGCGGAAAATAGAGCGAGGTCCACAACCGAACCGCGACCGCCTTCAGGGTCGAACCGAACCCGAGCGAGAAGGCCGCGGGCCGCCCCGTCGCGCGATCGATGTATCCCCCGATTCCGCCGAACAAGCTCCAACGGTAGGCGAACAGAATCGCCGCGAGCACGAAATATGGAGTGGTCCATCGGAGCGGTTGGCGCTTCTGGAGGGCCCATCCGGCAACCAGCAGAGGAAAAATGAATGCAGATTCCTTGCTAAACGCCGCCAGGGCGAAACACACCAGCGCCGCGGCATGCAGCGGAAGCCTTGCGCCCGCCAGCGTAAACACAAGGAGCCCGGACAGCAGAAAGAACGTGGCAAACAGGTCAAAACGGCCGGCGATCCAGACCGACGCTTCGGGGCTGATCCCATGAACTGCGAACAGTGCTCCCGCGAATCCGGCTGCCAGCGCCGAGGCTCCCAGCCGCCGCGCCACGAACAGCACCAGCACGGAGTTCGCGGAGTGAATGGCCAGGGATGAAGCATGCCACGCCCCCGGATTGATTCCCCAGAGCTTGGCGTCCAAGGCGAATGAAACAAATCCAAAGGGACGGAAAAACCCATCGCCGCCGCCGTGGGTGATCGTGTACCAGAACATCGACGCGTTCCATTCGCTTCCGATCTTTACGAGGATAAAATCGTCCGAGAGGAAGTAAACCCCAAGCCCCCTGTGCAGCGCGACCACGGTGATCACAGCGACACCCAATGCCGACAGCACTGCGATGCGCCCGTCCGATACCGCTTCGGGCCGATTCGTGGCGACGGGCATAAACAGCAGTAGGGTAACGGCCAGTCCGAAGAATCCTTCCGGATTCAGCGGCGTGGTGACTGACAGCGGGCCAAAATGAAACGGACCGGCGAACATCCGTGCCGCGACCAGCGTGGCTGTGATTGTGGCGACGACGAGCAGCGCGGTTCGAAACGTTTTCAACGTCCTATAATAGTGCGAATGGTCAGAGTCAATGTGCTGTACCCCAACCATTCAGGCGCTACTTTCGACATGGAATACTATCTCAGCAAACACATGCCCATGGTGCGGGAGAAGATGGGCGCGGCGCTGAAGGGAATGACCGTGGACCAAGGGCTCAACGGCGGACAGCCCGGAACCGAGGCCCCTTATCGGGTGATCGCGTCGCTGCTGTTCGATTCAGTGGAGACTTTCGAGAACGTCTTCAACCCGCACGCGGCGGAGATCCAGGGAGACATTCCCCGTTACACCAACATCACGCCGACCATCCAGATCAGCGAAGTCAAACTCTAGCCCGATGTTGCGCCGCGCGGTGCGCGGCAAATTCGCCGACAAAAGGTCGCCGTCACGCCTTCGCGGTGCGGAGCGGCTCGCCGTGAAACTTCATTGCGGCGCGAATTCCCAGCAGCGCGAAGAGTATCAGCACGACGAGCTGAGTGATCTGGAAGGGCGGCTCGGACTGGGTGGGCGCCAGGTCGTTGAGCGCGGGGACCCTCCGGAAGAGCTGCACGACCAGGACGAAGAAGTTCAGATACTGGGCAATCACCGCGCTGATCGCGTAGGTCCGGCTCCAGCCGCCCGCGAGACCAAAGCGATAGCGAGCAAGAATCGCGATCGCCAACACCAGAAGCGAGATGATGCCGAACCCGATCGCAGGCGTGAAGCCATGGAATGGGAAGAGGAAGCCGGTCATGCTGGTCGCAGCTGTAGTTACCAGGAAGAGCGTGTTCCAGCCAGCACGGGGTTTGGAAGCAAGAAGGCTGGATATAACAACGAAGCCTGACGCGATCCCTACCAGGCTCAGGATAACGTGAAGAAGCGTAAA
>Ga0210400_10004945_pt1 | contig 11395 bp, 6 predicted proteins | sample IncBWH26MmetaG_FD_155456 | JGI IMG/M metagenome (GOLD analysis project Ga0210400, IMG submission 155456) | Forest soil microbial communities from Barre Woods Harvard Forest LTER site, Petersham, Massachusetts, United States - Inc-BW-H-26-M | ecosystem: Environmental > Terrestrial > Soil >...
ACACTCGCTTTACTTGCCCAAGCGCAACTCCTGGACGTTCACTACGAAGATGCAATCACGAGTGCGCACAAAGTCCATTCCATGTCTCATGCTCCTTATGCTCTGGTGCACTACATTGCGGCGCGTGCCTGTGAGAGGTTGAACCGCCTTTCGGACGCCGTGAGCGAACTTAAGCTTTTCTTGACAGAAGAACCCTCAGGAGAACGTGCAACGGTAGCCCGCCAGGAAATGGCTGCCATTGAGAAGCAACTGCCCTGAGCAAACGCTGAACACGTAGTCCGGACGCCTCGTCCGGGCAGTTTTCATTGGTACCGTCTCATCGCCCTCCTGCCCTGACGATCAGACTCTGTTGGCAAAAAGAAAACGCCATCCAGTCAGCCGGATGGCGCGCTGCGACTAGGAACCTTAATCGCTAGTCCGCGGCGGCGTGCGCTTTGGCTGCCCCGCTTTCCGTGCCAATCCGCATTCCGTAGAACGAGCGGTGGACGAAGAAGAACGAAATCACGAAGAACACAGCCGCCAGCAGATTGGTCAACCCGGGATTGGTTTCTGTCAGTTTCACTGCCAACTCCACCGCCAACAATCCAAATAAAGTAGTGAACTTGATCACCGGATTCAACGCCACCGACGAGGTATCTTTGAACGGATCGCCAACGGTATCGCCGATAACGGTGGCATCGTGCAGCGGCGTGCCTTTCTGCTTGTATTCGACTTCGACAATCTTCTTGGCATTGTCCCAGGCTCCGCCGGCGTTCGCCATGAAGATCGCCTGATACAAGCCAAAGATCGCGATCGAAATCAAATACCCGATGAAGAGGAACGGCTCGATGAAAGCGAACGACAGCGTTGCGAAAAACACCGCAATAAAGATGTTCAGCATGCCCTTCTGTGCATACTTGGTGCAGATCTCCACGACCTTCTTACTGTCGGCCACCGAAGCCTTGGTAACCCCTTCCAGCTTGATGTTCGCTTTGATGAACTCCACCGCCCGGTAAGCCCCTGTGCTCACCGCCTGCGTCGACGCGCCAGTAAACCAGTAAATAATCGCGCCTCCGCTGATCAAACCCAGCAAGAACGGTGCGTGCAGCAACGATAATTTCTCCACATTCTGCGTCAGCCCATTGGTCAGCGCCATAATGATGGAGAAGGTCATCGTGGTCGCACCCACAACTGCTGTCCCAATAAGAACCGGCTTTGCGGTTGCCTTAAACGTGTTTCCTGCTCCGTCATTCTCCTCCAACATGTGCTTGGCACGCTCAAAGTTCACATTGAAGTTGTAGTTCTTCTTGAGTTCGCTTTCGATGTTGGGCTCCTGCTCGATCAACGACAACTCATAAACAGATTGCGCGTTGTCCGTCACCGGGCCATACGAATCCACAGCGATCGTGACCGGGCCCATGCCAAGGAAGCCGAAGGCGACCAACCCGAAAGCAAACACCGGAGCTGCGATCATAGTCGCCGCCGCCGCCAAGCCCATGGTGCTCATGTAGTAGCCAACGGACATCAGGAACACCATCGACAATCCTAAGTAGTAGCCGCTGAAATTCCCGGCCACAAAACCGGCCAGAATTCCCAGCGATGCGCCGCCTTCTTCCGCTGAGGCCACTATCTCCCTGACATGCCGCGACTCGGTCGAGGTGAACACTTTCACCAGTTCAGGAATGAGCGCGCCCGCCAGCGTACCGCACGAAATGATCGTGGCCAGCTTCCACCACTGCGTGGTATCGCCTCCAATGTCGGGAACGATGAGGGCCGAAACGATGTAGGTCAGAACGATCGAAACCACCGATGTGACCCAGACCAGCGAGGTCAACGGAGTCTCGAAATTCATCACATCCGCATCCGCAAAACGCGCGCGGGCGACTGCGCTGTTGAGAAAGTACGCCCCCGCACTCGAAACCAGCATCATGATACGCATGACGAAAATCCAAACCAGCAGTTGCACTTGCACCGTGGGATTTTTCACGCCCAGCAGGATAAAAGTGATCAGAGCCACCCCGGTGACGCCATACGTTTCAAACCCATCCGCCGAGGGCCCAACCGAGTCGCCCGCGTTGTCACCCGTGCAATCCGCGATCACGCCCGGGTTGCGCGCGTCGTCTTCTTTAATCTTAAAAACGATCTTCATCAGATCCGACCCGATGTCGGCGATTTTCGTGAAGATCCCGCCTGCGATGCGTAGCGCCGCCGCCCCCAGTGATTCGCCGATGGCGAATCCGATGAAGCAGGGCCCTGCATAATCTCCGGGCACAAACAGCAAAATAAAAAGCATAATCAGCAGTTCAACGCTGATGAGCATCATCCCGATACTCATCCCAGCCTGCAGAGGAATGCTGTAAATGGGATACGGCTTGCCCCGCAAACCAGCAAACGCGGTGCGAGAGTTAGCGAATGTGTTGACCCGAATGCCGAACCACGCTACGCCGAAGCTGCCCGCGATCCCCACCAGGCTGAAAGCCAAAATGATCGGCAGGGTCGTCATGACCGGCTTTCCCGGCACCGGCGACAGCACGCCGAAGTAGAGAACGATCACTACCGCAATGAACACCCACAGCAGCAGCAAAAACTTGCCTTGCGTAATCAAATAAGTCTTGCAAGTCTCGTAGATCAGTTCGGAAATTTCCAACATGGCTCGATGCACCGGCAGATTCTTGAGCCGCATATAAATTGCGAGGCCAAAACCCAAGCCTGCAATGCAGAACAGAATTCCGATCATCAGCAACTTGTGGCCGTCAATGCCCAGGAATGAAACCGAAGAAAGATCGGGAAGCTTCAGACCGGCCTCGCCGCTCGCCTCCGAAGCGGGCTGGGCCAAAGCGGCAGATGCGCTCAAAATTACAACGGCGAGCGTGGATGCCACGGTTGTGGCCCGGGTATGGACGAAACTGCATCCTCGGGACGCAAGATCAGCGAGCCAGGTGCGCATAGGGAAGCCTCCACTCATTGAGAACGATATATAAGGATGACTACGGATTCAGGTACTCGACCGGCACACAGTTCGTGACGCTCTAACGGAGCACGGGAACGCATGGCCGGAGTTCCGAACACGCTTCCACTGCAAGACTTGAACAGGGATGCTGAGCTTGGCCGCGTCGGATGTTCACTGGGCCGCGGGCAGGGATGTGCTAGCTCTCCCAGCCCGGCGACACAAGAGCAATTTTTATAACACGTTAGAGGGATCAGGTCAAACTAACCGTGGCACCCTTGAAAGAACTTCCGCTACTTGCCGAATACCCCTACGGCGCTCAGTGTTTGGTAGCTGGTATTCCAACCTGTTCCGGTGTTGTTGGAGAAATATTTTCCCTGCTTTCCCGCGTAGTTGTCGGCCCACACGTCCCACGTGTCTTGAAACTTCTGCTCCGGACTCAGGACGACCCAATACAATTTGCCCTTCTTAACTGGGATTCCCTTAGCGTACTTCCCGGTTTGCAGTGTGCAGCAGCTCCAGATAACCGGCAGGTTGGAAAAATGCCAAGTGTGTAGTGCCTTCCCTGGGACGCCGTGATCGTCTTCATTGAAGCTGACCACCAGCACATTCGTACCCTGGAGATGGGTCGCCCCCACCTGGACCTCGGTCACAAGGTGGTCGGCCGTCGGCCGGAAGCCATTCGCCACCATTTCCGGCAACATCTGCCCCGTTTTCGTGCCCAGAATGCCAAACCCACTAAGTACGCTGTACACGTGGTCACCTTTTCCCAACGTGCTGTAAATCTTGACCAGATTCGATGGTGGCCGTACAGCCGGCGTAAAGGGCTGCGACGGCGCCCTCAGTAAAATTGCGTTCTTTCCGCCATTGAATTTGAGCACTCCATCTTTGCTGGCCTGAGCCGAAGCGACCAAATCTGCCAGCATCAACATCCCCAAACAAATGAGTATCCCGGATAGCGCTTTTTTCGACATCATTCCCCCGTCCAACGATTTAAATGCACATATTCAGTCCAGACTCCGACCCTGCCGCAATCCCAAGTCCGGCCCTACCGCTGGCATTCTACCTGCTAGAAGCCGCTTTGGGCACGACTTTTCGGCGGCAACCGAAAAATAGACATGCCTGGGAGAAATCTCAATCAGTCGTGAAGAACGACATTCAGAAGGGAACTGTGGACTTGCAGCCCACCGTTGTAGTGGATGAAACCCAGCTTCCTGAAGCGGTTCATGAAGAAATTCACCCGGGAGCGGGTGGTGCCGACCATCTCTGCCAGAGTCGCTTGACTGATCTCGGGAATGACAGTCTCTGGCTCTCCCTGCTTGCCGAAGTGAGCCAGCAAAAGAAGGACCCGCGCTAATCGCTTTTCGCTCGAATTGAAAAGCTGGTCGACCAGATCCTCTTCGTAACGGATGTTCCGGCCCAACAAATAGGCCACGAACATGTCGGACATCTGGTGTTCGCTATGAAGCGCCAGCATCATGATCTTCTTATCGATTCGCAGAATGTCACAATTCGTCACCGTGCTGGCCGATGCCATGCGGAGGTCCTGCCCCGCAAGGCAGCCCTCTCCGAAAAAATCTCCTTCCCCGAGTATCCCAATGGTCGCTTCCTTGCCGCTGCCCGAAATGACGGCGAGCTTGACCTTGCCTTTCTGAATGTAAAATACCGCATCCGTCGAGTCTCCCTGCGCAAAGACGGTTTGTTTCTTGCTAAGATGCAAAACGCGCCTGCCCTCACCCATGGTTGAGAGGAATATGCCAGGATCGAAAGTGAGTTTTTTCTGGGGCATCGCCACCACGCTAGAGCGTCCAGTGTCATCATTAGTGACACTGTTGCGATTCTAAGCCTCCCTAGCGGGCGGCGCAAACGATTTCCCGGCTGGGGCGAAACTATGTCCGGGGACGACGGGCGTCTTCGCCGTCCAGGAACGGGGAGGGAAAAGGGGGCTGACAAGCTTCTTGTGAGGAATGGATCCGTCTTAGAAAATCAGTTTAAGAGCTAACTGCAGCTGCCTGGGGGAATAAGCGTTGGTGGCCCGCAACGGGTTTCTCGGAATCTGGTAATGACCCGGATAGTAATTGATCCCCAATTTGTTACCGATCTTTATGAAGCGCGCCGTGTTGCTCTGCAGGCCATCTTCGGTGACCATCACCCGCTTGTTATTGCGATTCAGCAAATTGAAGGATTCCACAACCAAGTCGAGCCTGATGCGATCGTGAACAAACAGCCGCCGAGTCAAGCGCGCGTCGGTGGTCGCGTAGTCGGGTCCGAGAAACGAATTGCGCCCCGCACCCGGAAGCCGGTCGTTGCTGGCGTTGCCATCTTGATTGGGATCTCCCGAAACCATCACGTTCTCCGGTCGCCCGCTGCCGAAGGTGAGCACTCCGGCTAGCTTCCAGTCGTTGAATACCTTGGCCAGAAAAGGCTGCTCGCGGCCGAATGGTTTAGGATCTGCGATCCAGGCGAACATCAGGCGGTGACGCTGGTCGGTGACGCTGGGTCCTCGTTCGGCGCTCGTGTTATAGGAATTCTGCACTACGGCGGGTTGTCCCGCGACCAACGCATCCTGTCCATCGTCAACCGCTTTACCGAAGGTGTAGGCGAGCCGAAAATAAAGCCCGCCGGTCATCTGGCGGCGAACAGAGAAGGTCATCCCAGTGTAGACGCTGGATGCGGCGCTCTCGAACACGTCGATCGCGCCTAGTCGCGGGATCGGGCGGGCGAGAGGATTAATGCATGGGGGAAACGGGCAGGTGAAGGATTGGGCCATCTGCCAGGTGGAAAACGAATCCACGTTATAGAACGTGCCCAGAAAATTGATACCCGCGTTGTCGTATACGGGATACTGAACGTTCACCGGAGGCGGGAGATTCACGTTGCGGGCACGGATCATATCTACCCCGTGCACGTACGTGTAAGAAACTCCCACTGCAAAACGGTGAGCCACCTCTTGCTCGAGGCCCAGACTGGCTTGCTCGACCTTGGGCGTCTTGAAGTTGGGCGAGAAGGCGGACACGCCACCCTGCGAATATTGTGCCAGGCTTGCTGGCAAGCTGCAGGATGTGGCGGTGAGCGGGCAACTCACCAGCGTGTTTGGATATTGAGGGAACACCTGATGGTCGTAATAGTTCGAATTATTCAGAAACAGGTGGGTGGAGGTGAATCCGTTGTCGGTTGCAATGGTTGAAGTGTAGATCTGCGGAATGCGAGTGTAGAACCAGCCATATCCCGCTCTCACCACGAGCGGCTTCTCGTTCCCGAAGGAGTACGCTAAGCCCACACGCGGCGCAAAATTGTTGGGGTTGAAAGGGATCTTGCCCGAGTCCGGCCACAGCGGATTGGTGAGCAATCCTCTCTTGCTGAAGGTCTGCAGGTCGTAACGCCCGCCGAGGCTGATGGCAAGATGATCGGAGGCGCGTATCGTGTCCTGCAAGAACCCGGAATATTCGTTCGTGTCAGGATGGCTCGACTGCGAACCGAAATTCTGCGTGTAATACTTTGGGATGTCGTGGGCATAGGCCCGCAACGGCGTTAGCTGCAGGCCGCCCTCCTGTGGTTCGAAGGTAAACGGATTCACTTTAATGGGGTCGAAGATGTACTCTCCTCCGGACTGCGCCGGAAAATAGTTATAGATCCAGGTGAGCAGCGCATCCCCCCCAAACTTCCACGAATTTCGTGTGCCTTCCAGGGTGATGGTCTCCGTGAGGTGCAGGCGATGTTCGCGAGTTTGACGGGGCAGAATGTTCGAACGTCCGAAGCCGTCGATGGTGCTGCTTACCTTGGTGAGAGGTTCGGTGGTGTTGGTGCTGGAGTGCTGCAAATCACGCGAGAACTGGGCCCGTAAATGGCTGATCAGCCGCCAGGAAAATGTGCTGGTCAAGGATAGCGCTCCCGTTTCCGTCGCCACCTGTTCCTCGCCGTTTTCACTGATTGCATTGGTGGTGAGTGGACTGGACGGGTCGAGGAACACATTGTTCAGCCCAGAATAGCGGGAGGTGCTGATGCGCGCGGAAAGCGCCTCGTGTGGCGTGAGTGTGAAATCCAGCTTAAAGAACCCAGCATTGCCCACCATCGTGGAAGGGAACTGACCGGCGAGCGTGGACAGTCGGGCGGCAGCGGCGAATACCACAGCCTGATCGCTGGCCTCGTAGTCGCCATCGTGCAGTGGACCTTGACCCGGTTGGGGAATTACTTTCGAGCTTCCATCCAAGAAGCGCACGATTGTGGGGACGTGAAAGATGTGTTGATCGAGTCCGCCGAAGAAAAATGCGTGATTGCGGTGAATGGGACCTCCCAGCGTGAATCCGAATTGTTGCTGCCGGGCGCGCGGCTTGAAATCCAGGAAGGGTTGGGTCGCCCCGAATGAACTGTCTCGAATGAAATAGAAATCGGTTCCGTGCAGCTGATTCGACCCGGATTTTGTGACTACGTTAATCACGGCGCCTCCGGCCCGTCCCAATTCCGCGCCGAAGGTGTTCGACGAGACCCTGAACTCCTCGACCACTTCGTTTGAGAATTGGTAGGGGGCGCGATAGCGGCCACGAGCCTGCGCGAAAAACGCATTGTTGTTGTCCACTCCGTCGACCAGGTAGCTGGTTTGATATCCGCGAATTCCGCCAAACGCCAAATCGCCATTGGAGCTCGAAGTCAGGCCACGAGGGTCTTGCGTTGCCCCTGGAGTTAGCAGGGCTAGGTCGGTGAAGCGGCGTCCGTCGAGCGGCAATTCTTCAATGGCGCGCTTGTCTACTAGCGAGGACACGGCGTTCGATTGAGTTTCAACCATGGGAGGCTCGCCGGAAACCGTGACCTGCTCTTTGGCTCCTCCGACTTGCAGCTTGAACTCGACCTCGGTTGTTGCGCCTACATCCACATGCAGCTTGGGCGTGAGTTGCGGCGACATGTCCGGAGCGACGGCGCGCGCCGAGTACTCCCCGGGCGGGAGCAACTCAAAGACAAATTGTCCTTCGGAATCGCTGGTGACGAAGTAGCGAAAGCCCTGGGCGGCGTCAACCAGGGCAATTGAAGCGTCGACAATCCGGCTGCCTGAGGAATCGCTGACGGTTCCGCGAATCGCGCCCGTGGATGCGTCCTGCGGGAACGCAGGCATGGCGAGCAGGAAGATGCAAACACTAAGGCGAGTACACAAAGGCATAGGACGTCACCTGGAAAACACGTGGCGAGTCCAGACTCGACGGGAGACAGTTTCTGTATAGCACTGGGTCCCTTGCGCCGTCTGTGCGGGGCGAGTATTTCTTTTGGAATTGGTCCCGAGATGGGAACGCGCCTACATTTGCGAGACGCCCGTCCTCCATGCGTCAGCGCGCTAGTTTCTGCTGCACCATTTCTTCCACCCGGCGCAGCACTTCGTCTTCCGACAAGTTTGTGGAATCGATGATCAGGGCATCGGGAGCTGGCGCCAGCGGCGATGCTGCCCGGGTGCGGTCCCGGCGATCGCGTTCGCGCAACTCGGCGGCTGTGGCCTCGGCTGCGGTTCCCCGCAGATTCTGTTGCTGCAAGCGTCGCTGCTCGCGAACCACTGGGTCGGCGTCGAGAAAGATCTTTACATCCGCGCCGGGGAAAACTTTGGTTCCGATGTCGCGGCCTTCCATCACCACGCCGCCGCCCACGCCCAGTTCCTGCTGGCGGGCGACCATCCACTCGCGCACTTTGGGATGAACCGAGGCTCGCGAGGCGCCGGCGGTCACATCGGTCTCGCGCACGCGTTGGGTCACGTCGCGTCCGTCCAGTAAAACCCGGGTGCCGCTCGAGGTCGGCTCCAGTTGGATGCGCGACTCGTGCGCCAACTTGGTCAGCGCGGCTTCGTCATCGAAAGAAATGTCCCATTCAATTGCCTTCAGAGCCAAGGCACGGTACATGGCTCCGCTCTCCAGGTTGGCGTAGCCGAGCTTGCGCGCCAGCCGGGACGCGATGGTGCTCTTGCCCACACCTGCTGGACCGTCAATGGCTATGATGAGTTTGCGAGGTTGAGGAGAGTTCATGTGAACGGATGATTTTACACGGTCGGGGAAAACAGTTCTGTACTGTCTGGGTGGAGCAGTTTTGAGCAGGCGTGGGTGGAGCAGGGCTTTGAGCCCCGCATTGATCCGTTGACGAGGATTCGGCTTTACCCGCTGAGGTACCTCAGGGGCTAAAGCCCGTCACTGGTTATGACCCTCATGCGGGACCGAAGGCCAGCTCCACCCACGCCGCTTCCACCCAAGCCTGCTCGCCCTACATGGCAGCGGCATTCTTCGAACTTGCGAACTCACCAGACCTTGCAAACCTTCTCAGGCGGACTCACCATGGGCTGCCCAGCCCTGCATGAGAACGCGTGCGCGAACTCCGGCATGTTGACCACGACGCCGTTGATCCGGTACTCCGCCGGGGAATGCGGATCAGTAATGGCCCGCACCCGCAGATCTTCGTCACGCATGTTGGCGCAATCCCACTGGGCAAAGCCGACAAAGAAACGCTGCTCGGGAGTGAGGCCATCGATCGGTTGGAGATTTTTATTTTTCGTGGCATCTTTCCAGGCCATCAAGGCGAGAATCTCACCGCCCAGATCGGCCACATTTTCGCCCAGGGTAAGTTCGCCGTTGATGTGAACGTCATCGACCATCACATACTGAGAATATTGATCGGCAACGCACTTGGTCCGCGCGTCGAATTTTTCCCGATCTTCTTTGGTCCACCAGTTCTTTAAGTTGCCTTTGGCGTCGAACTGGCTGCCCTGGTCATCAAAGCCGTGAGTCAGTTCGTGGCCGATGGTGCCGCCGGTGTCGCCATAGTTGGGAGCGTCGTCCAGCTTGGCGTCGTAGAGCGGCGGCTGCAGCACTCCCGCGGGAAAGTTGATGTCGTTCATCTGTGGGTTGTAGTAGGCGTCCACTGTGGGCGGCGAGATGTCCCATTCGCCATGGTCTACGGGCTGGCCAATCTTGTTTATCTGGCGATGCTCCTCGAACTCGGCAGCTCGCTGGATGTTCCCAACAAGGTCATCATGGGCAATCTTGACCGAGCTGTAGTCGCGCCACTTGTCGGGATACCCGATCTTGTTCCGAATTCCCGCCAGCTTGGCCAACGCCTGCTGCTTGGTTTCCGGACTCATCCAGTCGAGCTGGCGAATGCGCTGTCCCATTGCCACCTCGATCCGATCCACCATGTCCAGTGTGCTCGCCTTCAACTCCGGGGAGAATACCTGGCGCACATATACCTCTCCCAGCGCCTCGCCCAGGTTGTAATCGGTGTATTGAACGCATCGCTGCCAGCGCGGCTGCATTTCTTTCGCGCCGCGAAGATATTTGCGGTAGAAGTCAAAATTCTCCTGTACAAAACCTGCAGACAGAAAAGGGGAATACTGGTCGACGACGTGGAAGCGGAGATAGTTCTTCCAGTTCGCCAGTGGTTCACCAGCTAATTCCGCGCTTACCTGTTTATAGAATTGCGGAGCGTCGACATTGAGGATTTCGATCGGCGGGTAGCGCAACTCGCGGTAATAAGTCTGCCAGTCAAAATTCGGCGCCAACTGGCTCAGCTCTGCCAGCTTCATTTTGTTCTTCAGTTTATAAGGATCGCGCCGCTCGACTTGGGTCCAGGAAGCCTTGGCCAGCACCGTCTCCATACGCAGGATTGCTTCCGCATTTTCCTTTGCGGCTTGAGAATTATCGCCGAGCAACTCAAAAACCTTCCGCACATGCTGGACGTAGCGCTCGCGAATCTCTTTCGATTTAGCGTCATCCTTCGTGTAGTAATCGCGATCCGGCAATCCCAACCCGCCCTGGCCGAGATCAGCAATTTCTTGCTCGGAGTTATCGGGATCCTGGGCCGAACCGGCGGCAAAGAGAATAGTGCGGCCAAACGGCAGCGACAAGCCAGCGACCAACGGAGCCATGTTGCGTACTGAATCAAGACGAGCGATGGCATCCAGTTGCGGCTGAATCGCGGCGATACTACGTTTTTCCGCGGTGGTCTCGTCCATGCAGGACGCATAGAAATCGCCAATCTTTTGCGTAGCCGCGTCGCGCCGCGTGGCGGTGGATCCAGCCTGCTCTAGAATTCCGCGCAAAAACATCAGATTATCCTGATAGAGCTTGCCGTAGACGCTCCACGAAGTTTGGTCTGGCGGGATGGGATTCTTTTTCTGCCAGCCTCCGCAAGAGTAGTGATAGAGATCGACGCAGGGATCCACCGACTTGTCCATGGCGTTGACGTCCAGGCTGGGAATATACGGCAATGCCGGGTCTTCTTTAGCCTGAGAGCCGGAGCCGTTCTGAGCAGCCGCCAACGATACCACGACGCAGAGTAAGCCAGTGCCAGATAGGAAAGTTCTCTTCATATGTAGTTTGACTATATTCTTGGCAAAGAGTCACCATTCTCGCAATGTCCGCAGCCCCCGAAGCCTCGTCCGAGGGAAAAGCGAGAAGGTCAATAATGTCCACTCACTGGCCGGTCAATCACGCTCGCGGCGTAGGT
>Ga0210400_10004947_pt1 | contig 11393 bp, 12 predicted proteins | sample IncBWH26MmetaG_FD_155456 | JGI IMG/M metagenome (GOLD analysis project Ga0210400, IMG submission 155456) | Forest soil microbial communities from Barre Woods Harvard Forest LTER site, Petersham, Massachusetts, United States - Inc-BW-H-26-M | ecosystem: Environmental > Terrestrial > Soil >...
TGGTTTGAAAATCCTTGTTGCCGCCGTCTTGCAGGGCTTTTTCGATTTTGGCGAGATTCTGCTTCGGCGGGACTTGGAGGTCCTTTTCGCCATTGAGGGCAAGGACCGGACAAAGGGTCTTTTGCAGTGTTGGAACGGGATCGTAGTCGAGAAAGAATCGAAACCACGGTGAAACCAGCATGCGAACTTGGGACTGAACGGCGGCCGGCGGGAGCGCCGCGCCAGTGCTGGTGCTCTGCACAAGTTCATTCAGTTTCGCTTCGAGTGCTGCGGGATCTTTTTCCCCCCGGACAAGGGCATATGTCTGTTTGTTAAACGCAAGGGTCCTTGCGACTTCGCCATCGTTTACGCCGGCGGCTCGCAAGATGAGTTCTGACTGGAGCAAGAGGACGTCTTCGCCTTTCAGGCCCGGACCTGCCAGGAGCACGATCCAGGCAACGGTTTGCGAATGCGTTGCAACCATGGGCGCGATCAACCCGCCTTCACTGTGGCCAATGAGGCCGGTTTTCTTTGGGTCAATTTCCTTGCGGGTTTTCAGGTAAACGAGGGCGGCTTCGGCATCTGCGACAAAATCCTCCGTCGTCGCGTTCGGGTAGTCGCCGGTGGATTTACCGATCCCACGTTTATCGAAGCGGAGGACGGCGATGCCCTTTCGCGTCAGGTGGTCCGCCAAGACGAGAAAAGGGCGATGTCCCACGATAGATTCATCGCGATCGTCCGGCCCGTAACGATTGAGGAGAACGGCGGCGGGAAACGGCCCCTGGCCAGGCGGAAGAGTGAGCGTGCCCGCGAGTGAAATCTTCGCTTTACCGCTCGGGAAGGCGATTTCCTCTTCCTTATACGGATACGGCTTCACAGGGTTTTGCGGGCGCACTAGTTCGAGGAGCTGGTCCGAGCGTTGAAAATCCAATTTCTGCTCGACGTTGTTTTGCGCCCAGCTTCCGGTAATGGCCGACTTTGCGGCGTTGAGCGTGCCGTCATAGACTCCGCTCACGACGGGAATTTCAAAATGGAAACCGGCGTCTTTCTGGCTCACATGGATGGCTGGCAGTCCGCTAACTCCCTGGTCAGGACTGTCTAGCGCGGCGACGAGTTGCTTCTGATCGTCATGCGAGACGTGCAATTGCAAGCGAAGGCGCATGCCGTTGCCTTCCAGCGCGCCCTGCCACACTCCCTCGGCGCTCGCGATGGCATCGGAAGGCTTCTTCGCGCCGGCTGACGCGGCCTGGCGATGAAAAACAAGCGGCAGGCTTGCGCTGCCCTGCGTCCATTCACCTTCAATGCTGCGGTGATCGGCCGCAATCCTTCCTTCATAGGAAGCGCCAACGGAAGAGACATTGAAATGGAGAGTGGAATCTTTCTGCGTAAACGAGGTCACTTCGATGCCGTAGACGCCTTGATCCAGGCTGTCGATGGTGGCTTTGAAAGAGCCGTCCGCTGTCTTTGAAACATGCAGAACGAGATGAAGTACCGCTTCGCCCGCGGGAAGCGAACCGGTCCAGTGGCCTTCCATCGTGGAGGAGCTGCGTTGCGGCTGCGGTTTGTGAAGGGTAGAAGTTTGGGCGGAGGCGGCCGAAAAAGCAGTAAAACTGAAGAAAGAGATGGCTAAGGCCAGACTCCAGTTAGCAGGCTTCACGCAAAACCCCCACACACCACTCTCAGGATGGTAGATGATTCCTCGCCCAAAAGAGTTGGCATCACGCCCGGGGCCGAAAGGCGCGAAATCAAGGATTGGAAGTGACTCAATGCTTGAATTTGGGAAGCCGGAGCAGAAAAAAGCGGCACGCCGAAGCGTGCCGCCAAATTCGCAAACAAGCGATCTCCCCCTAGCAGAACAGGCTACTTTCCCTGTTTTGCGTACCAATCGGCGTTGATGGGCGTGAAACTATTCCACTTTTCCGGCAGATCTTCGAGCGCAAAAATAGCCGTCACCGGGCAGACCGGGACGCACGCGCCGCAGTCGATGCATTCCGTGGGATGGATATACAGTTGCGTCTCGCTCTCGAAATTTGCTTCATCCTTGCGCGGATGAATGCAGTCCACGGGGCAGACATCCACGCAGGCGGTGTCTTTTGTGCCGATGCAGGGCTCGGCAATCACGTAAGCCATTAAGGGTCTCCTTTTTTCGGACAGCCGACCGGCGCCCCATCGGACGAAACAGCACGACCGGCAAAAATGCCTTATACCACGCGACTGCCCGGAGCGACAAGCAGCTATAAGAATTGTACGCGGGGGGAGTGAGTTTCTCAACCGGCAGGGGTACGGATAGAATGGGAGGAGAAGGAAGGACTATGAGAATCCAGACTGGCTTTGTCGCGCTTGTTATGCTGGCGGCGGCTGTCGTGGCGGCGCCGCAAGCGCCGAACACCGCGGCTCCCCGCGATCCAGAACTCATCGACAAGCAGGATTATCAAAAATTGTTGGAGCAATATCACGGCAAGCCGCTGCTGGTGACATTTTGGGCGACCTGGTGCGAACCCTGCCGCCACGAGTACCCTATGCTGAATGAATTGGCGAAAAAGTACGCGCCGCAAGGGCTGAAAGTCGTGGGCGTGAGCATGGATGACGATGGCGATCTAATCCTGATACGGCGTTTTCTGGCCCGTTACAAGCCAGTATTTCCCAATTACCGGAAAAAGGCGGGCGGGGAGGAACTATTCAGACAAGGGGTACTGCCGAGCTGGAATGGGACCCTTCCGGTTTCGGTCTTCTACGGCAAGGACGGCAGGCAGGCAGGACATGTTCTCGGCGAGGGGACGCGGGATACTTATGAAGCGGCGATTCGAACGCTGCTTGCTTCGGGATCCAACTAGAGCCGATCCGGGCTAGCGAAATCAAATCTTCTGGTTGTGCTGGAAACCTGTTGCGGAGGTTGCTGATGCTCAATACCAAGGGCAATCGCATCACCTATTTTGGCCACAGCACGTTTTCGCTGACGACGCCTTCGGGGCAGGTTGCTTTGATCGATCCGTGGGTGATGACGAATCCCTTCTGTCCGGAGGCGCTGAAGAAAGTGGCGCGGCTGGATGCCGTTTTCTTGACTCACTCGCATACCGATCACATGGGCGATCTTCTGGCTTTGGCCAAACAGCACAAACCGAAAATTGCGGCGATCTTTGAGACGTGTCGGTGGATTGAGAGCAAGGGCTTCGAACAGGAAACCTGCCCGATGGGCAAGGGCGGCTCACAGAAAATTGGGGATTTTGAAATCACCATGACGCACGCATTTCATTCGAATTCCATCGACGATAACGGGGTGCGGCACTACGGCGGCGAACCCGCGGGATATATCATCCGCATGCCCGGCGGGTTCAAGGTATATCATGCGGGCGATACGGCGCTCTTCGGCGACATGAAATTGATCGGCGAGCTTTACAAGCCGGACCTCGCGATGCTGCCGATCGGCGATCGCTTTACGATGGGCCCTCGCGAAGCGGCGTATGCGATCCGCCTGCTCGGCGTGAAGCATGTAGTGCCGATGCACTACGCAACGTTTCCCTTCCTGACAGGCACTGCGGAAGAATTGCGAAAAGAGACGAAGAAAATCAAAGGGCTGAAAATTCACGCGCTGAAGCCGGGAGAGAAACTATGATTCGCAGCGAGAATCTGCGCAGCGGCTACATTCAGGACGACGTCGAAGAATATCTTTATGAGCTGCTGCCGGAGCGTGATGCCGTCGTCAGGGAGATGGAGGATTACGCCGCGCAGAATCGCGTTCCCATCATCGGGCCGGCGGTGGCGCGAATGCTGGCGCTATTCGTGCAAGTTTCTGGCGCAAAGCGGATTTTTGAGATGGGCTCGGCCATCGGGTATTCCACAATCTGGCTGGCGCGCGCGGCCGGGCCGAAAGGCAAAGTGATTTACACGGATGGCGATCCGGAGAAAGCGCGGCGCGCGAAGGATTATTTTCGCCGCGCGGGCGTCGCCAAACGGATAGATGTGCGCGTCGGCAACGCACATGATTTGTTGCGGAAAACGTCAGGCAAGTTCGACCTGATCTTCAACGACGTGGACAAGCACCAATATCCTGAGTCGCTGCGCGTGGCGCTGCCCAAGCTGCGCCGCAGCGGCTTGTTCATTACCGACAATACGCTGTGGTCGGGAAAGGCGGCGCGGCCGGCGGCGCCGGATGACCTCCAAACGCGTGGCATACAGGAATTCAACCGGCTCGTCTACGCTTCGAAAGAGCTCTACCCAGTTTTGATCCCGCTGCGCGACGGCGTCACCGTCTGCCGGAAGAACTGAAACGCAACCTATGGCCACCACAACCGCCACTACCACGCCGAAAGTTCTCCCGGGCCGCCCTCCGGGGCCGAAAGGGCGATTCCTGCTGGGCAGCCTGGTCGAGGTGTCACGCGACTGGCTGGGATTTTACAAGCGCTGTGCCGAGGAATACGGCGACGTCGTTTGCATCCATCTCGCCCATGTTCCTGTATATCTGGTGGTGCATCCCCGCGACATAGAAACCGTGTTGGTTACAAACTCGGGAAATTTCACGAAGTCCGCAGATTATCGGGCGCTGGCGCGCGTCCTCGGCCAAGGCTTGTTGACCAGCGAGGGAGAATTCTGGAAGCGCCAGCGCAGCCTCATCCAGCCCGCCTTTCACCGCCAAAGCATCCTGGCTTACGCGGCGGTGATGACCCACGCCGCCGGCCGCATGCTGGAATCGTGGAAGGAAAAGGGCGAGCGGAATATTCATGAGGACTTGATGCGCGTGACCCTGGAAATCGTCGCGCAGTGTCTGTATGGCGCGGAGGTCACCGATGCCGCTGAGCGGGTTGGCAAGGCCATGGAAGTGGTGATGGGAAGATTTATTGTCAACGCAAGTCTGGCCATGCTGTTTCGCTTCGATATCCCTGTTCTTTTCGCGCGCCGGGAGTGGCGGGCCATCCGCGAATTGAACGAGATCATCGGCAGCATCATCCAAGAACGGCGTTCTTCCAATCAACCGCGCGAAGATCTTCTGGACATGCTGCTTCGGGCGCGCGATGCGGATGGTAAGCCCATGAGCGACGCGCAATTGCGCGATGAAGTGATGACCCTTTTTCTCGCCGGCCACGAGACCACGGCCATTGCGCTCTCCTGGGCCTGCTACCTGATCGCGCAAAACCCGGACATCGAGATGAAGTTCGCCGAAGAACTGCAGGCGGTCCTCGGCGATCGCGTGCCGACACCGGAAGACCTTCCCCGATTACGCTATACGGAGATGGTGATCAAGGAAGCGATGCGTCTCTACCCCGCGGTGTGGGGCATCGGCCGGATAGCAATGAAGGAGTGCGAGCTTGGGGGATACCGGGTGCCGGCCGGCTCGAATATATTCATTCTGCAGTGGCGCACGCAACGCGATCCGCGATTTTTCTCCGAGCCAGAACGATTCGACCCTGAACGCTGGAGGGATGACCCGGTTCGCTCAGGAAAGATTCCGCGCTTCGCGTATTTCCCCTTTGGAGGCGGGCCACGGGTTTGTGTCGGCGCAGCCTTCGCGATGATGGAAGCAACGTTGCTGCTGGCCATGATTCAGCAGAAATATCATCTCGAAGTTGTCCCAGAACATCCCATCGAAATCTTCGCGTCGGTTACGCTGCGTCCCAAACATGGCATTCGGGTGATCCCGCGGCGCCGCACGGCAGACACAAAGTGACCCCCGGGTGTCTCTCCCAGATACTCGGCTCAAGCGAATCGGACCGGAAGTGCGATGAAGCTCTACTTGCGGAAGAAATTGCGGACGAGGAAGCCGACGTTGGCGGGACGCTCGGCGAGACGCCGCATGAAGTAAGGAAACCAGTCGCGGCCAAAGGGGATGTAGATGCGAACCCGATAGCCATCCTTTACGAGCCGGCGCTGCAGGTCGGTGCGCACTCCGTATAGCATCTGAAATTCAAAATCGTCCTTGGAAATCTGTTTCGCCGCGGCATGGCGAATGGTTGCCGCGATCATGCGCGGGTCGTGCGTGGCGATGCCATGATAGAAGCCGCTGGACAGCAGAAGCTGCATCAGCCGGACGAAATTGGCATCCACATCTGCTTTCTGCGGAAACGCAACTTCCTCTGATTCCTTGTACGCGCCCTTGCACAGACGGATGCGGCAACCATATGCTAACAGATCCGTGACGTCGGTTTCACTGCGGTATAGATAGGACTGGATGACCGTGCCAACGGCAGGATTGCGTGCGCGAACGCGTTTGACGAGTTCGATGGTGCGCTGCGTGTGGAGAGACCCCTCCATGTCGATGCGCAGAAAATTATCGAAGCCCGCGGCGCGCTCCACGATGGAGCGAACCAGTCCTTCGCAAAATTCAACGTTGATGTCGAGGCCGAGTTGCGTGAGCTTGCCGGAAACGTTGGCGTGCAGCCCTTCCTGAGCGATGCGTTCAAAAACCTCGAGGTAGGCATCGCGGGAATGTTGTGCATCCGACGTGGTAGCAACATTTTCACCGAGGTAATCCAGGCTGACGAACATGCCAGCGTTGTTGCATTCACGAGCGGCCGCGACCGCTTCATCGAGAGTTTCGCCGGCGACGAACCGGCGCGCCATACGGCGGGTGGTGCCATTGGAAGTGACCCAATTAGCGAAGCTTTTACTTTCGGAAAGCTTGAGGAGCGTCGAGCGGAGCATGCGGAATTATTATGGCAGCGTAGGCAGGGCGAAACTAGCCTTTGTGCTCTTCCAGAAACTTTTCGGCGTCCAGGGCGGCCATGCAACCGGAGCCTGCCGCGGTGACGGCCTGGCGGTAGCGGTGGTCCTGCACATCACCGGCAACGAAAACGCCAGGAATCGAGGTGAGGCTGCCGTGCTTGGCGAGCAGGTAGCCGTTGGAATCCATTTCGAGTTTTCCCTTGAAGACGATGGTGTTCGGATCGTGGCCGATGGCAACGAATACGCCATCGAGCGCAATCTCATGTGTTTCCTTGTTCTGTTGATTGCGCAGACTCACGCCCTCGACGTGGCCATTAGGTGCGAGAATCTCCTCCACGGCGAAAGGAGTGACGAATTCGACTTTCTGGTTGGCCTTGGCGCGGTCGATCATGATCTTGGAAGCGCGAAAGTCATTCCGGCGGTGAATCAGATGGACCTTGCTGGCGTAGCGCGAAAGAAAGTTGGCCTCTTCCATGGCCGAATCACCGCCGCCGACCACCGCGATGGGCTTGCCGCGGAAAAAATAGCCGTCGCAAGTCGCGCAGGTGGAAACGCCACGGCCGATCAGTTCCCTTTCACCCTTTAGGCCTAGCAGACGCGCTGAGGCGCCCGCGGCGACGATCAAAGATTGCGTTTCGTAAGTATCTTTTCCGGCGATGATTTTGAATGGGCGCTTGCTGACGTCCACTTCGTTTACCGCCCCGGCCTTGAACTCCGCGCCGAATTTCTGCGCCTGCTTGCGCATGTTTTCGATGAGCTCCGGCCCCATGATGCCGTCGGGGAACCCCGGATAATTCTCAACGTGGGTGGTGAGGGAAAGCTGTCCGCCAGGTTCGTGCCCGTCAAGAACCAGCGGCTTCAAATTCGCGCGCGCAGCGTAAATGGCAGCAGTTAGGCCAGCACAGCCGCTGCCGATGATGAGGACGTTGTACATTCAATCTTTCTCCACATATTAGATTCAGGACTGCGCCTGCCAGATTCAACGCAATCCGGTATTGTAGCATTCCCTCCCCGGCGACTCGGAATGAGGGCGGCCATGAGGGCGGCCAAATTGGAAAGGCCTTTTCCCGCGGGCGTCGTTGACCGGGACGGACCGCGGCCGCTATAGTCCAGAGAAATACCAGGTTGCCCAAGGAGAAAGTCACCATGGACCCGCGCTACCCCATTGGGAAATTTGAGATGCCTGCCCAAGTGACGCCGGCTCGGCGCCAGCAGGCAATCGACGAGATTGCGGCTACACCGGCAAAATTGCGCGCCGCCGTGAAAGGACTGAACGACGCGCGCCTCGACACACCGTACCGCGAAGGCGGCTGGACAGTGCGCCAGGTGGTGCATCACGTCCCGGACAGCCACCTCAATGCTTACGTCCGATTGAAACTGGCGCTTACCGAAGACAGGCCGACGATTAAGCCCTACAACGAAGCGGCCTGGGCCGAACTGGCCGACTCAAAGACGACGCCCATCGAAGTTTCCCAGACACTGCTGGATTCGGTACACAATCGCTGGGACCGGCTGTGGCGCTCGTTGAAGCCCGAACATTTTGCAAGAGTCCTCGTCCACCCGGAGCATGGCGAGCGCACGGTTGACTGGCTGTTGTTCATTTACGAGTGGCACGGGAAGCATCACGCCGCGCACATCACGGAACTCCGCAAGAAAAAGGGCTGGTAGCTCTTCTGCATTCTGGCTGAACAAGATGATTGCCTCGCAGACTTGGGACCCGGAACGCTATGCGCGCAACGCCCGCTTTGTCAGCGATCTAGCCGCAGCCGTGGTCGAATTACTGAATCCCCGGCCGAGAGAGCGTATCCTGGACCTCGGTTGCGGCGACGGCGTACTGACAGCGAAGCTCGCGGCGATGGGATGCAGTGTCGTTGGAGTTGACGGCAGCGGCGCGCAGATTGAAGCGGCTCGAAAACTGGGGCTGGACGCGCTCGTGATGGACGGCGAACGACTTTCCTTCGACAGCGAGTTTGACGCCGTGTTCAGCAATGCGGCGCTGCACTGGATGCGAAACCACGAGGCAGTGATCTCCGGCGTGTGGCGTGCGCTCCGGCCCAAGGGACGGTTTGTGGCCGAGTTCGGCGGGCATGGCTGCGTTGCAAAAATCAAGAAGACGCTGGTTGATGCGCTAAATCGCCGAGGGCTTGATGGAGAGGCCGCGGTCCCCTGGTACTTTCCGACCGTCGATGAATATTCGACGCTGCTGAAGAAGGCTGGATTCTCGATATCCACAATCGCGCTCATCCCGCGTCCCACGCCGCTTCCTGGAGACGTCACGGGCTGGCTAGAGACTTTTGGAGAGAGTTTCATAACCTGTTTGCCGCCCGCGGAACGTCCCGCCTACATCGCCGAAGTACGCGAAGCCTTGCGGCCTGAGATCAAGGATGCCGAGGGCAAATGGACCGCCGACTATGTGCGATTGCGATTTGCGGCCATGAAGCAGGCTTAGAAAAACGGAGCGTAGGCGATTCCCCTGCGCAAAGTGGCGCGGCCCACGCCGCCTCGTGTAGGATGATGCGGTACAAAAGGAGATCGCATGAGCCGGCCCGCAGGAACCTACGCTATTTTTGAGACTTCACAGGGGAACATTGTGGTGCGCTTGCTCGAAAACGAAGCGCCCAAGACGGTTGCGAATTTCATCGGGCTTGCCGAAGGCACCAAAGAATTCACGAATGAAAAGACCGGACAGAAGGAAAAGAAACCTTTCTACGACGGATTGATCTTCCACCGCGTGATTCCACAGTTCATGATACAGGGCGGCTGCCCGCAGGGCAGCGGAATGGGCGGGCCAGGTTACAAGTTTGCGGACGAATTTCATCCCTCTCTGAAGCATTCGAAGGCCGGAAAGCTCTCCATGGCCAACTCCGGGCCGGGAACCAACGGAAGCCAGTTCTTTCTCACCGTGGCAGCGACACCGTGGCTGGACAACAAGCACACCATCTTTGGCGAAATCGTTGAGGGCCAGGACGTGGCCAACCAGATTTCGAATGTGCCGCGCGATTCGAACGACCGCCCGAAAACGCCGGTGTCCATCAAGAAGCTTCGTATCGAACGCGTCGCGTAAGCGAACGCCATGGCAGTGCTCACGCCCGAGCGGCTATTCCGATTCACGATCGAATTGATCTTCGTCTTGCTCGGCTCCCTGGTGATCTGGCTGGGATTGGCACGGCGCATTTATGTGGACCGGCACAGCGCGGCCTGGTTGATTCTCAGCGTGGCGCTGATCTTGTGGGGCGTGCGCGCACTGTACAAGCCGGGCCAGTGGTGGGCGCGCTGGCAGAACTGGACGCGCGGGCTCTCGTTGTCGCTTTTGGGCGTTCTCATGCTCGTGATTTCACGCGTACCGTTTCTCTGGGTTGGTCCGATGCTGGCGGCCGGCGGCGGCCTGCTGGTACTACGCGGTTTGATAGCCGCGTTCTTGATCTTCCGGCCGCGCTAAAGAAGCATCTTCCCGAGGGACGCGGCAGCAAATCCCAAGCCCGGCGGTCTTCTCGTCTTTCTTTCTCTTCTGCTTCGACTATAATCCCCGCAACAGACAGCCCTACCAGTGTTTGGGAATCTGCCCCGGGCCGTCGTTTGCCTTCATCAAGAGAACAAAGGAGGAAGACCGTGCTCAAGGAATTCAAAGAGTTTGCCATGCGGGGCAATATCGTGGACTTGGCGGTCGGCGTGATTATCGGTGTGGCCTTTGGAAAGATTGTCTCGTCGCTCGTGGAAGACGTGATCATGCCACCGATCGGCCGCTTGCTCGGCAACGTCGATTTTTCAGGTTTGTTCATCAACCTGAGTAGCACACATTTCGATTCGATTGCGGCGGCCAAGGCAGCGACCCCGCCACAGCCGACGCTGAACTACGGGATCTTCATCAATAACGTGATCACTTTTCTGATCGTGGCGTTTGCCGTGTTTCTGATCGTACAGCTGCTGAACCGCTGGACCAAGAAGCCAGCCCCCACGACAAAAGATTGCCCGCAGTGCGCGATGGCAATTCCGCTGGCGGCGAAGCGCTGCGGTCACTGCACTACGCAGCTCGCATGAGGCAGTGAACCGTGGTCAAGGATTGGTGATTGGTTCCTGGCCGGGAGAACTCTAGCGGGATAAACGACATTCGACGCTTAAGAAAACACTAAGAACTAAAAACTAGGAACCGAACACCGATTTAGCTTCAGGTCTTCGGAGCTTTCTTCTTCTGGTTGGCTTCGAGATGCGCGCGCAAACGGTTGACCACGATGTCTTCGTGCCCTTCCTCCATTTCTTTTTTTACTTCTTCCAGCGCGAAGTGCACGACGTCGTGATGGTGCATTTCCAGGGGCGCTACCGCGTCGCTGAAACGCAGCCACAGCCGGTGCAAAAGGTTGACTTCGTTGGCGGTCAGGTTTGGCGCGTGCGGCCCGAGGACTTTGTAAAGTTTGTCCCCGTTAGGCAAGTGGATTTCCAGATTGAATTGCGGCTTCTGATCGCCGAGTTTTTCCCAGGCTTCACCGATCTGCCGCGCTTGCTCCTCGTTCGATTCCTTTGTCGAACGCCCCACAACAATGGTGCTGGATTGCAGTGAAGTCGCGGCACGCAGGATGCCGTCCCACAAATCGTTTGCGGCGACGACAGCAAGGCGGATCGACTTGCCGCGTTTTTCGGCCATGGAAAGCGCTTGGGAGAAGAGTTGCTGCTCAATGCTGCCGAAAAGCTGATCGGCCTCGAATTCGTTTTCGCCCGAAGCCGAGCGGCGCAAGAGGCGGACATGGAGCACGACAACATCG
>Ga0210400_10004948_pt1 | contig 11392 bp, 14 predicted proteins | sample IncBWH26MmetaG_FD_155456 | JGI IMG/M metagenome (GOLD analysis project Ga0210400, IMG submission 155456) | Forest soil microbial communities from Barre Woods Harvard Forest LTER site, Petersham, Massachusetts, United States - Inc-BW-H-26-M | ecosystem: Environmental > Terrestrial > Soil >...
TGTTGCCTGATGACTTTACCGAGGCCATGGCTCGATGCATGTGCCCCATGCTTGATTTCAGCTCTGACCATGCAGGATCGACAGCCCGCTTATCGCGCAAAGGCATGTGGAAGCCGTGCTGCGGAGCCGGCATTGCGAGCGCACAGAAAAAAATAGAAAGAATTGCTGATCTCCACTTGATTTCCATTTCTTCCTCCTCGCTGGATGAGATTCGTCCTTAAAAATGGCATCCGGGTCGCTGCTATCGTAAGATGCGATTGTCGAGCCGAGTCGCTGCCGCAATCGTTGCCTGACGCTAATTCAGCACTGCTTCTCCAATCGGCCAATCGATCAATGCCAGCTTCCTCTATCCAGTCCTCCGCCGAGTGCCGCGCCTGCTCAACACCGAACAACCCCGGCCGCGGAGACAGTAGCGTTGCCCATATGCTTAGTTGCGGTACCAATCGGCACGCGTAAGGGGCGGACCGATACACTCTTGGGCAGGTTTTCCGAGCAGCGACTGGTACAGGTTTAAATTCGCCGTGCGGAACGAATGCGCTGAGCCTGCCATGTACAGGCGCCATATTCGGAAGGTAGTGTCATCAGCAATGCGGCGGGCATCGTCGGCATGGGCCTCCAGCCGATGCACCCAGTGGTGAAGGGTCAGTGCATAGTGTTCACGCAAGCTTTCTACGTCCCGAACTTCGAACTGGCTGTGTTCGGCAATCCGCAGAGTGGTACTGATCGGAACCATTTCGCCATCCGGGAAGACGTATTTATCGGCGAAGGATGGGCCATGCTGATGATAGGTTGCCGACGTCGCTATCCCATGATTGAGAAACATCCCGCCCGGGCGCAACAGTCGCCAGGCACGATCGAAGTACTCGGGCAGTAGGGCTTCGCCGACGTGCTCAAACATGCCAACACTGGCAATCTTGTCGAACTGTATGCTGCCGTCGAGATCCCGATAGTCGCAAACGTCGATTTTGCAGCAGTCCTCCAGCCCCGCCTTCCGAATGCGTTCGCGACCGTACTCGGCCTGTTTCGAACTTAACGTGATGCCAACACAATTGGCATCGTGATGGAGGGCGGCATGGATAATCAGGGCTCCCCACCCACAGCCTATATCGAGCAGCCGCTCGCCCCGGCGTAGCCGCAACTTCCGGCAAATATATTCAAGCTTATGTTGCTGCGCGCTGGCGAGGTCTTCTTCTGGCGAAGAGAAGTAGGCACACGAGTACACCAATTGTTGATCGAGAAAGAGCCGGTAGAAATCGGGGGGAAGATCATAATGGTAATTGACTGCCTGCCGGTCACGTTCCCTTGAATGAAGTGCACCGCGCAGCCTCCCATACCGAGGGACCGGTCGAGGGCGCTGTTCCGTAGGAAGCTTCGCGAGGAAGGTCCGCAAGAGCAACTTTTTTGAGAGCTGGTGCTCTTGCTCATAAATGTGTTCAGCAACCTTGAACACTTCCTCGATATCGCCCTCAATATCAAAATCTCTAAATATATACGCTTCGCCGAGCGCGAGATCGCTCGGCGATAGGAACATCGCGCGCAGTGCCCCCGGATGGTTCAGCACGAGAGTAAATCGAGGATGGCCTGAGCCCCAGGTGGTGCCATCCCAAAGGCGTACTAGAAAGTCACACTTTGGACAATCTGAAAATAGATGGTCGAGAAATGCAACGCTGGTCTCAACTGCGCCATCTCTTGCTTTCGACTTGGCGAAAAGCGGCACCTTTTGTCTCTTCGCTGTTGGACGCAGCTAAGCTGAAATGGGTGGCTCAGCGCAAACCCTCATCGTGATACATAAGAATCCCCCTGTCAAAGTGTGCTGTTTACTCGAAAAATATGGCTTCGCAGGCGTATCTTCTGGGTTTGCGAAAGTTGCTTAAGCCAACGCCAGCGAGGCAGGCTGAAGGCATTACAGAATTGCCTTATCTTTGTCCGATCAAGAGCTTAAGGACATAAAAAAATAAGGTTGGGGAAGTGTAAGGTGCGCTCCTTAGTTGAGATAGAGAGGGCATGAAAATTTGTGCCCCTCAAGCTTGTTGGATAGGCTTACTAGGATAGTCAAAAATCTCGAAGTGACCTCACCAAGCAGGACGGGGAGAAGAGGAGCGCGCAGAGGGAAACTCACCAACACTTTATAGAGACGGTCTTGTGGGCATAAATCGATGCTCCAGGGCCGACGCTACTGCCAGTATTTCGTCTTCTCTGTATGGGCGCCCGATGATCTGTACTCCGATTGGCAGGCCCTCAGGCGATTTTCCTACCGGAACTACAGCGGCAGGATTCCCCAGTAAGTTGTAATGCTGGGAGTAAGTCATGGTATGAAGATAGTCTGAAGCGCATGTTGGTCCCCAACCTCCATCCTGGTGATGGAAGGCTGGAATGGAGCAGACCGGCGACAGCAAAACAGGGAATTGCTCCATTTGCGCGAGCAGCTGTGAGCGCAGCCGGTCTCGCTCAGTCAAAGTATTCAACAGGCGGTTGCCGGTCAGCGAAGGCCGTTCATCGGCTACGGCAAGAAATTGCTTTGTATTGGCGCTTATTTCGTGCTCTCGTCCCTCGACCATTGAATTTAAGACCATGGCGCTGGCGTCCACAAAGATAACGGCCCATAGCTCGCGCGCCTGGTCCAGTCCATCGGGACGAAATGGTTCAACTTCAAAGCCGGCATCCTTCAATGCGTTTGCTGCAGCCTGCACGGCGGCGCGGGTCTCCCGGGTAGGAGAACTATATCCATCATCTTCGTAGTAACCGATGCGCAGTTTTTTTGCCTGGAACTCATCCGTGGTTCCAAGTGGAACAGGGGCAGAAACTGGATCTCCCGGATCGTAACCGGCTGCGACTGCGAGCATCAATTGCAAGTCTTCAACCGTTCGGGTCATGGGGCCTACCACCCCGATCAGAGAGAACGGCCCGCCACAAGGCGGATAGTGGCCGGTCGCTGGAATTCGCCCTGGAGTTGGCTTCAGGCCGCAGATGCCGCAAAAGTGCGCCGGTACGCGAATAGAGCCGCCACCGTCGCTTCCAATGCCCGCGGCAGACATGCCGCAAGCAATAGCCGCCGCTTCTCCACCGCTCGAACCGCCCGGTGTACGTGACAGGTCCCACGGATTGTTGGTGCGTCCTTGCAGAAGGTTGTCCGTGTGGTAGGCCATCAATAGTTCAGGGGTACTGGTGTTGCCAATCACAATGGCTCCGGCATTCTTGAGTCGCGCCACCAGCGTTGCATCTTGCGAAGCCACAAATCCATCTCTCAGCCGACTTCCTGCTTCACACGGCAATCCTTGCACGTCTATGCTCGATTTAATGCTGATCGGCACGCCCAGCAAAGGTCTTGCCTCCACTCCGCGCATCAAGGCAGCCTCGGCACCCTTGGCTTGCGACCGTGCCCGTTCAGCATCGACGTGGACGAATGCATTGATCTTGGGATTAAGTTGTTCAATACGCAGAAGGTGTGCGTCCATCACCTCAACGGGCGAGAGTTTCTTTTGCAGGATTAGCTGAGCTATTGCCGATGCAGACAGATCGGTAACGGATGCGACGTGCATGTTAGGCGTTATCACGGCATCCATTCTAAAGCGGCTTTACGAACTTGGGGGGCGAAGTTGAAAGAACGGCTGGCCGCCAAGCCGAAGAGAATGGCCGCTCCCCACCCTCAAGACTATCGTGAACGATACGCGGCCTGCGGGTCTGGAAATGCCCGAGGGTGACTGCCGCTTGGTCAGCCAGTATGCAGTGCCACGGACTCCAATAGCGCCTTGATGCCGTTCCAGGTAATTTGCACACCGATACAAACCAGGAGAAACGACGAGAGTTGCATGATCACCAACATCGCCGTTGGTCCCAGGATTCGCGCCAACCGGTCAGCAAATCCATAGCACAGGAAAATGCTGAGCGCGATCAACAAGGAGCCAAGGAGTGCAGCCAGAATAGTCAGAGGATGGAGCGCGTGACTGTGCGCCGCGTTCGCGCCCAGCGTAATCGCCACGGAGATCGATCCAGGGCCTACTGTCAGCGGCAATGTCAGGGGGTAGAACGCGCGGCGCAATGCGTCCTGCGAATGCACCGTTCTTTGTACGTCGTGTTTTTCCTCGTCGTGCTGCTTCAGCAGCGTCCATCCCGTCGCGATGACGAGCAGGCCTCCGCCGACCTGTACCACTGGCAGCGAAATACCGAAAAAAGCAAGAATGTAGGTCCCAACAAAATAAGACCCAACCAACAAGAAAAAACTGTTCATCGCAATACGCCATGCCAATTCTTTTCGGGCTTGCGGTGCATACTCCCTGGTCAGCGCCAGAAAAAAGGGGCTGCCTCCGAGCGGGTCCACGATGGGAAAGAGCGCACTCAGGACCAGGAATAAACTCTTTGCCGCTTCCAGCATAGGTTCGGTAACTTCTCTCCCTGAGTGTAATCTATCTCAATCGGTGGGCAATTGACGCGGGAGTACCGATCGTCCTGTTTGTTACGTAAGACAGGGGTTCTGGGCGGATTGTCGGCAATTCTGAAGGTATTCCGCGCCCCGTACAGCGGTACCTGGGAAGTCCGCATGCGAAGCGAGGCCCGCCCGCGCGACAAAGTCGCGTCGCCATCGAAAGCGAATGTAAATCCAATCCTGATTCCCGTTTAATATAAGGTGAAGGGTTCGTCGGAGGAAGTTATGGCCGCGTTAATTGATGCTATTGACATCAAACGCAAGATGTTTTTTGAGTTTGAAAACACTCCATTCTGCTGCCTGGAAGCGGAGGTGAACACACCCACCGCTCGCGGTGGCCAGACCCTGGTGCGCTTGAAGATGCGGAACCTTTTGACGAACGCAGTCTTTGAGAAGTCATTCAAGGCCAGCGACAAGTTCAAGGAGCCAGACCTGCAGTCGGTCCCGGCCTCCTACCTTTATAGCGATAATGACGGTTCTCACTTTCTGGACCAGGAAAGCTTTGAGACCCTCACCCTTACCGATGAGATGGTCGGGGATGCGTTGGACTTCCTGATCGAAGGCGCATTGATTCAGTTGCGCAAGTACAACGGCAATCCCATTGGGTTAGAGCTGCCATTGTTCGTTGAACTCGACGTTGCCTACACGGAACCTGGGGTACGCGGCGACTCATCGAGCGGGAGCGTGACCAAGTCAGCTAGGCTTGAGACGGGCCTGGAGATCCGCGTTCCCCTCTTCATCAAAGAGGGAGAGAAGGTGAAAGTCTCGACCGAAAGCCGGGAGTTTGCGGGGCGGGCATGACGGTATTGGTGTTGACGTCCTCATAGACTGTTGTCAGAATGAATCTCTGGGGTCGTGCAACCGTGGCGACGAGGATGTTCATCTCGGGGCCTTCTGGGTACGTGCTGGAGCCCCTCCGGGAAGGTGCAGACTTTACCCTTTACCGTCGGCAGCACGGTAACTCATCGCCAGTCCTGGCAGTTGCACTCGCCGCAGAACGGCCGTCGCCTCAGAGTCTCCGGCGGCTCGAGCACGAATACTCGCTTACAGCCGAACTCGATCCTGCGTGGGCAGCCAGACCTCTGGCGCTCGCTCGTCACGAAGGGCGGCAATCCTTGTACTGAATGATCCTGGCGGTGAGCCCCTGGATAGTGTTCTTGAATATCGCGAACCCGGTCACGAGCAGAGGAGAGGAAATCCATGATCAAAATAAAACAACTCGGTTACGCATTGTTATTGCTTGGGACCGCCACCACAATTGGGTATTCGCAGGAGACGACAAGCGGACATTCGCAGGAGACGAAAAGCGAATATGTAGCGCCGTCGGAAGCTGTGGCGAGGGGCAAAGCTCCCAGGATGCAGGTTCGATTGCTGAGCACTGAGGAACCGACAAAACAATATGCGGTCATCTTCTACAAGGGAGACGAGGCTTTTTCCGGATTGCTGGAGTTCGCGGAGAAGTATCACGTTACGAGTGCGCATCTCACCGCAATTGGAGCGGTGAATGGAGCGATGCTGGGATGGTTTGATCCCCAGCGCAAAATGTACAAGAAGATTCCCATCAACGGTCAGCACGAAGTGATTGGGATGAGCGGTGACATCGCGCTCTATCAAGGAAAGCCGGTAGTCCATACGCATATGGTGGTCGGGACATCAGACGGAACGACACGAGCCGGGCATGTTCTCGCCGCGTATGTATCCCCGACGCTGGAAGTAATGGTCACAGTCGATCCGGTAGCGATGCAGAAGCGTTTTGACCCGGAAACGGATCTGACGTTGATTGATCCGGCTTTGAAGTAGCAGCACATTTTGAAGTAGCAGCACATTATGCGGCGGCTGCAAAGCAAATAGGAAGGACGAGTGGAACAACCATGGCTGAAGTACGTGTGATTGCGAGATTCGCGGCGCGTAAAGGAAAGGAAAACCAACTGAGAGCACTGCTGCAGAGCATGTTAGCTCCTACGCACGCCGAATCGGGATGTAAATTGTATGAGCTTTATGAGTCAGATTCGAGCGGACGGTTCTATTTCTACGAAGCATGGGAGAGTCAAGCTGCGTTCGATCAACATGCAGCAACTCCGCACTTCAAGCGATTGGAACAGACTGCCCCGGAACTGGTAAAAGAACCCTTCGAGGTTAATATCTTGAAGAAGATGCTGGCCGATGGACATGCTCCGTAGGACCCTCCCTCAAAGCTCCCTCGGCATGTAGCGCGGCATTACTGCTCACGCTCCTGCGCAGGGAGACCTTCAACGTTGTCCATCAAGGTCTCGGAGGCGACAGGCCCCTCAGCAAGATAGGAGGACCAATCAAAGGGCCGAGGCGAGAGCACTACATCGCTCCCTTCTCTTCGAATGAAGACTTCCTGAACATTGAACTGAAACTCTTTGGGCAACCGGACGGCTTGGCTGCGATTATTCATGAAGATTTTGGCCTTCCGCTGCATGGTCCCCCTTCTGGCTGTCAAGCATTTTCGGCATATACATAGGTATATGCCAAGGAGATGTTTTAGAGAAAGCGGCCCAGACTCCCTGCATCGCCGGCAGTCGGGCGTGAACTATGATCTCAGGTTGAGGAAAAGCAAAGTGTGCAACCACCCGTCCAGAATAGCCACGTTCTCTGCGCTCATGGAATCTGCGCACACAGCATTCACGGGCTGTTCCGGGAGGCGAGGTATTTGTGCAGCGGCTCCCAATAATTTTCTTTCCAGCCGGCGGCCAAATGCTCTGCCTTTCCAGTGGGAAAGCCCGTATGATCAAAGACAAGTCGGGTTGCGGAACCCTGTTCCTCGAACTCGAATTTCGCGATCGAATACACGCCGGGATCCCAGGTTACTACGCGCCAGGCCTGAACGATTCGCTCGGTGGCCACAAGTTCGACGTGGCGCCCCACGATGTGTCCGCCGAAACACGTAAACGCACCACCGACTTCACGGCTGATCTCAGCTGGAGCAGCTTTCATAACCGGGCTGAAGCTCGTGACTTTAGTGAACTGCTTCGCGTCGGTTAGTGCTTCGTACACGCGTTTGCGACTCGCCTGGAAAACGACTTCGTGGTGAATCGATTCTAAGTTGTGAGAAATCTTTTCGTCGCTGACCGATTCCGCCGGACCAGTGGCCGTAAATGCAAATGCCCTTTGGGCGAGGCTGAGACCCGAGAATAAGGCGACTATACGCACGGAAAAATCTCTGCGGGTGAAGGACTTGGAAATCATCAACTGCTCCTTTCTATGCAACATTTCTATGCAACATTTCTATGCACGATTAATTCCGTTATTCAGATATTTAACAATCGGCAACTCTCGACCTGACGCGTGGTTGATCAGGCTCCCACCATGCGCAAGGGTACAAGCGGTTGTGGATTGTAGCACGGCTCTCCCTCCGCCCGACGAAAAGGCATTCCACTGGAGTGTGTACATCTCCCGGGAAGACAATGGGGAAACAAGAGCCAGGCGGACCTTCCTGGTGACTTACACACTGATGTAGCTGTAGTGGCCTTGAAGTTGAAGTAACGCGATCGCGGAAACCATAGAAGCGACTACCAATACGCCTGGCAGTGTATGGCGAAGCATCTCTTCTACCAATATCTCCGAGCCGATCGATAAACCATTGTGTTTAACGAGCACTTTTGCCTGCTCTTCAAGCGCGGTGTGGCAGCAGCAAAACTGTACTCCACGTTTGTGCAGCGTATCAATGCTTGCATCCTGAAACCTTGAATTCATATTGTCAGGATCGGTTGAGTTGTAATCGGGGCTCGTCGATGTGCGGCTGCGATAGAAAGGGTTTTTGATTGCGGGCTTTGCTGTATCGGGATCATTGACTTGCAACCACGCGCCTATCTGGTATTTATCCCAGACATAGTCATCGAAATTAAGAAGGTTGGCTGGTCCATGTAGCGCCCCGACCAGTTTGATATCATCTACTGGCACTCCAAAGCCGTAATGCAACGCATTCAATGAGTTCTTTATTTCATCCAGAAAGCTTCCCTGATTGATCGCTCGAGCGTCGAACAACTGCTTAACCGGCGCTTTGTCCTCCACGAGTTTGCGGAAGGCGGCTATCTTCCATTGTGATGTTGACCACACGATCTGTGGTTCAGTGTCTGTTTGCGCCACGGTTGGAGTTGTCAACAGACTAGCGCCGACAGCAGTAATTGCAGCGGAGCCGGCACTCAAGAACTTTCGCCGTGAAACGACAGTGCTGGATTGTGCGGAATGTAGCGTGCCTGATTTCTCTTTATGCCGCATCGTTGAAATCTCCTTATCTTGGGCTTCCGGGCCATCAAACACGGATTGCGGGGCTGTACCACATCCGCGCGCTTCTACGCATCCAGAACCAGGCCTGCACGGGACGTCGGGATTGCTGGGGGCCAGATTCTTTGTTAAGGTCGAGAGCCGCAGGTAACCAGTAGAAACATTTTCTAGCCCGCGTGTTTTTGGAGTTCACTTTCGGCGGTTTGCGTCCTTGCACGAGAGTTCTTCGATAGGTCTTCACCGATCAGGGTGAAAGGGCATACCTGGATGCCCAGCGCTGGCTGGTTCTGGCGTCTGCAAGTCAAGATTCACGACGACCGGCTCCTGGCCATTCCTCACGACTACGGCTTCGCACGTCTTATTTGGATCCGCATTGATCTCCTGGTGCGGCACATACGGGGGAACGTAAATAAAATCTCCGGCCCCGGCTTCGTCACTGAGTTCCAATCGATCGCCCCAGCGCATCCGCACTCGTCCTTTCACCACGTACAGGACGGTTTCCAGTTCTCCATGGTGGTGCGGTCCCGTCTTCGCATCAGGTTGGACGAGCATGGTCCCAGCCCACAACGTGGCCGCTCCGACCTTCGCACGAGTAATTGCGGCAGCCCGCGTCATGCCCGACGTTTGTGGCGTATTCATGTCCAGTTCGTCGGCATGTACGATTTTGACTCCGTTCTCCCTCCAGTCCATAAGTAAAGGTTTCTCCTGAACAATCTCAGTTTACTCTTCCCCGCGCCTAAAAGTGCCACAGGTGTTTGCTCAATCTTCCAGGCACAAGAAAGTCTGTGAGACGGGAATGAAGCCCAGATCTGTATGCGCTACGACGTACCCAGTCTGGTGCATTTTTCATTTGCAAGTCACAGGATCAGCGACCAAGAGAGAGAGTATAGTTAGTGGAGCGAGACCTATGTTTAAGAGTGGCAAAAAATCCAGCCGGAGCAAAGCGCAGCTTACACTCAACAACAAGGTCGAACCGGCTCAGAGTACGTAGCTCCGCGTGTGAGCCAGGTTCTGCCTTCTTTCCGTGGAGGAGGCCATCGAACAGCCACCGTGAAGCTCATACTAACATCCTTTCTCACAGCTTCTACCACTCTAGTTACGATTCTCGGTTTTTTCTTGCAGTATCACAACCTGCTCGCGGAATTCTGGATCAGGCTTGACGATGCCGAGAAGGTGGCCATATCGCGACACACAGTCTTTACGCGGGGAGTTGCTCAATTAACTAGCCACATCATCGACACGTTCTTTGGTCGAAAGTACTTCTCTCTGCATGCTATTGCGGCATCAATGTATTTATCGAGTGCTTCTTTTGGTTTCCTTTTTTTGGTTGCCGCGGTCCTCCCTCATCCCTTGCACGCCGTGAAGAGCATGGGCCTGATTTCTCTTCTTGTATTCATTGTCGTGACCCTCCTCTGTGGGATGAAAAATGGACGCGCCGGTCCAGTTTCTCGCTGGCGGAAGAGCATAGCAGGTTAAGTGCAAGCTCTACTGTCGGCCGTCTTCGCGCAACGTCATCCTGCAAGTACGCATAGATTCTCTCGTAGCGCAAATCGAGTTCCGGCGCGCCAAGAGAATCACCTCCGCATCGAAGCTGCTTAGTTCAAAAGCCCGGATCATCCAAGCCAGTGCAGAGTGTTCTTCGGCCCGAGCTTCAGCATCGGCGTGGCTTCTGCGGTCTTCCCGGAACGGGCTTTCTCCCGGTTGTTGTGCCAGTAAACAGGCGACATCCTCCCGGCTGATATATAAGCCGCGAAACGGAGCAGAGGGTTCGGAGCCGCGAACCGGTTGCATTGCTGCTACTGCCCAGTCCAGCAAGCGATCAAGCCTCTTGAGCGCCGGCAGCAACGCTGCAAGATAAGGATTCGTTATGGTTTCCGGGGCTGACACTTTAAGTTCCGCTGCTGAAGCCGCTTGTGAGATCTTTCCTTGGGCTACTGGAGGGTACTGCGAATCAGGAGTCATTCAGAATGCGCAAGCGACAGCCGCAGTGTTACGCGTGCTCCTGGCGCTTTCATCCAATCTGTTGTCCAACGGTTTCACACAGGCTGGATCAATCTCAACCGTGAAAGCACGGGAGATCGATTCCAGGGAGACCACGATCCGGGCGTTGTTTTGCCTGCGCAAGAGAATGCCTTCCAGGCCGCTTAGCACTCCATGTGTGATTATGACTCGGGAGCCAACCTTTAAATATGGGTGCGGCTCGACTGTTCCCTGTTCCACTCCGCGCCTGATCCAATCAATCTCCTGCTCCGCAATCCGGGACGGAGCGGTTCTGCTGCCGACCAGAGAAACCACGTTAGGGATGGTCAGCACCTTGAGCCTTTCAGAAAACGGGAGCCGGACGAACAGGTATCCGGGAAACAACGGTATTTCCAGTTGCACGCGGCGGTCTTTCCATTGACTTATTGCTCGATAACATGGGAGGAAGTGCTCAACATCCCGTCCGCTGAGTTGCTGCGCAATTCTCTTTTCCTGGTTCGAGCGAACAAAGAGCGCGTACCATTGTGGGTGTCCCCACTCCACCGGCAAACCATTTTCGAGCATTTGACGTCCTTTCACGGTGATTGTTCGGGCGTAGCTTCGCCCCGTCACTTACAGTGGGTCTGGTGACCGTGCCCGCACAAAGATTTGCCGGCAGATCGAATTTCCCTCTGCTGCCTACTCTTCAATTGCTCCGCCGAAGCGGATGTTTCTTGTGACTCGAATACACTCGGCTCT
>Ga0210400_10004950_pt1 | contig 11388 bp, 12 predicted proteins | sample IncBWH26MmetaG_FD_155456 | JGI IMG/M metagenome (GOLD analysis project Ga0210400, IMG submission 155456) | Forest soil microbial communities from Barre Woods Harvard Forest LTER site, Petersham, Massachusetts, United States - Inc-BW-H-26-M | ecosystem: Environmental > Terrestrial > Soil >...
AAGATGAGAATCGTGGGTCCATAGGCGTGATATAGGACCGCTTTGTAGCGGGCCATGAACTTCAACTGATCGAGCAGCCAAAACCCGTAGCCAAGCAAGAGGGCAATGGTGATGATGAGTGCATTAGCGATCATCGTGCGTTCCTTGGTTTCGGTCGGAGCTCTTGGAAAGCTTTCCCCACAAACCAATTGCTCTGCCGGGAACGAGCGGAAAGCGGGGTACAACGGAGGCCCTCCAGAGGCGCGCCGGTTGTTCGAGCGGCAGAAACCCGTGGGTCGGGATGTGGTCTCACTTGAACGCCTCGTCTTCGCGGAAGTAGGTGATGGTCATTCCGAGCGGGTTGAGCGGAATGAGCTCATTCGGCACCTGACTCTTGAAAACGAAAACAAAGTTCGCGGTGTAAAGGTCGCGCTTCAGCTCACTATGGTCAACGGGTGAGTAATAGACCATGTAGAAGTCCACCCGCGCGCGGAACGGGGGAGTTTGCATCTCTTCGAGCGCGACTTTTTTTACGTCGACATCGATCTCCGGCGATGAAGTGTTCGTGATGAATTTCTTGATGATATCGTCTTTGCGGTACGCGTCGAGAATGCCGTCGGCGAGTTTTCCGTCGAGGAAATAGAGGGACTTCGAGAAATCATTCTGAAGCGTGTAGCGATTGCGGCGGTAATAGAGACCGCAAAATTGGGACAGAAAATACTTCGCTTCGGCGTCCTGGGGCTTGTATTCGAAGTTGTGGTAGTTGATCGCTTCGGCGCGGCCTAGATCATCAATCCGGATGACAAGAGGGCGGAAGTTCTGGAAGGTACGAATCGTCTTCAAATCCACAAAGGCCAGGCCAATGGCCACAAGGGAAACGAGGACGAGAGCGATCTTGAGGTAGGTGTTGGTCACCATGGGATCTCCATACTGTTCGAGGTAGAGCCGCTTGGCGTCGTGAAAGCTCGCGTCGTTGCTCATGCGAAGAGCCTTTCTAGGATGGCGACCGAAGATCCGCCGGATGTGCCGCTGAAGAGTTGATTTGTGAGGGCGGGGATCTTCAGCAGCGCGTAGATCGCGGCAAGGAACGTAATAAAAAGGACGGGGAACCAGGCCATGAGTTGCACCGTTGAGAGGGTGCCCGAGGGCGGTAGCCGGAGCGCGCCAAGCATGAGATTCCCGATCACATAAACCACGGCTGCGGCGATGACTTGATAGAAGGCATATTGGATGAAACACCGGAACCAACCCCAGAAGAGCCACTCCATCCTCGGAACAACAAAAAAGGGGACGAAGATTGGGCCGACGAGCACGCACACCGCGGTGGCGATGAATCCGTAGGCGATCACGATGATCGCTACGGCCTGCGCCGCTGCGAGCAGGACGGTCACGATGACGTAGATGGCGGTCCCGAGGAAATCTCCCCATCCGGGCGAGTCCATACGCGACTGGAAGTCCGCAACCTGCGTGATGACCGTTTGCAGTTGGGCCTGGTCGATCTTGCTCGACAGGAACTGGGCCTCGTTTGTAACGAGGTTATGGAAGCTGGTACCGATACCGGGGATTGGGGTGCTGTAGTAATTGACCATCGCAAAGCCGAAGCTGATGGTTAGGAGCAGGCTCGCAAAGTGATCGAATTGAAAAGGATGCCTGCCGCCGGCGGAAGAAAGGGCCGATTTGGTTCCGTACCAAGCCACCAGGATCGTGGCAAACGACCGGAAGAGATTTTGGCCCATAGCGTCGAAGAAACCGAGGTTCTGGGTGAGCAAGGTGTTGATCGCCTGGAAGATATACTGGAGGAAATCGGTTTGCATGGCCGTCAGCTCCCTCGACGCCGAGCGTCTATCGCCGCACACTCAAGGCATGCGGAAGTTTTGAAGCGAATTGGTGATGGTGCCGGTTACCTGCGCCACGTTTGCGGAGAGGCCGGCTTGGCGCTGAATGTCGGCGTTGATGGTGTTGGTGGTGGCGTCGCGTTGCTGCTTGGCGAAGATGGTTTGCTCTTCGAGAAGAGACGCGAGGAGCTTGTTTGAGTCTTGAAGCGTGCGGATGGTCAATACTCCAGCGGCATTGATCTTGTTGAGCACGGCTACTTCAGTGTTGAGATTTGGATCGTTCGACAACGAATCCTGTTCGAGGTTGCCGATCTGCGTCTGGAGATCCTGGGCGTTCCCGCGGATGGAGCCGATGGTGGCCATCGCTGTAGTATTCGCACCGTCTGCGAGCTCAACGGTGGCGTATTGGGAGTGGACACGGGAGAGTTCTTCAGCGTTCATGCCGGAGAGTTGAGCTCGGTTGTACGGAAGAAGGTGCGTGGTTGCTTGTTGGTAGCCGGAAGAAACAACGCCAGTCTGGCCGAAGTTCATGCCGTTGACCCACGCACCTGCATTGCCGAAGGAGTCCTGGGCAAGGGTATTTCGCCACTGCGAGAACTGGGCCTGATACCGACGAGGCATGTTCTTGATGTTCTTGGCCATCTGGACGGCGAGGTTGTACTGAGCGACGAGTTGTGCGTAGCTGTTCTTCAGTTGAACCAGATGCTGCTCAAGCTGGTAGTACCGGAGAAGCGCGTTGCCGTAGTTGGTCGGGTCATAGACGATACCAAAACCAAACTGCGCCGAAGCGGTGCCAACGCACAGTCCCGCTACGAGCACCAAGATCAGAATTTTCCTCTTCATCGAACCTCTATCCTTTCCTGCCTTCACAGATCGGAAGGCATCTTGTGGTTGTTGTAATCGGGCAACGCCAAATCGTCCGAGAGATAGACTTTGACTCGGTGGCCCTCGCGGATCGTGACTGTAGGCATGACGTTGAGGAATTTGTCGAGAATCTGTGCCGAAGATTGCGCCGTACTTTGCGCGAATCCCTGGCGCATGAGGTCGGTGCCAGAGGCGGTGAGCGAGCCTGTTGTTCCTGCTTGGGCCACACCTCCAATAGCGCCTATGGCAAGCGACACTCCGAAGATGCGGAGGTAGCGGTTGTTGACCTGATCCCGCAGCCCGGTGTCGCCGACCTGGTTGAGGCCTTTGAACTGGTCGAGGTTGACGGAATAGCCGTCCGGCATCAGAAGCCGGTGGAACGTGACGGCTAGGCGGTTCTGCCCAAACGTGTCCACCTTCTTGGTCTCACCGAGCAGCTTCGAACCTGCCGGTATCAGCAGGTGTTGGCGGTCACTCGAAAATACGTCGGTTGAAAGCAAACACTCGATCGGACCTGCAAACTGCCCGTCGAGGCGGTTGATGAGAACGGTTTCCAGAATGGTTCCTTCAAACAGTACGTAGTCTTTTCCTGCCGCCGCGTTGACTGCCCCAGCGGACACGGCGGCAGGGTTTCTGCCTTCCTCCTTTCCGTCAAGCGTTGCTTCTGCGGAATTTTTTCGCGTAGGCGGGGACAGCGAAGCACCCGGCATTGCGGGAATTGGATTCGTCTGCATGTCCTTCAAGAGTTGGGTGATCTGAGGCGCTTCGGGTGCCGAAGGGAAGGTGTTCGGGACGGCAGAACCGGTTTCGGCGACGGCCGCCTGAGCATTGGCCGGAAGCTTCCGGTAACTCAGAGCGAGATTCGATGCAAACAGTGACATGTAGGCGCGCTTGTTTCGCTCGGCCTGGATGGGGTCTTCAATCCGCTGTTCGGGTGGAGCACCGGCGCCGTCCGGCTGCTGTGTTTGCTGAGGGTCTTGTGCCGGGGCACCGAGTAAACGGGTTTGCTGCGCCAGCGCACTCTGGGCAACAAGCTGTTGGCGCTGCAATTCCTGTATGCGATTCTGCAGCTCGGCGATCTTGGTTTCGTTGACGTTGAGTGGCGCTTCTACGGGAACCACGGACGACATCGCTTTGGTCGGTGTTTGCGGCTTCCTGCCTCCGGTTAGCCACATGATCATGACCATCAGCATTGCAAGGCCGATGAGAAGCCAGGACTGAACATTCTTCGGCAGCAGACCTGGCGGCTTGGGACCTTTTTCCCGGACTCGAGCTGGTTCGTTCATGGTCATCCCTCAGTTCGTGGCAGCGCGGCGCGCAAACGGCAGTCTCTTCTTGCCGATGGCGAGGTAGCCGTTGTCGATGATTTTCGGAGCGATGTAGACGCCGTTCTCGAACTGGAAGGGGATCAGGTTGGGTTTGCCATCCTTGATTTCATAAAGGGCGGGTTTTTCGCGCGCGGCGCACTTGATGTAGGTGAACACGTTATCGTGATAGATGGTGGAAACTAGAAACGGCTCACGCGCCGCCTTGCGGTGGAGTGGATAATCGAATTGCAGTTTCGTTGCATATGTCGATCGGAAGAGGCCGACTTGTTCAGTTGCTTGGGCTTGGGCGGCACGTATCTGGTCTTCCGTCTGCGTGCGCAGCGTCTCCAATTCTTTCTGGTACGCTTGCACCTCACCTGCGCTCACGAAGCCGCGCAGCCCTGCGTTGCCCGGGGAAGTTGACCCTTCCTTGAGTTCCACAAAGATTTTGAGGTCCAGGCCGGCGCTTGGATCGTTGCTGATTTCAGTCAGCAAGAACGAATACACGTGTCCGCTCGCGGTGATTAGATTCAAATTGCTCCGGATTCCCGCCTGGGCCGGGTGAATGTAGCAGAGATTATGAGACCCGTTGATGACCCAGAAATCCTTGTCGCCGGTCGTGAAGTCGAGAATCTCCTCGTCATCGGGAAGCACGATGAGCGTCGAAAAGCGGAGTTTGGCGCGAACGGGGACGATGTCTTCTTTCGCGTATTTCACGACGCGAGCTGCATCGGTGGCGGCCTGTGCGGGCAAGGGCTGGAAAGTGGCAACGCCCAAGACAGCGATTGCCACCGTGCAGACGAAAACACTGTGCCACTGACGGGAAGTGAGTTGTTTCACTGGTTTGCTCCTTGTGAGAATATTTGGTGTTGCTGGGAATTCTGGTCGAAACGGACAGGAAGCCCAATAAGCAACTGCACGGCAGAATGTCTCTAGCGAAGAACACCGCCAGCGGGAAGCACAGGAATACGAAGAGTGGACACCACTCCCCGCCGCCCACCGTTCGAGAAAGGAAACGAGCGTCACCGCTGTCCTCCCGCGAGGACTTCAAGGCCTTTTTCAAATCCGTAGGCCTCGAATGCCTCTTTTCGCTTCTTGTTGTCGTAGGGATCGTTCGTGTAAAGCCAATAGCTCTTCGCGTCGACTTTGAGGTTGGCGACTTTCGCGAGTTCCGGGGTCTTGATCAGGAATTGCTGCTTGGGGATTAGATTCGCGATGAGCTCGACTTCGTTTTCGTTGAGGTGAAATTGCCGCTGGTAGAGATCCCGGTCCATGTCCGGATTGGCGAGGAAGATTCTTGTGGCACAGCTTTCCACAATGACGTCGAAGATGTCCGAGCGCTTGAGTTCATCAAGCGACTGGGTCGAGAGGACCATTGCAGCGTTGTGTTTGCGCCAGGTCTTGAGGGCTGCGACGACGTATCGCTGAATGCTCGGGTTCTTCAAGAACACCCATGCTTCGTCAATGAAGAAGGCCTTGAAAACGGATGTAATCTGCCGATCGGCGATCACGGCATGGGCGCGATGCAGGATGTAGAAAAGCAGCGGTTCGAGAAGCTCCGGGTACTGAGGCATGCGTTGGAAGTCGAAGCATTGGAAACGAGAGAACGAAATGGTGTCCTCAGTATTGTCGAAAAGGAATCCGAACTGTCCGCCTCGCACCCATTTGGCGAGGCGGCTGGCAATGTCGTGGCCCAGTGTATTCGCCAGCACCCCCAGGGTGCGGAGCGCGGGGTCCACCGCATAGAGATTTTCGACTTGGCGGTAAAGATCGCGCTCGGTGGCCGGGTCGAGGTCGCCTGGTTTTTGCCCCTGGATCAGCACCTTCAGGAAGAGAGCGAGAAAGTCGAGATTTTCCTTCGTGGGTGGGAGTGAAAATGGGTTGATCTTGAAGTCCTCGGATTCGAGGCCAACTCGGACATAGGAACCGCCGAATAGATGCGTGAGGCTCTCAAAGCTACCGCCCAGATCGAAGATGAACATGTGTGGCCCATACTTCTGGAGATGGGTAATGAGGAAATTCAGCAGGAACGATTTCCCGGCGCCGGTCCGCCCGAGGATCATGGTGTGCGCCACGTCGCGGTAATGGAGATTCAAGAAGTAGGGCGTGTGGTGGTTGGTCTCCAGGACGGCTAGATATTCCTGTCGGAGATGGCGGTTGCGAGGCTCGCCACAGTGAAGGGTGAAGAGAAATGAGAAATCCGCGTAGTTGGTGTTGAGCAGATACAGGGAACGCAAATTGTGGGCGTGGTTGCCGGGAACCGCCGCGAGAAACGCATTCAATAGATTGTATTTTTCTTCATAGAGCTGGGCGTCATGGACGCTGAAGACTTTGTAGAATTCAGCACAGGCCCGGTCCACTTTGGCTAGGTCGAGGTCGTAAATCACGACAGCCAGCGAGAACTGGCCAAAGTAGTTTCCGTGCAACTCAATCTCCTTGATGCCTTCACCAAGTTCTCGCACCTGGGATTCCTTTGAATCGTCGAGCAACATCTCCTGAGGCGGAGCGTCGTTGAGATTGACCTGGCTGACGAACGAACGTTTCGTGTTGTGAAAATGGCGACGCTTTGCCTGGATGACACGTCGCGTCTTGCCCGAATCTTCCTTTTTCCATTCGGTTACGACGTAATAGTTGGCCCGGACTTCGAGGAGATGATTGAAAATGAGAGGGAAACTCTGGGCAGGAGGCTCTTTGAGCGTCAACACCTTTACGTAGTAATCGTCCACGCGCAGGTGCCCGCGATGGCATTCGAGTTGGGACTCGCACAGATAATAGTCCAGGAAGGTGTCGTACTTGAGTTTGGCGAGATCGAGCTTGTCGGGATGGAAGTTGAGCGTCTTCTTGAGAACACGGAAGGCTTCCTGTTTGTCGAGAATCCGCACAGGGAGAAAATCGCTGACCTGGAGGATGAAGCTCTGTGCTTTCTGGAGAAGAGCCGCCTGGGCGTGGTTGACTTGCTGTCCGAGGACCAGGGCTTTCTTTTTTCCTGAGAAATGAGCTTGGAGCGCGCGAGCGGCTGCCTTTGGATTCCTAGAAAATCCGGCCAGCATGCTTCCGACCTTTTCTGCAGTATGCAATTCCTGAAAGAGCACCACGTAGTAGATAGAAAGGGAGAAAAGCGTGTCGGCCTTGGTTGCGAGGTAAGCGATGCGATTCTTGATCGCGGCGTCTACGATCGGATTGGCGTAGAGCTTGTACGGAATCGTTTCGTTGTTTCGCTTGAAGAGGTACTGGTAGACACGACAGTTTTCATCAAAGAGTTTCAGTGCTGATTCAAGGCGTTTTGTGACAGCATCAATCGAACCTCTATCAAGACACTCGAAGTCAATGCCCCGAACTTCGAGAACAACGCCTACCTCTCCGGTCTTCGTGAGAAACACTTGTGGACCGACGAAGCCATAGAGATTCACCTGCTCGCTCAGCGAGCCTGTCTCGTCGTAGTTCTTGAAGATTCGACTAAGTCTGAGCATGGTCATGCCTTAGTACCGAGACCGGACTGAACTTCATCGGGTCGTACTGGGTGCGTAGTCTTGCCGCCGTCAGGAGAAGCCGCAGAATCTGCGGGTCGGTTTTGGTCGCCCAGCGGGCCACGAAGTAGAGCAGCAAGAAGATCAACAAACCACCGAGCAAGCTGCCGAGGAGGTTGAACGTGCCAGCGCCGAGACACATGGCAAAGAAGAAAAGTTTTCGCTCGGCGCCAAGGATAGTAAGTGGGTGGGAGAGCGACCGATGGATCAGATTGATGCGTCTGCCGTTCGTCATGCGATTTTGCTCCAATTCGCAGGGATAGCGAACTCAGGGAAACAACCACGCCATGAAATTCACGGCTGCAATGGCCATGCCGACTCCGAAGAGCACGCCGGCAAGCACACGCTTCGAGCCACCTTCGCCGAAAGCGAAGGTGAGACCAGATACCACGATTGCGACCAGGGAAAGCCCGCGCGCAATGGTGCTGGTGAAGGCCGTCTGAAGTACGCTGACGGCGTTTTCCCACGGAGAGGTTCCCGTCTGGGCGAACGCTGGGGCGGCCAGCAGGAGCGTGAGACCGATGATGACAAGAGGCGAACATAGCCAAGAGTTGCGCACATACTTGCGAAGTAATCGCTTCATGATCGGATTCTCCCTATCCGTTTCAATTTTTAGATATGAGCCGTTGAGAGGGAGTTCTCGTGGTCTTGGCAGGCAGGAGGGAAGACGGATGGCGATTGAGAGGACGGCTGTTCGCGCCGGTTCCTGGGCTTTCCGCCCAGGCACACTTGGAGCATTCGCTCCATGTACAGCGTAACCCCACAATCGCGTTCGTCCCTCGTGCGGGCCGTACGCGACACAAAGCAAGGCACCGAAGGAGCCGGTCGTGCTCTGTCCGCGGGAGTAACCGGCGAGAACTCCCCTCACTATACTAATCAGCTAACGAAAACTAAAACAGACCGGGTACTAGTAAAATATTTTCTTATATAGTACTCGCGCTGCGAAAAAATGCTCAGATGTAGCCGAATCGTGCAGGCTGCGATTCAATGAGGGAAGAGATCCAATTGTTCCGGCGTGCTGATCGCTGATTTTTGAGCGATGCGGCGGAGTCTGTCCAGAAGGCGCTGGATTCGATGGCGTATGGCGACGGCCGAGTGGCCGTTGCGGCGGGCCAGTTCTGGGCAGGAGATGCCTTCGAGCTTGAACTGTGTCAGTAGCTGCCGCTCCTCGGGAGAAAGCCATCCTCTGCGTTGACAATTGTCGAAGAACCGCCCAAGCAAGGTAATGGAGCGCGAATGTTCGTCGCGCACATGCGCTTCGTGTTGGGCGGTCGGAGCTATGTCCGATTCATCTCGCAGAGACGTGCGGGACTCATGAATGGCCCATTGAAATGCGCGGCGACGCATCATTCGGGCAATGGCGAACGCGAAGTGCGAGCGACGAGACTGCAATTCGTTGGAATGAAGGGATTCGAGAAGCACGGTGACAAGATGCTGTGCGATGTCATCGCGTGTGAGCGATGGAAAGGACGTGGTGATGTGGCTCGTCGTGCGGTGAATGGTCGGAATGAAGACCAAAAGGAATAGCCGCTGCCACAGGGGATGGAATCGCGTATCGATTCCAGGTCGAAGGAGTTCGAGCAGGACCTCGTCGGAAGAAGGAGTCGGATTTTCATTCTCGTGATTGTGAAGGTGCTGAGTGAGTTCGAGCGCGGTCGGAAACCCGGACAGGACGGAGCTGGAAGCGGCGAATTGCCGGAACGTCTCGCCGTTTTGGTCTTCGGCGAGTTCGGCGATCAAGCTGATCTCCAACCGGCAGATGAGACAGTCGCAGTTCGACCCGGCCATCATTGGGGAGGCTCCGGTGTCTCAAGTCGTTCCCTAGGTGAGATCGACGAAGGGAATGGCCCCTTTTTAGTTCCGAGACATGGTTCGGGTGTCACGGCGGCAGGGGGACGATCTCTGCCGTTTTCGGGATCGGTGCCCTGGAAATCTCGGAGTGGGTCCGCATCCCGGGCACGCGTGGCCGGAAATCCGCCCGCGTGAGGCCAAGGATGCTGCTACGCAGCACACCTGAAGTGGAAAGTTTGTGTTGTTTGGTCGGAGTCGCAGCCAGCACAAAAAAAGGGTCCTCCGACGAAGTCGGAAGGCCCTTTGCACGGATGCGCTAGAAGGGAGTTGGTTCCAATGGTTCGCGAGCTTCCTCCGAAGCATCGGAAGCGGGGGCGGTAGATTCGGGTTCGCCGCGGTCAAGCCTTCGAACGGCGTCGGCGAGAATAGACCACGACAGGATCTTGGTGGTCGTGGCCCAGAAGATCCACGAACTAGAACCGGCGTTGGAAGGGAAGCTCGAAGAGCACCATCGATTTCTGTTGTGGTTGCAACTCGATCGACTCGAAGCAGCGAAAAAGATCTGGCGGTTCTCAAGCAACGCATCGAGGAGAAGCTCGAGCCTCTTTTCTGGAGAGTGGCCGACCATGCAGATTGAACCCGCGCGGTCAGCCCTGTTGGCATTGTTTTTCTCAAGCCCAGAAAATGAGGGGTGTAGGATCGATCTTTTTCCTTGCGGGAGCGCAACGTCATCCCAGGGGGAGGCCGCTAAATTGTATCGTGCACGCGTGACCTAGGGCGTCCCCCCTTGAATTCGCGCGAGGGTTCACAACTCCGCGAGGTTTGACGAGGCGAGAAACGCAAATGGAATCGCAACGAATTGCCAAATTGACGGTCGGGTCCATCGTAACATTGGGGGCGATTTTTCTCCTGGGAGTATTCGGTAGTTCGCCACGCGTGCAGGCGCAGAACGGCCCGGACGGCTACGAGGCGTCACTCATCGATGAAGGTTTCGAAATAGCGCCTGTCCAGCTAAATCTGGCCGGCAAAGACCGGAATCTGGTGGGGCTTGGCAGCTACCTGGTCAATGCGGTGGGAGACTGCAATGGTTGCCACACCAGTGGCGCGGCCCCGCTCTTCCTCTACCCCTACAAGACTGGCAAAAACCCATATTTTCACCAACCGGCGAAGATCGATCCAGCCGCCTATCTGAATGGAGGCGCAAACTTCGGCACACTCGGGATAGTTGGGACTCCTACCGGGACTAACGGGTATGCAGGTCCAGCCATCATCAGCCGAAATTTGACACCGGACAAGAATGGGCGCCCGGAAGGCGGCCGCACGCTTTCAGAGTTCATGAAGATCATGCGGACCGGCGCGGATTTGGATCACATCCATCCGACGTGCACCGCCGATCAGTTGGTCGCAATTCAGGGAGGCGCCACGCCGAATTGCATTCCTACCGGACCTATCGTCTTCGATCCGAACCAACCGCCATACCAAAATAATCCGGACGGTAATCTTCTCCAAATCATGCCATGGCCGACCTTTTCGCACATGACCGACCATGAACTCGAGGCCATCTACGAGTATCTAAGTGCGATACCCTGCATCGACAACACGGTGAGCACGCCTCCGGCGGGCGCTCCGAACGAACTTCGCAACGACTGCGGTAAGTAGATAACGTCGTCGGCCCCACGGCGCCTGTCCAGGGATAGCTGAGAGCGACGGGCACGCGGGTCCTTTAGGGCCTCCGGCCCGCGAAACTTCATGAAACAAGTGCAGAGCAACGATGGCTCATTCGTTGCGCCAAGTCACTTTGTTTTCAGGTCGGCCGTGATTGCCACCATAGTTCTTTCGAGCCTGATAAGACGGAATGTGGCCTAAGCTATTTATAAGAGCAAAAGCGAAGAAAAAGCGAGGCAGTGAGGAGCGAAAACCAGCCACCGATAACAGATCTTGCAGGGTACCAACAGGCGATTGCACGTCTATGAGGAACTCATGCCTTAGAGGCATACTCCAACACAGTTACTGCTAATCCGTCGACCCTCGCTCATACCTTCAACTGACGCGCGATGAACGCCTTGACCATCTCCTGCGCCCGGT
>Ga0210400_10004951_pt1 | contig 11388 bp, 9 predicted proteins | sample IncBWH26MmetaG_FD_155456 | JGI IMG/M metagenome (GOLD analysis project Ga0210400, IMG submission 155456) | Forest soil microbial communities from Barre Woods Harvard Forest LTER site, Petersham, Massachusetts, United States - Inc-BW-H-26-M | ecosystem: Environmental > Terrestrial > Soil >...
ATCGGCAAAGGCCCGCTGCACGAGCAAAATACTTCCGGATTGGTGGCGACGGTTGGTGCGATACAAGCCAAACCCGGCGCGACCAACGTCATTGCCGGGGAAGCGCGATTGAGTCTTGACGTGCGGCATCGGAGCGACGAAGCTCGACACGCCGCGGTGGACTATTTTGTTCGTCAAGCCGAAGATATTGCCACGCGCCGTGGGTTAAGAGCGAGATGGAATGTGCTGATGGACCAGTCGGCCGTAGCGATGGATCCTTTTTTAGTAACACAGGTAGAACAAGCCATTCGCCAAGCAAGGTGCAAGCCATACCGCATGGTGAGCGGTGCGGGTCACGACGCCATGATATTGGCGGAAAAAGTCCCATCGGCCATGATTTTTCTGCGCACGCCCGGCGGCATCAGCCACGATCCCGCAGAATCGGTGGAAGTTGGCGACGTGGCCAAGGCAATCGAGTGCGGATTGCACCTTCTTGAGCAGTTGGCGGCCTCATCTGAATTTCAGAGAAAGATAAAACATGCATAATCTCGGCAATACGCGAAGCTCACAACAGCGGAACCATCTCCTGCTGACCCCGGATACATTCGTGCGCACAACCTTGCCGGGCATGAAAGGTTGCGCGGCGATCGTGCACGCAGGTCCGGCGCTGGGCGCTCGCTTTACGCAGTACACTGCGGAATTCGAACCCGGCGGCGAACTGGGCGGCACGATCGCGCAGCGCTTCGTCTTTGTCATGGAAGGCGCTGTCAAACTGGATGCGCGCAACCAGCAAAGCGAACTCCGGGCTCGGGGATATGCCTACGTGCCTGCAGGTTTGGGTCACCAGATTACGGCGACGCAGAAGAGCCGCGTGGCTGTAATTGAAAAAGCGTATGAGTCCTTGGAGGCGATCCAACCACCGCAATTAGTTGTGTCGCACGAAGATCGCGTCGCCTCGCATCCGCTCGGAGATGATCCTGGCTTACAGGTCAAATGTCTTTTGCCTGAGGAGACGAGCTTCGATTTTGCGGTCAATACCATGGTCTACCAGCCCGGTGCTGCGCTCGCTATGGTTGAAATGCACGTGATGGAGCACGGCCTTATCATGCTCGAAGGAGGAGGAATCTACCGGCTCGGAGATTCGTGGTATCCGGTCACGGCCGGCGATTTCATCTGGATGGCCCCTTGGTGTCCACAGTGGTTTGGAGCGATCGGAAGAGTCCCCGCTAAATATCTTATCTACAAGAATTGGAACCGGCATCCCTTGGCAGGCGCGCAGAAATGAAGATCGAAGTTGACCGGCATGGGCTGATAGCGGAGATCGAAGCACTCGCCTCGATTTCCGATGCGGAAGCGCCCGCGGTGACAAGAATCGTTTTTACGCTCACCGATCTGAAGGCTCGCGCGTGGCTGAAGGCCCGCTGCGAAGAGGCCGGCCTTGCCGTGCGTCAGGATCCGATTGGTAACATGTTCGCGCGCTGGACCGGTTCTGATCCCACGCTGCCGCCAGTCGGCACTGGTTCTCACATCGACGCGATTCCCAACGCGGGGAAATACGACGGGGTGGTCGGAGTTCTCGGAGGTCTCGCGGCGATTCGAGCCTTGCAACAGAGCGGATTCCGTTCCCGGCATTCCATAGAACTGCTGGTGTTCACCGCGGAAGAGCCCACGCGATTCGGGATTGGATGTCTTGGCAGCCGTATGCTTTCGGGAACTCTTTCTGCCGATGCCGCGCGGCTGCTCAAGGACAGCGAAGGCACATCGCTCGATGCGGTTCGTGAAAGAGCCGGGGTCCGCGGAGATCTGGAAGCCGTCAAACTGCCCAACGGCTATTACAGCGCTTTTGTTGAGTTGCACATCGAGCAGGGCCTCGGCTTGAAGGGCCAGGGAATCCCGCTGGGAGTAGTGACTAGCATCGCGGCGCCGGCGAGTCTTCGTATCTCCATCGAAGGTTCAGGCGGGCATGCGGGCGGAGTTCTGATGCCCGACCGGCGCGACGCCCTCTGCGCCGCAGCGGAACTGATTCTGGCCATCGAGAACGCCGCGCGAAACAGCAGAGCCATCGACACGGTGGCGACGGTCGGCATCTGCGAAGTATTTCCCGGCGCCGTCAACAGTATTCCGATCCGGGTTCGTCTCAGCGCCGACATTCGCGATACTGATCTCGAACGTCGTGACGACGTTATGCAGCAGATAGAGACTGCAAGTCAAGCGATCTCGGCGAAACGGCGCGTTTCAATTCGCACCGAGGTGCTAAACGCCGATGCTCCCGCCGATTGTGCGCCCGCAGTCGTAGAAGCCCTTTCAGAATCCTGCGAAAAACACCACCTTAAGTTTGTTCCCATAGTGAGTCGTGCCTACCATGACTCACTGTTCATGTCACGCATCGCTCCCACGGCCATGCTGTTTATCCCTTGCCGCAACGGATATAGTCATCGCCCCGACGAATATGCTTCCCTGGAAGATATTGCTCGTGGGACCTTAGTGCTGGCAGAAACTCTGGCGGCGCTTTCCCGGTAACATCTATTACTTGGAATAACTCGGCGTGGTCGCCGATTTGCGACTTTTTGCATAACCGGGCTTGATGATCGAGTAGATGAAATCACAACGCTGCTTGTAAGGTAGAAACGCGCTCTTCATCGCATTGATTGTAATCTTCTCGAAATCATCCATGGACAAACCGAAGGTGTCTGCCGCGGCTTCGAACTCCTGAGTCATGCTGGTGCTGCTCATCAACCGGTTATCGGTGTTGAGGGTGACGCGAAATTTTTCCTCATAGAGAATCTTGAAAGGATGCTCGGCTAAGCTGGGCGTGGCACCGCTATGGACGTTGCTGATAAGGCAAATCTCCAGCGGAATGCGCTTGTCGAGAACATATTGCGCCAAATCGCCCAACTTCACGGCCCTGCCGTCCACGACCGCGATGTCGTCGATCAAGCGCGTTCCGTGTCCGATCCGATGCGCCCCGCAGTACTGAATCGCCTGCCAGATCGATTCCTTGCCATAGCCTTCGCCAGCGTGAATTGTAATATTGAAATTCTCCCGCTGAATGTAATGAAATGCGTCAACGTGCTTTTTAGGAGGATAACCGCCTTCTTCCCCGGCAAGATCGAAGCCGACAACGCCGCGCTCACGAAAATCCACCGCGAGTTCGGCCATCTCGAGCGATACATCCATGTTGCGCATGGCGCAGATGATTAATCCCGAAGCAATCCCAAAATCCTTGCGCCCCCGCTCCAGTCCCTTCAACACGGCCGAGACGACCTGTTGGTGGGTCAATCCTTTTTTAGTGTGAAAAATTGGCGCAAAGCGAGTTTCAAAGTACACCACTCCATCTTTGCTTAAATCCTCGGCCTCTTCATAGGCGATGCGTTCCAGAGCTTCCTCCGTTTGCATGACGGCGATGGTGTGGACGAAACCTTCGAGGTATTTGGCGAGACTGCCCTGGTTTGCGCCTTGATGAAACCATTCCGCCAGTGCCTTGGGATCAGTTGTCGGAAGCCCTACGTAGCCCACATCGCTGGCCAACTCAACCACCGTTTGCGGCCGCAGCGCACCATCCAGATGCTCGTGCAAAAGAACTTTGGGAAGGCTCTGCAATAGCTTTCTATCAATTTTCATCGAATGTTCCGGGAGCGGCGCCCACGCTGCATTTTGCCCACCCCCCTGGCCGTCACTCTTCTCCGATGTCCTCATTCCACACCTCGGGATTTTTGCGGATATATTCGCCCAGCAACGAGGCACACTCTGAAGAATCGAGGTCAAAGACTTCTATGCCCAGCGAGCGCAGCCACTCCATGCCTCCCTGAAAATTGCGGCTCTCTCCGACAACCAGCGAACCGAAGCCAAACTGCCGGACCAGTCCGCTGCAATACCAGCACGGTGCGAGCGTGGTAACCATAGTCAGGCTTCGATAGCTGCGCTGGCGTCCCGCATTGCGGAAAGCGTCGGTCTCCCCATGCATGGAAGGGTCATTGTTCTGCACTCGGCGGTTATGACCAAAGCCGACGACCTTGCCCGAGGCATCAAAGATCGCCGCTCCGATCGGGATGCCGCCTTCGGCCAGCCCTTTGCGGGCTTCCGCCAACGCCACCGCCAACATTGCGGAATGGTCAAGCTCAGCCACGATCGCGATTATTATATAGGCGGCGGCGCGCTGGGCCGTCTGGCCGCAGAGCCTGGTGGAGTAAGCGAATCCTCTCTCGATTCCCCGCGAACTAGGCCGCTAATGAAACGTCGGCGCAACAAGAACGGACTGAGAATCTCTAACGGATCAGAGGATAAAGATATGGTAGGCACGACTGGACTCGAACCAGCGACCTCTACCGTGTCAAGGTAGCGCTCTAACCAACTGAGCTACGCGCCTACATTTTGTTTTCAAGCACTTGCCTCGTCTGGCCCGATATCGCATGACTCCAAATGGTTCCATTTAAGCCACGAGGCCTAGTCCCATTCCTGGATGTTGCCTGATCGGTAGAGTGAGGGGCCAGGAACGTTATTCTAACAGACAGTCTTTTGAGATCCAACGGCTCGGAAGGATTCTTCCATCGTCACTGCCCTGCAACAAGCCACGCCGCCGCTGTCCTCTAGGCATAACGACGTTATGCCCAAACCAGTGGCGTCTCGAGAGTTTGGAGCGTTAGATTCGGATCCTGAATAATCTCGGCCGGATTTAGAGCTAGCGATGTCGCTTGAAGTATTGCACGGCACGCTCATGCGTTTCGGCTGCCTTCCGCGACTTGAATGTGCCTAGATTGCGGCGCTTTCCCGTCTTGGGGTCGTTCTTCCGAGAGTACAGCCGGTACTCCCCGGATTTGAGTTTACGAATCGTCGCTGCCGTCCCGCGAAACTGACTCACCACTCCGCTATGGTTTCCCTATAATCGGAAAAATAATCGGGCGCTCTCCAACGTTACTTCTACTGTGATCGCTTGCGTTGTTTGTTAAGCAGGGATTGCAACTGCGATAGAGGTATTTCTACAGTTGGTGGGGGCGCTTCTGCACTCGGAGTTCTCTTGTCCACCAATTCTTCTATCGCCGAAACCAAAGCACCCGAGTGCGTCTTCTCCACTACTTTTCGGATCCCATACTTTTTCGCCTCACGCTCAACCTGTGGCGAATTGTAAAGCGTGTGCAGCAGAATAGGGACGGTGGGTTGCGCTTTGGTGATTTCTTGCGCTGCCATCAGTCCGTTCATGACCGGCATTGCGAAATCCAGGACTATTACGTCAGGATGCATTTCATTGGCCCGGGCCAGCGCTTCCTGCCCGTCCGCAGCTTCGCCGCACACCTCCCATTCAGGATTGGCGCCAAGCAACGCCCGAATCTCGCGGATCGCAGATTTATGGTCATCAGCAATCAGTATTCTCGTATGCACACCGAAACTCCCTTTCTAGATTCACGCCGAATCCGCATATGCGCAATACCGTAGAAACTGTACGGTATCGAACATTCCCTAAGATGACGGGCGTCAAAATGAAGCGCAAAGGCGGAGGCTCTCCGCGGAGTCTGGCAGGTGAGGCCAGCCGGACGTCTCCGACCAGCGCGGCGATACCCGGTTTCTTGCGAACGGGAGACCCTGCGGGCCGCCACTGGTGATACGTCCAGCCCCGAAGTCCCGGGGCGGAGGTTTCCCGAAAAGCGAGTGGTTTGCTAGTCTACCAACAGCCTGCAAAGATCGTTACTCACGATCCTTTGTAAACTAAACAATTTGGGGCCCGTAGCTCAAACGGATAGAGCATCGGATTTCTAATCCGGCGGTTGCAGGTTCGATTCCTGCCGGGCCTACCAGATTGTCCACAGGAGTCCCCCGTTCGTGCCATTCCCCTTGCTGCGATCAGAACGTAGAGTGGTTTTGAGCAGACTTCGGGGGAGGGCTGTTCGACGAGCGTCCGGTGACTCTAACCGAGTCCGGACGCTTTCGTTTTTTGCGCCATATTTGGGCTCGTCCCGCGTGCTGCGTTTCTTGGCTGGCAGCTGCGGAAAAATTTTGGCGCGCTCGGCTCGCTGGACAGCCGAGGGCGGCTGTCCCTACGTGAGTTTCGGCGCACTTTTCTTTGGTCTCATCTTCGCCCACTCTTTCTCCGTCAGCTCGCGTCCGAGTGCCGTGAACTCGCCAGCACCTTGCAGCCACTCCCCGCCATCCATGGTCACGACTTCTCCATTGATGTATCCGGAGCCATCGCCAACCAGGAATGCGGCCAGGTTGGCAAACTCTTCCATCGTCCCAAACCGTCCCAAGGGAATCCGTTTCTTCGCCGCCTCCTCCAGTTCCGGACGCGGCAGCAGGCGCGAAAACGCGCCCTCGGTTGGAATCGGGCCGGGCGCGATGGCATTCATACGAATCCCGCGATTGCCCCACTCGACTGCCAGGCTTCGCGTCAGCGCCTGAACGCCTGCCTTCGCCACGGCCGACGGCACCACATACGCCGAGCCCGTCGTCGTGTAGGTGGTGCTGATGTTCAGGACCACGCCATTGTCTCCCGCGGCCAGCCACCGCCGCCCGCAAGCCATCGTCGTATGTAGCGTGCCCATCAGCACAATACCAATCACTGACTGAAAGGCTCCCAACGAAAGTTCTTCGGTGCGCGCCAGAAAATTTCCTGCCGCGTTGTTCATGAGCACATCGAGAGGGGCGTCGGCCCAGATGGTGGCGATCATCTTCTCGACGGCGGCTGCGTCGCGCACGTCGCAGGGATGGGTGTGGATCTTGCCGCCGGTGCGCTCACGCAACTCCTTTTCAGTGGCCGCGAGAATTTCCTGCCGCCGTCCGCAGATGTAGACGTCGGCGCCCAGTTGCAGAAACCGTTCTGCCGTAGCTTTGCCCAGACCGGTGCCGCCGCCGGTGATCAGTATGCGCTTACCCTGAAGCAGATCTTTCTGGAACATGGGTCCTCCGCTGAGATGCAGCGACGATTGTAAACAGACAGGATTGCTGGTGGAGCGACGGGCGTCCCCGCCCCTCACGCCAGCCGGGCGAGGACGCCCGGCTCTCCACGATCAAACTTCGATCTGTGCCGGGTCGAGTGTCTCCACAGCCCAGCGCGCGTGTTCCGCCACAGTCGGGTCTGAATCCTCACAGAGTTTTTTTAAAGTCGGCACGAATTTCTTGTCGCCGCTGTTCCCCATCGCAATCACCGCATTCCGCCGCAGGCCGGAAAGCTTGGCGCGCCGGACTGGAGATCCGCGAAACACAACCCGGAATTCTTCCTGCTGCATTTCGGCCAGCCAGTCGAGCGCTGGATTGACCAGTCCTTCCCGGGCCTCGAACTCCGCCGCGGAGGTCACCGGCGCCCTGCGGTTCCAGGGGCAAACGTCCTGACAGATGTCGCATCCGAAGACGTGCCGTCCGATGCCCGAGCGCAGCTGGTCTGGAATCTCGCCCCGCTTTTCGATAGTCAGATAGGAGATGCACAAGCGCGCGTCCAATTCGCCGGGCGCAACAATCGCCTGGGTGGGACAGGCGGTGATGCAGCGCGTGCAACTGCCGCAGCGATCCGGCGCAGGTAGGTCGGCGGTGAGCTCACCTTTTGTGAAATCGAGCGAAGCAAGGATTACGCCCAAAAACAGCCACGATCCCAGCTGCTGGTTGATGATGCATGTGTTTTTGCCGATCCATCCGACACCAGCGTATTTGGCGTATACGCGCTCGATTAGTGGGCCGGTGTCGACATAGGAACGAAGTTGGAGCGAGTCTCCGGTTGCGTCGAGTCCGCGCAACCCGTCTTCTACTTGCTTCAGGCGGCGGAGAACGGCGTCGTGGTAATCCTCACGGGCCCAGGCGTAGCGCGAAATCCAGCCTCGGCTGGCCTCTTCCGGCTGTACCTGAGTTGAGTACGGATGCGCGGTGTTGTAATTCATGGCGCACACGATCACGCTGTGCGCCCAGGGAGCGACTCGGGCCAGGGACGCGCGCTTAAGATCCCCGGCCCCATCGCGCGCTTCCATGTAAATCATTTCGCCGTGCTTTTCATCGGCGATCCAGCTGGGAAAGACTTGCAACTCGGCGAAATTGCGGACCGGCGCAATGCCGCAGACATCGAACCCGGCATCGCGCGCGCACTGCTTGATGCGGGTTGAGAGGTCGGGCAACATTTTAGCCACCGGTGCGGCTAGTTATAGATACTACTTCGGATGTTTGGGAACGAGCCGGATTTCGAAGATGCTCGGCCACAATTTGCCGGTCACGAAAAGACGCTTTCGATTTGAATCGTAGGCGATTCCGTTTAGCACCGCGCCCGGTTCGAGACGATACATAGGACTTAGAAGGCCCGTGAGGTCAATCCATCCGACGACCGCTCCGCTCTTTGGCGAGATGCGGGCAATTCGATCGGTCTGCCAGACATTGGCGTAAATCTCTCCATCCACGAACTCTAGTTCGTTCAACTGATTGATGGGAGTTTCCCCATCGTGAACTGTAAATCGTCGTTTTTCCGTAAGCGTGACGCTATCCAGAACGCGGATCTCAGGCGTTCCGTCACTCATGAAGATTTCATTGCTTTTGCCATTCGTAGTGAGACCCCATCCTTCCCCGGGATACGAAAAGCGGCGCAACAGGCGAAAGTCGCTCAGGTTGTAGACGAATCCTGTTTGTGACTGCCAAGTAAGTGTACCACTTCATTCTTGAGCAGAGTAATGCCCTCGCCAAAAAAATCTGGCGCCAAGTCAACTCGTTGAACGACGGCTCCGGTTTCGAGACGAACTTTGCGAAGCGAGGATCGGCCCTTGAGGCCGGTGCCTTCGTATAGAAACCCATCCCGGTATGCGAGGCCTTGCGTAAAAGCAGTGGGGTCATGAGGGAACGTCCGAACAATCCTGAACGTATACTCAAGCGGTTGTGTCGCGTGAATCCCGTTCGAAGACTGGCCTGGGAGCAATTGCGGTAGTGCTGCTAGCAGAAACGCAACCGCCAGCCGGCGCCGGGTCGTTTTCGGTACCCATGTACAGAAACCACAGCAGTTTTTTGCCAGGCCGTTCGGCTCCCTGAGGATCACGAGGGGTTTATCTCTTCTATTCACTTTTTCATTTATGAGATGGCTTCTAGCCTTTGCGCGCGCGTCCAGCGGCCGTCTTCTTGGCGGCGCGAGTGAAGTGCTCGATGCGGTTCCGGCCGTTCTCCTTGGCCGCATACAGTCCGGCGTCGGCGTGATTCAGCAACATTTCCACGTCGCTTTCTCCATCGCAATCGGAGACACTGACTCCCAAACTCATGGTAATGAGTCTTTCCTCGCCGCAACAAACAACAGGTTTACTGGCAATGCTTTCGCGCAGCTCATTGGCGCGCAGCAGAGCGTTGGGCAAATCACAATTGGGCAGAACCAGAAGAAATTCCTCTCCGCCATATCGGCCAACGCCATCGTAGACGCGAAGTTGCTCGCGCAGCCGCCGGGCGACTTCCCGGAGCGCTTCATCGCCAAAAAGATGGCCCAGGGTGTCGTTCACGCTCTTGAAATGGTCGATGTCACCAAGGATCACCCCCACCGGCTTGTGTTCCCGGCGCGCCCGTTCCAATTCCCGAACGAGCATGGCGAGAATCTCTCCACGATTCATCAATCCGGTGAGGCTATCGTGGGTGGCGGCGCGGCGCATGGACTCGCGCGCGGAAACCAGTTCTTCCTGGAGTTCGAGAATCCGCTTACCGACCAGAAGCCGGGCTTTCAATTCCAGCTCATCAAAGGGCTTCGCCAGATAGTCGTCCGCCCCGGCTTGCATGGCGTCGAGCATGTTCTGGCGACCCTCTTTGCTGGTCAGCAGGATGACGTAGACGTAAGGACCGGACGCTCCGGCTTGCCGAATGCGCTGGCATAGCTCAATGCCATCCAGATCGGGCAGCACCCAATCGAGCAGAACGAGCTTGGGGGAATCCGGCTGCTCCAGGATTCGCCAAGCCTCGGAGCCGCTCTCTGCGACGATGACGCCAAAACCCCAGCTTCGCAAATGATCGCCGATCAGTTTGCGGTAGACAGCGGAGTCATCGACCAACAAGGCTTGCATGGGCCTTGAGCCTCCGACACCTGCTGCGCCAAACTCCGCTGTACCCAAGAACGAACGGTCGCCCATCGTGCCCCCGTGGCAAGCCATTGCCCGTGAAACCCGGAGCCCACAATCCATTAAGACCAAGAGGTTGCCTGAGCTGTTAATCGGCACCGATCCGTGCACACAGAGATACGTTTATAAAATGGGTAAACGGAGCCAGATGCTTTTACCGGCTGACGCTGGAATTAAGAGCCGGTCTTCAGGCGTCGAAAGCATAGCCTAGCTGCGATGCGGGGGCAAGCTCTTTTGCCGCGAAAGTGCGGGTTTTCATCCGCCAAAGTGTCAATAATCGCCGTGAACGGGAACGGAGGGTTGACCGGGGCTTCGCCAGCGGCCTAACATAGCCGCCGACGGCACTGAGGCCCCGGAATGATCGGCCAGACAGTCTCCCACTATCACATTGTTGGAAAACTCGGTGGTGGTGGCATGGGCGTGGTGTATGAGGCGGAAGACACGCGCCTGGCCCGTCATGTCGCCCTGAAGTTCATTCCCGCGGAGATGGTCCACGACCGCAAGTCCCTCGACCGCTTCGTGCGCGAAGCCCGCGCCGCATCACAGTTGAACCATCCCGGCATCTGCACCATCCACGACATCGAAGACAACGAAGGACATCCCTTCATTGTCATGGAGAAGCTGGAAGGCGTGAGCCTGAAGGAACGGATGCGCGGGAAACCACTGGAAATCGATGAGATCCTGGACATCGGCATCCAGGTGGCGGATGCTCTGGCGGCTTCGCATGCTAAGGGGATCATTCATCGCGACATCAAGCCGGCAAATATTTTTGTGGCGCAGAGCGGCCAGACAAAAATCCTCGATTTCGGATTAGCGAAATCGGCGCGTGAGCCGGGATCGAGCGATGCGGCGATGGAAGACTCGCTGACTGCGATGGGTGTGATTCCGGGAACGGCCGTGTATATGTCTCCGGAGCAGGCACGCGGAGAAGAACTGGATCAGCGTAGCGACCTGTTCTCACTCGGAGTGGTGCTTTACGAAATGGCAACCGGCAAGAAGCCTTTTGCTACCGGCAACGTGATTACCACTCTGGACGCGGTGCTGAACCAGAAGCCGGTCTCTCCTCTTCAACTCAACCCCACGCTCCCTCGGGACTTCGAAGGCATCATCGGCCGGGCCATGGAAAAAGACCGGGGACACCGCTACCCGAACGCGCTGGCCATGAAGGGCGATCTCCAGTCACTGCGGAAGGAAACAGAATCGGGGTTAACCAAGACCGGGGCGCGGCGGCCGGCCCTGCCTTATCGCATTGCCACCAATACATTTCAGGCGTCCACCAGCAAGTTCTCACTTTATCTTCTGGTGGCAGTGAGCGCGGTGCTGCTCATGGTTTTGGTCGCAGTCGGAGCATGGTGGCTCAAGC
>Ga0210400_10004952_pt1 | contig 11387 bp, 3 predicted proteins | sample IncBWH26MmetaG_FD_155456 | JGI IMG/M metagenome (GOLD analysis project Ga0210400, IMG submission 155456) | Forest soil microbial communities from Barre Woods Harvard Forest LTER site, Petersham, Massachusetts, United States - Inc-BW-H-26-M | ecosystem: Environmental > Terrestrial > Soil >...
ACATCGAAGCTGTCGTGATCGAGCAGGAAGAGGCCGCCCGGGCCATCCCCGTTCGGGGCGCCGAACGCGCTCAGGTAGATGCCCTCCGGGCCGCAATGCACGGTGTGAAGCCGCGAATACCCGGCGCGTCGAAACACCTCCTCGGGCTCAATGACCTTGACAATCCTGGGCGCTCTCGGATCGGGCTTGGTATCGAGCACATGGATGCGCGAGGAGCGTATGCCGGGGAGGATCAGGTAGCGCCGTTCCATGTGCGGATGAGGCGCGTAAGGACATAGCGCCGAGCTGCAGGCGTTCCAGCCGAAGTGGTGCAATTCGTCGTCGGCCTTCGGCATGTCGACCCGATCGATAAGCTTGGCATAGGTCGAGGACCTCGGGTCGAGGTCGACCACGCCAAGCACGTCGGGCTTCTCGCGAGCCACGTTCAGGATCGCTACGTAGCCGAGCTTCTCCGCCGGGGCCTGCATGGCCATGCGCGGCGAGGGATAGAAGGTGGGATCGGGGATCCAGGTCGCCATGGTGTTCCTCCCTTCATAACCAAAGGGTTTGTCGAGTTCGCCTGTACGTCTAACTCTGTTTAGGCTGACCGGATAAAACCAGTCCTGGTCGGCCTAAGACGATGTCCCCGACGGCGAACCCAAGCGGCAACCGGGCTGATTGTAACGACGAAGCCTTCCATGTTCAACAAGCTTTCCTTCCAGTTCTAGGCCGACCGGTCAGTCCGATAATCCCGCCGCTACGCCCCAGTTCTTTTTCGATCCGGCTGCCAGCCCACGTATAGTCGGCACACGGGAGAGGCGACCATCCTGAACCGTGGCGATTGTTTCCAGAGTGATGGAACCGGGTCAGCCAAGAGTAGCCGACCTCGTCCAGAATCGTCGGATTGGCTGCGGACCGAAACTTCCCGAACCCCGTTTGTGAACCGCAACGAGCATATCTCCGGATTCCCGACTTCAAGTGGACGCGGGCGGTTCCGCGGAGGAGTAATCTCGATCGCTTATGTAATTACTGTGGCAGACCGACGCGGCGCAGAAGGTCCTGAAATCGCGGGTCGGAGCGTAACGGATCAGAAATGGGCTCGGCTCTCAACCAAATCAACCAGCCTGATCGTTCCTCGTAGGCCTTTTCCAGCCAAATAAAGGCTTGATCTTTCTCGCCAAGGCCGGCATGGATTGCTGCAATGCCGTACGGGGAGATGTAACCTTCCGGTAACTCCTTCAACTCGTTGAGCACTCTCTCCGCCTCGGCTCGCATCCCCCAGACCGCATAGGTATGTCCCAGCGCCGCTAAGGAAAGCGGGCTACCCCCAGAAAAATCGATTGCCTTTTGGATCTCGGCAATGGCTTCTACAAACATTGCCTTTTGCTCGTACGCCCGGCCAAGCGTCCAATGGGCGACCCAAAAGTTTGGATCAAGCTCGAGCGCCTTCCTAAATTCTGCGATCGCTTGGTCGTCCTTCCGATCGAAGTAGAGAACCCATCCCACAATCGAACTGATGATGAGAGAAAGCGGATCCAACTCCTGTGCCTGTCTTATCTCCGCGAGGGCTTCAGCATAGCGCCCCATTCCCGCCAAACATTCGGCATACCAGTGGTGCGCGACCGCATAGCCCGGGTTGAGCTCAATCGCCCGCTTGAACTCACGCTCGGCGCCCATCCAATCCCAGTCAAAAGCAAGCTTGGTCCAGGCTAGAGAGTTGTGAGCTTCGGCAAGACTATCATCTGTTTCGAGCGCTTTCTTCGCTGCCGCTTTAGCGATGGGCAGAGCCTCCCTGGGCGGCAGCGCGCCAAAGAGATCCCACCCTAGCAGACTGTAACAGTCCGCAATTCCGGCATAGGCCAGGGCGTAGTTCGGATCGAGATCAATCGCCTGGTGGAAGTACTCGATGCCCTTTTTCAGGCCGGCTTCAGTCCTTTTGTTCCAGTAGAATCGGCCCTTTAGGTAAAGCTGATAAGCTTCAGGGTCAATCGAGCGAGCACTGACGAGGCGCGCCTGCTCCTGCGGCGTCAGTTTGACCTGAATCTCGTTGGCTATGGCCCGCGCCACTTCACTCTGTAGAGAGAGGACGTCGCGGAGATCACGTTCGTAGCTTTCGGCCCAGAGATGCTGGTCCGTTGCCGCGTGGATCAGCTGCGCCGTAATGCGCACACGTTTACCGGAGCGCAAAACCGAACCTTCCACTACGGCATCCACATTTAATTCTCTGGCGATCTGCGGCAGTGGCCTCTGCACGCCTTTGTACTGCATCACGGACGTCCGTGAAATCACCCGCAACGCTTTGATTTTTGCCAGGTCGGTGATCAAGGCCTCTGTCATGCCGTCGGCGAAGTAGTCGGGTGCCGGTTGTTGGTCCGAAAGGTCCGCGAGGGGCAGTACTGCCACCGCCTGAATGCGTCCTCGAGTGGCTCTGCGACTGCGCCGGGGGGGCAGAGCTAATCGTGACGGCGCAGGAACTGCGCCTGTCCGTCCCGAGTCAATCTCCCGTTTCAGTCGCTTCAGGTCGGCGCGCAACTCGGCGGCGGACTGACAGCGCGTCTCACAGTCCTTGTCCATTGCTTTTTGGATGATGCGCTCTAGCTCTGCAGGTAAACTCGGATTTAGACGCAAAGGAGAAGTTGGCGCTCGGTTCAAGAGTGCGTCAAAGATCACTGCCGAGGTGTTGCCAGGAAACGCTTGGCGCCCGGTGGCCATTTCGTAGAGCACCACGCCGAAGCTGAACAGGTCGGTGCGCGCATCGAGCTCTTCTCCCCGCGCTTGCTCTGGGGACATGTACGCCAAAGTCCCCATTACCATGCCCGCGCCGGTCACACTCTCTTCGGCTGTTCCTGCGGTGGGAACTGACGACATACCTGCCGCTATGCCCACCTGCCGTTCGGAAATCAACTTGGCCAGGCCGAAGTCGAGGATTCTCGCTTGACCCCGCGTGGTCACGAAAACGTTCGCCGGCTTGATGTCACGATGGATGATGCCCTTCGAGTGCGCCGCATCGAGCGCATCAGTTATCTCGATTCCAAGTTCCAGCATTTGCTCGATCGCAAGCGGCTTGCCGCCGATGCGATGCTTGAGCGTCTGCCCCTCGAGAAACTGCATGACGATGAAAGGCTGTCCTTGGTGCTCGTCGATCTCGTGAATGACGCAGATGTTGGGGTGATCAAGTGCTGAAGCAGCGCGGGCTTCGCGCTGGAACCGCTCGAGCGCTGGGCGATCTTTGGCCAATTGTTCCGGCAGAAATTTGAGCGCCACCAACCGGCCAAGCTTGAGGTCCTCAGCTTTGTACACCACACCCATCCCGCCGCCACCGAGCTTCTCGATGACGCGGTAATGCGAGATGGTCTGCCCGATCATGGGAGAGGGCGGAACTTTGGACTGCCATGTTAGGGGCACGGAAGATGCACGTCAACGGATGGGGCCGATAAATGAGCCATGCTCAGTTGGCCGCATAAAAGCGGACCGCGCGAAGCGGGCCAGAAGTCCCGCTGTAAAAATTGGGACGCGATACAACCTCTTGGCCCAGCCCCGCAAATAGGCCATTGTAGAATCGATCGGCGGTGCACAGTTCTAGCGACGCCCCTCACAACTCTGCCCGGGGCGACGGGTCACTCTTCCGGAATCGGATTAGGGAAGAGTTGCCGACGACTCGTCCAGAATAGGGTCTTGTCTTCCACGATTTCCTCTCCACGTCAGGACTGCTTGCGCTTTCCACGAAACTCCCGTACGCGAGTCCTGGTTATGAACATGAAACGAACCGCGAGGATGATGGGCGCAAGGGTAATCCGGACCGCTACAATTGAGCACAAGGATATTTGCGCCTACTTTCGACAACCACTTATAAAAAGGGAGAGACCACGAAAAGGATTGGCAAATACGAGATCCTCCGCGAGTTGGGTCGCGGCGCCATGGGTGTGGTCTTCAAGGCGCGAGATCCGCTAATCGGCCGGCTCGTTGCGCTAAAAACCATCGCGCTGGCCGCTTCGCAGAGCGAAGACCTGAGGCAAAGGTTTTATCGGGAAGCGCAGGCCGCAGGAGGCCTGCAGCATCCGAACATCGTCACTGTCTACGAGATGGGCGAGGAAAACGGTGTTCCGTTTATCGCAATGGAGTATCTCGAGGGAGAAAGCCTAGACTCCGTCCTCAGCAAGAACACACAAATTCCCCTGGCACAGAAGCTCGGGTATGTTGTGCAAGTTTGCCGCGCGCTGAGTTATGCCCACCAGCATGGAACAGTTCACCGCGACATAAAACCTGGAAACATCATGGTCACGCGGGATGGCACTGTTAAGGTCGTGGACTTTGGAATCGCGCGCATGGTCGATACGTCGAAGACTGAGACAGGCGTGCTGCTCGGGACATTGGCGTACATGTCCCCACAACTGGTGAAGGGCGAACGAGCGGATGAACGCTCCGATATCTGGGCTACAGGTGTCGTTTGCTATGAGCTGTTCGCAGGCCTCAAGCCATTCGATGGCAACAATCATGCCGCGCTGCTGATGAGCATCGTATCGGATGAGCCCCGATCTCTTGCAACGCTTGCGCCAGATTGTCCAGAAGAATTACGCGCCATTATCGAGAGGATGCTGCGCAAGAAGGCAGAAGAGCGATATCAAACCTTTGAAGAGGTGTTGCGCACGATTGAACCAGTCTGGAGAAGACATCAGCGTGAATGTGTGGACTTCTTGTTAGCACAAAGCCGCGATCTAATCCGTCGAGGAGAATTGCCTCAGGCACGGAAGACTTTGCTTCAGGCTCGATTGGTTGATGCCACCCGGACGCTTAGTCGCGACATGCTTGAGAGAGTCAATGCGGCGCTAAAAGATAAAATCCTTCCCGCGGAAGTCGAGGAGCATTTGGAACGCGCAAGGAATTTGCGAAGTGAGGGATTGCTGGAAGAAGCGCGAGCGGCGGCGGAGTCCGCTCTGGAACTCGATAGCAAGTCGGGGCCCGCTCGCAAAATGGTCGCAGAAATTGAGCATGAGATAGCGCGGCTCGACGAAACAAAAAAGAACCAGCGAGAGCCTGCTCTGGAGCGTTTGCTGACAGCCATGCGGGCCGCTGTCCAGCGCGGGGATCCTTCTGAGGCAATCCGGTTGGGACGAGAAGCATTGGGGCGCGCGGGGCACGAGACCCGCGTAAGCGAATTGATTGAACTGGCCGAGCGACATCTACGCGAGGGTGCCGCCATTCACGCTTCGGCCGGCGTAGCCAACTCGAGCGACGTCGAAATTGATCTGTACACGAAGGCAGACGGCAGCGAAGAATTGATACGCGAGTATGTTTTCGAGCGGGTTGGACCGCAAACGGGAAAATCCGAAAGCTCGATGCCACTGAAAGGCGCTCCAGCAGATAGGGTTTCTCGTCGAAGTATCAATTCCTCGGTAAGCACTCCCAGCAGCCAAGAACGAACGGCAAAGAAGCAAACCGGCCAGCGATCAGGGACCATGGTACTTCCGCAAGAGGTCCAGGTTTCGCCCGCACATGCATCATGGAAAAAGCCAGTCCTCTACGTGAGTTTAGCGTTAGTGGTTGGCGGAGCGACCGTTGCAGGGTTCAAGTGGAAGAGCTGGCAATCTACTTCCGCTTCGGTCCGAATGCAACCGGCGCAAACCGCACCGGTCAAAGCGGAGGGGCCCGCAGAGCCCGTTGTTCAGCCTCCCCCCGAAAGGGCCGAACCTAAGGGAGTCGAGAAGCCGGCTCCAATCAAAAAAGAAGACGATGAACTTTTTGTGCAAGCGCAGCAACTGGCGCAGAGCACTGATCCCGTAAATTTGCGGCAAGCGCAACATTTGCTTGAACGCGTGATCGCCGGCAAAAGCCCTCATCGTGTTCAGGCGGAGCAACTTCGTAACTCAGTCTTGCAGCGGCTGAGCAAGCATGATCAGGACCAGCAAAGAAATCAGCAATTCGCGAATCTTACGGCAGAGGCTCGTCGCGACCTGGACGCCGGTGATACCACGGCAGCACGTAGAAGACTCTCCGATCTTCAAAAACTAGGCGGCAATGACGAGAACCTGGCGGCGGAAATCGCCCGCACGGAGCGAGTGCGATTTGACTCGCTGGAATCCGAATACCAGCAGGATGCACAGAATACCGATGAACGAGCTCGAAGCCACCTCGTCGAGTTGCAGCGTCAATTCCGCGTGCTTGCGCAGGGTGGCGGCCCCATGGTAGACGAAGCGTCGAACTACGCCGAAAATCTGATTCCAGCCAAACTGGCAGACATCGCAGGTAAAAATGCCGCTGCGAAAAACAATGCGACGGCCGCTGACAATCAGGCGTTTGATGCCGCTGTAAGAGAGTATAAGAAGGCTTCCGAAGCTCGCGATGCAAACTCCCTTAAGGCGCTGGTCCTTCCGAAGTTTCAGACCATCGCGCAGGGAAATAGCCTGCACAAAGCTGAGGCCGCTCAATATGCGGAGAAGCTCATTCCGGCTGCTATTCGGGAATTTGCGCCTTATCCGGCGATCGGATGCGCACAAGTTCCGCCGGGACTCCTACCATCGATCAAGCCCGGCGATCTTGTGGCATGCGGTCTGCTGGACCAGCCGCGCTTAAAATGGGTGCAATTTTCGTGGCCCGAGTTCCCAGCGCAGGCACGGCAAGCGGGACAGGCAAAGGGCGTCGCGATGCTTAAGCTGACCGTCGATCAAAACGGAAACGTGGTCGACGCGAAGACGCGCGGCCGCGCTGATGGATATGGCTTTTCTGATGCCGCTATTCAGGCTGCGAAGAATTGGAAAACGAACCCGCCAAGAGCCCAAGGAAAGCCCGTTCGCACGGAATTCTCGGTCGACCTTCTCTTTGCGCAATAACTCGGATCGAGAATGCTTTGTAGATAGTTCGACGCATTAAATGACCCGAATTGAGACCCTGCCTTCTGTGTCCAACTATTGATTGCTGGTTAGGCCACGTCAATCCCTGTTTCCGGAGAAACTTCCATATTCTGAACGTACGGGTGTTTTTATCCCACCAGGTTCACCTGTCATAGGCCGGAGGTTGTTATGGCGAAGACTGCTTTGCGGTGTGTTGTCGTTACGCTGCTGGGATTCTGGATGCCGTGGAATGCTCACTCACAGGGCATTGGCGGGAGCATCTTTGGGCAGGTGAAGGATCAGCGTGGGGACGCCGTACAAGCCGCTCTGGTACAACTCGTGAACACGGCGACACGACAGATTCGCGCAGTCAGCACCGACAGCGAAGGGCGGTATGAAGTCCAAGAAATGCCCCCTGGATCCTATGATCTCACCGTTGTAAAAGGCGGCTTCAACGCCGCGCGAATTGCCGACGTCCAGTTGAGTGTGGCGCAAGTAGTGCGGCTGGAGGATCTCACGCTCACGGTCGCACCAGTGGGCAGCGAGACAGTAGAGGTAAAGGCAGCGACAAGCTATTTGGTGGAAACAAGCTCACCTACGGAGAGCACGGCGTTCACGCTTGCCCAGCTACAACAACTTCCGATCCTCACCCGCGACATCAATAACCTCGCATTGCTTGCCCCCGGCGTAGTGAGCTCGCGTACCTTCAGCTTTGCCAGCACACTGGTCCCCTTTGCCGTGGACGGTTCACGCGGCCGTGATGTAAGCTTCGTTATTGATTCAGTCGACAATAACGAGCCTTTGTTCGGCGGCGCCGCCACGCAGTTTACGAACACTGACCTATTTGCCGAATATCGTATTTTGACGAGCGAGTACAAGGCGGAGTTCGGCCGCAATTCGGGCGGCGTGGTCAATATGATCACCCGCCGCGGCGGCAACGACTGGCACGGTAGCGGGTTCTGGTTCTCGCAGAACAACCAACTAAATGCCATGAATCTTGGCGAGCGTATGGCCGGCCTCACGGGGCCGGCCCCGCTTAACGAGAATGTGCTAGGCGGGGTTCTCGGCGGCCCATTGAAAAAAGATTCCACTTGGTTCTTCGCATCCTATCAGTGGGATGGGCTGCGCAATGATCTGACCGCGCTATATCCCCAAATTGCGACGCTGCCCACCGTAAACGGCCTGAATACGCTTTCGCAAATGAGCCAAACAAGAACCCTGGCAGCTTTCCTCAACAACAACACCGTAGGTTCGCTGCCCGTGGCCGCCGCTCCTTGCGTTTCCTTTATAGCGGGACTACCGGCGAGCAATCCTTGCACCACCGGAAACGTCGCGCTCAACGCGCAGAGCGTGGAGTTTGGCACCTACCTTGTTCCAAACGCTGGCAGGTTCGACGTGCACGATCAACAGATGTCCTATCGCCTGGATCACCGGCTCACCGAAAAGGACGATTTTACAGCGCGTTACCTATTCGACGATCTATCGACTCCCCGAGACGCCGGAGCTTCGCCCATGCAAGTCGGCTTTTTTGATGTAGGTTTACTGCCGGATTTCTCTGACGAACTGGCTCAGCGGACGCAGAACGCGGGCGTGTTCTGGACTCATGCCTGGCCGCACGCGCTACACGAGTTGCGTCTGTCCTTCAGCCGTATCGCTTCCCAGCTCGGCGATTTACAACAGAATCGACAGAGCCGCCAGACGCTGCCAGCCGTGACTGTTTTCGATGATTTCGCGCTGGGGACAGCCCCGGGAAGCACGCAAAGTTCGACCGATCAGTTTTTTTCTGCTTTTCCAACTGCGGGCAGCGTTTGGACGCTGGGCTTGGACTCACGTCCCGCACAGATTCGCAGCAACCTCTACCAGGTGCAGGATAACTTCTCGTATTCCGCAGGTCGTCATAGCCTGAAGTTCGGGGCCAATCTGGTTCACACCCTCAGTAATATCCAGGATTCTCCGTCGGACCTCGGACAATACTTTTACTTTGATACCGGGACGAAGAAGGGCTTTCAGGCTTTTGCAGATAACGAACGCGTGTTTGCTTTGCAGGTCTTCCCGAACTACGGCGGTCGCGGCGGTGAAGAGCTGCCGCTCCGCGTCTTCAGCCAGTATTACTTCGCTCAAGATGACGTTAAGTGGAAACGCTGGCTGACTCTGAGTTTCGGCCTGCGCTACGAGAACTTCGGCCAACCCGTAAACCGCATTGCGGAATTGAACCCCAATTTTGCCAGGATTCCGGCCGACAACAAAGACTTCGGTCCGCGAGTGGGTTTCGCGATAGGGGTTGGCGCCAACACTGCTGTGCGCGGAGGCTACGGAATCTACTACAACCCGATGCCTTACAACATCGCGTTGGCGGCTTGGCAAAGCGGTCGCGTGTCGCCGTTTATTGCCGGCACACCGAGTAATGTCTATCCACAGCCGCCGTTTAACCCGAGTGATGTACTGACGCGCTTTACCGACTGCGACTCGCAAATTCAAACCGCAGGCCCGGGCCCCACGTACGCCGATTGCACGAATCAAGATGCCATTGCACCAAATCTGCGCCAGCCTCTCTCGCAGATATTCACGATGAGTGTGCAACGCCAGCTTGGGCGCACTTTATTCTTTGAAGTCAGCTACGCCGGAAACGTCAGCACGCAATTGTACGAACGTCTGAACAGTAACCCACGAATGGGTTGGCGAATACTGGATCCTTGTCCGGCGCCTCCAGCCTCCTGCGCGGTAGCTAAACCGAGACGAAATCCCAACCGGCGCGAGATCACCACCGTGGGTAATGGTGCGCGTTCGAGTTATCACAGTCTTCAGACTTCGCTAACCAAGCGTTATACGCGCCCGGGCATTTTTAACGGATTGACGCTGACCGCGTCTTACACGTGGAGCCATATGATCGATACGGCCAGCGAAATTTTCGGCCCGGACGTCCGACGCGTCCGGAGCTTCAGGACGATTCGCCAGGAGGCCGGAACTGTCGAAGTCATCACACCATTCGCGCAAGATCCCAACAATCCCCACGCGGCTGAACGCGGAAACTCGTCGTTCGACCGGCGTCATCGAGGTACGCTGAGCTTTCTATGGGCGTTGCCGGCCCCCTCTTCGCCGGTTGCCAAGACTCTGTTTGGAGGGTGGGAGCTGGGCGGGGTGCTGACTGGGCAGACCGGGCAGCCGTTCAGTCCCATCAACAGCTACGGCGCATGTATCGATGCAAACGGTGACGGCATTCTCAGTAACGACCGCCCCAGCATCGGTAACCCCAGTGCGCCACTGAACAGCATTGCATTGGTGGCTGACCCAAGATGCGTGAGCATTGCTCCCACCGCGCAGTTTCCAACAGGCTACAAAGACGCGAGCGGGAATTCCATCGATCCAGCGACGGCTCATTTTGTACAGGTACCGGTCGGACTTACGCCGGGAACTCCATTTACCAGTGGTGCGAATACATTTATCGCCGGGAACACCGGGCGCAATGTGCTCATCGGGCCAAGAATCATCAATTTAGATTTCTCAGTGCTCAAGAATTTTCGCCTTCAGGAGCGCCAAACGTTACAACTGCGCCTGGAGGCTTACGATTTGTTGAATAAGGCGAATCCTGGGATGCCGATTGGGAACGTCTTCAGCGCCGGAGCCCAGGCAGCACCGGCTTTGGCTTTTGGCAGTGTCAGCCCATCGCCAACGCCCGCCCGAGTTACTGGTCTAATTCCAGAAAATGCGCTGGATGCATTCGACGCGTCCACAGGCGCACAGCTTTTTCTTAGCCAGCGATTTATGAACACGAGCGGTCGGAGGATTCAAGTGGCGGTCAAGTTCATCTTTTAGATCTGCGCTACTGGCTGGGCGTCGAGTTCGGTTTTGCCGATAAGAGCATTACTCGCGGATAAGAATCCGCGAAGCGAGTGAGAAGGGCCCTTTTGGGAAACTGCTCCATTGCCACGGGTCTCCGATTGCGGGCGGATGACGGGCAAACCGGAAGGAACCGGGTTAGTTCTCGTTTGCCGACGACTCGGGAGTTGACGCGATATTCGTAACCACAAGCATCGTCGAATAACCTTTCCGTTTGCACCTCAGCCACGGGCAATCCGGGCAGGTAGCACTGGCTACCCCGAATCGGACTTCGGGGCGTTGGCCGTCATTGCTCCCGTCGGGTAGGGACGTTATTAATCAGGAGTTGCAATAGCATCAACTTCTAGGATCAGATTTGTTCGTCGATGATAAGACGGATGGCACATCATATAGTGCGTTACCTGCAAGGCCAGCTTCTCATGCAACTCTACAAATAGGGAGTGGGGTCACACTCATCTGCTGAACCGGAGGACTCATGAACGAATTCACGCGGCGCAGCTTCCTAAAGCAAATCTCGGCAGCAGGGCTTTCGAGTTTCGTCGTACGCGAACCGTCCTGGCTGTTTGCCGAGGAAGTCGATCAACGCTGGAAGGGCTTATCCAAGCTGGATGGCTCCCTGCTTTTGGACGAAGGGCACCGGGAGCAGATGGCTACGGACTTCGGTGCGAACTTTCACCGTGTGCCGCTAGCGGTCTTGAAACCTCGTTCAACGGAAGACCTGGTGAAGATCGTTCGTTTCGCCAA
>Ga0210400_10004953_pt1 | contig 11386 bp, 18 predicted proteins | sample IncBWH26MmetaG_FD_155456 | JGI IMG/M metagenome (GOLD analysis project Ga0210400, IMG submission 155456) | Forest soil microbial communities from Barre Woods Harvard Forest LTER site, Petersham, Massachusetts, United States - Inc-BW-H-26-M | ecosystem: Environmental > Terrestrial > Soil >...
TTAATCTTATCGTGGTTGATGAGGCTCATGCTATTAACTATTCTAATCATCGATCTACATTCATGCGTATTTTGCGCCATTATAGAGAGCTCTACCCAGAGATGCGGCTTTTGGGCGCCACAGGGACTAATTTCAGATTCAAGGGGACTGAAATCGTTGGCGATAAATGCTTATTCAAAACTCAAGTTGGAAACATAACGACTGATAAATTAATTAAAGACAGCTATTTAATTGAACCAAAATTTGAAATCGATCCCCAATTAATGCTTGATTTTTCCAAAGTTAAAATTAAAAGTAATGGTCTATTCGATCAAAAAGAATTAGAAACAGTTGTTGAACAAAGCGCTCGGTTAACTGAACTTATTTGCAAACAAGTCGTTCACATCATGGAGTCACAAAAACGATTCGGAGTATTCTTATTTGCAACTACCAAAAAACATGCTTTTGAAATATTAAGCCATCTACCCGAAAAAGAGTCAGCAATTATCTTAGGAGAAACGCCGCAAGATGAACGCACGGAAATTCTCATGAAAGCACGCCAGGGAGAAATTAGATTTTTAGTCAATATCGCAATTATCAGTGTTGGAGTAGATATCCCGGCCTATGACACGATTGCCTATCTTAGACCCACAGAAAGCCTCGTATTGCTTATTCAAACCCTTGGCCGTGTACTTAGGTTATCCCCTTCGACAGAAAAATATAGTGCGTTAGTACTGGATTTTGCGGGCAATATTGAGCGCCATCGAGATTGGGACGATCCTCTATTGATTAAAGCAGTGAATCAAACTATTGATAATGATAAACCCCTAATCATTCAATGCCCTGCGTGTCAAACTTGGAATACTGAAAATGCGAGACGATGCATTGGACTTATTAATGAATTAAGGTGTGATTATTATTTTGAATTTAAGGAGTGCCCAAATCCAAAATGTACTATTAAAAATGATATATCGTCACGACATTGTCGTGTATGCGAGTTCGAGCTTATCGATCCTAATGAAAAATTAACTCTAGAATCAATAAAGCCTCAAAGTCATGAAGTACTCGTGCTCCAGGTGAAATTTAGAATATCAGGTCCCCAATCAGGGTTTAGAGTCAGCTGTGATTATGAATGCCTAGATGATGAAGGAAATATTATTCGAATTCATGAAGGATATTCACCAAGCAGCACTAAATCTCGCAATATGTTTTATGGCGAATTTGTTAGAAAACATTGTAAGAAATCCTCTGCATGGTTTATGCATTTGAATAATCGAGATAAAGTGAAAGAAATGCTAGAATCGGCCATCCCTCCGAATAGATTGCTTATTGCACCTTATGAAGATGGATTGAGGATAAAAAAGAAATTTTTTGATTAAGGATCAATAAAGGAAACAGAATGAATGACTTCACTAAAGATGAATTAGAAAATATATTAATGCATTTGCAAATATCTGTTGATGAAGATTCTATAAATATTTCTGGATTGTATTTAAAAATAAATGGCATGATTGAAAACTATTGTGTTCATAATTACATGAGAAATAGTAACAATTGTATTGATTGCGGCATTTCAGAATATAGATGCAATAAGTGCGGCTACGTTTCATATGAGGGGTTGGAATGAATGAGGATAAAAAAGAATTACACAGATTATACACAAAAATTCTTATTGAAAGTTATCAAAATAAATTTATTAAAATTTGTGAAGAAAATAAATTAAATCCAGAAGAAGCATTCGATATATTCAGGAATTCACAATTTTTTTTAATATATACCATATTGATGTCATTATTTGATTATAAAATTGAAAATAAATTATTTAAAAAATTGGTTGATTTATTTCTTAAGGATGCAAAAAATTGTATTTATAAGATTGTGGATGAATAAAATTAAAATACGAATCATTTAATTATTAATTATTAGGTTTATATTATGGCTTATCAATATTTGTTAATAGAATCGAATGACGAGGATCATCATCATGATTATAATTTTATTAAATTTAGATTAGCCGCGCATGTGAAGGCTGATTTTGAAGCTGATATGGATTTATTATATTTCTCTCTTAGATGTCCTCTCACGGAGGATATTTTATGTCAATTACAAGAAACGCAAATTCTTTACAGATATGTTGATTTTATAACAAGAGGAATAAGATGGGAAATAATTCGCTAGGCCTGATAATGCAGATAATCAGACTTAGTGGGTTTTTAGTAACTATTGAATACAAATAGATTAATGATAAGTTAATTAGGTTAAATAAAATTCTGTACAAATCCAGTTCAACAAACTGGTTCAGAATCAGACAGCTTTTTTGGATTATATTTATGCCTATTAGAAGTGTAATCGTACAAATAGGAAGATATCAATTCTTTAGCTCCTTCAAATCCCCAAGTAACGTGCGCTTCATATCCTCGGGCTACTTTTCGTTCTAAAAATTCCAATTGTTCTTTGGAGGGTTTATTTTTACCCACTTTTAATTCAATCCAAAGACCTCCTTTATGGTTCATTGGAAAGGCTAAGAAAAAATCAGCGACTCCTTTTTTTACTCCCATGCGCTTTAAAAGGCGCCCTTGTTGCACGGAGCATCGTCTTTCATTAGCAAAATGATGAAAGTCAGGAGCAAGCTCTGGAAATTGATAATTGAACCAATTAACGATGTTGATGTGATCGGCTTGTTCTGCGTGCATCATTTATGCCTGTCTTATCATGAGAGCCACATCTTTTGCTCGATCTCCAACTTGTTTCGCCCATTCGCTATTGAGCACTTCTTGAGCGGCCTTTGTAAAATCTTTTTCTTTTAGTGCAGTGATCATATTTGTAAATTCTAATAGTTTACTTATTCCTAGATTAAAATTCATATTAATTAATGCATTTTTAACATTGGGAGGTAGATTATCATACCAGTCGCAAATTTGTAGCTCAGAAAGGGTTTGCCTGAAATCATTTTGAAAGAGAAATTCCGCCTCATCCAACCGTATTCCGACCGTTAAATTTCTTCCCCAACCAATAGTTAAATGCCCTGTAGTGTCATAATAGGGAGTTAATTTTAAACCTTCACATTGTTTAATCCATGTTTGTATGTCGGTCATTATATAATCCCTAAAAATTAAGGCTCCCGAAGGAGCCTATTGAGATTAAGCAGGGGTTACTACTCGATACCGAACATATAATGTAACGGTACTGTCACCAGATGCAAAATCTTGAGTAGCATTCGATAGGTAGACTGCTGTATTTAAAACAGTTGCAGGAGCATTTAACGTAGCAGCACCTGAGCCATTAGCTAAATATCCACTAGCTGCAACACCATTGAGTGTGGCTGCTGCGATTGATGCTGATGCGGGCGATCCAGCACCGTGTGCTGAGTTACCGTATTGAGCTTGTATTGCGCCACCTGCCGTGTATTGAGTAGTCACAAATGCAATATCCCAAAGGATGCTGTCGATAAGAATGAGCTTCCCTGAGCCAGGGGCTGCAATTAATTGCACGGGCGTATCATAAAGCGCTTTGATTTGAGCAGCAGTCAAGGTCACTGTAGCAGTAGCGGCGACGTCTAAAGCTATTTGCGCATAATCAACAGCATTATTAGCAATTTTTGAGCCAGTTACAGCGCCTGAGCCAATGGTTGTGACACCTGAATTGGATATAGTAACATCCCCTGTTACCGCAACAGCTGCAGCAGCACCACCCGCACTACCTACTAATATATCAGCAGAGGCTAAAGGTATGGAGGTAACCCCAGCATTGGTAATAGCAACAAGTCCACTCATGGCAACAGACGCTGCGAGGTTACCTGAGCTACCTACTAATATATGAGCTGATGTTAATGGAATGGTGGTAACACCTTATTGCTACACTTCCAGTCATTGCCACTGGAACAGCGTCTCCACCTGCATTTCCTACTAAGATATCTCCAGATGCGGCTGGAATTGAAGTCACACCGGCATTGGTTATTGCCAAAATACCAGTAACTGCTGTAGGTGTTGCAACATTGGAAGCATTCCCTACAAAAATATCTCCGGAGGGTAAAGTATTAGATAAACCGCCATTTGCAGCGACTGAAACAAAAGCGTCAGTAGTAGCATCATAGGTAAACCATCCAATTAAATTAGTTGCATAATAGATTAAAACTATATCTTCAATTTCCCATTGCCACACACCGTTATTTAATAATTCAACAGTGGCTAATTGGGTGCTGAAATATCCTGCTGTGGTTATGACTGTAAGATCGTCAGTAGTCACGATACCAACAATATTAGGAAATAGATTAAATTCCCTTTTAATCGATGTAATCATTATTATCTCCGTATAAATTATCGGGTTCTATGTTTTAAATTTTTCCTTCTAATTCTATCTATATCATCCATACCTAAATAACCAACACCTTCAGCGAGCACGTCAGTTCTGACCCCGCATCTTCCTGCATCTCCACCTTTTTCTATCAACTCATCGTGACTCTCATACCTGAGACAATCCTCACGAATTTCTATCTTTTTTCTCGGTATGTCATCGTAAGCCATGTTAAGCTCCTTAGTAACAGTCCTTCTTCATTTTTTCTTTATGCTTTTTCTTTTCCTCTTTCTTTTCCATTGGCTTTCTTTTCTCAGGCATTTTCTTTGAATCTTTTTTCATGATAGTCCTTATTTAGTTTGAGTGGGTTGAGTTGTTGTGGTTTGAACCTTTGCATTAACCCATGACATCACATCATTGAGTGCTGCTGCAACTTCAGCGACAAAAGCCATCTGCATTTGTGGCTCATGAGCTGCAAATTGAGACTCTAGAGTCTTAATCAATTGATTAGTTATAAACGAAGTCAATAAACTCATTATCCTTTTCCTCCTCTTTTTCCACCATCAAGAATTCGATTGGCCTTGGCATCAATCTTGGCTTTTGAACTTTCAGAAAGTTTTCCTTTATTTTCCATTTGTGTGGCGCGTGCTTTGGCATTTTTTGCGTGAGCCTTATCTGGCATAGGATATTTTTCACTTCCAGGTAATCCAAAATCGGATTTTGGTAACTTATTCCGTTGTTTGGTCGTTAACTTCGCCATTATCTTCTCCATTAGATTGAGATTTCTTTTGTTCTTCAGATATCAAATAAGTCACTTCATTCAAATGCCCTGTCACTGTAAGGCAGTGATTTTTAGCTTGTTCTAATTGTTCAGTAAGTAATAAAACATTTTGACGTGATTTGTTGTATTCTTCGCGTAAAATGTTAGCTCGATCGTGTAATACCCTATCTGACATAGTAAATCCTTTTATCTACAATGAAATGAAACTTCTCTATAAATAACATAAATTAAAAAGCAAATAATTACTAGAGTCCGAATTTATTTTAAACAAAATAAAATCCTGAGCCTACAACTGTAAATTGGACACCTGAGGTAAAGTTAGTTGTTGCTAAAAAACCACTTCCTGCTGATGATAAAGATTGATATATATACATATATCCTGTGCCACCGGCATTTTGTAATCCAAGATATCCTGTAAAGGTTATCGCATTGGATAGGCAAGAACCAATATATCCAGTAGTAGTTCCTGCATTAATTGGTAGTCCATTTATAAATGCAAGACTTGATGCAGTAGTGAACGTAGGGGTAGCTACTAATGTAAATGCATAATAAACCGCAGCACCAATTCGTACATAAACTCCTGTCTGTGTTGCATAAACGACACTTAAATTTCCAGGCGATAAAAAGCTAAATGTCGGTGTCCAGTTTGTTTCTGCCACATAATTACTTAAGCTGCTTCCACCAAAATTAATACTCGTAGCAGTAGCTGCACCTAAAACCGGAGTTATAAGAGTAGGTGTATTAGCTCCCACGAAATTTCCTGTTCCTGTGGTGCCACTAAGTCCATTTCCGATAGGATTAATTGTTGTCATCACTTATTCCTTTATGAAGCTGTAAAGCCAGTGGTCACAAGAGAAAGCATGGCCCATGTAGTATTGGCAACAATTCCAATAAAAATCACTGAATCGGTATTGTTAGCGCTCGCAATGCTTGTTGTATAGGTATTACCAAATTGCTTCACGTTAGTTGATGCGCCTATATCAACGGTCCAGGCAGCTCCTTCACCTTGTACACCAATTTGTTGGCCTACTGCAAATGTGGTCGGTAATGTAACAGTGGTTGCAGAGCCAGATGTTAATACATATCCTACCCCAACTGCTGCACTAATTGAGCTACTGGCATTGGCAGCCCATGCTAAATCTTGTGTGGGAATTACTTGCCATGATGGAGGAGCACCACTATTAGCAGTTAATACATATCCTGCCGTACCATTGGCTAATATGGAAGGTATTCCAGTAGTTCCTGTAATTAATATCCCATTATCTGCGGTAGTTATTCCTGCAATAACATTAGCAGAACTTGAATAAAGTATTTGATTTATTGTGGTTGTTGCAGGATATGTGGCCGTAGACCATGCAGGTGTCGTGCTGCTTCCTGATAATAGAATTTGGTTAGCTGTACTGGTTCCTGACAAAACACCCATAGCACTGGCTGAGGAATAAATAATTCCTCCATTAGAGGCTGTCAAACTCGCATTAGAGCCTCCATTGGCTAAAGTTAATGGATTTGTAAGAGTTAGCGCATTAAATGTTGGCGAGCTCGTAGTGGTGAGCGCCTGATTAGCGACTGCATTAATTATTGACATTGTTCACCTCGTCCTTAAGAAACAGTAAATCCAGTTGTTATGGATGATCGAGCCACCCAGGTTGTGTTTGCTACAACACAAATGACCTCAATGCAGTCAAAAGCTTCAGCTGATGTAATGCTTGTACTGGCTGATTGAGTCAGAATTTTAATTGTTTGACCGATTCCAGGCTGCAAAATCCAACCTCCTGCGCCATATCCAACGACGGCAACGAGAGAGCCCGCAGGAGCTGTTGTTGGTAGGGTTATGGTTACTTGGCTTGCATCAGTAATATAATAACCTGTGTTAATTGCTGCAGTAATAGGAGAAGATGGGGCAGGCACCCAATTTAAAACTTGGGAAGGAATGTCGCTTAAAAAAGCAACGGTTCCATCAGCGTCTTGAAAGGTTACATTTCTTGTTATGGCTGTATTTGAAAAAAGAAAATTTGTTGAATGTTGTCCTAATGTCCCATTGTAAATAATAAAAGGTAAAGTTGGATTTTGTGAAATTAAAACGTGAGCCCCATTCCCTTTGGTATAATAAAAATAATCGATGTTAGTATCAGCACCTTCTGCAAACTGAGCAACAGGATACCCAGATACATTGGCTAAAAAAAGAGGATAATTGACGGCAGTAGGTCCGGCTGTATTCCAACCCATAATAATATTTCCGCTAATATCTTTTACACCGGCCGGACTTTGAAAATATCCAGTAAATCCAGGCCCATAATAATCCACACCATTGACTGCAATATTAGGAGTTGAAACACCGGTTGTTACCGTTTGTTTCAATATGCCACTTGCCAGAGTTCCTAAATTAAACGCATCAGGAAGACTGTCACTTGATGTATAGGTAACAAAGGGCCCTACAGTGAAGGTGTTTTCTTGTAACTGGGTCCATTGCCCAAGGACAGCGTCATAATATTCATAAAGCTGATCATCGGTATTAAAACGCAGACGATAGTTAATGGCAGTTGAAGGAGGCGGTCTATCGGCAGTACTTCCAGGAGGAAGAAAAGTCCAAGGATTATTGAACAGCACATTACCACCTGACAGCAAACCAGGAACTTGATCGTTATTAGCAATGTCACCGCCTGGTGTCATTTGGCTGAATTTAATCGTCTGAATTGGCGTTGTAATGGGCATCACTTATCCTTGTGATTGGTTCAATTAACCTTGAATCTGCCTTAACGACACTCCTACATAGGCTGATGTATCTGGAGTTATCATCTGAATCACATCCCCACCTCTTACATATCTCTTTTTGGGTTTAAATTCATTATATTGCTGCGTACCGACAGTTCCTAAAGTAGGAATGACGGGAGCAGCATTCATGCATACATAAACATTAGAGTTTGAGGTGTATTCAAAATAAGCTTGATATTGACTTGTTGAAGTTCCTGGGACTGTTGCTGTCAATGCCGAATTACTGCTTAATCCAAATTGAAAAGCAGTATCACTAAAGGGCATCGTTTCAATATAGTTTGCATTGTAAGCTATAGTCACTTTTATACTCCATTATGATGTTATTCAAACCTAGTATGGTGTTATTCAAACCTAATGCATTTCATCATCAGAGCAGTTTGCTGGACGATGGATACGGCATTTCCAAGACCTTTATTAAAGTTACCAAGACCTGATGTGGTGCCAAACACGTTTCCGGTCGAGCCAGATTGGTAGGTTTGATTCGCACCATTAGTGGTCACACAAACACCCACCGTGTTCGGCATATTAGCCCCAGTTAGGGTCACTGTGGCAGCCCCTCCACTTCCTCCAACGCCATTTAAGGTCGCTCCAAATAAAGAGCCGCCTAAGCCTGCCGTCACAAAATCTTGTAAATTAGGGACATTAAAGGTAGTACTTCCATCTCCATTGGCATAACCAAAGAATCGAACTGGAACTGTTCCTGAGGCTGTCGCAGCTGCTGACATTGTAATCGTGGTACCTGAAATATTAGAAATTGTCGTTGCGGCGGGTATGCCTGTTCCTTCTATGAACATACCAATGCGTAATAAGGCCGCAGAGCTTACGGTGAACATATTTGACGTGGAAGTAAGGGTAACCGTCAAAGTCATCGTTAAGGCCTGATAAAGCAGGTTATACGTGATTCTAGAGTATGCTGTGCCATCGCACAGTAAATAATGAGCTGGAACTACAAATCCCGCAAAGTCGATGATCCCACCTACAGACATAATAGGGTATGCGGTATTGTAGGTGTGATCAATTTGGCGATTAATCGAATCTTGCTCGAAAGCCGGTGTAAAAGGCTCATCTTGTACGATTAATTGAATGCTTGTGACATAAATATTAATATTGCTCGGGAGCATTAATCGATATTCTATATAGGCGTTAGGAGGTGTGTTTGAATTAGTAGTGGCCGGTAAAACCCCATAGCCAGTATATTCATTCCATGATTCGTCAATAATCTGAGGTGATAGAACTTCAGCAAGTGTAGCCCCTTGAGAATCAAATAACGTAGCACTGATTGTATTCGATACCCCGACTAATTGTGCCGTTATTGTAGTAGATACTGTTTTGTTCGCCCAGAGCATGCCATTTTGTTCGAATCTTTGGCTTAAATACACTTCCCCAGCATCCCATCCACTTAAATTTAATTCCAGCGCATAGGGCGCATTTGAGGGGTTCATGTTGCTGTTGTTCAATGCTATTTGATTCAGTGTGACAGAGCCAGTTCCACCTAGATTTAAAAACCATCCTGGTCCAATTTGAATGGGAGCGGGATCGGTTCCACTGATTGTTAATGGGGAACTAAAGTTCACTAAAGCAAATTGGGGATTGGTAACTTGATTGCTCGTTGAAAATTCAGTCATGTCAATCGGTGGCGATTCTCCTCCTGTAGGCATGTAGTTGTCTACTTCATAAACAAGTGGCGCTGCTTGAGTATTTCCTTGTCTGAATTCTAATCGGTATACAACATCTGGAACGAAATAAATGTCTACTGGCAAAGTACCATTAGCTAGAAATTGGATTGGGTTTGTCCAGGGATCGGATAAGTTGATATCGTGGTATACGGGTAATGGAGTATAGGGGATAGTATTTTGCAAGACGAACAGATAGAACGTATCGTCAAATAGTTGTCCCTGTAAATCAAATTCAACCCATATAGGATTAAATCCGCGTACTCCTAGCGGCATGTCAAACACTCCCTGTGTTTCTTTATTTACACTATAGCATGAGTTTTTGTGGTTGGCTAAGGTGTTTGCTTTATTGATTTCAAAATATCTGAGATTGCGCGGGCACCGACTGAGTTTTCGAATTGGGTTTGTTTTTGGGTTGGTGTGGGGTTAGAACCACCTTTTCTTTATGTTTTAAAGAAAGAGATGTTTTCTTATATCCAGTTTCTGGACTAGTGTTAAATCTTTATCCAGTTCAATTTTTATACGTTTCTGGACTAGTGAGCACATTCTAGTCATCATGCTTCCCTTGCTAAATTTGACGTTATTGGTGAGTCCTCTACGAGAAATAATTCTCAGATTTTCGAGTAGATTTATTGATTCAAATATTGAACTTCTAGAGTATCCGGTTATAGCAGATAATGATTTTATGGAGTAAGGAAATGGCTTGTCGTTTCTTATAAGAAATCCCAGTAATCTGTAGAATATGATTTTCTCTCTTCGCTTTAGATTTAATTTATTGCATGCTAAAGAAAAAACTCTAGAATTAATTGATTTTGATTTTTTAATAGCCATGAGGTAAACTTGTCCCGTGTTGTTCGTGGAAGAATTCACATAGCCATACAGTCTTTGCAGGACTGTATGGCAATCATATCTTAATGCAATTGATTATCTTTTCATAATTTACTTATTCGAAATATCTTTTCTTTTTTAGCGGTCATGCTATATAATCCAATGGTGTTGTTAAGTAAAAGCCGGACATATGGGCTGACACCCGTTCGGCTTGCTTTATCTAATTCATTGTCTTACTTAATCATAATACCCTTTTAATTTTATTGGCCATGAATTATTAATCGGCTGGTATCTCTTAACGCTATACCCCTTCATCTCTGACTTCCTCTAAAATGCATGATCGACATTTACTTTAATCTCCATCCATGCTCAATTCCTGATAAATTGAGCCAATCTGTAATTTCTTTAATTGATTTTTTACCTAAATTTGGAATGTATAGAAATTGATGTGCGCACAAAACTAATAATTGATCCAATGTTTCAATTCCTCCTGCAATTAAGCAATTAGTCGTTCGCACAGTGAAACCAATATCTTTAATCAATGTATCTTTTACCGAGTTACTATCATCGGGATTGATTGTTTTATTTGATTCCATCAAGCTTTCATACGCTTTAGGAATTGGGTCTGGATAGCAAAAATAGAGAACTTTGTGACCAACAAGTTCTTTCTCTATATCAAATTTATGTTCCCAATCTTTCCATCCATTATCCCATTCACCTAGAGTTAAATATATCTCCCCTCTCTTTTGCATATAAATTGCAAGAAGTATGCAGCAGCAGGATAATATTGGTTGATGATCTTTAACTGAATACCACTTCATTTAATCTCCCTTTTTTAAATGCTTGTTTTTTACTCATCAATTGGTCTATAATCAATGAAATTCTCAGGGAGATCATATCATGACGGAAGAAGAGATAGCTAAAGACAAATATCTTGATCATGAATTACGATTAAGAGAGAGGGAAATAGAATACAGGCAACTTAATAGAAAGATTGATTTTGTTATAGGCTCATGTGGCGCAATATTTACTGTAGCGCTGATACCTGTTTTTTTGCATG
>Ga0210400_10004954_pt1 | contig 11384 bp, 14 predicted proteins | sample IncBWH26MmetaG_FD_155456 | JGI IMG/M metagenome (GOLD analysis project Ga0210400, IMG submission 155456) | Forest soil microbial communities from Barre Woods Harvard Forest LTER site, Petersham, Massachusetts, United States - Inc-BW-H-26-M | ecosystem: Environmental > Terrestrial > Soil >...
GGCAGCAGCAGGGCCAGGGACAGGCGGATGCGCACCGGCACGAAGGTCTCGCCGAAGCCCGGGATCAGCATGAGGATGGGCCCGAGCCGGGCGAAGATCAGGCCTGCGGCGAACACCTGCTGGGCGGGAGCGTAGTGTTCCATCGCCCGCGCGGCCGCTAGAGGCTGGCGATGCGGGCGGCGATGTGGCGCATGAAGCCGCTCATCAGGGCGCCCATGACCGGCAGGAAGATCAGCAGCGACACGAAGACCGCCACGATCTTCGGGGCGAAGACCAGGGTGGCTTCCTGCACCTGGGTCAGGGCCTGCAGCAGGCCGATGCCGACGCCCACGACCAGGCCCACGATCAGGCAGGGCGCGCCGAGCTGGATGGCGAGCCAGATGGCCTCGCGCCCGACGTCCAGAACCTCGGCGCCGTTCATATGGACCTCTTGGAAAGCTTGACGAATTCGCCTGATCGCGAACACCGCCACCATGGTCCGGCATGGTTAATGAAAGCCTACGGGCTGGGCAGAATCTGCCGATCCAATACCCGCGCCGCCTCGGCCGGCGAGGCCTTCCCCTGGTCGCGGTCGACGCTGTAGTTGGCCGCCTGCATGACCCCGACCGGGATCTTGCCGATCAGCGGCCGCAGGGCCGCGAGCAGACGGCTGTCGTGCGCCCGCTTCGGCGAGATCAGGACCACCGCGTCGTAGGGCGGGATGGCTCCCTTCGGGTCGCCCAGGATCACCAGACGGTCGGCGGCGATGCGCCCGTCGGAGGAGAAGGCGCTGATCACGTCGGCCTCGCCGCCGCCGAGCGCGCGGTACATGAAGGTCGGCTGGTAGGAGCGCTTGGCCTTGAAGCTCAGCCCGTAGGCGGCCTCGACCGCCTTCCACTCCGGCCGCGACAGGAACTCCAGGTCCGACCCCAGGGCCAGCTTCGGCGCCGCCCGAGCCAGGTCGGCGATCGACGCGACGCCCAGCGCCTTGGCGCGGTCTGGGCGCATGACGAAGGCGTAGGCGTTCTCGAAGCCCAGCGAACCCAGGACGGTGACGCCGTCGCGCGCCTTCAGCTCGGCGGTCAACTCTTTCAGGACCTCGGCGCGACCGGGATTGTCCTTGCGGTTCAGCACGTTGGTCCACAGGGTCCCGGAATAGTCGACATAGGCGTCGATCTCGCCGGCGGCCAGCGCGCGATAGGCGACGGCGGAGCCCAGGTCCTCCTTGCGGCTGACCTGCGCGCCGGCGCGCTCCAGACGCGAGGCCATCAGCTCGGCCAGGATGTACTGCTCGGAGAAGTTCTTGGCGCCGACCGTGTAGGCCTGGGTCCGGTCCAGCCCCGCGGCCAGGGGGGCGACAGCGGCCGCCACGCCCGCCAGCAGGCCCGCCGCGCCGATCAGCACCAGCCGCAGGCTGCGCCTTCGGGTCCCCGCCTCGATCAGCCCCAGGAGCTGGTCGGCGGCCAGCGCCAGCACCGCCGAGGCCGCGCAGCCGAACAGCACGAACACCCAGTTCTCGGTTTGCAGTCCGGCGAAGATGTAGTTGCCCAGGCTGGTCTGGCCGACCGGCGTCGAAAGCGTCGCGGCCCCGATGGTCCAGACCGCCGCAGTGCGCACGCCCGCCATGATCACCGGCGCGGCCAGCGGCAGCTCCACCTGGACCAGGCGCTGGCGCGAGGTCATGCCGACGCCGTCGGCCGCCTCCTTGATCGCCGCGTCGACGCCCAGGATGCCGGCGGCGCCGTTCCGCAAGATCGGCAGCATGGAATAGAGCGTCAGCGCCAGCAGGGACGGCAGGAAGCCCAGCGCCGAGAAGCCGTGGCCCAGCGTCGCCTTGCTCAGCATCGAGAGCGCCAGCAGCAGCGGATAGAACAGAGCCAGCAGGGCCAGGCTCGGAATGGTCTGGATCAGGCTCGCCCCGGCCAAGACCGGCCAGCGCAGCCGCGCGCTGCGGCTGGCGGCGATCGCCAGCGGCAGGCTGATCGCCACGCCCAGCGCCAGCGCGCTGAAGCTCAGCAGCACGTGCCAGCCGAGGTACTCGGGCAGCAGGGCGAAAGCCTGGGAAAGCCGCGGGCTCATGCGGCTCCGTTCGCGGCCGTATCCGGGGCGGCGGCGAGCTTGGCGCGCAGGCGCTCGGCCTGGCGGCGCGGCGCGTCCAGCAGGTCGCGGACGCCGGGGTCGCGGGTCCGGGCCAGCAGGTCGCCCGGCGTTCCGTCGGCGATGATCGCGCCGTCGCGCAGCACCACGATCCGGTCGGCCAGCAGCACGGCCTCGGCCATGTCGTGGGTGACCATCACCGTGGTCAGGCCCAGCCGGTCATGCAGGCCGCGGTAGTCGGTCCCCAGGGCGTCGCGGGTCAGGGGATCGAGCGCGCCGAACGGCTCGTCCATCAGCATCAGCTTCGGCTCGGCGGCGAGCGCGCGGGCCACGCCCACCCGCTGGCGCTGGCCGCCGGAGAGCGCGGCGGGCGGGCGCGATCCCACCTCCAGCGGCAGGGCGACGAGGCCCAGGAGATTCGCTACCCGCCCGTCGATCCGCGTCCGGTCCCAGCCCAGCAGCTTCGGCGTCACCGCGATGTTCTCGGCCACCGACAGGTGTGGAAAGAGGCCCACCTCCTGGAAAACGTAGCCGATCTTGCGGCGCAGCAGGTGCGGCTCGGCCGCCGCGACGTCAGCGCCCAGCACCCGCACGATCCCCGCATCCGGCGTCACCAGCCGGTTGATGGTCTTCAGAAGGGTGGTCTTGCCGGAGCCGGAGCCGCCGACCAGGGCGGTGAACACGCCCGCTTCGATGGAAAGGTCCACGCCGGCCAGGGCCGCGTGCGCGCCGTAGCGCTTCTCAACCCCCGAAAGTTCGATCACCGGCCCCGCCATGGGCAAGGCCTAGCATGACGAAAGTTCCGCCCCCAGCGCGAAGCGCGGTCGGGGCGAGCAACCCGCTACGCCGTCAGATCGGCATCCGCAGGATTTCCTGGTAGGCGCTGATCACCTGATCGCGGATCGCCATCACCGTCGTCAGGCTCTGCTCGGCGGAGGACACGGCGGTCACCACGTCAATAAGCTGGGCCTTGCCCTGCGCCTGGGCGGTCATCTGGGTCTCGGCGGCCTTGGTCGCCTTCATGGCGTCCGACATGGCCGACTTCAGGATCTCGCCGAACCCGCCGCCGGGCGCCATGGCCTCCGCGCCGGCGGCGCCGGGATCGACGGTCATGGCCTTCTGGACGGCGCCGTAGGCCTTGGCGGCGGCGAGCGGGGTCATCATCGGTCAGCCCTCCGCTATGGCTTCAGGAGATCGAGGGTGCGCGTCGCCATGGCGCGCGACGTCTCGATGACGTTGAGGTTGGCCTCGTAGGCGCGTTGCGCGTCGCGCATGTCCATCGCCTCGATCAGGGGGTCGACGTTGGGGGTCTTCACATAGCCGGTGGCGTCAGCCGACGGGCTCTTGGGGTCATAGGCTGAGTTGAACGGCGACTGGTCGGGCACGGCGCGGACCATCTTCACGCCCGTGCCGCCGCCGGCCACCGGCGTCGCCTGGAACACCGGGGCCTGGCGCCGGTAAGGGTTGCCGCCCGGGGTCTTGGAGGTGGAATTGGCGTTGGCCAGGTTCTCCGCGATGATCCGCATCCGCGCCTGCTGGGCGCGAAGCGCGGAGACCGCGATCGACTGGGTGGTGTTGAGCGTGGTGGAATCGTTGGCCATCTGGCGTCCTTATCCTCTGGCTCAGGTCCCGGGCTTCTTGATGGCGAGCTTCAGGAACCCGGCCGCCTGCTGGTAGACGCCGACGGCGGCGTCATATTCCATCCGGGTGTCGGTGAGCTTGACCATCTGGTCCTCGAGGACCACGCCGTTGCCGTCCATGGTCTCTTCGGAGTCCGGCGACTTCACGGTCTTGACGACCGCGCCGGCAGGGCCGATCCGCGCGCCGGGCGCCTGCATGTGGCCGGGCCGGGTGACGGCCATGACGCCAGCCGGCGCGGCGGCGGCGGGGCTCGTCGCGGCCTGAACCTGGGCATGGAAGCTGAACGGCTTGAGGTCGCGGGCCGCGTAGCCCGGGGTGTCGGCGTTGGCGACGTTCTCGGCGATGACCCGCTGCCGGTCGGAGAGGTACCCCAACCGGTTCTTCAACATCGAGAGGATGGGAACGTCGGTGATGTCCATGAGCGGCATGGTGAAGAAACAGGGTTAACCCCGACTTAAGGGACTCAGCGGTTTCCTGGCGCTCCAACCATTGAAGACAGCCGCAGAAGCGCATGGTCACCGAATTCGTCAGAGCCGTCTTCGCCCTCGTCCTCACCCTCGGCCTGATCGGCCTGGGGGCGGTCGCGCTTCGCCGCTATGGCCCAGGCGCCCTCTCCCGCTTGGCCCGCCCCAAGGCCGAGCGCCGCCTCGCGGTGATCGAGAGCCTGGTGCTCGACCCGGCGCGCCGCCTGGTCATCGTCGCCATCGACGGGCGAGAGCAGCTCCTCCTGTTGGGCGAGGGCCAGCCGGTCTCGGCCCTCGACGCCCCGAAGAGGAAGGCCTGATGCTCGAGCTGTTCAAGGCGATCCGCGGCCTGCCGGCCGAGGACTGGCGGCGCGCGGCGATCCTGGCGGCGCTCACCACGCTCGCCAGCCTCGCCTTCCCCGCCGCGGCCATCGCCCAGGCGGTGAACATCAACCTCGGCACCGGCGGCGGCCTCACCGAGCGGGTCGTGCAATTGATCGGGCTGATGACGGTGCTGTCGCTGGCGCCCTCGATCGTCATCATGACCACCGCCTTCGTCCGCATCGTGGTGGTCCTCAGCCTGTTGCGCACGGCGCTTGGCCTGCAGCAGAGCCCGCCCAACTCGGTGGTCATCTCGCTGGCCCTGTTCCTCACCGCCATCGTGATGGGCCCGACCCTGCAGAAGTCCTATGACGACGGCATCAAGCCGCTGATGAACCAGCAGATCGAGCTGCCGGCCGCCTTCGACGCCTCGGCGGCGCCGGTGAAGGCCTTCATGCTGTCGCAGGTCGACCAGGGCGACCTGGCGCTGTTCATCAAGCTCTCGCGCATCCCCAAGCCGGCCACCGCGCTCGCCACTCCGATCCAGGTGGTGACGCCGGCCTTCATGATCTCGGAGCTGAAGCGCGCCTTCGAGATCGGCTTCCTGCTGTTCATCCCCTTCCTGGTCATCGACCTGGTGGTGGCCAGCGTGCTGATGAGCATGGGGATGATGATGCTGCCCCCTGTGGTGGTCAGCCTGCCGTTCAAGCTGATCTTCTTCGTCCTCGTCGACGGCTGGCGGCTGGTGGCGGGAAGCCTCGTGCAGAGCTTCCACACCGTCCCCGGGACCTAGGCCCGTCATGAGCCACGACCCCGGGCCGTGGCGGCAGGATCCGCCGGAGCCGCCGCCCCGCCCGCCGCGCGGTCGCCTGCCGATCCTCCTGGCCGTCGCTGCGGCTGTCGCCCTCCTCGTCTGGGTCCTGGCCCGCGCCTTCCCGGAGAACCTGAGGACCGGCGAGGACTGGGCCTGGGTGGCGCAGGCGGCGCTGGTGGTTCTGGTCGTGGGCACGGGCGTCTTGCGCCTCAGCCGCGGCCGCTGGAGCGAGCATCTGCGCCACGCCGCTGCCTGGCTCGCGATCATCGCCGTGCTGGCCTTGGGCTACGCCTACCGCACCGAGCTTCAGGGCGTCGTCCAGCAGGTGCAGGGCGCCTTCGGGCCCGGCGTGCCGATCGCCACCGCCGCGCACGAGCTGGTGGTCAACCAGGATGACCAGGGCGGCTTCATCGTCATCGGCGAGGTCAACGGCCACAAGGTCCGCTTCCTGGTCGACACCGGCTCCAGCGACACGGTGCTGGCGCCCGCCGACGCCGGGCGGCTGGGTCTGGACGTCAGGTCGATGCATTTCGACCGCACCGCGGAAACCGCCAACGGCTTGGGCTATGGCGCGCCGTTCACCGCCGACAGCCTGCAGGTGGGCCCGATCCGGATGGACAATGTGCCCATGGTCATCAACCAGGCGCCGATGAGCGCCTCGCTGCTGGGCATGACCTTCCTCAGCCGGCTGGACTCCTTCGAGGTCCGCGGCCGCAAGCTCTACCTCAAATGGAGCGACGCCCGGACGCCGGCGCCGTAGCTTAGTCTGGAGCCCGCGCCTTTCCTGCAACGAGCGGCGTAGGCTGGTCAGGGCTCGCAGGTCGCCTTTGGGCGTTCTGCGTCCGGGCGCGAGGACCATCCTCGACGCCGTTGCTGATGGTCGCGGAGTCCGGTTACGGGAGTCGCGGGCATACCAGTGTCGCCGGGGGGCAAATGGACACGCGCACGTCGGAGAGTCGCGGGATATTCCTGCTGAGACTGCTTCTGGGCGTCCTCTTCATCGCTCACCTCTACTGGAAGTTGGCCGTTCTTCCCGGAGGCGTGGAGGCTTGGTGGGGCAATCTGCTGAAGGCTGGATATCCGGCCGTTGTGCCCGCCTATGTGCTGTCGGCGGAGCTGGCGGGCGCGCTGCTTCTGATCCCGGGGGTGCTGACGCGCTACGTGGCGCTCTATGCCATCCCGATGATGGTCGGGGCTGCGCAGTTCTGGCTCGTGCGCAAGGGCTTCTATTTCACCAAGGCCGGAGCGGAGCTGCCCCTGGTATGGCTGGCGCTGCTTGCGCTGCAAGCGATCATGGGCGACGGCGCTTATGCGCTGGTCAGATCGCCCGGTTGGGGTTCGCTCGCGGCGCGGGTGGGTTTGGCCGCCCGGGCCCGCTGACCACCTCGTGGAGACGTCCGGCGGGTCGGCTCGCCCGCGCGGCTCAGGCGCCGGCGAGCCTCGGAGTCGGAAACGCCCAGGTCCTCGAACAACGCCTCGAGGACATCCTCCTTGCCCAGGAACGGCAGCTTGAGGCTATCGGCAAGCTTTTCGCCCAAGCGTGGTCTTTCCGCGCGCCGGAAGCCCTCCGACAACGACGAACGGAAAGCTCACGCCGGGCTCTAGAGATCCGGCGTCTCGCCCTTGCGCGCCGCGCGGCGGCTGGGCATGGCCTTGGCCAGCTCCGCCGCGTCCAGCTTGCCGTCGTGGTTGGTGTCGAGCTCGTCGAACTTGGCGCGGAGGTAGGCGAGCGGGCCCTTCAGCTCATCCTTCTCGATGAAGCCGTCGAGGTTCGAATCCAGCGAGCCCATCATCTGCGACGCGAACAGCTTGGCCTGCAGGTCGTTGCGCACATGGGTCGTGGTCTCGTCCGCCCAGCGGTAGTTGACCCGGAAGTACATCATCTCGTCCGGCGTCTGCTCGCCCCAGGTGACGTTGCGCTTGGGGTCTGGGTTGGCGGGGTTGTGGACGGAGTTGTCGTAGACCCAGGTGGCGACCAGCTTGGTGCCGGCCTTCACGTGGATCGGCGTCACCGGATCGTAGTCGCGCTGCCAGTTGAAGTCGTACTTCGGAAGGCTGAGCAGCATCTGCTCCTTGCCGTCCGGCGTGACCTCCTTCAGCTCCACGTGGTAGCCGCGGTAGTGGGCGTGCGGATAGAGCGTGTAGAGGTAGGCGTCCGCCGGGAAGGTCAGGTAGGCGACCTCCTGGTGGCGCGCCTCGCCCGCCGGTATCATCAGGGCGAAGGTCGAGATCACCGCCGAGCGCTTGATGTACTCGGGCGGGGACTTCAGCGTGTAGAAGCCGACCTGGGTCTTATCGACCGTCTCGTGGCCCATGGTCGTGTAGTGCATCTGGAAGTGCAGCCGCCCGCCCGCGGGCACCGGGGCGCCGGAGTTGTCGGCCATCACCTGCGGCTGGGCGCCGGGCGTATAGGAGCCCACCGACCCTCCGGGGATCGCCGCGGCCGGCTGGTTCGGGTCCGGCACATGGTTGGAGACCACGTGATGCAGCACCCGCCGGTCGCCGGGCTTCATGGCGATGGCCTTCAGCCAGGTATTCTCCTTGAAGGGATTGTCGATGAGCTGGTTCTGGTACTCGACCAGGCCCGAGGCCGGGACCTTGAAGGCCGGCAGGTCGACGACGACGTCGGGTTTGCCCAGCTCGGGCGGCCATTCCGGCGCGGTCTTGTTGGCGTTGGCCAGCAGCGGGTCGGGCCCATCGCCGCGCGGCGCGCCGGCCTCGATCCAGTGGACCAGGGTCTTGGTCTGCTCGGCCGTCAGGCCCTGGTCGTTCCTGAACACCCCGATGTGCGGGTCGGCGAAATAGGGCGGCATGCGCCGGGTGCGGATCGTCTCGCGGATCATCGGCGAGAAGCCCTTGATCACTGCATAGCTGTTCATGGCGAAGGGGCCGATGCCGCCGTTCACGTGGCAGGAGACGCACTTCTCCTGCAGGATCGGGGCGACCGTCTTCGAATAGGAGATGTCGGCGAACTCGGCCGCATGGGCCTTGTCGGGGAAGGCCACCGGCTTGCCGGCGGTGTCGGCGACGCGGGTGACCGCGGGCTTGCCGCCGGCCAGCAGGGCGTCGACCGCCGCGCCGGCGTGGGCGTCCATCGGCCCGCGGTAGGCCACGGTCCAGGTCTTGGGATCGATCACGAAGACCTCGCCCTCGCGCTGCACGCCGAGCTGCTCGCCGACCAGTTGCTGCTCGTCGATCAGGATCGGGACCGTCAGCTTCTGCTGGGCGGCCTCGGCGGCGACCGCGTCGCGGCTGTCGGCGAGGTTGGAGTCCATCGCCCAGACGACCACGCCCTTGTCCTTGTAGGCGGCGTTGAGCTTCTCCAGCGCGGCCGAGGCCGCCTTGGACACCGGCGTGCCGTTGGTCCGGCTCATCAGCACGATCGCCGGCGTGTAGCCGAAATAATAGAGGTGCTGCGCCAGGCGGGTGTGGTCGGTGAGCTGGAAGTCGTCGACGTGCTGCGGCGTGGCGTTGGGCGTATCGGCCGCGAGGCCGACCGGCGCGGCGAAGGCGGCGATCCCCAGGCTCGCGATCGTCGCGGTGGCCAATAGTGCGCGTTTCATGGCGTCAGCTCCCAGCTTGGCTGCCGTCCGGATATCACTGTTTCCGTGCACGAATGTTGCAGCGGCGACCAGCGGGCGCGCCCTGGCCGTCAAGGTCATCCAGAAGGTGGCGGAGTATTAAATGATTGAAATTTATGGTCTTTTGTAAAACTGGTCCGTCGCGCGCCGGCCGAAATCCGGACGAAGCACAAGGCGAAGTCTGAGCGCATCCGACCGCTACGTCAAAATTTCTCTGCGACCCGGTGTGGGGAGCCTACGCCACGTCATGTGGTTCGAAAGGCGTCCCGCAGCGCCTTGATCCTCGCATTGAGGTCGGCGAGTTCCTCCACGCTCATGCCCGACCTGTCGTACAGGGCGTTGGCCAGGGTCCTGGTCTCCGCGCGAAGAGCGCGGCCCTGTGCGGTAAGCGACACCCTCACCTGCCGCTCGTCCAAGGGGTTGCGTTTTCGCACGACGTTCCCCTGCTGCTCGAGGCGCTTCATCAGGGGGGTGATGGTGCTGGGCTCCAGGTCCAGGCGCTCGGCGATGCCGGTGATGGTCTGGTCGTCGTCCTCCCAGAGGACGTTCATGACGAGGTACTGCGGATAGGTCAGGCCCAAGGCGTCCAGCCACGGCTTGTAAGTGCGGCTGATGGCCATGAACGCGCTGTAGAGCGCGTAGCCGAGTTGCCCGTCCAGAGGCAGGGGAAAAGGGCGCTCCATCAACGTCACTCCGGTCTGAAACTGCGATAATATATATCGCGATAAAAAAGTGCTGGACAAGCGATTTTCATGGAGGTAGCCATTAGTTATTGCGATAATCATTATCGCGCTTCAATCAGGGAGATGAAGTCATGTCGACGACGGGCAGCGCCCATGCGGCGCCCACCGCCATCAAGAACATTGTCCTGGTCCACGGCGGTTTCGTGGACGGGTCGGGTTGGGAAGGCGTCTACGACATCCTGACGAAGGACGGCTACCGGGTCACCGTCGTTCAGAATCCGACGACCTCGCTGGCGGACGACGTCGCCGTCACCCGCCGCGCTCTCGCGGCCCAGGACGGCCCCGCCATTCTAGTGGGCCATTCCTACGGCGGCGTGGTGATCACCGAGGCGGGCGCCGACCCCAAGGTCGAGGGCCTCGTCTACATCGCGGCCTTCGCGCCCGACGCAGGGGAGTCGGTGTCTTCGCTGATCGCCAACCCGCCGCCCGGCGCCCCCACGCCGCCGATCCTGCCGCCGCAGGACGGCTTCCTGTTCCTCGACCGGGCGAAATTCGCCGCGTCGTTCGCGGCCGACGTCGAGCCGGCTCAGGCGGCGTTCATGGCGGACTCGCAGGTCCCGTGGGGCGTGGCCGCGCTGGACGGACAAGTGACGACGCCGGCGTGGAGGTCCCGGCCGAGCTGGTACCTCGTGACCGCTGACGACCGGATGATCCCTGCGCCCGCGCAGCGCCAGATGGCGGGACGCGCCGGCGCGGCGGTCCGGGAAACCGCCGGAAGCCATGCGGTCTATGTGTCGAACCCACAGGTCGTGGCCGACGTGATCGAACAGGCGGCTCAAGCTGCGGCGAAGTAGCTGCGCACGCGAACGCCGGCGCCTGAATGCGATCGGGGTCCCGAAGGTCAGCTTCGGGGCCCCTAGCCATTGGGCCGATCACAAGGAGCTTTAGGCGTGGCAACGTGTGTCGCGTTGCAGGCGCGTCACCGCGGAGATGGGCGCCCAAGGTCGTAGGCGTCCCCCACCTTCGTTCAAAGTCGCACGTGTCCCCAGGCTCGTCAGGTCAGGCGTCGGCCAGGGCGGCATAGGCGTCCAGCGTGCGGGTCGCGAAGACGATGGCGGCGCCGGCGTTGATGCTGACGGCGACGCCTAGGGCCTCCGCGATCTCCTCCTGCGTGGCGCCCAGCTTGCGGGCCGCGTCGGTATGGACCGTGATGCAGCCGTCGCACCGCAGGGTGATCGCGACCGCGATCGCGATCAGCTCGCGGGTCTTCGCGTCGAGCTGACCGGTCTTCGCGCCGGCGCCGCCCATCGCCCCGTAGCCCCTGACCGTCTCCGGGCTGAGCTTGGCGAAGCCACCGACTCCGGCGACGACCTGCTGGCGGTAGGCGTTCCAATCCATCATGTGCATGACGCGGCCTCCTTCATGGCGCACGGTTACGGCGACGGTGCGCCAAATCGCCCTGCTCCGGCCTGAGGGCGCCCTCGCCGCGATGTCGCGCGCCGCCATCATACCCCCGCGACCCCGCTCAAGCTCGGCCCTCGAAGCCGTACGACCCTAGGTTTGTGCTCATGCGGGTCTTCCGCCCGAACTTCGGCGCGGCGCAACCTGGGTCGAGGACCGTGGGGGCGCCCTACCCCTTGGCGCTGCCCGTGGCCGCCTGGGCGGTTTTGGCGGGCGCGGGCTTGGCGGCGGCGGCCGGCGGGGCGGCGGCCTTGGTCGGGCCGGTGGGCGAAGGGCGGGCCTTGAAGCGGGCCTTCATCTTGTCGACCCAGCCGGTGAAGGCCTCGTTGTCGGCGCTAACGCG
>Ga0210400_10004955_pt1 | contig 11383 bp, 10 predicted proteins | sample IncBWH26MmetaG_FD_155456 | JGI IMG/M metagenome (GOLD analysis project Ga0210400, IMG submission 155456) | Forest soil microbial communities from Barre Woods Harvard Forest LTER site, Petersham, Massachusetts, United States - Inc-BW-H-26-M | ecosystem: Environmental > Terrestrial > Soil >...
TCGTTGATTGAAAAAACAGGGAAGCGGATCATGCCCGTTTTTCAATCAACAATCAACATTCAATAAATCATCAATGGAGTTGCGCCGGGAGGCCAAAATGAAGAAGCATCTCGCGATATTTTCTCTCGTTCTCCTCATGCTGGGACTATGTGCCGTCCCGGTCTTCGCCCAAGGGGCCTCGGGAACGGTGAAAGGCGTTTGCAAGGACGCACAAGGCAATCCCATCGTCGACGGAGTAGTGATCTGGGCGAACCAGGACAATGGTCAGAAATACACTCTCAAGACTAATAAAAAGGGCGAGTACTTCTCCCTGGGGGTGAGCGCCGGCAACAACTACACGGTCACTCTGTACAAAAACGCGGATGACGCTAAAGCCGGCAAGGAAATGTTTCACTTCGGCAAAGTGCCCGTCAGCACCGACGAAGCCACCGTCGACTTCGACCTGAAAAAGCAGTCCGAAGAATCGGCCAAGGGCCAGGGTCTGACGCCCGAGCAGATCAAGGCTCAGCAGGAAGCGATCGAGAAACAAAAGAAAGAAGGCAACACGGTCAAGGCCCTGAATGAGAAGCTGGCCGCCGCCAAGGCTGCCTCCGATGCCGGAGACTTTGAGACCGCAATCGCCAGCCTTAATGCTGCCAATGAGATTGACGCCTCCCGCGACCTCGTCTGGTTCAAGCTGGGCGACGCCTATCGCATGTCGGCCACCAAGCAAACCGATAGCGCGGAGAAACAGACGCGCCTCAATTCCGCCGTGGACTCTTATCAGAAAGCGCTGCAACTCAAGCAGGCAGTCGTCAATGACAAAGACCCGAACGCCACCAAGACTCTCGCCGCCTATTACAACAACCTCGCCGAAGCATACAGCAAAGCCGGCAAGATTGACGACTCGGTAAAAACCTACGAGATGGCGGCGCAGGCCGATCCCCCCGCAGCCGCCCAGTACTATTTCAATGAGGGAGCGGTACTCACCAACGCCGGCCAGGCCGATAAGGCGATTGTCGCTTTCGACAAATGTATTACAGCCGACCCCAACAGGGCCGACGCCTACTATCAAAAGGGCGTGAATCTTATCGGCAAGGCCACTTTGCAGGGCGACAAAACCGTTGCGCCGCCCGGAACCGCCGAAGCCTTCAACAAGTATCTGGAATTGCAACCCAACGGCCCGTATGCTGACGTGGCGAAGCAGATGCTTGCTACGATTGGCGCCTCGGTTGAAACCAGCTTCGGCACGAAAAAGAAGGCTCCCCCCAAAAAATAGGACACTCGCAACTTCCTGAATCAGAAGAGGGCGGCCAGCGGCCGCCCTTTTGGTTGGGGCGGCTGCCACATTACCAAGGACTATGTACTTGCTTGCCCTTACGCTTCATCCGCGCGCAGGGTAGAGTGTTTGTATCAGGCCAACCCCTGGGCTGGGCCGTTCTCCGTTCTGTGGTGCGTGCAATTCCCTAAGTCAAGTTCGTTTTTGAGGATGGAATGGCGGCACCTGGCGTCTCGGCAGTTTCGGTTTCTCTGGAAGGTTATTCCGGCGGCAAAGTGGCTACACCTACTTTGCTCGCTGCCATGCTGCGCGCCGCGGAGAAAATCAGCGATCTCGTCTTTTCTCCGGGACGCCCACCGCAGGTGCAGGTCTACGGCCAGCTCATTCCGGTGCAAGTGCCGGGTCTGGCAAGCCTCACGCCAGATGACACTCGCCTCATCGCCGCCGATCTGATCGGCGATAACAAGCAGGCAGTCGCCACTCTTCGCGAACACGGATCGTGCGACATATCCTACGGCTTGGCCGGCGTCGCTCGCTTTCGCGTCAACATTTTTATTCAGCGCGGCAGTTGCGCCGTCGTGATGCGCGTCATCTCGACCGTCATCCCTGACTTGGCCTCGCTCGGCCTTCCCGCACATTTGGCGGACGTAGCCAGGTTGCGGGACGGCATCGTTCTGGTCACCGGACCGGCGGGCTCGGGCAAATCATCCACTCTCGCCGTGCTGCTCGACTGCATCAATCGCGAAAAGTACTATCACATCATCACCATCGAAGATCCCATTGAGTTCCTCCATAATCATAAGTGCTCAACCATCCATCAGCGCGAGTTGCACAGCGACACGCCCAGCTTCGCGCATGCACTGCGCTCCGCGCTGCGACAGGCCCCCAAGGTGATTCTGGTCGGAGAAATGCGCGACCGCGAGACCATTGAAATCGTTCTCGAGGCGGCTGAGACCGGCCATCTCGTTCTTTCCAGCCTGAATACCATGGACGCGTCCAAGACGGTGGAGCGCATCGTCAGCTCGTTCTCGCCTGACGAACAACTAACGATTCGCGCGCGCTTCGCAAAATCGTTCCGTTATATCGTCTGCCAGCGTCTTCTGCCCAAGATCGATCGTAGCGGTCGTGTCGCGGTCGCCGAAATCCTAAAGGCGAATCCGCGAACCCGCGAGTGCATCGAAAAATCCGAGCGTGAAGGCAAGACCCTGCTCGACGCCATGAAAGCCGGAGCCACCGAAGGGATGCAACACTTCGACGGAGAAATCGCCCAACTCGTTCGCGACCGCATAGTCGATCTCGAAATCGGACTCTCGTTCGCCAGCAACGCCACCGTGCTGGGGCAGGAATTGGTCCGGTAGCCGTCACTGTCTCGTGTGGGGATAGCCGCCTCAGGCTGTCCAACCGGGCGCAGCCCGGTGGCAAAGACGGCCTGACTTATCAACCGACCCTCGAGACGCGAGGAGTTCGGGAAGGGCACGTGCTTCTCGATTACGTAAGCCGAAACTTTCCGACAAGCACTAGAAGGGGACTTGCAGCGTTTCCCCCATCGCCGTCGTTTCGTGGCGCGGACGCGTGCCCCATTTCTCGCGGTTTTTGCGAGAAGTGGGGACCTTTCCACTATCATCTCCACATGGCTGCACCGCCAACGCCATCTCTCGTCCTAACTTTTGAAGACGCTCGCCGCGTCGTCGAAGACCACGCCTCGCGCCTGCCCCCAGGCGCGCACGAAACTGTAGATCTGCTGCACTCAGCGAGCAGAATTCTCGCCGAGTCCATCGCCGCCGATCGCGACATTCCTCCTTTTCCCCGCTCGACCCGCGATGGCTATGCGGTACGCTCCGCAGATCTCGCCAGACTTCCGGCTAGATTAACTGTTGTCGGAGAGATCAAGGCGGGGCCGGCTGGCAAAGTCCCATCCACAGTGAACCCCGGCGAAGCGGTTTCCATCATGACCGGCGCCCCGGTCCCACCAGGCGCGGACGCTGTAGTAATGGTCGAATACACATCGCAACAAGGCGATTCCGTCGAAATCACAAAAAGCATCGCTCCGGGCGAAAACATTGTCGCTCAGGGAGCCGAGGCCAAGCGCGGCAGCCTTGTGCTTGCTCCCGGCACCCGACTCAACGAAGCCGCAATTGCTCTGGCGGCCTCGGTGGGCAAATCGCGGCTCCAGGTTTTTATTCGGCCGCGCGTAGCCGTACTAACGACTGGCGATGAAATTGTGGATGTCGATGCCGAAGTCGGTCCCACTCAGATTCGCAATTCCAACAGCTATTCCCTTGCCGCGCAGATTCAAGATGCAGGCGCCGTTCCCGTACTGCTGCCCATCGCTCCCGACGAATCTGGCCGCCTTCGCCAATTGATTGAATTGGGATTGCAGTCCGACTTACTGCTGATGACCGGCGGCGTCTCCATGGGACGCTACGATCTGGTCGAACAGGTCCTCGCCGATATGCAAGCCGAATTCTTTTTTACCGGAGCAAAAATCCAACCCGGTCGCCCCGTAGTATTTGGCCGCGTCCCGTGTGGCGCGGGCGCCCCTTCGGCAAGCTCAGGGCAGGCTCCCGCCCGTGAGGTTTTGATTCCACCACCGTCGCACAAATATTTCTTCGGCCTTCCCGGCAACCCAGTCTCAACCATGGTCACCTTCGAACTCTTCGCCCGCCCGCTGCTCGAGGCTTTAGCCGGACTGTCTCCGCGCCCGCTCACCTTCCTGCATTCTCGCCTGAAATCCGAGATCCGTATCAAGACCGGACTGAAACGATTTCTTCCCGCCATTCTTTCCGGCCAATACGAAAACTCCCAAGTAGAACTCGTTTCCTGGCAGGGGTCGGGCGATATCGCGGCTCAATCCCGATCCAATTGCCTCATCGTGATCCCACCCGATCGCGAACACATCCTTGCCGGCGAGTGGGTTGCGGTGCTGCCGTTGTAGACTCTGCTTTGAAAGGGGCGCGGCTTCAGCCGCCAGGCTGCTGCTCTCGGTCCCGAGTGTAAGATAGACTCTCCGCATGGCGAAGAAGCTCTCCCACTACGACGATTCCGGCCACGCCCGCATGGTCGACGTCTCCAACAAATCCGTCACCAGACGCGAAGCCGAGGCTAGCGCCTTCGTCGCGATCAAGCCGGAAGTCTTGCGAGCGCTGCCGCAAAACCCTAAGGGCGATCCCCTGGAAGTCGCACGCATCGCGGGAATCATGGCCGCCAAACGGACCTCCGATCTGATTCCCATGTGCCATCCTCTGCCGCTCTCCCACATTGATGTCGAGATGCGCCTATGCGAGAATGGCGTCGCGATCAGTACCAAAGCCGTTACAACCGCTGAAACCGGAGTCGAGATGGAAGCCCTCGTCGCTGCCGCGGTTTCTGCCCTGACGATTTATGACATGACAAAGAGTCTCGACAAGGGGATCGAGATTCGACAGATTCTGTTGGAGCGGAAGAGTGGCGGAAAGAGCGGGGACTACCAGCGCGTGAAGTGAAACTCGATGGCGAATGAAGTCAAGCTGCTTCTCGTGGACGACAACCCGATGGTCTTGGGTATGCTGCAGCATGCACTCGCTCAGTTTGCGCAGGTGACTGCGTCAACGGATTCCGCGGATGCCTTACTCAAGGCCGTAGATGATCCCCCAGATCTCGTCGTGTGCGACTACCGAATGCCAGGAATGGATGGACGGCAGTTGGTGGAAAAGCTGAAGAGCCGTCCGGCGACGGCGAATTTCTCGGCGGTGTTAATGGCGAGCCGGTCGGACATTGATGAGCGTCTATCCCCACAGGATGCTGCCGATGATTATCTGGCAAAGCCATTTTTTCTGAAGGAAGCTACCAAGCGCATCAAGCGCACGGTGGACCGCATCGCTCTGGAGAAGATGGCGAAGACCGCGCCTTCCGACGGCGTGGTGCGCGGAAATCTTTCGCAGATGAATGTGATCGACCTGATGCAGTCGCTGGAGATGGGACGCAAGAGTTGCCAGCTCAAACTGAACAACGAGGGCGAGAAGTGCGAAGTATTTTTCGTTGAAGGCCAGGTCAAGCACGCGACTTACGGATCTTTGTTGGGAGATCAGGCGGTCTTTAAGGTTCTGCGCTGGACCGGCGGTAATTTCGAACTCAATTTCGAAGGTAAGACCGATCAGGAAACCACACAGCTCAACACGCAAGGATTGCTGATGGAAGGTTTGCGCTTGCTGGACGAATCGCAGCGTGAGGGCGGCGGGGAGACGGCCGTGGAGAGCGCCGCCGCTGATGCTGGGCCAGTCGCGAGCGGCGGTCCGCGAAGCGGTCGCGCCGACGAGGAGGAAGATGTCCTCCTCGACAGTTGAGACGAAAGTGTCTGCGGGTTTTTCGGCGGCGGTGGTTACGGTTAGCGATTCCTGCGCGCGCGGCGAGCGCGTGGATGCTTCAGGACCAGCAGTGGCTGCGCTACTGGAGAAGTCCGGCTTCCGCGTGGTGGCGAAACAGATTGTGCAGGACGATTCGATGCAGATTCAGAACGCGCTGGTTCATCTGGCCTTGGACGTGCGCTTTATCGTGACTACGGGCGGCACGGGAATCGCGGAGCGCGACGTTACTCCGGAGGCAACAGAAGCGATTTGCGAGCGTGTGATCGACGGCGTGGCGGAGCGGATGCGCAGCGAGGGCTTCAAGAAAACTCCATTCTCATCGCTGAGCCGGGGGGTGTGCGGCGTGCGTGGGAAGTCGTTGATTCTGAATCTGCCGGGCAGTCCAAGTGGGGCAGTGGAATCGCTGCAAGCGGTGTTGGAGTTGGTGCCTCACGCGCTCAATTTGCTGGATGGGAAGACGGAGCACTCGTAGCTTGGTTGCGCACCACCCTTTCCCTCAAGGGTCCCATTCTCATGCGCACTCTTGACGCTCCGAAGCGGACGGCGAAGCCGTCTATCGCCACATAATCTAGTGGCTTTGACGTACACTGAATTTCCTCTGAAGAATATTGGACACATTTTGGCGCGGTATACGGCGTGGATTTTGCGCGTGCTGGCGCCGCTGGGTGTTTGGGGTGTGTTTGCGATTGCATTCGCGGATTCGGCGCTGCTGGGCATGCCGGTGGACGCGATTGTGGCGTTCTATGTTTATCAAGATCACCGGCGGTTGCTGTTTTATGTGCTGATGGCGTCGCTGGGATCGGCGCTGGGGAGCATTCCGCTTTATGTCATCGGCTATCAGGGCGGCGAAAAAGTTTTGCGCAGGCGGATTTCCGAGGAGCGCTTTCTGCGGATTCATCGGTCGTTTGAGGAGCACGAGTTCTGGGCGCTGATGTTTCCTGGGATGCTGCCGCCGCCGATGCCGTTCAAGATTTTCGTTCTGGCGGCGGCGGTGTTTGAGATGCGATTCCGCGATTTTCTGGCGGCGATCTTTGCGGGAAGGTTTGTGCGGTTCCTAGTGCTGGCTTTGCTGACTTTGTGGTTTGGGCCGCAGATTGTGGAATTGATCGGGATGGCGTTCCGGCGGCATATTTTTTTGGTGTTGGGAGGTTTGGCGGTGGTGGGAGTGGGGGTGTGGCTAGTGTTGCGGAGGCGGAGGAGATCGGCCTCCAGCGCCTAAAGGCAATTCTTTTCTTGGCGATTTTCGGCATCGCTGAAGCGATGCCCTGATACGGATCCTTCACGGGAAGCATTTGAGGACGCGCCACATTCAAGGGTCACACTTCACTGTCTCGCTGCGCTCGACGGACTGTCGAGAGCCCGCCCTGAGCCTGTCGAAGGACGGCTGTCCCCACATGCTTCTCGATTGTTCTTAGCGCGGCCTCTATGCGGGGGCTATGTGGTCATTGGCCGATTTGCGGAGCCAGCCGGAGAGTGCGTGCAGAATTACCGGCGTGGCAAACATCGCGGCGGTGAAGAGCAGGTCGCCTTCGACGGCGCGGCGGAAGAAGGGCAGGCCGGCGTCGTAGCAGGTCATCAGTCCGGCGAAATTCTTGGGATACATTTGCCAGGCGGCCCAGACGCCGAAGTTGCTAACCAGAAAGAATCCAATCGAGCCGGCCAGGGCCGAGCCCATGATTTTGAGAGCGCCTGCATTTTGGCGGAGCAGGGTTCCGAGCCCCAACATGCCGGCGTACCAAGCCCAGGTGATGAAGTGATCCCAGGTGAAGGGATAGCGGTAGACCATTGTGGTCAGGATGACGTCGGAAGCAGCGAGCAAGGCAAGAGGTATCCACGCGTGACGGCGGGGACCGCGGGCACCGAAGAACAAGAGCGATGCGCCTACTGGAGTGAAGGCCATGGGGTGCGGAAGAAATCTAACGGCTACGGCGATAATGACGAATAGGTAAGCAAGCATGGGCACCTCAGGAGACGAAATCATATTCTGGGCGCTGGGAGGCGAGTACGTCAAGGGCGAGATGTGAGCGGGCTCGGTATTTACTTCAACAGGCGAGCCCTTCGGCTCGCTACGCTAGCTGGACAGCCGAGGCGGCGGTTGCCACATGGCCTGTCATTTACGCTGGCCTGGTTCCGGGACGACAATTCGCTTGTCACCCGTGCCGTTGACGTCGCCGACGACGTTCAGATTCTGGTCGAGTTCGACTTCTGCCGCAAGGATCTTCGACGATTCACCAGGAGGACGGCCGAATAGTCGTCTGAACAGGTTCACAACGCGGGTCAGCAGGCCGGGTGTCTGCACAAAGCGAAGATCCTGGAAGTTGACGATGTAGCCTTCGGGGGACGCTCGTCCGTTCTGACCCAGAGTTTCAGTTTCGGTGATGGGATATTGAGCCCAGTCGAGGTAGACGCGTCCGAGATAAGAGCGCTTGGCGGCGAGGGTGATGGGAGTTTCTTCCGGCTTGTTGCGAATCTGGAGCGTGTCGCCTTCAGTAGTGCCGGGATTTACCTCCGGTCCGAGAGAATCCACGGGAGCGAGAACGAAGAAGTTTGTGGTCTCGACGACGCCATACCAGCGGAATGGACTTGCCAGGTCAGGGTAGGCGGAGACGCGAAGGGGATCGGCGCTGTTGTAGGTGCGGGCTTCGAGGGCGTTGACGGCGCGGCGATGCTCGAAGTCGCGGACGATCCACAGGAGAACGATGGCGATGAGTGCGAGCGTGGCGGCGAGGCGGCCGCGGGGTCCTGGTTGGCGCGCGCCGATTTCTTTGTCGATCAAGGCGAAGAGCGCAGGAACAATTAGTCCGAGCATCAGGCAGGTGAACATGATGGGCTCGAAGATGAAGACGATGTCCCAGGAATACCATCTCTCGGAAAACGGCCAGAAGGGGCGGACGCCGTAGTTGTTGGTGAAGTCGAGAAGGATATGGCTGAGGCCGGCGAGGCAGGCGTAGAGGAAGAGGAGTCCCCAGCGCGGTGGGAGATTTGGATTTTTTAACTTGCGTCCACGAAGACGCCAGACGAGATAGACGAAGCCGGTGACGACGGCGGCGTCGAGTGGAACGCCGAGGAACGAATGAGTGAAACCGCGATGATGCGCGAAGCCGAAGGCGGGACCACCGAAGCTGCTGAGGACGTCGAGGTCCGGGGCTTCGGCGGCGAGCGTGAGAGTGAGAGTGGCCAGCGCGGTCTTGCGGTTGAGTCCGGCGCGTCCGAGGCATGCACCGGCCAGAAAGTGTGTGACGGGTTCCAAGCGTAAGTAGGGATTCTAAGGGGATGGGGGAAGAAATGCCAACTGGCAAGATTTCGGATCGTGGCTCAGTTTGATAGGGAGGCGATCCAAACGCGCGATTATTGTGTCGCAAAGAACGCGACACGTCGCGCGGATCGCCCAGATCCTTTCGCTGCGCAAAAGGCGCTTGCTCAGGATGACAATCAAACTGAGCCGCTACCGATTTCGGATCGTGGCGGGTATGCTTCAAGGGGAAAGTATGGTGAGCGCATCGGGGACAACGGTGATTTCCGCGGGGAGTGTACCGAGAAGTTCGCCGTCGGCTTCGACGTAGATTTTGGTTTGGGGTGAATCGGGCGCTGCCTGCGGAAGGTACTGGCAGACCGCTTTGCTGGTGTGCGCGAGATCGATGCCGGGGATTTCCCAGTGGCGGCGAAGCAGTGCGCGGGTCACGTAAGCAAGATAGGCGAGGCGGTTGGCGGTGCGGCAGAGGATGAGGCGGACGTCGGTGCGCTCAAGCGAAGCGCCGGGGGCAAGATGTTGCAACACTCCACCGAAGTGGCGGATGCGGACCCCCAGGAGTTCGGTGATCTCAGCTTTCTGGATTTCTTCCGAACCGGTTTCGGTGTATTCGACCTGAAAGCGTGGCATGGCATACGTAAGCCAAAGGTGCCACGCTTTCGCGTAGTAGGCCGCCATGCCCAACCGCTGTTTTGTTTCCGGCGAGAGTTTGTAGAAGAGATGGGCATCCACGCCGACGCCCGCGGCAATGACGAAGAAGCGGGTTGCGGGTTGGCCGTGGAGATCCTGATAATGGATGCGGCCGAGTGCTACCCGGCGCGGCGAGGCTTTGAGCGCCGACTTGGCGGCGGCAGCGATATTCATGGGCAATCCGAGATCGTGAGCTAAAGCATTAGCTGTGCCCATGGGCAGAACTCCCAGGGCAACGCGTGTATTGGCCAAAACTTGAATGATGTTGTGGATGGTGCCGTCGCCGCCGCAGGCGAAGACGCTATCGCATCCGCCAAGAACGGCCTGGCGGGTGTTTTCCTCGGCATGCTCTGGGGAGTGGGTAAGGACGAGGCCACCTTCAACGCCGGCATTGCGAAACATGGCGAGTATGGATTCCAACTCCGACTGGCGCCGCTTGCGGTTGCCGCCGGAATCGGGATTGTAGAGCAAGGCAGTTTTGCGCATGGAGGATCAGGGATCGAAGATGGATTGTACCTGAGGCAGTTTTGTTCGACGAAATGATGTCAATGCTGGGAGCGCCCGATTGAAAAGAGTCGAGCTTCGTTCGACGCCAGCGACTTCGGCTACGCTGAGGGCAAGGACAGCGACTGCCGTACAGGAGCATCTCCTTTTGCAAGTGGGGCGAGTTTGGAATAAGCTGTGACCGCTTGGGTTGGGCGGAATTCCCTGTGGCTTCGCTGGGCCGCCCGCAACCGACAATTTCAAATTGAGGAGGAATCACCACGTGAAGACGCTGGGTTGCGCTCTTTGTGTAATTTTCATATTTCTGGGTGTGGTCGCGGCTCAGGATCACACAATGCGTGCTCAAGGCCAGCCGGCAACGCTGACCGCCGGTATTGGGGACGCGCATCATCCGGTCTCCACGCGTAACCCGCAGGCGCAACAATTTTTCGACCAAGGTTTGCGTTTTATTTACGATTTCAATCACGACGAGGCGGCGCGTTCGTTTCAGCGGGCCGCGGAACTCGATCCCAAGCTGGCCATGGCGTACTGGGGAGTCGCCGAGGCGGTGGGACCGAATTATAACGATCCCGCGGATCCCGCCCGATATAAGCAGGCGCACGACGCGGTGCAGCGAGCCGTCGATCTCTCAGGGGACGCTTCGAGTAGCGATCAAGCTTACATCCAGGCGCTGGCCAAGCGGTTTCCCGCGGATCCTAAGTCTGATTTGAGAAAAGCCGCGGAAGATTATCGCGACGCGATGCGGCAGGTGGTCAGCGAGTTTCAGGACGATCTGGACGCGGCCACGCTGTTTGCTGAGGCCGGGATGAATCTGCACCCCTGGGGACTGTGGCACGTCGATGGAACGCCTGAGGCCGGTACGGATGAAATCGTTTCTACGCTGGAGTCCGTGATGAAGCGCGATCCCAATCATCTGGGCGCGATTCACTATTACATCCATGCTGTGGAGGCTTCACCAAATCCCGAACGCGCGCTGGCGGGCGCAAGCCGGCTCGCGGCGCTGGCTCCCAACGCCGGACACATCGTGCATATGCCCGCGCATGTCTACATCCGTACCGGCGACTATGAGGCTGCGGTAAAAACCAACGAGCAGGCTGCTGCCGTGGATCGCTCGTATATCAAGGCTACGGGAGCGCGGGGCATTTATCCGATGATGTATTACAGCCACAACCTGCACTTCATCGCCATGTGCGCTGCGATGAACGGCAATTATGCGGAGTCAAGAAAGAATGCGGACTTGCTGGTTGAGAATGTGGGGCCGCACGTAAAGGATATGCCGCCGCTCGAAGGCTTCATGACGATTCCAGTAGCAGTGGAGATTCGCTTCCATCATTGGAA
>Ga0210400_10004956_pt1 | contig 11382 bp, 8 predicted proteins | sample IncBWH26MmetaG_FD_155456 | JGI IMG/M metagenome (GOLD analysis project Ga0210400, IMG submission 155456) | Forest soil microbial communities from Barre Woods Harvard Forest LTER site, Petersham, Massachusetts, United States - Inc-BW-H-26-M | ecosystem: Environmental > Terrestrial > Soil >...
TGGCGGATAAGCGCACGTTGGCGCACCGGCTGGATGCCATCGCAGCGGGGCTCCCGCGGTTGCGCAACGAACTCGCCGAGCTGCAAGCGGCGGCCGGCACCCGCAAGATTGTACTCGACGGCACCAGCGATGCGATCGCATCGGCCAATCTGCAAAGCCGCATCGAAGAGCTGGCGACGTCCACCGCCGTGACGATCGGCAGCACCGAGGCGGTACCAGCGGAAAACCACGGCCCTTACCGCCGGATCGGCCTGCGTCTCGCGGTCACCGGAGAGTACGCGTCAATCGTGAAGCTGCTCGGTGCGATAGACTTGGCTGCACCTCCGATCGTGCTGAGCAACTTGCAGATTCATGCCATGGTACGGCCCGTGGCAGATCCGTCCAACGCACGCATCGACGCCGGCTTCGAGGTGTATGGTTTCCGCAGTATCGAAGCGCCGGTGGTGCTGCAGCGATGATGGACCGGATCATTATCGCCTTTCTGGCAGGAAGCGCGGCTTTCGGTGCCCTTCTCCTCACTGAGCTGAGTGATGCCACAGATCAGCCGATCGGTTTGCCTGTTGCGGCGCGAATGCAATCAACCGCAGCGCCTGCCGTGCAGAGGCCGCGAGTGGAGGAGCTCGTCCGAGCTGCCCTCGCCCAGCCGTTATTCAGCCCGAGCCGGCGCCCGCCTGACCGAGCGACCGGAGATAGGACAGTAGCACCCGAGTTGCCGAATATGCGGTTGACCGGGATTGTCATCGAACCGGAACGTCATCTTGCGATTTTCGCGGTGCCAGGAAGTAAGCCGCTGGTCCGCGCGGAGGGTGAGACCGTCAACGATTTGCGTGTGGAAAGCATCGAGCCGAACCAGGTATCACTAAGCGGCCCCAACGGCAGCACGACTCTCGAGCCGAAATCCGATCCCAGCATGGCCCGGCGGAACCAGGGGGCGCAGCCGACCACGGCCGGCGCCAAGGCTGGCGTTAGCGGCGCGAGATCTCCCGCCTCGCGGGCTGCCGCGCCAAATTCTCCGACTCCCCCCAACGTCCCTGCCGCCGCCCCCGGACGCCGGCCGAATCCGACGAGACCGCAATGAGGTTTCTCTTCGGATGCGACCGATCGCTTCCGGCGTTGGTCCTCATTGGCTTGTTTGAGCTGACCGCATGCGAGGGGCCGACACCGCCGGCCGTTCTGGCCCCACTGGAGGCACCGAGCGCGTTGCAGCCGGCGGCACCGAGGGTCAATAGCGTGATCCAGGACCGTCATGCTCAAGCACCTGTCTTCGAGGCGCGTGGCGCGCCAGCGGCGACAGTGGCCGTCCCGACATCGGGCGGTAGCGTAACGGAACCCGGTGACATCAGCCTCAATTTCGTCGACACGGATATCCGCGAAATCGTTCGCGTCGTCTTGGGCACGACCTTGAAGCTTAATTACACGATTGACCCTAGCGTCCAGGGGGTAGCGACGCTTGAAGTTGGCCGTCCGCTGCCGCGTTCGGCATTGTTGCCGACTCTGGAGACCTTGCTGAACCAGAACGGGGCGACGCTGACGGTACGCGACGGCATCTACCGGGTCGCGCCTCTCGCCGCTGGCGCTGTCGCCGGAATAGTCGCCGGACCGGGAGCGGTCGGCTCCGGCACCGAGGTCGTGCCGCTGCGCTACGCCGCTGCCCAGGACCTCGTCAAGGTGCTTGAGCCCTACGTCACAGAAGGCGGCAAGATTACCGCCGAACCGGGTCGCAACGCTCTGATCGTCAGCGGCGATACGACCGTGCGCCAGACGTTGGCTAGCCTGATTCGCGCGTTCGACATCGACGTGCTGGCCGGCCAATCTTACGCTCTTTTCCCCGCCGGTTCCGGCAACCCCGATAAGCTGGCTGCGGAGCTGGAAAAGGTCTTTCGCGCTGGGGGCGACGGGGCGCTCTCCGGTGTTGTGCGTGTCGTCCCGATGCAGCGGGTCAATGCGGTGCTCGTTGTGTCGAACCAGCCGCGTTATATCGATGAGGCGCGGCGCTTTCTCGGTCTCCAACGCCGCGTCGAGGATGCGACGGCGCGGGCATGGCACGTCTATTACGTGCAGAACGGCCAGAGCACCGATCTGGAAAATCTGTTGCAGCGGGCCTTCACCCCTGGGCATGTCTCGGCGGGAGCGGGGCCGCCCGGCGCCACCGCACCCGGCGCCGAACCGCTGCGAATCGCAAGCGCTCGGGGCGGTCTCGGCGGTGGAGGGGGTGCGGCGGGATCCCTGGGGCAGGGCGCCGGCAGAACCGGCGGGCTGAGCACCGCCGAGGCGCCGGGAGCGGCTCCGCCGCCCAACCCCGCCGCCGAGGCGCTGTCGGCGCCCGGCGAAACCGGCGGCGAAACCGAAAACCGCATCCGGATCATCGCCAACCGCCGCAACAATGCGTTGCTGGTTTATGCCACCCCCAGCGAGTATGCCGTCATCGAGGGAATGCTGCGCAGGATCGACATCATTCCGCTGCAGGTGCTGATCGAAGCGACGATCGCCGAGGTTACCCTCAACGATACGCTGAACTATGGCACCCAATTCTATCTCGGAGGGAAGTTCGCCGGTACGCTGACCACCGCCGGTGCTGCCAGCACTACGGCGACAACGACCACGGGCGGCTTGGTGCCAAAGGTCTTCAGCGTCGGCGGCACCCCGACGACGATCGGTAACAATTTTCCTGGCTTTGTCCTGGCCAACGGGATACGCGAGGTGATCAACGCGCTGTCCGATGTGACCCAGCTCAAGGTCCTGTCGGCGCCGCAGTTGATGGTGTTGGACAACGAGCCAGCGCGGTTGCAGGTCGGGTCTCTGGTGCCTGTGCTGACGCAGAGCCAGCAGAGCACCCTTTCCGCCAACGCGCCGATCGTCAACAGCATCGATTACCGGGATACCGGGGTGATCATGCTGGTGACGCCGCGAGTTAATTCGGGTGGTCTGGTCACGCTCGACATTTCCCAAGAGGTCAGCGATGTCGCCACCGTGACGACCGGCAACATCGATTCGCCGACCTTCAACCAACGGCTGATCCGGACGCGGGTCGCCGTCCAGGACGGCCAGACCGTCGGTATGGCCGGTCTGATCCGCGACAGCGATTCGCAGGGCAATGCCGGGATCCCAGTGCTGAAGGATGTGCCGCTACTCGGGACCCTGTTCTCCAGCCAGAGCAATTCGCGCGCGCGCACCGAATTGCTGGTGTTGATCACGCCGCATGTCGTGCACGATCAGCGTGACGCGCGTGCGCTGACCGAAGATCTGCGGAACCAGTTGATCAATGCCGGTCTCGTGCGCCAAGAGCTCCAGCGCAAACCACTTCACGGCTCGCCAAATCCGAACCGGTTCTAGATCCATGTCGGGCACACCCGCCCAGCAGCGCGCATTTCGTGCCGATCGCGGCTTTGCGTTGCTGATCGTGTTGTGGATGCTCGTCCTGATTGCCTTCATCACGATGCATGTAACGGTCGCGGGTCGGACCGAGGTCCGGATCGCGGCCAACCTGACCGCCAATGCGGCCGCTCAAGCGGCCGCCGACGGCGCTATCTATCAGGCGATTTTCCAGCTTTCAGACCCGGCGCCGGACCATCATTGGGCCCTTGACGGGAGAACGCATGAGCTGGTGATCGGCAAGAGCCACATCATGCTGCGCATCGAGGACGAAGCCGGCCGCATCAATCCGAACCTCGCATCGGCGGCGTTGCTGCAGGGATTGCTGCGTGCCTCCGGCAGCGAGCCGCAGCTGGCGGCAGCGGTCGCCGCGGCGATCGCGGATTGGGTCGGCTCGGCCGGCACTCATCGCGCGCCTGCCGAGTTGGCGGCGGAGTACCGCGCGGCCGGGTTCGATTACGCTCCGCCGGGATCGCCGTTGGAGAGCATCGACGAGCTGTACCGGGTTCGAGGCATGACCGCGGGGCTGCTTGCTGCATTGCGGCCGCATTTGAGCCTGTTCAGCCCGGCCACGCCCAATCCGGCCAGCGCCGATCCTGTCGTCACCGCGGCGATCGCCTTTGCCGGAGACGATGCCGTTACGACGGGTGCAAGCGCACCCGATGATGGGAATCAACTCGTCACCGCGCGAATTTTCGCGACGGCAGACGGGCCCGGCAATGCCAAAGCAACGCGATCCGCGATCGTGCGGATCGGGCCGTTTACCGCGACGAGATATTCGCTGCTTAGCTGGGAGAATGGGTTCGAGTAACGGGTAACCGCGTCACGCGTCGGGAAGCGGCGCTGGTCACTCGTCGTAGATCGTCGAGCTATGTCCGTCAGGTCAGATATGCGGCCCTGGCGATTTTCCCCGCCCCGGATCCTTTATCTCAGCTTCCGAGTGCTCCAAAAAAAGCCGCGGCCCGAAGGCCGCGGCGGTGTCTAGTAACAAACCCCGACTATTCAGTGGCGTCTTCGTCGGCGTGCGCAAATACCGCGACACAGCCGGTCAGGCAGTCCTTCTTCCCATCAGGGCTCAAGAACGCGTTGTTCGCCGGCAGCGGAACGAAGATGAGATTGTTCCGCGAATTGGCGGCAATTGAGTGGGACGTGCCCGCCGGGTGTGCGTTGGGACCCGTCTGGATGCCACCGATACCCATCAACGGCGGGACGTTATAGGTAGGGAACAGCTGCAGAAGCTTCTGATCTTTAGCGTCCACCACGCCGGCCGGGGTCGAGCCCTTGGCCGTGGCTGCGGGCAGTGGCCGTTCTGGGCTGCCGCTGCCGGTCCCGTAATAATTGCCGTCGCCCGAGTTGAACCACACCTCGTCGCCGGCCCCGACGCCAAACACTGTCGCGTCGATCTTGCCGGTTTTCGCGTCGAGGATCACATCACGCGGATCGGCAGCCACCGTTCCGTTCGGATCCCACAGGTTGCCTTTCGTATCCGAAACCTCATTGCAGCCGATGAAGAGATCCTGGTGGGGTCCGAGGGTCAGCCCAGCCGGGCCGCAAAGAGGCACCGCATAACTCGCCTCCACGGTGGCCGAGAACGGGTTGATTTTGATGACGGCCCCGTCCGGGATCGGCTGCCCGACCGATACTCCACCGGCAGTCCCGCCGATCTGCGGGATCGACAGGAAGAACCGATTGAGATCGGGATCCCAAACCGGCTGCTCGGCGCCATTCTGCGCATTTACATTGGTGTGCGCCGTGTCAAAGGTGATCCGCTTGCCGACCGTCAGCTTGCCTGTCGTCTTGTCGACACTGATCAGCGTGCCGAACGGCGGCACGTCGGCATTGTTGATGACCAGCAGCGTGCCGTGGTCCGGATCGTAGGCCAGTTCATCCGCCCGCAACCCGGCAGCGCCACCCGTCGAGACGTCGCTCACTGTCTTGTCGTTGCGCACGTCGATCGTGACGACGCGGCTGTTCGCGTCGGTGACGAATAGCCAGGGGAAGGCTGCGACAACGCCGTTCGGCCCGGATGTGGCATTGCTGCCTGAAAAACCCTTGAAGGGGGGGACGGCTGCAATCTGCTTGGTGAACGTGCCCGTATCGGCGTCGACGACATCGACGGCGGCATTGGAACGATCCGCCAGATAGTAGGTCTCCGTCTTCTGGTCGACGAAGCTGATGTCGAACGAGTACATCGCGCCGGCTGTATTGTTGGTCTTGCTTGCCGGAACCGGCGCCAGCGTCTTCAGCCGAAGCGCCCGGTCCGCCCCAGCCTCGCCTTTGGTTTGTCCGTGGTCGTCTGCGCGCGGAGCAGTCCCGAGAGGAAGCACAAGAAAGCCAACCAAAGCTCCCAATGCTAACAGCTTGCTAGACATTTCCTCCTCCTCTTCTGTTGTTGTAAGCATCGGTCCAGAAAAACCGAGGCATAAACGCTGGCATGAATTCACCCGCCCGACAAGCGCGAAGGGATAGGCAACCCCGTCCAAAGGATCGTATTTTTGAGACTTTGTAGGGGTCTGTCGCAGGACTGTCGTTTTTGGCGTATGCCAGCGCGGCCTGCTCAACTGGATCAGGTGCTAGCTGCTCTCTCAGCGCCCGATGGTGAGCGGTTCTTGCAGGTCTTGGGTCTGCCATGCTTGGCCATTCGGCGTTAGGCACCGGAACCTCAGCATGGAGCCGGTTGGGGGGTACCGAAGGTCGCCCGCGGCGCTCACATTGTCAGGTACAAATACGCGACCCTGTTGCTGACAGAAATCATTTGCGTCAGTCAGGGCGATGCGTCGGGCCATGGCTCCCCCACCATTGATCGGGGCAACCATCACGGTTATGGCGTATGTATCGGGGCGGCCCGCCGCTATGATGCCGCTACTGGCTATGCATGCGGTCAAAGCAATCGCGACAACGGCCATAAGCAAGTAGCGCAACTGCCGCCTCCCTTCTGAGCGAGGGTAGCACGGGCGGTTTTGACAATCAAAAAGTTGACGGATCACCTGTGCTCGGCTGGCGACCGTTAGAACCGGAACTCGCCCTGCGAGCCGAATGGCACAGTCTTACGGGACAATCTCGCCCAACTGACGAAACCACGGCGTTCATGCATTGCACTTCCGCGGCTGGAAGCGTGCTTCGAATTCGAGCAATCGTGCCGCGCTGGCCCAGTGAGCCAATGGCCCGCGGGATGTTGATTAAGATGCCGCCTAATCCCGAGCTTGCGGCGCGACCAAGCCGTTGAGTTTCCGGCAGAAGGGACGTTAACTTTCCTTCGTCTGCACATTCACTCACCGGCTTGTCACGGCAACTATCCATGAGCCGAAAGGGGCAAGGGCAAATCTGGTTTTCATGATGCTTCGACGGCGGCTTGCCACTGCGCCGTCTCGGCAATAAGCCGGGTGACCGGGTGATCTTCCCGATCTTCGGGAACGCGTCCTAGTCCACGTGGGCAACGCCGCGGTAGACGGTGCCGTAGGTCGGCCCTACGACCGTCTTGAACGATTCCTGCGAGACCGCCGCCGCGCTGGTAGCGGCTAGATCGTCGGTGATCCGCACCACCTTGTTCGGGTCGGCGCCGTTATCGCCCGAGGTGCTCGACGTCGAGGTCGTGGCCCATAATGTCACCGTGCCGTCCTTCTTATTGACGACACCGGTCAGGTTGCGCAGGCCGACTGTCGTCACGTCGGGGTAGGGCCCGGCATTGCCGAGCAGGTTGGTGTCGACCGTGCCAATCAGTCCCTTGGTCAGAACGTAGTCGAGCTGCCATGTACCGTTGACGAGGCTCCACTTCTGAAGGCCGGCATGCTTCGAGGTGTCGGTCGCGTCGCCGGTGCCCTCGTCGGTCACGTACATCGTGGTGGGGTTTGCGAAAAACACGGCAAAGGGAGTGAAGTGGCCACCGGGCCTCGCCGGATCGGTCGTGTTCGGAAAGCCCGGGACGAAATTGATCGCGGTGCCGGCCGCATTCGCCAGAGTCGGCAGGGTATCGACGGTATAGACCGTATTGACGCCGTTGCTGCCGCTGCCCTTGGTGAAATAAAGCGAGCCGCCAAATTCGGTCACGCCGCGGAAATTGTCGTCCTTTCCCGCCTTGTCGGCCTTGCCGTTGAAGACGAATTGCAGCAGCGGATCGACCTCGGCCGAGTTGCCGGCCGGGATTGCAACGCTGACCGAATCCCCAAGGATCGGATCGACGACTTCGAGGCCCGTGGTCTCGGTGACGTCGGGATTGGTGCCGTTGCTCGGGCCGAAGGTCGCCGCATTCCCGTTATTGGCATTGCCGACCGCGTAATAGAGCCCGTTCGAGCCGAGCAGAGCGGAGCGGCCGTTGTTGCCGCCGTAGGCGATCGTCGGCGTGTAGAGGAAGTTTCCATGCTTATCCATCGACACGATGGTGCGGTGGAAGGCATAGGCGCTCCCAAAGGCAAAGGTTACGGGATTGGTCGGATCCTGTCCCGCGACCGCGTCGGAGTTCGACACGTCGAGCGCACCGACCCCGGCCCCGGCATAGGCCATAAATACTACGTGCGGCCCGTCATCATCGACGAACAGATGCAGGCCCACCTCCGATTTTGAGGGGAAGCTGGTGACGACTTGGTCGGTTGGAACCGTCAGGCTGTGGCAGACCTGTCCGGTGAATGGATCGGCGTCCGTCAAGGTAATCGGCGAGGTCACCCCAAAGCTGGCGTCGACCGACGCGTTGTTCCAAACATGCACATAATCGTTGTTCGCGACGGCCTTGCTGGTCTTCGTCGCGGTACCGGCGAGCGGCGTGCCGATCGACAGCGAGGCGACGGCGCCCTGCGACGGATCGTAGGTGCTGCTGCTGATCACCAGGGAATCGTGCTCGAGCATGAACGGTCGGTGGTCGATCTTGTCCCCGCTCGCGACTTGAAAATTGCTGCACCGATTGGCCTGCCCGAAATCGGATTGCCCGTTATCGTCTTTCGCCACCGCCATCCCGGCCGACGCGCCGAGCGCAACAAGGCTAACGCCCGCGAGAAGCAGAGCGGACCGGGCGGTCTGAGAATGGGTATGGTGAAACATGCAGGCTCTCCCTCTGACTCGGTTTGGCAATGTCGGAATACACGCACCGTAGTTGCGGCAAATGACGCTTTCATTGCAGGCGTGTCTGAAGAGCGGGCGCGGACCGAGGGCGCGGCGCGTTCCGGAGCCGCGACGCCGCGCGCGACCGACGACCGGACAGCGCGGATAGCGCTCAACATCACACCCGCCAGGGGTGGCGGGGCGAACGATCTGTACCAAGTCCCGTTGCGCCCCGCCGTCGGCCCTAGTTGCAAGTCTCGCTCAGCGGATTCTGGCAATACACCTGGTTCTGCCAGCTGAACGGGTAGGGCTTGCGGCCGTCGATCGTCAACTTCAGCCACTCACTCGGGCTGTTGGTTGATCCCTGGACGGTGATACGCGTGAGGTTTGACACCGCCTGGGTGTGATGGATCTTGCCCGTAGCGCTGTTGGGATCGACGAGCGGATGATCGACCTCGAAGAGATGCGTGTCGCCATTCAGCAACAGCACCTCCATGGCAGACCGCGCCGTCCTGTCCGCGAGCGCCTGGACAAAAGACGTGTATTGATCGAGCCCTTGGCCGCCCGCCGAGGGCAAGGCTTGCGGATCCCATAAATCGGCCTGCAGCGCGACGACCACCGCCTTATCGTTATTGGCACGCGCCGCGTCGAACGCCGCGTTCAACCAGCGGATGTTGGCATCCGTACGCTGGGCCTTTTCCTGCGCTTGCGCTGCCTTGTCGGCGGGGGTGTTGAACGGTGCCGTCCATGGAGAGAGGTCGTTGTTGGAGCCGCCGGGCATGTTCACCGTCACGAACATCACCTTGGCGTCTTCCCACATCACGTTTTCAATGAATTGTGCGTCGTCGGGGTGCCCCGGATCAAACGCGGTCCCCTGGGTGACCACTTCCTTGTCCTGCCCGCCAAGCGTATGACCCGGCTTCGAGAAAAACAGCTGACGGACGCTTGCCAGCTCCTTGAGCGGATGGCCGCTTATCAACTGCTTGCTCTTGTGACAGTCGGCCCATTCGTTGTCCCCCGGGGTGTAGACCACCGGGAATGCGAATTGCTGAAACTGGTAAAAGACCCCTTGGTTCCAATCGGGGATCGATTTCGCTATCGGCGGAAGGATGCTGGCGCTGGTGCAAGGCTCGCTGCCGGAGTGGATGTCGCCGACATGGATCACCAGGCCGACGTCAGGATCGGCATTGATCGAATTGATCAGGAGCGGGGCATTTTTGAGCAGAAAGCGATTGCCGGATGCGTCGGCATACGGCCAGTCGCCGAAGACAGCGACGGTAACCCGGTCGTTGCGCGTGGTGTCGGCGGCAATCGCCGCAACAGTGCTCACCCCCGCCGCCGAGAGCAGCGTGGCCGCAACCAGCAACTTTTTCATACTTCCCCCTTTTTTGAAAATTCGGGCTGAAAATGCCTTACCGCAGGTGGAACTCATAGACGGCGCGTATGTCAGTTTGATTACGCTTGCGCGATATCCGGGGAACCCAACTTCGCCCCGTCTCCGAGCGGCCGCTTCAAAACCGGACTAGCTGCACGGCGCTTGGGCGCCGTGGCGCGTTTGGGGACTGTCTTCGAGCAGAGCGAGAAGATTTTTTGTTACAACCCTTCGGTGGGGTTGTCGGGCTCGATGGTGGCTTTCCTGCCGTCATCGCCTTCTCTGAGCAACTGACCGTTCTCCATGGCCAGTTGATTAAGCGTCAGCGATCCGGCTCCCGCCCCGGTGACACCCGATAACAGCTTCGGCGCAGGGCTGCGCCGTCGTAGACCCCGAAACGAATAGGATCAGGTCGGCCCCGAGTGCATCGAAAAGCGGACTTTCGTGAAAGCCAATCCATCGACTCAGACCCTCGAACTGGCCTGCACTCGGCGACGTTACGTATTGGCCCCGATTCTGAGCCGGTCCGACCGATATCCCGAGACTGGCGCCGTCGAGTTTTTCCTCGACCTCGTGGGCAAGCACATCGTGCGCCTCATCTGGTGACAGCAGCTTGTCGTCGCGTGGGGAGGCATTGTCGAGCCAAGCAAGGTGTGGTGTCCGAGGGAAACGGAAAAACTGGCTCACCGTGCCTTCTTCGCCATCCACTTCGGATGGCACCATTCGGGGATCAGTTGATCGATTAACGCATCGGCATCTTCGAGCGCTGATTGCCAGTCGTACCAATCATGTATCGCATGAGTTGACGAGCGTGCATCCTCCGGTACGCACGCCCCCTGCGCCCAATTGGGCGGCTGGCCGGGATGAGCAGGTTCGGGAAGAACCGCGCCAGGATGACCTCGAGCGCCGGTCCCGGATTGGCGAGCCGGGGAAACCGTTCCTGCAGCAATAGTGAGGCGAGGTTGGTCGGATCCCGGGTCAGCGAAAACCGCTCCTCGTCGTTCCACGAGACGCTCAACGATTGATGGCCCACGTGATCTAACGGTTTGACGATCATGATGCGGCGCTGCTCTGGTGAAGAGAGCGGCAGGGTATTTGAGCTCAAGCGCGAGACAATACGGTCAGGAGTCCCGCACCGGCCGTTCGGTTGCTCTGGCATGGATTTCGTTTCTGCCCCAATCCGGCCCTCCGAGACGAAAAGATCGGATCGGGCGGTGCGCCAGACCTGACCATTTGCTACTCAGATCGTCCAGGATCTGTCGCGGGTGACGCACGCCTTCGACCTCCGGCAGGCGGCCGTCCGGCGGGGGCGCCCAGGATCGTCTTGGAACCGGCTCGCCCAAACACGTCAAGAAGCGCTTTTGCTGATCTGAGATCCCCAGTGTCGAAGCCCTCGGCAAACCGCTCGTGGACTGGCCGGAGGATCGCCAGCCCCTCGGCGGAGCGGTCCTGATTGCCCTGCAGCCGGGCTAGGCTCGTGGCGGCGCGGAGTTCCCAGGACAACGCGCCTTGGCGGCGCGCCCAGTCGAGCGCTTGCCGGAAGTGATCCTCGGCCGCGGCGGCGGCCCCGGGCACGCCCTGCATCAGCAGAAGCTCGCCCCTGACGC
>Ga0210400_10004957_pt1 | contig 11382 bp, 7 predicted proteins | sample IncBWH26MmetaG_FD_155456 | JGI IMG/M metagenome (GOLD analysis project Ga0210400, IMG submission 155456) | Forest soil microbial communities from Barre Woods Harvard Forest LTER site, Petersham, Massachusetts, United States - Inc-BW-H-26-M | ecosystem: Environmental > Terrestrial > Soil >...
TGCTGCCTCCCTCGTCGTAAGGGCTTGGTGAAAGGGTCTACCGGAGAGACGCCGAAGGCGGTCGAACTGTTTCGCCACACCGGCAAAGCCGGCCGGCGGTGGACCCTCATCACCCCCTCGCGCTTTTTTGCGAGCACGTGAGGGATGTGCTCTTGCCTTACGTATTGTGCCTTACGTAGCGGCCATCTTCAGGCGGGCGCGCCCTGGCCGCGCCATGGCTGAAACGACGATTCGTGAAGTGGTGCTCAAGGGCGTCAACGCGTCGTCCAAAATCGCGTCCACCTTTTTCCTTGACAAGGAGTTACTTTCTGTGTACTATCTCCACTGGAAATCAGTGCGTCCATGCATTCCGGCACGCCAGCATCCTTGCTGGCGTTTTTGCTTTTCTGATGCTAAGAAGAAACTCCTGATAGGGGAGACCGCGATTCTGGCATAACAGCGTTCTTTAGGGTCCGCTAAAGCGCTTTAGAATCAACACTTGCAAAAGTGTATCAAAACAAACGACTTTAACTTCCTTTAGAATGAACACTTGTGAAAAAAGGGGGGGGAGGGGGGTATCATCCTTTTAGCCGCAGGACCTCTGCTTCCCGTAGGAAAGCGAGGGAGATTTAGCTCTTTTCCAGCATCACTTCGGTGGACTTGATCACCGCGGACACGGTATCTCCCACCTTGAGCTTCATCTCATCAGCGCTGCGTTTCGTGATTACGCTCTCGATCATATTCTTGCCCACGCTCACAACCACATGCGCCATCACGCCGCCAAACTGGATTTCGACGACTTTTCCTTCGAGCCGGTTACGCGCGGAAAGTGTCATAACGCGCAGAGAATACGCCCAACCGACGAAAGAATCTATACAGCATTCAGCTAACACTCCCTGCCACACTTTTTTGCGACGTGAGCTGGAACTTCGGCATCGCACGAGAGAGGAGGGCCAATACATGGGTCATGAAATTCATCAAGGACACACGCATCAGCACGGAAGTAATTGCGGTCACACCGCTCTGATGCACGATGGGCACCAATGTTTTCTCCACGATGGCCACATGCACTATATGCATGGCGATCACGTCGACGAACACAAGCTCGAAGTGACTTCCAAGAATCCGGCGAAATGCACGTCTGGACACTCCTGCAAAGGTCACGAGGCCACTCACCATCACGGCCCGAGCTGCGGGCACGAAGCCGTTCCCCACGGCGACCACACGGACTACCTCGTATCCGGCCATCTCCATCATGAGCATGAGGGCCATTGCGACGATCACGGTGCAGTTCAGCTAGCTGCTGCTGCAGGGCGGTAGAGCCACTTCAACGATAAACTGCAATGTAGCTGTGGGCCTTGTGATGAAAGAATCGCTTTTCTTGAGGATATGGTTTCTAAAAACGGTCGCAATTCACCTACGCAGCCCTCCGAAAGTCGCATCATTTCGCCCAGCATCTATCCGGATTAAGTCGATTTGACCTGACGAGTAGAACCATATGTAATCGGAGCATGCGATTTCATAGGGTCTTGTTCGCTGCGACCATTATCTTCGGCGCGATCTCCGCCCCATCCATGCGAGCCCAGGTTTCCGGCAGCATCACCGGTCTGGTCACCGACCCTTCCGGCGCTTCCGTCGCTTCTGCCGAGGTCACCGCGAAAAATCTCGAAACCGGCGTGGTCCGCCAGGTGTCTACCGATGACAGCGGCCGATACCTCCTGCTGTCTCTCACCGTCTCCGAGTACGAAGTTCATGTCAGCAAACCAGGCTTTCAGGATTCAGTTCGCGGCGGCGTTCATCTGGTCATTGGGCAGGAAGCTCATGTGGATTTCCGGCTCGCCCTCACAGGAATGGAAGAGCAAATTACTGTTACCGAGGCTCCGATTGTAGCTCCAACCTCCAATGACGTCTCCGGCCTCGTCGGCCAGCGTCAAATCAGGGAACTCCCTCTTAACGGGCGCAGCTACGACCTTCTTCTCCCGCTCAATCCCGGTATCGTAAATTTCACCTCGCAGAAAACGGGCGGCACCGGCATTTCCAATTCCTCCACCGGCAATAACTTTGCCGTCGAGGGTAACCGCCCGCAGCAAAATCTCTTTCTCCTCAACGGCATCGAGTACACCGGCGCCGCCGAAAACAATATGCAGCCCGGTGGCCCCAGCGGCATGCTGCTCGGCGTGGACGCCGTCCGCGAATTCAACGTGGAGCGAGACTCTTACGGCGCCGAATTCGGCAAACATCCCGGCGGCCAAGTTATAATCCTCACGCAATCCGGCACCAATCAGTGGCACGGCTCCATCTTCGAATTCCTCCGCAACAACGCACTGGACGCCCCCAACTTTTTCGACCAAGGCTCCGCCCCGCCGTTCCAGCGCAACCAATTCGGCGCCTCCGCCGGCGGCCCGCTTCGCGCGAATAAGACTTTTCTCTTCGCCAATTACGAAGGTTTTCGCCAGCATCTTCACCAAACCTCCGCCGCCTTCGTTCCTGACGCCGCGTCGCGCGCTGCCGCCGTTCCCAGCGTTCAGCCGCTTCTGAATCTCTGGCCCACGCCTCCCCCCGGCGCCCTCGATTTCAGCGGTATCGCCCAAGTTTTCAGCAGCCCGCTGCAAACCATTCGCGAAGATTTCGGCACCATCCGTGTCGACCACAACTTCTCGCCAAAGGATTCCCTCGCCGCCATATACACCATTGATGACGGCGACGACTTCACCGCAACGCCGCTCAATCCTTTTAGCGCCGATATACTGACGCTTCGTGAGCAGGTCGTGAGCGCGGAAGAGACGCACATTTTCTCGCCGAGTCTACTCAACACAGCCCGTGTCGGTTTTTCCCGCGCGGGATACTTCTTTACCGGCGAGCCCACGCCGGGAACGCCCGCTACCAGCGTTCCCGGCTTCCTCCTCGGCCGTCCCGTTGGCGCCGTGGTAGTCGGTGGAAGCGCCGCGTCCAACCCGCAAGCCTCTCTCGGCCTCGCCGGAAGCAACAACGGCAGCGATCTTCGGATCGCCCGCAATCTTTTCACCATTGAAGACCGTGTCACGCTAACGCGCGGGCGCCATCAACTCAGTTTCGGCGCCTGGGTCCAACGCTTTCAATCCAATGAAACCATCGCACTTAGCCAATTCGGTCAAGCCACGTTTTCCAGCCTCGCGCAATTCCTCAGCGGAACCGTTGGCACGTTTCTCTTCGATCCCGCACCCACACAGATGTATTGGCGCTCGCTCTTCGGCGCGTGGTACGCCGAAGATGTCTTTCGTCTCCGTCCTAATCTCACGCTCTCCCTCGGCTTCCGCGCCGAATCCTCCACCGGATGGAACGAAGCTCACGGCCGCGCCGCCAACTACACCTTCACAAATGGCGTCATCAATACGCAACCGCGTATCGGCGACTCGGTCTTCACGACCAACAACGCTAAGTTTCTGCCTCAACCACGGATTGGCGTGGCGTGGAGTCCATTCGGGGCAAAGACGGTTCTGCGCGCTGGTTTCGGCATGTACAACGATCTGCAAGACGCCCTTGGCTACCGCACCGACCAGAACGCCCCGTTCAATCCAACCTTCAGCTTGGCCTCGCTGCCCGTCTCCAAGCTGCCCATTGATCCTACGGCGCCCGTCCCCGCAGGCGCCAAGTTAGTCCCCGGCGGCGTCCAGCCCGACATGCAAACGCCCACGCTGATTTCCTGGTCGCTGCGAGTAGAACGCCAGCTCTCGCCAAACACAGCGCTCACCGTCGGTTACGTCGGCTCGCACGGCTATCACGAAATCGTCGGCGTCGATGCCAACGAGCCCTCCCCCACAATCTGCCCCGCTGCGCCATGTCCCACCGTTTTCCCGACATTCGATCCAAGCCTGCCTATCACCGCCACCAATTCCCCGACAATCGGTTTCCCCAAGGGCTCGCCGTTAGCCGGCGCACCCGTGCCTGCTGGCACGTACTTCATTCCTTTCGTTGCGCCGTCAACCCCGCGACCCAATCCAGCTATTGCGAACACGTGGACATGGTTTTCCCGCGGCGACAGTTCTTACCACGGATTGCAAGTCGACCTGCGCCGCCGTTTCAGCCACGGCCTCTCCATGCGCGGCGTTTACACCTGGTCCAAAACGCTCGACGACGGTGACTCCGTGAATCAGACTACCGCCGGCAACGCGCCAGGGTTAGTCTCCAATCCGTTTAATTTGCGAACAGATAAAGGTCCAGCCACCTTCGATGTGAGAAACGCCGCCGTAATTAACGCGATCTACACGCTTCCGTTAGGGAGAGGCCAGAGATTTGCAAGCACGCTGGACGGTTGGAGCGGCAAGTTGGTCAGCGGTTGGTCCGTAGCCGGCATTTTCACCGCGCAATCCGGCTTTCCCTTCACTCCGCAACTCAGCTACAACTCATCCAACAATGGCGACACGCGCAATCCCGTTCGCCCTTTCCTTAATCCCAATTTCTCCGGCCCGGTCGTGCTCGGAAATCCCAATCAATGGTTCAATCCCGCGGCCTTCATTGCTCCGCCATCCAGCAGCGGCTTCTACGGCAACGTCGGCCGCGACGCGTATACCGGCCCGGGCCTGGCTACGTGGGATTTTTCTGTGTTGAAAGACACCGCGATTCGCGAGCGCCTGAGCCTTCAATTCCGCGCCGAAATCTTTAATCTGTTGAACCGCGCCAATTTCAATACGCCCAACCTCATCGTATTTACTCCGTCGACCGCCGCCAATCTAAGCGGCCTCTCCGGCACCGCTGGCGCAATCACCAGTACGTCTACCACTTCGCGGCAGATTCAGTTCGGGCTCAAGCTTCTCTGGTGAGCGAGCTTCTCTGGTAGGGTCAGGCTTTCGCAGTGGAGCTTCTGGCAGGTGCTTTCAAGGCAGGTGCCTCTTCTTCCGGCGGGCGGCCAATTCCCAATCGCCGCATCTTGTACAGCAGTGTGGTGCGCTTCACTCCGAGCCGAACCGCCGCGCCGTGCGGCCCCCCGAGCACCCAATCTGTGTTTCGCAAAACTTGAAGAATCAGATCGCGTTCCGCTTCCGCGAGCGTTGGACACGCAGGCGAAGGATCCAGCGGCTTCGTTTCGGTTGGGCGTGAAAGGGCCAGCGTCGACCCAGTGGAAACCACCACCGATCGCTCCACCACGTTCTGCAACTCCCGCACGTTGCCAGGCCATCCGTGATGTACCAGCGCGTCCATGTCTTCCGGCAGAATCTTCTCAATTCGCTTGTTCATGTGCCGCGCATATTGTTTTACGAAGTGCCACACGAGCATTGGAATGTCATCCACGCGCTCGCGCAACGGAGGAATTTCAATAGGGAAAACGCTTAAGCGGTAATAGAGGTCTCTGCGGAATTGTCCGTGAGCAACCATCTCGAGCAGGTTTCGATTCGTCGCAGCGACCAGCCGGAAATCCACCCGAATCGTCCGCGAATTCCCCAGCCTTTCAAATTCGCGCTCCTGTAATACCCGCAACAGTTTTGACTGCAGCTCCAGGGGAATATCGCCTGCTTCGTCGAGAAAAAGGGTTCCTTTGTCGGCCAGCTCAATGCGTCCGAGGCTCCGCGCCACCGCGCCGGTAAACGCTCCGCGTTCGTGTCCGAATAGCTCGCTTTCCAGCAGACCTGCCGGAATCAATGCACAGTCCGCACGAACCAGTGGCTGATCCCGCCGCGAACTCAACCTGTGAATCGCGCGGGCGAAGACTTCTTTGCCCGTGCCGGTTTCCCCAAGCAGCAGAACAGTGGCATTGGTGGGCGCCACGGTTTCGACCTGCTGGATGACGTGCTTTAAGGTTCGGCTTTGCCCGACTATCTCGCCGTCGCCTTGCTCCATTCGCATAGAGTTCGTCACTGGGGCGCCCGCTGGAAGGAACTCTAGAACCGGAGATACAGCCGAATACTAGTGCACTACAGTGCACTTTGCAATACAAGAACGAACGCTCACGACTTGTTTCGGCTAGAAACAAATGTCCACCGAAAGAATTGCTCCTGACTACTCAGGTAACTGTAAGCGCCTAGCAGCTGCTCGGAATAGTTAGCGGCTTGCCCGTACTGGACGGTTTAGGGCGCGACGCTGCTTGCGACCTCTTCGTAGAAACTGGTCCACCGCATGCCGAACCAGCGCGGAGACGGGCGCCAGCGACTTCTTCGATAGCGCGGTCAGCGCTCGCAGTTGCCGATCAGTTAGCCAAACAACGGTTCGCTTCATGCCCCGATAGTGGCCGACAGTGTCTCTTAGGATCGATAGGCAATCCGTACTCTTAGTGCCGTACTCTTAGTGGCCTACCGTGCCTCATAGGATCGATAGGCCATTCGTACTGTTGGCCCATCCGAGCATTTCTCCAAGAGTTTCATCCTCCATGGCCCCACTGTCAAGCCGCGTCAAACGCTTGACACTATTTGCAGTTCCGCAAATAGTTGGACTAGCGTTACTGCAAGCCTAACTCCCGACCCTCCACCAAGCTACAGGAGATTCCGGTTCTCAAAAATGTTTGGAAGCATAGGTGCTTCCTACAGCATTTCAACTGTCTCGTGTGCAGGACTCTGCCGTCTTCGTTTTTTTGGAGTCGCGCGACGGCGTCGCGTGGGAAATGCAGGGAGTGAGGGCCCCTGAGCCTATCGTCGCCGTGCTGCCCTGTCAGTTGAAGTTCTAGTTGTGACGGAAGGTCGGGTGGTCGGCGGAATAACGCTCATCATCCAAAAAATCGCGGAGTCGCATCTTCAGGGGAAACCTTGTTTTCGAGGCGAGTGGGTTTCCGAATGGAGAGGTTGTCACCGCTGCCTAAAGGGGGCCGAAGGTGAAGCACAAAATGCATAACCGCAGGACTGAAGAAGAACCTCAACACAAGGAACCTATATACGCGAGGCTACTGCGTACTGCGAAAGTAACGGCGGACGAATCAGCCAGTCTGGCCGACGCGCTCCTGGGCTGTCTTCGTCGAGTCTGCGAGTGCACCCGTTGGCCGTTCGCGCATGCCCGCGTACTGTCCCAAGATGGGGGTTTGGACGCACGGGGTGCCAATGAAGTCTGGTACGTGCCTTTTCTCGACGCTAAGGCATTTCGAGACAAAGCATTGCAGATGAGTCATTTGCGCTCCGGGATTGATTGGCGCGCGCGTATGGTCAGCACCGCGCGGCCCATCGTTCTGCGCGATCTGGCCCACGACTTGGACGCCAGGGGACAGCACGCCGCGCGTGAGCTCGGGCTGAGATCGGCACTGGGTATGCCCGTCCTGGCAGGAGACAGTGCTACTGCCGTCTGTGAATTCTTTTCCTCCAGCCCTATTCGAAACGATGATCTCTTGCAGGAGGTCTTTGCGGCAATCGGAGCCACCCTCGCTCACGCTATTGAAGCCAAGCAGGCTCGCGAGCGCCTCCGCGAAATGACCGGGAGGCTGTTGAACCTCCAGGACGACGAACGGAGACGCCTGGCCCGGGAATTACACGACACCACCGGCCAGAATCTCTCGATGATGATTGTTGACATCGATTTCCTGGGCCGTGAGCAACTGCCCAGTACCGAGGCCCGCGCGAAGCTCGCCGAGTGTAGCGAACTCGCGCGGCGCAGTCTCGCGGAGGTACGAACCTTCTCTTATGTGCTTCATCCTCCGCTATTGGAGGAACTCGGGGTCTTCCCGGCCTTGCGTCAGTTTGTGGAAGGCTTCTCGGAGCGAAGCGGGATTCTCGTTAATCTCGACTTGCCCCATGATTCCATGCGTATGCCCTTGGATATCGAGACCACGATCTTTCGTATAGTGCAAGAGAGCCTTTCCAACGTCCGCAAGCATTCGCAGGGCTCCAAGGCTACGGTGCGGATAGCTGTTGATCCCGGCGAAATTGCCATAACCGTGGAGGACAATGGGTTGGGTCTTCCCGCTCCGATCGACGATGGCACTGGGCCGGTCAAAGTAGGCGTCGGCATCGGCAGCATGCGCGAACGCGTCCGCCAGTGCGGGGGGAGCTTACAACTCCACTCTCAAGGCAAAGGAACGCAGTTGCAGGTCAGTTTGCCCTGGCGACAAGCAGCGCCTGCGCGAGCGCATGCGGCAACCGCCTAGGCCATTTCAGACCGCCCGTAAGCGGGCCGATCACCCTGGAGCAGCGCTCTTTTCTTGACGCAGACACTTGGCGCCAGTACGCTGGCGGCCTCATGCGCGCATCCTTGCGAATTGTTGATGATTTCTCGCAAGCTGCTCGCGCCCTGATTCGTCATCCTAAATTCTTCCTTTTCGCGGTCCTCATACTTTCGCTGGGCATCGGAATGACCACCGCGCTTTTCAGCCTCATGTACGGAGTGCTGCTCAAGCCGCTGCCGTTTCCGCAACAAGATCGCCTGGTCGTGGCCTGGAAGGGCGACGCCAAAGATCCCGCGTATATCGCAGAGCTCTCCTGTCCGGAATTTCGCGATTGGCAAGCGCAGTCGCACGTCTTCGAGAAGCTGGCTGCCATGCCCACCACCGTTTACGGCAATTCGCTCGCTCTCACCGGATACGGAGAGCCGCTCCAACTGGAACGCAGCCAGGTCACCGCGGACTTCTTTTCGCTCCTCGGCGTGCAGCCGGCGCTGGGCCGGACATTTGCACTTTCCGACGACAATCCGTCCGCAGCTCCGGTTGTCGTCTTGCACTATTCGGTCTGGAAGAATCGCTTCCATTCAGATCCGTCTCTCATCGGCAAGAGCCTCGCTCTGAGCGGCGCGGCGTACACGGTGATCGGGGTTATGCCGGCGGGGTTCGATTTTCCGGCTGGCGCGGAGCTTTGGACCCCGCTCGGACAAAACGCAAGTCTCTGGGACAACCGTGGCGCAACCTTTCTCCAGGTTGTGGGAAGGCTGAAGCCCGGAGTGTCGCTTGAGCAGACTAAAGCCGACCTCTCAAGGGTGGTGACTCTCATACGCGCTCAGCATCCCGAATCCCTCGATGACGGGCAATTTCCCGTGCTTGGGCCGATTTCGGATTATGTCTTCGGGAATAGCAAGCCCGCCATCCTCCTCCTTTGGGGCGCCTCGCTACTCTTGCTGGTGATCGCGTGTACGAACATCGCCAGCCTGTTGCTTGCCCGGGCCATCGTGAGGGAGAAAGAAGTCGCGTTGCGGGTGGCGCTGGGAGCTACCAGCGGAAATCTGCTGCGGCAATGTTTTGTTGAAGGATTGGTCTTGGCGGTGGGGAGCGCGATTGCCGGATGCATGCTTGCCCGCGTTCTTATTGGCGCGATCATTCGCATTGCGCCGGATGGAGTGCCGAGACTTGATTCGGTCGAGTTGAACGGATTTTCGTTTCTGTTTGCATGCGTGACCAGCGTTGGAATCGCGCTACTCTTTGGACTCGCGCCCGCAGTTCTGAGCATGAAACGGGACGTGCGAGATCTGCTCAATGAAGGTACGAGCAGAATCGCAGTAAGCCGGCGCGGCACTTTTCTCCGCAAAATTCTGATTGTGTCGGAGATTGCGGTCACGATGCTGCTGCTTGTCTGCGCCGGGACCGCGGTTCATAGCTACCACGCGCTTCAGCAACTTCCGCTTGGGTTTGCTTCGGAAAATACGCTCACGGCGCAGCTTCCGCTGGCGAATATCGGCGGTTCCGAACGAAAGGCCTTCTTCATTGACTTGCTGAACCGGATTCGCAGCCATGGCGAGGTGCGCGCGGCGGGCGCGATTTTGCTTCGTCCCTTGGAAGGAGCTGTGGGTTGGGATGTGGAGTACCAGGCCCGTGGGCAAGACAGTTTCGAGGCAAAACAAAATCCCATTTCCAATTTTGAAGTGGTTACGCCGGACTACTTTGCTGCGATCGGGACGCCGCTCCTGGCCGGCCGCGACTTTACATCGCATGATAGTGGGTCGAGCGCACCGGTGATGATTGTGAGTCAATCCCTCGCTCATGAAAGATTTGGCGGTATCCGTGAAGCAGTGGGGAAGCAGATCAAGCTCGGCCCCGCGGAGGAAGGTGGAGAATGGTCCACGATTGTCGGAGTTGTGGCAGATGCCCAGTACAGGCAGCTCGGGGCCGTGCGTCACGACATCTTTATTCCGTTTCTCCAAACGAATGTTCCGATCCGCTATTTGGTGGTGCGCACGAAAGCGAGTCCCGAATCTTTCGTGCCAGCGCTGCGAGAGGAAGTAAGCGCCATTGATAAAAACCAGCCTGTCTCGAAAGTCCGCACGATGCAGCAGCTCATTTCCTCGTCGAAAACGGGCCCGCGGCTTTCGATGTTGCTGTTGACAGTTTTCGCGGTTTTCGCTGCCTTTCTTGCCGTGGTCGGCGTTTACGGCCTGGTTTCGGATTCCATATTGCAGCGTAGGCGCGAGATAGGCATTCGCATGGCCTTAGGGGCGCAATCGCGAAATGTGTTGGTTTTCATGACGCGGGGGGAAATGAGCGCCGTTATTCTTGGCGAACTCATTGGCTTGGCCCTCTCCCTAGGCGCGTTTCGCATTTATGGGTATTTCCTGTACCGAGCGCCTGGCATTGATTTCGCTTCCATCGCGGTAACTCTGCTGACTCTGTCTTCCATCACGATGGCAGCTTGCCTGGTCCCAGTGTTACGCGCCACACAGGCGCGACTCTCTGACCTCCTCCTGCGCTAAGTCGTGCACGGCGGCCAACTTGACGTCTGTAGCTGCCGCCAGTAGGCTGACAAGCTCATGCGTGTTTCGTCGAGGAAGCTGTTGATCGCGGCGGTTCTGCTTGGCATTTTGGCGTTTGTCATTTACCGCGCGCGCGGACTCTTTCATTTTGGTGATTTCAGCGGCACGAAGCTCCTTCACGCTTTGCGCGACGCAAATCCTTTCCTGCTCGCCATTTCCGTTGTCGCCATTTACGGTTGCTATGCACTGCGCTCGCTGCGCTGGAAGGTTTTTCAGCAGAATCTTGGGCCTTCACACTTCTGGAATATCTTTGCCATGACGCTGGCGGGTTTTTCAGCTGTTTTTCTGCTCGGCCGTGCCGGCGAGCCGATCCGTCCTCTTCTTTTGGCCCGCAAAGAAAAATTGCCGGTTTCCGGCATCTTCGGAATCTACGTCCTGGAACGGCTGTTCGATGCGGCCAGTGCGGCGGTAATCGCTGCGATCGGCTTGCTGCTGTTTCAGGGCCACGCACATACTGGCGGCGAGACCACCAGCAAATTACAAGCGGCCGCGAAGACCACTGGCACATTGCTGTGTGTCGGGGTGCTGGGCGCTGCCGTGCTGCTGGTATACCTGCGTTTGCATGGCACAGCACTGCTGGAGCGACGTCTGCAAAGAGTGATCGCGACGCATGGGTGGAAGGCAAAATTCGCCATCATCGTCCTGGAGTTTGCGCGAGGCGTGCAGACCCTCCGGACCTGGGGTCAACTGACGCTGGCAGTTCTATACTCAACGGCCCATTGGTTTCTGGTGCTGATGGTGTATTTGTGGGTGTCGCACAGTTTTGGCGGAAAGCTCGCA
>Ga0210400_10004958_pt1 | contig 11381 bp, 10 predicted proteins | sample IncBWH26MmetaG_FD_155456 | JGI IMG/M metagenome (GOLD analysis project Ga0210400, IMG submission 155456) | Forest soil microbial communities from Barre Woods Harvard Forest LTER site, Petersham, Massachusetts, United States - Inc-BW-H-26-M | ecosystem: Environmental > Terrestrial > Soil >...
GGACCGCATCGTCATCATGCGCGACGGGCGCATCGAGCAGGTCGGCGCGCCGGCCGAGGTGTATCAACGGCCGGTATCGCGCTTTGTCGCGGGCTTTCTCGGCGCCTCCAACTTCCTGCGCGGCCGGGTGGTCGAGCTCTGCAATGGCACGATCCTGGTCGATGTGCCGCAAGGCCCGACACTCTCCGTCATGTCGACGCGGCCGGTCGGCGGCGAAGTGACGCTGGCGCTGCGGCCCGAGGCGGTCGTCATCGAAACCGATGGGGCAAGTGATGCCATAGAGCGGGTCCCTAACATGACGCCCGCGGTAATCGAGCAAATCATCTATCACGGCTTCGCCACCCATCTGCACTTGCGGCTGCCCAATGGCGATCCGCTGATCGCCTTCGAGCAGAACCGGGGCGGGGCGGATCAGCGACCGATCCGCCCAGGTATGCAGGTTCGCGCTCGTTGGAGACCGGAAAGCAGCCAGATCATCAGAGATGAGCGCGAATAATCCGTGCCCCCCGGCTGCTGCCGCATAGGCAAGGGAAACCGCCGCACGTCGCCGGTGTTGATGCCGCGCACACGCCGGCACAGCGCTTGCACGCACGGATCCGGCGGGTCACCACGCGCCGGCGCGCTCCGCGACCCTCGAAAGGAAGGCGACAATGCAGATTTCACGACGCGAGTTCGGCGCGCTCGCCGCGGCAGCACTGGCATTCCGTGGACAATCCGCCGCCGCGGTCGAAGCGGGTGTGTTCGTCGCCGGCCAGGACCTACCGGCCAACCTCGATCCTGCCCAAGTCCTCGACGTGCAGGCGACTCAGTACGCGCTGAATGCCTACGACAATCTTTACCGTTACGAGGGCAACCCGGCCAAGATGCAGCCGTGGCTCGCCACGGATCACACGGTCTCCGCCGATGGCTTGACCTGGGAATTCAAGCTGCGTGAAGGGGTCAAATTTCACGACGGTAGCGAGTTGACCGCCGACGACGTGGTCTACTCGTTTCAGCGGCTGCTCGCTATTCGCCGCGCGCCGGCAGGACCCTTGCAACCTATCCTGAAGCCTGACTCGGTTAGCGCACCCGCCCGACACACGGTCCGCTTCACGCTGGCACAGCCTTTCGGCCCGTTCTTCGCGATGATCCCGATGGTTGCCATCGTCAATCCGCGGGCGATCAAGCCAAACGAGGAGAATGGCGATTGGGGCGCCAAATGGTTGGCGTCTAACGAGGCAGGTTCGGGTGCCTACCGCTTGCTGCCGGCTGGCTACGTACCACTCGAACGCGCCGATCTGGAAAAGTACGACGACCATTTCATGGGCTGGAGCGACAATCCTCACCCGATAAAGCGGATCGAATGGCGCCCGGCCAAGGTAACCTCGACACGGGTTCTCGCGCTCCTCAACGGTACGCTGGACATGACCGACAGCTTTCTGCCGGTTGACCAGGTCGAGCGCATTGATAAGTCCTCCAACGCGCATGTCGCGAAGAACGTCACGATGCGCCTGCTTGTCATCCGCATGAACAACACGAAGCCGCCATTCGACAACCTCAACGCGCGTAAGGCCTTCGCGCACAGCTTCAACTACAGCGGCTTTATCGATGAGATCGTCAAGGGCAATGCGGTGCGTGATCCCGTGCCGATCCCTAACACCATTTGGGGTTTTCCTAAGGATGTAAGCGGTTACGAATTCGATCTGAAAAAGGCGAAGGGGTATTTTGACAAGGCGATGGGCGAAGGCGCGCCAATGAAGCGCCCGATCCAGATGCACGTCCAGCAGCCACTCGAACAGACGGTCCAGGCCGGCCAGCTGTTCCAGAGCGATCTTGCGACGGTCGGAATCGATTTGAAGCTGGTGAACGACACCTTCGCCAACCTGACCAGTATCTCGTCAAAGGCTGAGACGACGCCCGATATGTGGATCCATTGGGTCAGTGCCTATTACCTCGACCCGGACAATTGGATCGGCCAGATGTACGACAGCAAATATCACGGCACCTGGAAGGCGTCGTGCTGGTACAGCAACTCGAAGGTCGACGAATTGCTTCGCAAGGCACGCTTCACGACCGACCAGGAGGATCGCGGCCCCCTCTATGAGCAGGCGGCGCGGCTTGTTGTGGCGGACTCGCCCGATATCTGGATCTACAATATGGTCGAGGTATGCGGCGTATCAAATCGGGTTCAAGGATTCCGGCACTGCCCCGTGGGGAGCGGTGGCGAGATGCGGTGGATGTACCTCTCCGCCTAACGAGGGACGAGCGACCGCCGTGTTGGGCTTTGTTCTGCGTCGGGCGCTGTCCGCCATCCCCTCGCTGTTTGGACTGCTGGTTGTCACCTTTTTGTTGATTCGGATCGTGCCAGCCGATCCGGCGGCGGCACTTGCCGGCGACAATGCCACCCCGCAACAAATCGCCGCCATTCGTCACCAATACGGGTTTGACCGCCCTATCGGCGAGCAGCTTATCATCTATATCGGCCAGGTTTTTCGGTTCAATTTTGGCGAAAGCCAGTATTCGCACCGACCGGTCGGGCTCGACATCCGTCAACGGCTGCCGGCAACGCTCGAACTGACATTCGGATCCCTCTTGTTCGCGACACTCGTGGGAATCCCGATCGGGGTGGTCGCCGGCGTCTATCACAATCGGTGGCCCGATTTTGTGCTGCGCCTGTTTTCGATCACCGGCGTTGCGATCGCGGCATTCTGGTTCGCAATCATGTTGCAGCTCTTGTTCTCGATGCAGCTCGATTGGTTGCCGCTGCGCGGACGCACGGGTACAGGCATAGTCCTGCCATCCGAGGTGACCGGGTCGCTTCTCCTCGACAGCCTCATCGCCGGACGGCTGGACGTCTTTGCGGACGCGCTGCGCCATCTGGTGCTGCCGGTGGCGACGCTGTCGCTTGGCGCGCTGGCGTCGATCGCCCGCTTCACTCGGGCCGGCGTGCTCGAGACGATGCAGAAGGATTTCGTCCTTTACGAGAGGGCGGTCGGATATCCCCGCTGGCGGCTAATCTGGATCTACGTGCTGCGCAACTCCGTCATTGCGGCGGTGAGCCAGATCGGCCTGCTGTTCGGTGCGTTGATCGCCGGCGCCGTTGTCGTCGAATCGATCTTCGACTGGCCGGGCATCGGAAATTACACCGTGCAGGCGATTTTGACGGCGGACTACAAGGTCATGCTGGCGGTGACCCTGCTGATCGGGGTGATCTACACAATCGTCAACATATTGACCGATCTGACCCACGGCTTGCTCGATCCACGGCTGTGGGAGCAATTGTGATGCAACCCCAAACGGCGCCGGCTTCCGGCCCGCTCCTGACACGCGCGGGGCGCGGGGGACGTGGGCTGAAGACGTTCGAGGACAAACACCAGACCGCGACCGGTTTCGACCGGCCGGCCCGCCTGTTGATCCTGCGCAAATTCGCCCGCGATATTCCCGCGGTGATCGGGCTGGTGATCGTCGTGTTCGTCATTGCCATCGCGATCATCGGCCCATGGATTGCGCCATATCCCGGTGATGTCGTCGCTTCGCACCTGCTGCAAAGGTTGAAGCCGCCAAGCGCGGGCTTTCCTTTCGGCACCGACAATCTGGGGCGCGACATCTTCTCGCGTGTGATCCTTGGCACGCGCGGCGCGCTTGAGGTGGCCTTGGCCGTCGTCGCTCTCGCGGCGGCGATCGGCGTCCCACTCGGTCTCATAGCTGGCTACACGACAAGCTGGCTCTCGGAAGTGATCATGCGGGTCACCGACGTATTCCTGTCGTTGCCGCAGCTCATTCTGGCGCTCGCATTGGCGCAGCTGCTGAAGCCATCGCTCGAAAGCGCGATGCTCGCGCTGGCCCTGACCTATTGGCCGTTCTTCACGCGGCTTGTCTTTGCCGAGACCCGGCGTCTGCGCGTCTCGCTTTTTGTCGACACGCTGCAGGGGATCGGCGCCAGCACCGCGCGTATTGTGTTCGCGCACATCCTGCCCAACGCGATCTCACCGGTCATCGTGCGCGCGACGATCGGCCTGGGGTTTACCATCCTCGTCGCGGCGGTGCTCGGATTCCTTGGAGTGGGCGCCACGCCGCCGCAGCCGGATTGGGGTTTGACCATCTCGGAAAGCCGCAATTATCTGCCCGACGCGTGGTGGTACGCGACCTTTCCCGGATTGGCGATCCTGCTGGCGGTGCTCGGCTTCAATCTGTTGGGCGACGGCTTGCGCGATCTCGTCGACCCCCGGCTGCGGCGGTCGCGCTGATGGCCGATCCGATTATCGAAATCCGCAGTCTGCGCCTTACCATAAAGACCGACGAAGGGGCCGCGAAGATTCTCGATCATATCGATTTTTCGCTCGAGCGCGGCCGGATACTTGGGATCGTCGGCGAGTCGGGTTGCGGCAAATCGACGATCATTCGGGCGATTATCGGCATCCTGCCGGCCGGGGCCCGCGTCGAAACCGGTACGATCCGCTTCGACGGTGAAGACCTGCTGACGCTCAGCGAGCACGAACTCAATAGCCGCATCCGCGGGAGCCGCATCGGCTTCATCCCCCAGGATCCCTACCTTGCGCTGAACCCAGTGTTCAGAATGGGCACGCAGCTGCTGGAAATCATGCGCTGGCATGCGCCTGACGACGGCCAAGGGCGACAGGGGCGCGGGCGGCGGCATCGCGACCGCATTGTCGCACTGCTGCGTAGGGTGCAACTGCCCGATCCCGAGGCGGCCTTGGAGCGCTATCCGCACCAATTTTCGGGCGGACAGCGACAGCGCCTCGTGATCGCGGCGGCGCTCGCCACTTCGCCAAGCCTAGTTATTGCCGACGAACCGACGACCGCGCTCGACGTGACGACCCAGCAGCAGATCATCGATTTGTTGCGGGATCTTGTGGGCGAGTTCGGCCTGTCGATGTTGTTCGTCACTCACGATCTCGGCGTGGTCGCCGAGCTGTGCGACGACCTGTGCGTCATTTACGCCGGACAGACGGTCGAAAGCGGTCGCACCGCCGAGATCCTCGCTCGGCCGCGCCATCCCTACACAAAAGCGCTGCTGGCCTGCCACCCGGACCGGGCGGCCACGTTCAGCGGCATTCCCGGCAACGTACCGTCACCGCTGCGCGCCGAGCCTGGCTGCCGGTTCGCGCCGCGCTGCGGCGACGTGCAGGACGTCTGCAAGGCGCGCCAGCCGTTTCTATCGGTCGACCGATCCGGACGGGCCGTTGATTGCGTACTCTTCGATATGCCCGAAAACGTCGCCGCGACATGACCGGTGCCGGCAACATTGTCGAGCTGCACGATGTGACAGTGCTGCTTGGCGGCCGGCGCGGCTGGCTGCGGTCAACGATCCCGCCGGTCCGCGCGGTCGGAGGGGTGAGCCTGATGATCCGCGCCGGTGAGATCGTCGGGCTGGTCGGCGAATCCGGCTGTGGCAAGACGACGCTCGGCCGCACCCTCTTGGGGCTACAGCGAGAGACATCGGGTGAAATTCGGCTGCATGGCTCCTGCGTCAGCGGCGTGTCTCCCCAGGTGGCAAGAGAACGGCGCAGAGCCATCCAATATGTCCACCAGGATGCGGCTGCCGCGCTCGACCCCTGGTGGAGCATTGGCCATACTCTCGAAGAAGGGCTCCAGATCCATGGCGTCATGTCGGCCGCCGAACGCAAGGAGCGGGTCGACGAGATGCTCGAAGCGGTTGGCCTCGACGCGCTGACTCGCCGGCGCTATCCGCACGAGCTGTCGGGGGGCCAGCTGCGCCGCGTCGCACTCGCCCGCATCCTGCTGCTTCGGCCGCGTGTCGTGATCCTCGACGAGCCCACCTCCGGCCTCGATATGTCGGTCCAGGCAACGGTCCTCAATCTGTTGCTGCAACTGCGCGAGCAGTTCGGGCTTACCTATCTTTTCATCTCGCACGATTTGTCGATCGTCAGACGGTTCTGCGACCGAGTGGCGATCATGTATCTCGGGCGCATCGTGGAAATGGCGCCGGCGGCGGAGCTGTTCGCGGCGCCGCGCCACCCCTATACGCGGGCATTGCTTGAGGCGGTGCCGCGGCTGGACCCGACTGCCGAGCGGCAGCGGGTGGCGCTGCAGGGCGATCCGCCGAGCGCGGCCCGCCTGCCGCCGGGATGCGTCTTTTCGACTCGTTGCCGACATGTAGAGCCAGCCTGCCGTGAAGCGGAACTGGAACTGCAGGACGACCGGGGTCACGCAATCGCCTGTCGGCGCTGGCGCGAGCTCGCTCCGGTCGTCGAAGGCGAGATGGCAGGGACGGAAAGGTCCAATGAACCCGCGCTAGCTTCAGGCCCAATTCGGCGCATTACTTGATGCCGCCGGCGCAGCCTGTTCCGCTCGACTCGGTCAACCGCGGCAGCGAGGCGGAGTTCGTGGCATTGTTCAGGGAGGTGTTCGAGCGTGCCGCCTGGGTCGCCGAGGCGGTTGCGCCGCTGCGTCCGTTCGCCACCGTCACGGCGCTCCACGACGCGATGCTCTCGGCCGTGGCGGCGGCTCCCGACGTGGCGGTCACGGAATTCCTGAACCGCCACCCCGACCTGGCCGGCCCGTCCGCTCGGAAAGACCCACTCACTGCCCATTCAGCGCGAGAGCAAGCGGGCGCTGGTCTGAATCGCCTGACCGCTAAGGAAACGGCCCGGCTCGCCGAGTACAATGCGCGGTATCGAGCAAATTTCGGATTTCCGTTCATCATCTGTGCGTTGCGCCATACGAAAGATGCGATCTTCGCCGAATTCGAGCGACGCGTAGCCAACGAGGCCGCCGAGGAGCGTCGTGCCGCGCTCGCCGAAATCGCTCGCATAACCGCGCTTCGTCTCGTCACAAGGGTCAGCGGTCCGGGCACGCCTAAGGTGCACGGCGAGTTGACGACGCACCTGCTCGACGTCGCGCAGGGCCGGCCGGCGGCGGGCGTCCCGATCGAGCTGTATACCGTGTCGGCCGATGGCTCGGTAGATCTCATCGCAACCGCGATCAGCGACGAAAATGGGCGCACGCCGGTACCGCTGATTGTCGGACGGCCGATCCCGAACGGGACCTACGAGCTCAGATTTTCGCTCGGCGCCTATGTCTCAGGCCAGACCGGTTCGGCATTTCTGCAGATGGTTCGGGTGCGATTCACGACCGCGGAACCGGAAGGGGACTACCATATCCCGCTGCTGTTCACACCGTGGAGCTATACAACCTACCGCGGCAGCTGACCGCGGTAGGTGATCACAAGGGGATCACGAGCAGGGTGTCGATGCGCGAGGAATCGAGCACGACCGTGCGCCTGCGAAATCGCAGCTCGTCGCGATGCCAGACGATCTCGTCGAGATAACGGCCGCAGCCATAGGTGACGACGGCACCGTCCGCTCCGGTGCGCAGGATGTGAAAATTGCTCTCCGCGGTATAGTTCCCGTCCGCAGCCGCGCTGATCAGGGTGCTCCCGACAATATGGCGATAGACATGCGGTTCGAAGACGATCGCCTGACGTAAGGCCGTCACGCGGTCCTGCATCATGCCGCGGCCGTCGCAATACATGATTCCGACCGGCCGTCCCTTGGCCAGGTTCTCGCGCGTCGTTACCAGGTATTGCCCATCCTCGATGAAGAAGAGCGGCCAGTCCTCGATCTTATCATTGTTGATTACATGAGCATATCGGGCGAGAAGCTCCTCGATCTGCGCGCGCGCCTCGGCATCGATAATTCCTGACATGGTCTCGCGCCGCTACAGGTTCATGAAGCGGCGATAGGTGCGCCAGAAGCCTCGCACCGAGGTTTCGGTGGTGCGCGTCTTCGGCGATGGACCGACCTCCCGCCCGCCCATTTCGATAATCGCGGTCTGCTCGCGCTCGCCGCGGATCGCCTTCTGCACGAACTCGCCGATCGCCCCGTCTTCGAGCGAGATGAAACCCGCCGGACCGAACAAATTGCTCTGCCGCAGGCGGATGCGGGTCTTGCGTTCGTCATCCTCGGTGAAGCCGAGAAAGGTCCAGAACAGTTCAGATTCGAAGGGGCCGCGCGGCACCATCTGGCGCACCGCGACCGTGTTGAGGCTCTGTTGCAAATTGAGGCACGGGAACAGCGTCATGATCGAGTTGGTGATCCCGTCATCCCACTCGATCCAGTCCTCGATCAGCCGCGGGTCGGCGAGCGCATAGCCGACCTCGTTGGCGCGCAACGCCGCGGAATCATACTCGGCGCTGCTGCTGTCGGTATGGCGTCGGGCAAATACGAGATGGTGCAGCCCGGCCTCGTCCATCTCGATGCCGCCCTCGGCCGACAAGCGGTTCAGCCTGAACATCGTCGCGAAGGAATGGAGCAGGCTGGGGTGATAGGTGTCGCGCGAGTTCTCGGCATAAAGCTTCCAATTGCAGCGCATCGTCTGACTGCACCGGCCCAGGATGCGGTAGGGCCGGTTGAGCGTGCGTTCGACATGCGCGACGAGCCGCGTTCCGAGAAATTCATCGAGCGGCATCACGGTCGCGGCGAAAGAGCCGAAAATCATTCCGCGGATCGTCGCGACCTTCAGCGGCACGAGCGAGTGTTCGGCCAAATCGAAATCGGCCGGCATGCCGCCCTGGCCGCGCACGCCGTGGCGGAACGCAACGCTCTTCAGCTTCCCGTCGAAATCATAGATCCAGTTGTGATAGGGGCAGGCCAGGGCGGCGACATGCCCGGACGGCTGGTAGCAAATCATCGAGCCCTTATGGGCGCAGCGGTTGACCACCGCCTTGATCGCGCCGTCCTCGGCTCGCACCACGATGACCGGCGTGTCGCCGACCTGGTTGGTGATGTAGTCGCCGGGCTCCGGGATCTCGATCTCGAGGCCGAGGTAGTTCCACACCGGCCCGCGGAAGATCTGCTCCTGCTCCTCCTGATACAGCTCGGCGTCCTCGTAGACGAAATACGGGACACGCGTGACCCCCTCGTCCGGCCAGGCGCGCCGCGAATTCCTTCCTCCCGCCATTCTTTGTCCCTTGCCGTTGCCTCGCGCCACAGCGAGCAAGAGATATGCCACCGAGCGGCTGGCACGCTTCCTGCGAGTTTGGTGAAGTCATGTCCCGTGTTCGCAGGGAAGAGCCATGAACATCGAACGCCGGCTGTCGCGCCGTCGGATCCTCAGCGCGGCAGGCGTTGCCGCCAGCGGCATCGCCGCTCCTCGCCTGGTCTTCGCCCAAAACCGGAAAGCGATCCAATTCACCCTGCCTTGGGTTGCCGAGGGCAGCAATCTGTTCACCTTTGTCGCCAAGGGCATGGGCTTTTGGGAGAAGCATGGGCTCGATGTCGAGATCGCCCGCGGATCGGGCTCGGTCGCCGCGGCGCAAGCGATCGGCGAGGCCCGGTTCGATTTCGGCATGGCCTCGCCTTCCGCTTCGATCCTGCAGGCCATCAAGGGGCTGCCGACAGTGGCGCTCGCTGCCTGCGCATATGACGCCACAATGGGCATCGGCGTATTGAATGACGGGCCGATCAAGACGCCGAAGGACCTCGAAGGCAGGCAGTTGGCCTCGACGGTAACCTCCGGCGAGTATCCCTTCCTGCCGGCGTTTGCCGAAAATGCGGGCTTTGACCTGGAGAAGGTCGCGCGCGTTCAGGTCGACAACAAGGTGCGCGACCGCCTGCTGTCCGAGGGTAAAGTCGATGCGATCTCTGGATACGCCAGCAGCGCGATGCCAACCTACATCGCCACCGGGGTGAAAGCGCGCTTCATGCTGTTCAGCGATTACGGCCTGCTCAATTACGGTACCGCGGTGCTGACGCAACCGAAACGCCTCGCCGAGGAGCCGGAATTGTGCGCGGCGTTCGTCGATGGCGCCATGCAAGGCCTGAAGGCGACGATGCTCGATCCCACCGAGGCGATGAAAATGTTTTTCAAGCAGGTGCCGGAAATGGCGCTGGCTACTCAGGCACGCGAGCAAATCCGGGTCGGCACCGGCATCAACATCTATGTCAGCGCTCGCGACATCATCAAGGCGAATGGCATGGGCTATATGGAGCCCAAGGATTACGAGGTGATGGCCGATCTGGTGATGAAATACGTCGCCCGCGACACGGACAAACGGCCGACGGTCGCCGACATAATGACCAACCGCTTTGCCGGCGGCGTGAAACTGTCTGTGGCCGAATGGGAGCAGACGCAGAAGAACGCACAGGAGTTCCGCACTTTTGTGAGCTGACCGGAGGGGCGGCCAGACCGTTGGCGGCTGGCATGTCGCTTGCGACTCCGCTGCTGAGGAGCGGTTCATGTCGGTCGTTGCGCCAGAAGCCTACGTAGAGGTCGCCGAGGTCAGCAAGATCTACCGCAGCGGCACGGCCGATGCGGTCGAGGCGGTCAGTTCGGTCAGCTTCACTGTGCCTCGCGGCCAGTTCGTCGCCATTCTCGGACCGTCCGGCTGCGGCAAGAGCACACTGTTGATGATGCTTGGCGGGCTGGAGGCGGTTACGGCCGGCCGGATTGCCGTCGACGGCACGCCCATGAACGGACCGCGCACCAGCATCGGCGTCATGTTTCAGGATTCGACGCTGCTCCCTTGGAAGAGCGCGCTCGACAACGTGCTGTTCCCGATCCGGGTGCTGAAACGACCGCTCGATGCGTATCGCGATGTTGCACGGGCGCTGCTCGAACGGGTCGGCTTGCACGATTTCGCGCATAAGAAGCCGCACGAGCTGTCGGGCGGGATGCGCCAGCGCGTCGCGATCTGCCGCGCCCTCGTCTACGATCCTGAGCTGCTGCTGATGGATGAGCCGTTCAGCGCGCTCGATGCCATCACTCGCGACGAGATGAACGAGCTGTTGCTGGATTTATGGCAGCAATACACCAAGACCGCGCTGTTCGTGACACATAGCATTCGCGAGGCGGTGTTTCTCGCCGACCGCGTGCTCGTCATGACCCAACGCCCAGCGACGATCGTCGAGGATCTGATGATCCCGTTTGCCCGGCCGCGGCCGAGGGCGATCGGTGAGAGCCGAGAGTTCAACGAGATCTGCGGCCATTTGCGCGAGTGCATCGAGGAGAGCCATTACCGCGAGCGCGGGCGGCGGGCTGCTCCGGCTGCGGTACGACCGGAGCTCGTCGCGTGACTGCCGAAACCCAGGCCGTGCCACGGATCGCGTCGGCCCGGACGCGCATCGCATGGCAGGCGCTCCTTGGCCCTAGCCTGAGGCGGTTGCGGCCCGTCATCCTGCCGATGGCGACCGCTGGAGCGGTGCTGCTGATTTGGCAGATCCTCGTAACCGCGCTGCGCATCCCGACCGTGATTCTGCCGCCTCCGGTCGAGATCGCTACTGAACTCTGGCGCATGCTTCCGGTGCTGCTGCGCCACGCAGTCCCAACCACACTTGATTCCCTGATGGCTTTTTCGCTGGCGACGGCGCTGGGGATCGGCCTCGCTGCCGCGATCACCAACTCACCGCTCCCGCGCGCCA
>Ga0210400_10004959_pt1 | contig 11379 bp, 14 predicted proteins | sample IncBWH26MmetaG_FD_155456 | JGI IMG/M metagenome (GOLD analysis project Ga0210400, IMG submission 155456) | Forest soil microbial communities from Barre Woods Harvard Forest LTER site, Petersham, Massachusetts, United States - Inc-BW-H-26-M | ecosystem: Environmental > Terrestrial > Soil >...
CCGGTTTGCTGCACGAAGTTCTGCAGGAGGTCGAAGCGATGAAAGGAGTTGAGCAGCCTCGGCAGTTTCATCCGGAAGGCGATGTGTTTGTACACACGCTGCTATTGCTTGACAAGTTGCCGCATCCCTGTTCGATCACTCTGGCTTGGGGCGCGTTGTTGCACGATGTGGGCAAGCCGCCGACATTTCGAGTTGCCCCCGACCGCATCCGTTTTGATGGACACGTCGACGTCGGCGTCAAAATGGCAGAAGAAATCTGCGAACGTCTGCGCTTTTCCAATGACGACACCCGCCAAATTCTTGCGTTGGTCGACAACCATATGCGCTTCGCACACGTGCAGCAGATGAAGGAATCCACATTCAAAAGGTTTGTACGAATGCTTCGCTTCGACGAACACTTGCGACTGCATCGGATGGATTGTCTCTCCAGCCATGGCGATCTCACTTCGTACAATTTCACTCGCGAGAAAATAGCTTCCATGCCGCAGGCGGCGATGCGCCCGGCACCGCTGATCACTGGAGATGACTTGATCGCCTCCGGCTATCCGCCAGGGCCAAGCTTCAAGAGAATTCTTTCTGCGGTCGAGGATGGACAACTCGAAGGCCGTCTTCGCAGCCGGGACGAAGCAATGGCCTTTGTCCAAAGCGAGTTTCCGCGTCGGGGGTAGAAGTTGCGGTCTCATTCGAAATGCACCACAAAAGGTGCAAAATGGCCATTTAGGCCAAATCTTGTCAAGCCCCCTAGAGGCTTAATATTTGCTTAAGTCGCTGAAAACATGGGCAATATATTCTTCAAAAATTGGCATGTTTACCCTACGCAAACTGCTATCCTAAAATTAAGCCTCAAAAGATCAGGTTTGAGTTCCTAGCGCACCAATACGCAGCGCACCAATACGCGGATAAGAGTGCCTCCGTCACACCCATAATGAAAGTTACGGAAAAAGATGTCGTCTACGTCGCGGACCTGGCAAATCTGGAGTTGACGGAAACCGAGCGCGGCGTCCTACTGCGTGATCTGAACTCGATTCTCGATTACATCGATCGGCTCAACCAATTGGATACGACAGCTGTGCTCCCGATGGCGCAAGTGTCGGACAAATACGGAGCCGACAAGTCGGAAACTGGCAGCGCGCGCTTCGCATACGCCAGCCGTGAAGATATTCACGAGGGCCTTCGAAAATCACTACCACATGAGGTGGCGCTGCAAAACGCTCCCGGCTCCGACGGAACGTTCTTCAAAGTGCCCAAGGTGATCGAGAGATAAGCGGGGTTCGGGGCAGTTGTTTCTTTCCATTCAGCGCTTCTGGCGTGCCAACAATTTCTTATGGACTTGAACGCGCTTACCATCGATGCCGCCCGTTCCGCCGTGCAGGAACGCAAAACCACGGCCACATCACTAGCGGAGACGTTCTACTCCAAGATCGAAAAAGACGATCCGCAGATTGGCGCCTACTTGATTCTTTCGAAGGAACGGGCGTTATCGAAGGCTGCGGAGATCGACGCCTTAGCCGCGAAAGAAGAGCAACTCCCGCCCTTGGGTGGTGTACCGGTTGGTATCAAGGATGTGATGGTGACTCGCGGTCTGCGTACCACGGCTGGCTCGAAGATTCTGGGCAACTATATTCCACCGTACGACTGCACGGCGGTGGCCCGGATGGAAGCCGCCGGCGCGGTTGTCCTGGGAAAGCTGAACTGCGATGAGTTTGCGATGGGATCGTCAAACGAGAATTCGGCTTGGCATCCAGTTCACAATCCTCGCGATCTCAGCCGCGTACCTGGAGGTTCTTCGGGCGGGTCCGCGGCGGCGGTGGCGGCAGACATGGCCGTAGTGACGCTAGGATCGGACACCGGCGGATCGATCCGGCAACCGGCGTCCTTTTGTGGAGTGGTTGGTTTGATGCCGACATATGGCAGAGTATCGCGCTACGGGCTGATCGCATTCGCGTCGTCTCTCGATCGGATTGGGCCGCTCACAAAGACCGTGAAGGACGCAGCCACCGTGCTGCGCACGATCGCAGGCCGTGATCCTATGGATGCCACTTCCGCAGAAGTGCCCGTACCCGATTATGTTGCCGAATTGGAGAAGCCGGTGCGCGGACTAAAGCTCGGCGTAGCAAAAGAGTATTTCGGAGAAGGACTGGACGCCGAAGTTCGAAATTCGGTTGAAGCCGCGATTCAGAAGTTGGCGCAATTGGGTTGCGACATAATTCCGGTCTCGCTGCCGCACACACAATATGCAATTCCGACTTATTACATTGTGGCCACAGCAGAAGCGTCCTCAAACCTGGCTCGATTCGATGGCGTTCGCTATGGTGACCGCGCCCGCGATGCGCGCACACTTTCTGAAATGTACCGCCGCACTCGCGATCAGGGGTTTGGCACCGAGGTGAAGCGCCGCATCATGTTGGGCACTTACGCGCTGAGCGCCGGTTACTACGACGCGTACTACCTGAAGGCGCAGAAAGTGCGCACTCTGCTTGCCCGCGACTTCGAGGATGCTTTCAGACAAGTGGATGCGATTGTGACTCCAACCAGTCCCACGGCTGCATTTAAGCTGGGCGAGAAGGTCGACGACCCTCTGTCCATGTACCTCGCCGATATTTTTACGGTCACGGCGGACTTGGCGGGGCTACCGGGAATTTCCGTCCCTTGTGGAGAGACAAGAGAGAAGCTGCCGATTGGGCTGCAGATTCTCGGCAAGCATTTCGACGAGGCCACGATTTTGCGGATTGCTCACAGTTACGAACTGGAGCGCGGAATTAAGAACTAGCGAGAACTCCGAGCAACGGCGCGACGTCGCTCGCTTCCATTGTTTTCAATATATTGTTTACTAAACACACTTGGAGTGAGAAATTGTTCAGCCTCAGACTGGCTCGTAGTATCGTTCGCCCGCGCAGGCGCGGCAGAGCAATTTTCTATCGCGATGCACTTCACGGCGAAAGTTAATTCCTTCGCCACAGATTTCGCACACAATACGTTCGCCTTTATATCCGGGAAATTCTTCCGGGGGCAGGTCGACTTTCACCCATTGCGTGGTGAATAGGTCATCGTCGGGCATTTCACGATAAGCCAGCATCTGCTGGCTATTTTTATTTTCGAGTTCGGGATGCATCTGCCTTGCCAGGGCTTTCGATGATTCTTTGGCCGCGATGCGCACGGCTTTGCCGCTGTTCACGTCGACGAAGGTCGCAGCCATTTTGCCCCAGTCGCGGAATTTTAGGGCGCGTTTACCGAGACGGCATCCAGTGACGACGGCGACCGCGTCGGTCGCACAACGATCGATTTCCACAAAAGTGACCAGGCGTTTCCGATCCTTGCCGTGAGGGTCGTCAATGCCGAGCTTCGTCAGGCCGAGCATCGCCAGCCGAACGCCGAGTACTTGTCCGGCGCACAGATGACCGTGAGCCTGTTCCGCCTCTTCCAGATATTCGTCAAAGGATTTCATTTCAGTTGTCAGTTGCCCGTTGCCGCCTGCATTGCATTGTAGTCCGCGAACTGGCAGAAAGTCAGGACTCGAAACTACTAACAACCAAACTAAGGAGACGTTTCATCATGAAGTTAATCTCAAACTTGATTTTACGCGCAATCCGGAATCACAGACCCATTCTCGCGGCCGTGTTGTCGATTTCGTTGCTCGGAACCGGCTGTAGCGCTCAATGGATCAGTATCGCGCTCGCCGATTTGCCGGTGCTAACCCAGATGGCGTTGAACATCGGCACCATCGTTGCCTCGCTGCAGTCCGGCAGCCAGATTAGCGCCGCAGATGCCGCTGCCATTCAGAACCTCTCGGCGCAGGCCAGCCGGGACCTGAATCTCCTGCAGTCGCTCTACAACGGATACAAATCGAACCCGAGCGCGAACGCCCTGCAGAAGATTCAAAACGTTATCGCGGACATCAACCAGAGCCTGCCCGCCCTTTTGCAGGCGGCACACATTGGAAATCCGATTTTATCGGCCCGAGTCGCCGCCGGAGTCAATTTAATCCTGACCACGGTCGCGAGCTTTGCTGCCCTGATCCCCCAGACCTCCACGCATCTCACAGCACAAAAGGTGGCCCACCCGGCATCCGCCATTCCACGAGCTGGTGACTTAAAGAAGCAATGGAATCAGCAAGTGTGCGGACCGGCTAACGGGATGGACTTCGGCGCTGCCGGCTGCACAGTCAAATAACGTTCCTTTCACCGCGGCACTTTATGCCTCTGCCCGCGTTGGTCGCGCGGGTGGGGGCTTTTTCTTGTGTGGGCAACCGTGATTACCGATTGAGCGGAATGCAGTGGAGATGACTATGGATTTGAATCGAGCAATTCAGTTCGGGCTATTGGTGAAGGCAGCTGAAACCGTACTGCCCGCGAGTACCGCCAACGCCGCAGGTCAAACTGTTCCTGCCCAGTACGATCTAAATGACGTTGGCTACAAAGTTGTCGGTACAATTCTAGGTAACGATCTCGCGACCAACACGAACCCCGAAAGAGCCAATCGGATTGTGTCATTTGGTTTCATTCTCCAGGCTCCCAATAACGATCTGGTGATCGCCATTCGCGGCACCGCAGGTATTTGGGAATGGATCCATGATTGTGATTTCCTTCCGGTGAAGTGCACGTTCCTGGCGGGCGCCGGCAGAACGGACGATGGTTTCACGGCAATCTACAATTCTCTGCGCGTTGCAACCACCTCCGTTCGGATAGTGGACGCGCTGCCGTCGCTGCCGTTCAACCAGGCTACGAATTCACTGACAATCTGCGGACACAGCCTGGGTGGCGCGCTGGCCACCTTGCTCGCCCTTGATGTGGCAGCCAATACCAACTTCAAGAATCCGACGGTCTACACCTACGCCAGCCCTCGCACTGGAGACTCATTGTTTGTGGGCACCTATAACCAGGCAGTGCCGAACACTTACCGCATCGCCAACCGGGTCGACCTTGTTCCCAAGTTGCCGTTGCCGCCTCTCTACGAACACGCGGCGGGACTTTACGAACTAAACCCGGTCAAGCTGATTCCGCCGACACTCCTGGTCAAGAGCGGATTTGCTTGCGAGCACCACATGACTTCGTATCTCCATCTTTTGTCGCTGCTGGCAGGTGGAATTGTTCAACCGCTGGACGCTGGATGCGTTCCTGGAAGGTCGCCGTAAAGTTTGCGGCGCGAGTCAGGGCAAACTCGTCCGCTACTTGCGCTTCCAGCGCGCGCCATCTTTCGTGATTTCCACAATGATGCCCAGGAGGGCGAGTTCATTCCGGATTGCATCGGATGCCTTGAAATTACGCGATCGCCGCGCAGCTTCCATCTCGGCAATCTTCTTTTCAATTTCGGCGTCGGAGTGTTGCTGTGCTCCGATAGTTTCGAGCAAATCCTTGCTGACCTCGTTTTCGCGGCCTTCTGCTTTAGCCCACTCCACAATGCCGCGAATTCTTGCCGCATCATCGTCTTTCAGCACGGCGAATAGCTCGTCAAAGCTCTGAAGCGAGGCGAGCAGCGCAGGAATGTCATCTTTCGTAAATTGCCCTGCATCCATTGCGGCATTGACCTTTCGGACCATATCGAAAATCGCTGCCTGGGCTTGCGCGGTGTTAAGGTCGTCGTCCATGCCTGCGCGCATTCGTTCCGCCGTCTCACGCGCGAGTTCGGCCATGCTCGGAGTTGTGCCCGGCTGAAACGGCTCGGTGGTCAAACGAGATCGAAAGTTCCGCAACCGCTCCACCGAGACGGCGGCTTGCTTCAGCCCGTCGAAAGTAAAGTTAAGCTGATTTCGGTACGGCACCGAAGCCAGTAAAAACCGGATTGACGACGGTTTATGTCCCTTAAGCACCAGGTCACGCAAAGTAAAAAAGTTACCCTGGCTCTTCGACATCTTCTCGCCCTCGACCAGGAGAAACCGCACATGAAACCAGAAACGGGCGAGGGGTTTTCCGCTGAGCGCCTCGGACTGCGCGATTTCGTTTTCATGGTGAGGAAAAATCAGATCTTCGCCGCCAGCATGCAGATCGAAGGTGTCGCCCAATTCTTCCATCGACATGACCGAGCACTCGATATGCCACCCCGGCCGGCCGGGGCCGATCGAGGTTTCCCACGAAGTCTCACCGGGTTTCGGCGCCTTCCATAGCGCAAAGTCTCGCGCGCTGTCCTTCTCGTATTCGTCCACATCGACGCGCGCTCCATCTTCCATCCCGGCGAAATCTCTCTTGGAAAGTTTTCCGTAGTCCCGGAAATTTGCGATCCTGAAGTAGTAGGAGCCGTCCTCCGTGCGATAGGCGAATCCTTTCTTCTGCAATTCGGCGATAAACTGCGCCATTTCCAGGATGTGATCGGTGGCGCGCACGAGGCTTGGCTGCTCTATGTTCAACACCGCAGCATCTTCGAGAAAAGCCTTCTCATATTTTGCGGTGTATTGCTTGACACTCACTCCAGCGCTCGCTGAATTGCGGATAATCTTGTCATCGACATCGGTGATGTTTATGACGTGGCGTATTTTGTAGCCGCTCTGGCGCAAAAAACGACGCAGAACATCTACCGCAATGAACGTCCGGAAATTACCAATGTGGCCGTAGTCATAAACCGTGGGCCCGCAAGCATACATGCGGACCTCGTTGTCTTCGAGCGGTCGAAACTCTTCAACCTTGCCAGAGAGTGTGTTGTAAAGACGAAGGGCCATAGGGAGAACCAGACTACAAAAGAGAACCGTTCATTCTAGGGGGACGAAAGAATGAGGGTCAAATCCTGCCGCTCGCGGAAGGCGCAGTTGAAACATGATGAATGGCTCGCAGGCGCTGTCCCACGACCAGAACATAGTGCAGTGCCGAGATGATCGTGAAAGCGAAGGTTGCGCGTAAAAACGTAAGGCGAGCGATGGTAACCCATCGCGATTTATTGATTTCAAATAGCATCACAAAGAAGACGGCCGCGACTTGCGCGAAGGTGTTGGCCTTTCCAAAGACGCTGGGGCGAAAATCGCGGAGTCCCGCGATCGCGTATAGCACCGCGCTGGCCAACAGGATGGTAAGGTCACGGCTGAAGACCAGGACGGTAAATTTCCACGGAATCTTGTGCAAGATCGACAGCACCATAAACATGGTGCTGAGCAGGAGCTTGTCAGCAATGGGATCGAGGTACTGTCCCAACACCGTTTGCTGCTTGAGAGTTCGGGCCAGCAAGCCGTCGAGCCCGTCGCTAAATCCGGCCAACACAAACAAAATCAGCGCAGATAAGTAGTGGCCTTCGACCAGGTTAATCACGATGAAAGGAACGAACGTCATGCGCAGCAGGGTGAGCTGATTGGGAGCGCTCAAAAGCTGCGAGAGCTTCACTTCCCCTCCCGAACTGTCTCCGGGGTCACGGCAATGTGACGCATGAGAACCGTAGCAGGGTCAAGACCGGTCTTGCTGGTGAAGCGCTGCGACAATGACGGGATACTACCGTCGGGCAAGTCGAGTTCCATGCGCTCGACGCGGTGCATGGGGAGAAAAACCACGCCGGGCGAAAACGGCTCCCCGTCTTTGACCAGCGATACCAAGTCGTCGAACGAAGCCAGTTCGACCCCACAAAGACTCAATCCTTCCGGAGTAAGAGAAAGGATTGCCCCCCAGAACTTCTCCCTCGGATTCCCCAGCGTAACCAGCACCATAACGGCGGGACGAAACGGATTACCTACGGTGTGCGCAAGAGCGTCGCCGCTGCGACTCATATTCTCCATCCCAGCGATTGTCGCCGGGACCTGTCCACTTTGCAACCACATGCGAGATTGTGCCCTTCCCCGGGGATTGCCTGGGGAGATGAGTCCGATACAATTAGCCTTACCCGCAGGCGCGTAGCTCAGTTGGTTAGCCCGCTACGTTAACACGCTTCGAGTCGGAGCTCCACCGACTGGTGATTGGCCCTATGCCAGTGCTAAAGAAACCCAGTTTTCTGGTTGCGGCATTTTGGGGTATCGAAACGCAGCATCTCTCGGTTCGGTCATTTCGTTTTCTACTGTTGCCCTCGGTCTTGTTCCGTAGCACAGTACTACCCAGAAGTGGCTCTGTCATAAACGACTTAATTTCTTCGAACCTGTCTAAAGCGAACCGGCTCCCACCCAACGCATCTGCGAGACCCTATCTTGCGACACGCGGCCGCGCTTCCTTCAGCGCGCTTTCTCCATCGCAACCTCACGCGGAAACGGCACACCTTGGTGCGGAAGATGCGTCGAGGAGGTATGCATCCGGTTGTGGTCAGCGACGGTCGTCGGACACAAGAACGTCCAGCTCGCCTGAGGGTATGACCGTGCGGATCAGAACGAAATTCGTGCTGCACTCGGTGTGGTAGGCAAGCAGTTGCTACCAAACGGGTTGCCGAACTAGCTAAGTTGTTGAAAGGTGGTGAGCGCGGAAGGAATCGAACCTTCAACCTACTGATTAAGAGCCAACCACCTGAAATCAATGCTTTCAGCGACTTCCCGGCAGTTCGAGTAGGCAGATTGAGGCAATTTTAGTCACGGTTGGTACCAAGGATGGGACCAAAATCGCTTGACCGCAGTGGAGAATATATTACGACCACCAGAGCCGCTGAGTCTCCGTTGACAAACGAAGGCACATTCAAAGGGACACAGCTTCGGTGGTCGTGGTGTTGTAGTCTGCCGCTCACGTTCTCGCTAGAATTACCGCTCCTTCGGAGCACGCTTCTTATTTGTCCGGGCGTTCTTTTCCCTCCTGAGCATCCATGCTGTACGTATAGCGCCAACCAGCACGTCCTCGCTCGCTTTTGCGAGGCGAATGTGGGTCGCCCCCATCCGTCCCCATCCACCATGGATGGGCAGGAACACTTCCGGTAGCTCCCGAACAAACTCTGCCTGCTGCTCGGACGTGAGCATCAAGTTAGCCGGAAATCGTCTGGAATGGCTTGGATCGACTCGATCCCCATCTCCTCCAGTTCCTCGACGGCGCTCGCGTGGATGAGAGGCAGGTAGCCGACGTGATCATCTGGCCGCGGGGAGTTGCAGCGGTCATAAAACTCGCACGTGACAGGATGGGTGCAATGGCGGCCGGGAGCGATGTCGGGTGCCTTTAGCATGGCGAGGACGGCAAACTCCGCCTGCAACTGGAAGATCAGCTTGGCCTTTAACTTATCGACTCTGCGGGTCAGGTTCTTGATCCTGAAAAACCGCCAAGGATCAATCCTGCTGTCATCGAAAACATAGTTTCTATTGACGTGGGCGAGGCACGACGACGCCAAATCCACGCCGGAGCGAGACACCACGCGAGATTGGATTGCCACGTCGTCCAGATGCTGATCCTTGAGGTCAGTCGTGGACTTGACCTCGATCAGTCGCCAGCGGTTGTCTTTGCGGCGTTGCAGGATGTCGGTCTTGACGACTACGCCCTGATTCTCAAAGGCACCTTCGAAGATCGCCGGAACTTCTGGGTTCGCGATTAGCTCCTGCGTGGTGCGGATCGCCTGTTCGAGCCCGCCATCGCCGCAGACCTCCACGCCACCGGGGAACAGTCGGCGTGCGAGCAGCCCGACCTCACGTCCCTGCTCCATGACGGCTTGAGCGGAGGCGTCCGGCTCGGCTGACAGTTCGGGTTCGTGCACCTGAAGGTAGAGGCGCTTGAGGCATTGGACGCCAGCGATGTATTTCGATTTTGAGATCGTCATGGGGTGCTGCGGCTACGATTTCCTGACCCTTAACTGCTCCGTGAGATTGGCGACTTGGGCTTCCAACTTGGACACATATGCTCGGTGCTCCAGTTTGAGGCGACGATCATCCAACGCCCGGCGAACCACAGCCAGTAATTCTTTTCGCTCAAACGGCTTTAGCAAGTAGTCAAAAGCGCCGTTACGGATAGTGGCGAGAGCTACGGAAATATCGTGCACCGATGTCACGAACACGACAGGCAGGTCCGGGGCTTGTTTCTTGGTACGCTCCAGAAGCGCGATGCCGTCCATACCGGGCATCATCAGGCCGGTGAGCATAAGATCGAACTCCTGCTCCCCGGATTCCAGTAACGCGAGTGCTTCCCGACCCCCAGCGGCATCACAACACTCGTAGTTAGCGGCGACGAGCATGGAAACGATGATTTTGCAGATCGTGTCTTCATCGTCAACGACAAGAATGCGCTCTGGCGTAACACGGTTCTGGATGGGATCGTTCATGGATTACTCCGCGTGATAGTGTTCGAGGTCTTAATGTTTGCGCTCATCAATCGGGGTCGCCATCCGGTGCTCGCTGAGGTTCGAGTCGTGGGAGAAATGCAATCAGGGTCTAACAATAGGGCAAAACATCTATTCAACGCCCGCTCCATTCTAGATCAAAGCGGCAGCACGGGCTGTCCCGCAGCAGCCCGAGCAGTTCCGCCAGATTGAAGGGCTTCCGCGGCACCGAAATTCCTAGCAGAGGTTCAGGCAGCTTGCGCTTCGCATCCTTGGGATCGGCGGTCATGATAGCCATTCGCTGAAGCGGATTGACCTCGTGGATCGCGGTGACCAACTGCACTCCTCCTTAATCTTCGGGCCCGAAATGAAACGATAATCGCTCAGCTCGAACTCCCACGGGCCGTTCTTTTGGTAAAGATACAGACCCCCGTCCCCGAAGTCCGTCTGGAGAACTTCGCAACCACGCGCCTCCACTTCTTTGGCGAGAAAGGATCGCAAAACATCATCGTCATCCACCAGCAGAATTTTCATTCGTTCTCGGTGGAGCGCATCTTGTCCGGTTCTCATGCTGTTGTCTCCGTTAGACACGTTTGATTGCCCCCGCCGACTCCAGAACTGCTATCAGTTCTTGCGGCGTCACCCGTTTCCAGCCCTTGTCAGTGCTGGAACGGCGTTCCGTCTGAGGCAGGAGAGCCCAAGCCGTTTCGTCTCAGTATTCCAATTTGAATTTCGGCAGCGAGTCATCCCACAAGTTGGAGTTATCATCAACGGTGAAACAACTGAGGCCGTCGATATCCACGGCGATCTCGTACCCGCCCGTGGACTCCCCATCGACCATCATGGGCTGGATGAAAATCTCGGGCATGATTCGACCGTTTAGACGAAAACGAAATTTTGGCCGCATTGGTGATCCCCGAGGTTAGCTAGTCGACTGTCTGGGCGATGCCAACCGCATCCTGCTGTCGCTGAGGCGGTTTCTTCTGCGCCCCGGTGTTGTCGCAGAGAGCCTGCAATCGAACCCGGTACTTGGTGGTCAGTCCGGCAGCAGCGTCGATTGCCTTGGCTGCTTTCTTCAGCTCTTTTTCAACCTCATCCAAATCAACCAACGTGCGGCGGACTTCTTCCGCCAACACTGAATTCTTCTGGAGGAATTCCGCACCCTCAGTTCGCATCCGTTCCAGAAAAGGGCGAAGGACATCGAGGTCACGCCGGAGCCACTGGCGGGTGGTTCGGAGTATCCAAATCCCGTCTTCCTGC
>Ga0210400_10004961_pt1 | contig 11379 bp, 10 predicted proteins | sample IncBWH26MmetaG_FD_155456 | JGI IMG/M metagenome (GOLD analysis project Ga0210400, IMG submission 155456) | Forest soil microbial communities from Barre Woods Harvard Forest LTER site, Petersham, Massachusetts, United States - Inc-BW-H-26-M | ecosystem: Environmental > Terrestrial > Soil >...
GGGATGAGATCAAGTTTCCGTCTGTCGAGGCTCTGCGCGAGCAGATTGCGCGGGATGTGAAGAAGGCTCGGCGATATTTCCATCTGCTGCGGCTCGCATAGGACCCTTCACCACAGAGGACACAGAAAAGCACCGAGGACTAATCGACGTTTCCTCGTGAACCACTGTGCCCTCTGTGGTGAAAGTCTTTTCGAAACTGCCTAATGAGGCAAGTATCCCAATTCCATCGGCAGCTTGCCATCGACGCGGATCACACTCACGCTGTTGTCGATCGAGCGGACCTCGATCAGCCCGAGCGCGCCCGGTTCCGCCTGCACGGCCTTGATCACGTCGGCATCGGTATCGACAAAGATGATCGAATCCTTGTGCGCAATCACGAATGCGGTCCATTCCCCCGCTGACATCCTGTTCAGGCGCTCGAGCGCTTCCCTCTCGCCGGCCGAGTCCTTGTGAAGAACGAGGATGACATTCTTGCCGTCGGACCATTTCTTCACTTCGCCGCGGATGATTTTTGTCAGCTGCGTCGATGTTACGTTGCCAACAGCATTGTCCTTATTCACGATCACAGCCGTGTGATGCGCAAAGCAGGGTGTGAGGCTCGCGCACAAAAACGTGAGCGCATAAAGAGCGGAGCGGATTTTCATGACTCGGACCTCGAGATTGTTTTCGGGGGTATAGAGAGCCTAGCGAATCACCCTCGGGAGTGTTGTCACGAAAATGTCACCCGGGCGCACGGAAGTAATCACGCGTAACCCAATTGTTGAATTTTTGATAGTTGAATGAAGGCAAAGCCGGTCCGTTAGCCGGCTGCGGCCTGGGATTTCATTCAACGATCAAAAATCAACAATTAACAATGATTCCGGTACAATCGCCGCGCGACCGAACCCTAATGGCGATTGGCCCGATTCAATTGATTCGTCAGGCGACCCCTCCGCAGCGGAGGACTCTGCTCGCCGCAGCGATGGGTTGGGCGCTCGATGCTTTCGACGCGATGCTGTACTCACTCGTGCTGGCCATGCTGATGCGCGATCTGGGGATGAGCAAGACCACCGCGGGATCTCTCGGGACCCTCACCTTGCTGGCATCGGGGATCGGCGGCGTGTTCTTTGGATTTCTGGCGGATCGCATCGGGCGTAAGCATGCTCTGATGGCAAGCATCCTGACGTATTCGCTTTGTTCGTTCGCGTCGGGATTGGCAAAGAGCATCGCCATGTTGGCAGTGGCGCGATTCGTGCTCGGGCTGGGCATGGGCGGCGAGTGGAATACAGGCGCTACGCTTGTGGCCGAGACATGGCCTACCGAACTTCGTGCCAAGGCGATTTCGATTGTGCAGAGTTCGTGGGCGCTGGGATTTGCCGCCGCCGCGCTGGTGGCGGGGCCGGTTTCGCGGTATTACGGATGGCGGGCGGTGTTTTTCGTGGGGATCTTGCCGGCGCTGATCACATTGTGGATTCAGAGGAGCGTGCCGGAGTCCGAGATGTGGCAGGAGCATGCCACTGGAGCTAAAGCCCGGCTGTCTACTCCGCCTGAACGCGGCCCTGAAGGGCCGCTCTTCCACGGAACAGCCGGCGCTTCTGCCACATCACGAATGCATTTGACTTCCGCCACATCACGAATCCCTGTGCCCCCTCCTGAGGTGTCTCAAAAGACAGCCCTCATGCAGGGGAGCAGTTTCGTCACTATCTTCCGGCGTCCTTACGTTAAACACACGATCGCCTTGCTTCTCTTCAACTTCTTCGCGATGTTCGCCTGGTGGGGCTTATTCACTTGGCTGCCGCCTTACTTGTCGCTACCGGTTGAGCAGGGTGGGCGCGGATTTGGCGTGATGGGGATGACCACGCTGATGGTCGTTCTCAACCTGTGCGGGATGTTTCCCGGGTACGCCAGCTTCGGATGGGTCGCCGATCACGTCGGTCGTCGGAATGCGTTTCTCGTCTACTCGCTGATCGCGGCCTTTCTGATTCCGCTCTATGCCGCGGCGCGATCGCAAGGCGTGCTGCTGGTCGTGGGCACGCTGGTCGCGTTCTTCGGCACGGGAATCTTCTCCGGGTCCGGCATCATGGGCAGCGAGATATTCCCTACCGCCGTGCGCGCCCGGGCGCTCGGCTTCACCTACAACGGTGCGCGGACGATGAGTTCGCTGGCTCCGCTGGTAATTGGGCGCGTTGGCCAAGCAAAAGGATTGAGCTGGGCTTTCTATATATGTGCGGCAGGATATCTACTCGCGGCGCTGATGACGACGCAGCTGCCGGAAACGCGGGGGAAGAGGCTGGAGTAACAACAGGCCCTACTTTTGCCTGATCATCTGAATTTACAGCCTTTCGACTAGCTGACTGGTATAAGCTGCCCGTCTTCCGTACAACGAACCGCATCGACGACTTCTATCCCTAAGCATTCGAACGAAGCACCCATACCGAAGGCTGGCGCGATTGTTACCGCGAACAACGGAGCAGTGCCTTCGCTTCGCTCACGCCGCTCGATGGAAAGCGACATCATCGCATTCTGGTGGTTGAAGCCCTGCATTTGAAACTCCGCGGCAACATCGGTGAATTTCAACGTCGTGAGTGTGTGATCGCGCAAAACCAGGTATCCCTTGGCATCAACTTCCTTTGTCAACCTCCACAAATGAATTTTAAGAGTCAGACTGGGAAATTCGTACATACCCTTTTCTGGCTGAACGTTGCCCCGAAGAAGATGGAGTTCGAGGACCTCGGCATCGTGAAAGGATGGCCAATAGCCGAATATGTTAACCAACTTTTCACAGCCCGCGATTGAAGCCTCAACGCTCGCCATTTGATTTGATCCTAACTCTATTCGATCGGGTCGACGACAACTGCATCCCTCTCCGCCGCTTCCCTTCCCGGCAACTGCACAATCACAATCGCCGACAGCACAAGCACAATCCCCAGCGTCTGGATCGGTCGCACGACCTCGCCCAGCAACACGGCGGCAAGCAGGATCGAAAACACTGGCTCGAGGCAGCTGGCGATGATGGCACGCGTCGGCTCGAGATGCTGCAGGCCGAGGAAGTAGAGAGAGAACGAACCCAGGACCGAGATCATCGAGAAGACGAACAGGAACGCCCACTGCGCAGGCGTGTAATGAGCGGCTACAACCTTCCACGGCGGATTGACTATCAGCCAGAAGACGGCGGCTGAGGTCAGCGTCCAGACGAGGACGCGCCAGCGGTCGTGCCGGGCGAGGATGCTATGTCCGCCGACGTTGTAGAAGGCGAATGAGAACGATGCCAGCACCGCGGCGATCAGGCCATAAGAATCCAAGCGGAGTGGAGCAGCCGACTTTCCGCCGATCATCCCAATCGCGAGAAATATTCCTGCAACCGCGACCAGCACCGCAGCGACTTTCTGCAGCGAGACCTTCTGCTGCCCGCGAGCCACCACGTAGAGCAGCACCCAAACCGGCGCGGTGTATTGCAGGACGATCGCGATCGCGACGCTGGTCTTCTGAATCGCGACGAAATAGAAGTAATTCGACGCGGCCACACCTAGCATGCCCAAAATTAGACATTGAATAAGATCGGAGGTGGGCAGCTTGAGGCGCTGCCATCCGCGGCGCCCGACTAGCAGCGGCAGCAAGACCAGGAGCGCAAACGACGTCCGAGTCTGCGAAAGGATCAGCGGGTCGATAGGATGCGACGCTTCGCCGGGCAGAGGAAGCTTGCCGGTGAATACCGCACGCCCGAGCGAAGCTGACACTCCCCACAAGAACGTTGCCGCCGCAATGAACAAATATCCGCGCAGGGGATGCGCGCGTGAATTGCGATTTTGGCTGTTCAGCTCAGTTCACCGAGTCCGATGATGCGGGGGAGTCGAGAATCTGGTCAAGCAGGCCTGGATCGAATCCGATGATCACCTCTTCATCGATGAGCATCGTGGGAGTTTCATTGCTGCCGTAGGTTTCGGTCATGGCGCGGCGCGCTTCCGAATCCTTGCTGATGTCGCGCTCTTCAAAGGCGATTTCGCGAGCTTCCAGGTACACCCGAATCAGTTCGCAGGAGAAGCAGCCGGGTTGGGTGAAGAGAAGGATTTGTGGCATGGGCTGTCAAAATGCCCCCTAAGATTGCACAAACCACGATCTTAGGATGGGGCACCCTCGAGATATTCGATCACGCTCGTGATCTTCGCGGTCTTTTCCAGCATGGCCGATACGGAACAGTATTTTTCTTTCGACAGGCGAACCGCGTCCTCCATCGCCTTGCTCGACACTTTACCACCGACGCGATACGTCAGCTTGATTTGTGTGTACACGGCAGGATATCCCTCGGCACGATCACCCTCCGCGCTGACTTCGAGACTGGTGAATGGCTCACGCTTCTTGCGAAGAATTCCCACGACATCTGACGCGGTGCAACCGCAGAGCGCAATCAGCACTAGCTCCATGGGCGTGTTCGCAGTCTTCTCCTTGGCCGTATCCATGACGATGGCATGGCGCGAAGTCGCCTCGCCGACGTAACGTTCGTTGTCCGTCCAGATTGTTTTAGCTGAAATCACTCTTTATCTCCGGTTATCGGTGCTTGGTTCGGGGTGGATCAACACGCGGAACAACTGTGGCGCGTCCTGCTTGAAACGAATCTCCAGTTCCGTCTGGATGTCGTGTACGCGCGAGAGAGACAGCAGGCTGTCCGACAGCGTGCAATGGCAGGAAAGGTAGAGGCGGCCGCGGACGCGTTTGAAGACGAAGTCGTGCACGTCCAGGATTTCTGGAAACTGCGCGGCTACCGCTTTCAGCCGATGTTCGAGTTCGGCATTGCCAACCAGTTCTTCCGGACGCTCAATCGTCGCAGGCTCGCTCTCGATATGGGTGAGAATTTCCGAGATCTCGGGAACATCCTGCCGCATCTCGGCTTCCAGTTCGGTGACCTGATCGTGCGCGTCCTTGAGGGTCATCCGCTCATCGAGTTCGATGTGCTGCTCAACGTGAAGCTGTCCGGCAAGATCCTGCACGCTGATGTCGTGAACATTCAAGTTGCGGCGGGTAGCCACGGCACGGATGCGATCGAAGATGTTTTCTGTGCGCTGCGCTCGCGGCAGTGGCTGCACGGTCACGTCGGCGTCTGGCAGGACGCGGCGAACCGATTCTGTTACCGCGCTGACAAGCTGACCCGATCGCTGGAAGGTGACGTTCCGGGCAAGCCCCACGGCAAGGTCCGCGAAATACCGATTCCCGGCACGCCGGATGCGGACCCGGTCGACCTCGAGCACGCCATCGACACGCGATACTGCGTCGTAAATCTGAGAGCGCACGCCCGCAGGCGCTGCATCGAGCAGAGCATCGATGGTGCGCCGCGCTAATCGCCAGCTCACCGAGATGACAACGCCAGCGACGAACAAAGCTGCGATCGGATCGGAATCGGCCAGCCAGCTGATGTGATAGGTCCGTCCCACCAGAACGAGCATCAGCCCTAGTACCACGACGCCCGCAGACCAGATGTCGGTGGAGAAATGAAGCGCATCGGCCTCCAGCGCCTGGCTGTCGTACTTGTTGGCAATGCGGCCCAGGGCGCGCGAGCGCCACCAGTCGACGATCATGGAGAACACCATGACAGCGAAAGCTGCGATTGAAGGCTCGATCTCAATGTGGCGAAAGAAGATCCGCAAGGCCGCTTCGTAAATGATCCAAGCGCAGGTCAGAAGCAGCAGCCCGGTTTCGACGAACGCGGAGAAGTTCTCGACCTTGCCGTGACCGTACTGATGTTCGGCATCGGCAGGCTTGTCGGAGACGCGTACGGAAAAAAATGTCAGGATCGACGCGATCAGATCAAGCCCGGAATGCGCGGCTTCAGAGAGAATACCCAGACTTCCGGTGGTCACGCCCACCACCAGCTTAAGCCCCGTGATCACCAGAGCTGCCAGGACGGAGTTCCCTGCGACCGCGCGCTTCTCCGCGCGCATCAAGTCGGATGGAGACAACGCCGGCGTGCCTGACATTCTGGAATTATCGCCGCTAAAGGCAGAAACGGCAAAACGAGCCATTCAGTCATTGGGCGATTGAGTGATTGCGTGATTGGGTGATTTGCCGCGATTGAGCGATTGAAAATCGCCTTCTATCGAATTGTGTTGGATCTAGAACAGGCGTTCAATGACTTAATCACTGAATGACTCAATGGCTCAATCACCCAATCGCCTAATGACTCAATCCCTACTGGTTGTGCTACGATTTCCTGCTGGTATTTTCACCTTTCTGGTGGACCAATCCTGGAGGATCACTGTTATGCGTATGAGTTGGCTGGTGTGTGTTTTACTGGGCACGCTGGCTTGGGGACAAGCAGCCCAGGGCGCGCTGCCGGCCCAATCCCCGAACCAGCCGGCGCCCACTGATACCTCAGCATCCGTACCTGCTGATGCTCCCGTCCTCACCATCACGGGCGTATGCGCCGAGAAGCCCGCGGCCGCAAGCGCCTCCGCCGACTGCAAGACCATCATCACCAAAGCTGAGTTCGAGAAGCTGGCCAACGCGCTTGCGCCGAATGCCTCGCCGCAGCAGAAGAAACAGCTCGCCAGTGTTCTTCCCCGCCTGATGGCCATGGCGAACCAGGCCAAAGAGCGCGGCATGGACCAGACCGAGCAGTACTCACAGACCCTCGAGTACGTGAAGATGCAGGTGCTCAGCAACCAATTGCAGCGCAAGCTCCAGGACGAAGCGGCGGACATCTCAGACGCTGACATCGAGAAATACTACAAAGACAATCCTGACGCATTCGAGCAATTCAACCTGGACCGCATCTTCGTGCCGCGCACCAAGCAAGTGGAGACGGAAGCCACGGAAGACGACGACAAGGATCAGAAGCTGACCGCCGAGCAAAAGAAATCCAAGGAAGACGCTGAGAAGACCACCGCGCAGAAGAATGAAGAAGCCATGACCAAGCTGGCAGATTCGCTGCGCGCCCGCGCCGCCGCCGGAGAAGACATTGCAAAGCTGCAAAAAGAGGCATTCGACGCCGGGGGGATGAAGATCGAAGCTCCCACGGTAAATCTGCCGAGCGTTCGGCGAAACGGTCTGCCTCAGCCGCACACTGGCGTCTTCGACCTGAAACAGGGTGAGGTTTCCCAGGTCATCAGCGACGCCGGCGGGCATTACATCTACAAGATGAATGGCAAATCCACCATGGCGCTCGATCAGGCAAAGAACGAGATTCGTGGAAAAATCCAAAACGACCGCATGCGCGAGAAAATGGATAAGCTGAACGGTTCTTTCAGCTCCGTTTCGAACGAAGCGTACTTTGGGCCAGGCGGCACCGGTCCGATGCCGCCGCCCCGCATGCCGCGTCCACGGCTGGGTACGCCTGCGGCGGGACAGCCGCAGAATGCGCCGGCAGCGCAACCTTCGGCCGGACAGACTCCTGCACCTAAGAAAGACTGATGGCCAAACCAGTTGTGGTGGTGACCGGCATTTCGGGCAACCTGGGCTCCAGATTGTTGCCGCTGCTCCGCAGTTTTTCGGTGATTGGGGTGGACGTCGCACCACCCCAAACTGATTCCGAACTGCAATTCGAGAGCCTGGATCTCGGAGCGGAGTCCTCCACGCGAACGTTCTACGAACTGCTACGCGATGCTCGTCCGTTCGCCGTCATCCATCTGGCCTTCGTGATTGATCCCGTGCGCACCGGGGTCCTCGACGTGGAGCGCATGTGGCAGATCAATGTCGCTGGCACGGCGCGCGTAATGGAAGCTGTCACCGAAGTGAATCGAACGGCCGACGAGGGGATCAAGCAGTTCATCTTCCCCAGTAGCGTCTCGGCATATGGGTCAGACCTGCCTGCGCCTGCGACTGAGGAATCTGCATTCGGTGCGCACACGCTGCCCTACGCCATCCACAAGAAAGAATCCGACGAAGTCGTGCAGCAACGTTGCACCGCATTGCGCGGATGCAGCGTGTACATTTTGCGCCCACATATTTTTGCCGGGGCCAGCGTTGAGAACTATCTGATGGGTGCGTTTCGGGGAACGCCGAATGGCAAGGGAGCTCGCGCCGAGCAGATGCGCGCCGCCGGCAAACGTCTGCCTTGCATGTTGCCGCGAGGCCAGCAGTATCTCGACAACAAGATCCAGTTCATCCACGTCGACGATATGGCGCGCTTGATCCGGCACATCCTGCAGCGCGAACCGGAGACGCAGCGGCTGACGGTGCTTAACGTCGCCGGCCGCGGGGAGCCTCTCACTTTTGCGAAATGCATTGAAATCGCCCATGCAAAGCTCGTGCGTGTGCCCGGAAAATGGGCGATGCGTCAGGTACTGGCGTTCTTGTGGAAACAGCAGATTTCCGCGATTCCCCCCGAAGCGCTGCCCTATATGACCGGTGAATACATCATGAACACCGATCGGCTGCGCCGGTTTCTCGGGCCTGAGTACGAGCACGTCATCCGCTATACGGTTACGGACGCGTTTGCCGATAGCTTCAAACCTGCGACTCCAACCTAAAAGTGGTTTCAATCAGCGCAATTGACGATTGCCAGGACACACGGACCGCGCCGTCTAAACGCCAAGCAGGCCTGGACTTGTGAGTCCAGGCCTGCTTGGGATGGGCGGTTTGCTCGGCTCTACTGCCTGCCGATGTACCTGCCGTTGACGTTGATGTTGTCGAGCACAGCCATTCCCGTAGCGATAGGTTGATCCATCACCAAGGCAATCGTCTTTACAGCCGTACCTGGCGCTACCGCTGGCGACAGTTGTCGAGAGTTTGCGGGATCGAAGCTCACACGCTTCCAGCCGGATACTGTCAGCGCCTGAATCGTTCCACTGGCACAGTTCGCTTTATGGACGATCTCGTCGGCGGTCACGATAACGAATTGAGGAGCGCTGGCACTGCACTCGCTATCGCTGCGCAGGTCGAAGCTCAACTGTGAGAGCTGTGACCCGGCAGCGCCTTTGAGTGCGGCACCAGCGATCGCCGTTTTCGGGGCCGATGGGTTCCGTCTAATGACCAAGCCCTGACTTGTTGGATCCTTCTTACTTTGGACCGGAACCCCATAGCCGTCTAACCACATCGCATCTGCCGTACTCTTCGCTCCCGGATCCAAGCTGAAAGGGAGAGCCGCGGCATCATCATGCTCGCCTCCATCATCTCCGCCGGACGCAACCACCAGCACGACGTAAACTCGCCTGGTCGTGCCATTGGCCGTGATCTTTATCACGCACGAGTACGTGCCCGCGGTGAGTCCGGTCGGATACGCCGAGACCGTGATCTGGCCCGGAGTTGTCGCCGCCGAGGGATTGATGGAGACCCAGGAACCGCCGTAGACATCCGCGTTGAAGGCCATCGCTGAGCCCGAACCGCTCGTGACCTTGATCGACTTCGGCGCTGGAGCTGCAGAGCCTTCGGCGTAGAACACCAGTCGGTTCGTCGAGAGCACGAGCTTGCCCCCTCCGCCTGAAACAGGTGGACTATTCACCGTCAGTGATGCGCTGTTGCTGGTTACACTTCCTGCAGAATTGCTGACGACCACGGAGAAAGTGGACCCGCTGTCTGCCGTGGTTGTGGCTGGTGTAGTGTAGGAGTTCGCGCTCGCTCCGCTGATGTTGGTGCCGCTCTTCCTCCACTGGTAGCTGAGGGGCGCAGTACCCGTGGCGAGCACACTGAACGTCGCCGTTTGCCCCGCCGTTACCGTTTGGTTGCCCGGCTGCGTGGTTATCGACGGCGCAACCGCTGCTGCCTGGTTGACCATCAGAGTGGCGTTGTTGCTACTCACGCTTCCCGCAGAATTGCTGATGACCACCGAGAAACTGGAGCCGCTATCTGTCGTGGTTGTAGCCGGCGTGGAGTACGAACTGGAGGTCGCACCTGTGATGTTCGTACCGTTCTTCCTCCATTGATAGCCCATCGGAGCCGTGCCGGTCGCACTCACGCTAAACATTGCCGTCTGTCCCGCAGTTACCGTCTGGTTCGCAGGCTGAGTCGTGATTGAGGGCGCGACCGCTGCGGCATTGACCGTTAGGGTTGCATTGTTGCTGGTCGTACTTCCCGCGGAGTTGGTGACCACCACCGAGAAGGTGGAGCCGCTGTCTGCCGTGGTTGTGGCTGGCGTGGTGTAGGAACTGGAGGTCGCGCCAGTGATGTACAAACCATTCTTCCTCCACTGATAGCTCAGAGGAGCGGTACCGCTCGCGCTTACGCTGAACGTTGCCATCTGTCCCGCCGTTACCGTCTGGTTTGCGGGTTGAGACGTGATCGATGGCGCAACTGCTGGTGCATTTACGGTCAGGGTCGCATTGTTGCTGGTCGCACTTCCGGCGGAGTTGGTGACCACCACCGAGAAAGTGGAGCCGCTGTCTGCCGTGGTGGTGGCTGGCGTGGTGTAAGAACTGGAGGTTGCGCCGGTGATGTTCGCGCCATTCTTTCTCCACTGATAGCTCAGAGGAGCCGTACCGGTCGCGCTCACGTTAAACGCCGCTGTCTGCCCGGCTATCACAGTCTGGTTGCCAGGCTGAGTCGTGATCGATGGCGCAACTGCGGCTGGGTTCACAGTAATCGTGAGCACAGTGGTACCGGTGGATCCTCCGTATCCACCCGAGATCGAAGCGCCGTACATGGTTACCGTGGTTGTGGTGGTAACGGTTGGCGCTGTCCAGTTGAATGTCCAACTAAGAGGGGTGGAGGAGAGCGCTGCAATCTGGGTAATCTCACCATTCATCACAAGTGTGGTCGATCCCGCGGAGAACGTTCCAGCTGACGCTCCGACGTCTAATCCACTATTTGGGCCGCCGTTATTGTTTAAGGTGTAAGTATTGGTGGAACCGGAAGCCACGGTCGTCGGACCACTGATAATGACTGTCGGCAGGTTTGTGCCGCTGCTATGACACATCGTGCAAGTCGACCCACTCTTGCCGGAAACTCCTGAAATGCCGTTCGGGTAGGCACGGGCTGAGGTTGAGAAACAAATCACGGCCAGTACGACTAGAGCCGCAACACAGAGATGATTGGATAACTTTCTTTGCATCGTTCTTCTCCTGATTGGACTGGGGCGGGGGATTCCTCAGCTCTCTGCTGCTGGCTCAACGGATTGCCTCAAGCTGACACGAAGCACGCTCCCAACTGCACTTGAAAATTGTTTGCTGAACATCCGGCCAGAAAGGCAAAGATAAGAAGCGGCTGACATTCGGCCAGAAAAGCGACGCTAGGAAGTGGCGGGAAACTGCTTTTAGGCAGAGTGCCTGAAGCAATGAGCGGGCGCCAAGTATCGTAGGGAGGTATTGAGACCTGTTCTTTAGGTTGGCGCGCGGACCGTCTTTGGTAACCGCTCCGGAATCTCAGGCGAGTTGCTATTCGTTACTATGTCCGCGTTGCGGTGCCGGAGATCTCTGCCTCTGTAAGCTCGAAGGCTCCGATTTCGCGAATGTGACGACGGATCTCGCGGTAACGACT
>Ga0210400_10004962_pt1 | contig 11379 bp, 10 predicted proteins | sample IncBWH26MmetaG_FD_155456 | JGI IMG/M metagenome (GOLD analysis project Ga0210400, IMG submission 155456) | Forest soil microbial communities from Barre Woods Harvard Forest LTER site, Petersham, Massachusetts, United States - Inc-BW-H-26-M | ecosystem: Environmental > Terrestrial > Soil >...
GGAAAGAGCCAACTGAGCGTAGCCTCAGCGATTCTGGAGAAAGAGCCGGCCCCGATCAGCACCACGAAACCACTGACTCCGCCCGCGCTTGATCGAGCCATCCGCCGCTGCCTCGCCAAAGATCCGGAAGAGCGCTGGCAAACTGCTCGCGACATTGCCATCGAACTGAAATGGATCGCCGATTCCGGCTTGCAATCAAGCGCGACCGCTCCAGGCGTGGAGCGGGGCAAGTACTCCACCCAATTGACCGTGGCCGCGTTCGCCCTGGCCACCGTGATCGCGGCCGCTCTAGGAATTCTTTATGCGAGAAAGCCCGCGCCCGACCTTCGCGTCACGCGCACCTACGTTAAGGCAGAAGCAGGTTCTGGTTTCATCTTTTCCGGGGACCAGAAGGGTTTCGCCATCTCTCCCGATGGCCGGAATCTCGCCTACGTAGCCTCGACCCCATCTCCCGATTCAAAATCCGCACTATGGATTCGTCCGATGGATTCGCTTCATGCTCGATTCCTGCCGGGAACAGAAGCCGCTGCGTTTCCTTTCTGGTCGCCGGACGGGAGGTACATCGCCTTTTTTGCCGGCGGCAAGCTCAAGAAAATTGATCCCCAGGGTGGCCCGCCTGCCATTATTTGCGACGCCCCGGATGGACGTGGTGGCTCATGGAACCAGCAGGGCGATATTGTTTTCACCCCGACAGTCAACTCTCCCCTCTACCGCGTATCCGCCTCTGGTGGCCCCATCTCCCAACTCACCACGCAGAACCTTTCCAACAATGAAACCACTCACCGTTGGCCCTGGTTTCTGCCCGATGGGCGCCACTTTATCTTTTTGGCCGGAAGTACATTCACTCCACGCGAAGCCGCCTCCAACTCCATCCTGATGGGTTCTCTCGATTCCAAGGAGACCAAGCTCCTTTTTCATACGCACTATCAGGCCGCGTACGCATCGGGTCATCTGCTCTTCTTGCTCCAGTCCTCCTTGATGGCCCAGCCCTTCGACGAAAAGCGCTTCGAGCTTACAGGTGAGGCCGTCCCGATCGCCGAACAAGTGCGTGAGGATGCCAGCATTGCGCACGCCTGGTTCTCTCCTTCCACAAACGGCATGCTTCTCTACGCTGAGGGCGCGGCCAAGAATCGCCAGTTGGTCTGGTTTGATCGCAACGGGACGCAAACCGGAAGGGTGCCGGGAGAAGACGCGTACTCCGGCGTCAGCCTATCGCCGCACGGGAAAAGGCTCGCCTACTATCTCGATGGAACTGGCTTTGACGTTTGGAGCCTCGATATTGCGAGTGGTGTCAAGACTCCACTGACATTTGGCGCCTCTTCGGGACAGGGAAACCTGTATCCGGTATGGTCTCCGGACGAAAAGCACATTGCCTATACTTCCTTTCGCAACGGCAAGTACGGCCTTTACCAGAAGTCCGCCGATGGATCAGGCAGCGAATCGGTGCTTCTTGAGGGGACAGACCACTTCCGAGTCCCAACCTCCTGGTCTCCAGACGGAAAACTTCTCGCTTATCACGAAGGAGTTTCCGGCGGAACTTATGCGAACGGCGTACCGGGAGGCTGGTCCATTTGGATGCTGTCCATCAGTGGTGACCGCAAGACCTATCCGTTCATACAATCCACGTTTAGCGCCCGCGAAGCGAGCTTTTCTCCCGACGGAAAGTGGGTCGCTTACTGCTCGAATGAGTCCGGCGAGTACCGCGTCTACGTCGTGCCCTTTCCCGGACCTGGCGGAAAATGGCAGGTTTCCAGCGGCGACGGGCGCGGTCCGCTCTGGCGCCGCGACGGCAAAGAAATCTTCTATCTTTCCGCGGACAATAAACTGATGGTCGTAAAAGTGGAGGCTTCTGGCGGCAGCTTTGCGGCGGGAGAGGCTCGCGCGCTCTTTGACTCGCACTCGTACGGCGTTTTCGGCCGTTACGATGTCAGCGCGGATGGCCAGCGTTTCGTGGTTGCATATGAAGGAAGCCAGTCCTCCAATACGCTCACTTCCGTCGTCAACTGGCCCGCCGAGTTGAAAAAGAAATGACCGCCATCGCGTTTGAGTTGCGGATACGCTACGCCCGGACCCCGAATATGGGCGAGAAGTATGGTTTCGTATTGAGAGTGTGAAGAAGTCGCGGTTGCTCGCAGCGAGAAGGAGAGTGCATGGGACGATTTACCGGAGTGCTGGGCCTGGCTACCATGCTGGGCCTGGCGTATTTGTTTTCGACGAATCGAAAAGCCATCCGCTTGAAGACCGTTCTTTGGGGCCTGGGCCTGCAGCTGGCTTTCGCGTTTTTCGTCCTGCGCTTTGCAATTGGACGCGCCATTTTCGAGTTTCTGGGAAGGGGAGCGAATAAGCTGCTGAGTTTCGCTTTTTTTGGTTCGGAGTTTGTATTTGGCGAGCTGGGAAAACAGAAGTCTTCACTTGGATTTATTTTCGCGTTCCAAGTGCTGCCCACGATCATCTTCATTGCGGCCGTCTTTGCGTTTCTCTATCACATCGGCGTGATGCAGTTGATCATTCGCCTGTTCGCCATCGTTATGACGAAAGTCATGGGTGCGAGCGGCGCGGAATCGCTCGACATTGCCGCGAGTATTTTCATGGGCCAGACGGAAGCGCCGCTGACTATCCGCCCGTTTCTCAACCGGCTGACGAAGTCGGAATTGATGTGCGTGATGACCTGCGGCATGGCGCACGTTTCAGGCGGCATCATGGCTGCCTACATTGCCTATGGCGTGGAGGCCAAACATTTGCTGACCGCGGTGATCATGACCGCTCCCGGAACTTTGCTGATGGCGAAAATGCTCGTGCCGGAGACAGAAGAGCCGCTAACGGCCGGGCGCGTGCAGATGCCGGACATGGAGAAAGAGACCAATTTTTTGGGCGCGATTTCCCGCGGAACCTCGGATGGGTTGCAGCTGGCCATCAATGTTGGCGCGATGCTGATTTCCTTTGTCGCGCTTGTGGCGCTGGTGAACTACTTATTTTCCGGAGCGCACAACCTGCTTGCCGCGCATGGAATCGCGTGGTTCCCCTCCAGCTTGCAGCAAGTCTTCGGCTGGATTTTCGCGCCGGTGGCCTGGCTCATCGGCGTGGCCTGGCATGATGCTTCGACCGTCGGCAATTTGCTGGGATCGCGCATGGTCGTGAATGAACTCTATGCGTTTTCGCAGCTGGGACCGATGAAGGGCACGCTCGACCCTCGCTCATTCACGATTGCGACATTCGCTTTGTGCGGTTTTGCGAATTTCAGCTCCATCGGAATTCAGATTGGCGGCATCGGCGCTTTGGCGCCGGAGCAGGGCGGGCAGCTGGCGAAATTCGGCATTCGCGCCATGCTTGCTGGCACCATGGCCAATCTGATGTCCGCGGCCATCGTCGGAATCCTTACATGAGTCCGAGAAAGGCAAACAAGAAATCGGAAAAGCAGGCGTCCTCGCTTATGGACTCGGTGACACCCGGGCAGGAGAGCGGTGCGTCGCCGGGCGAATTCGAACGGGCTGGGGTCGCCGCTGACTATATTTCTTCTCAGACTTCGCTCTGGCCGAAGATTGCGCTAGTTCTCGGCTCCGGCCTCGGCGCGTTCGCGGATGAGTTTTCCGGCGCAACCAAAATACCTTATGCGGAGATTCCGCATTTTCCGCGTTCCACGGCCATTGGTCACGCGGGCAATCTGGTCATCGGAAACGTGGGAGCCATTCCCGTGGCCGGGATGCAAGGGCGCGTGCATCTTTATGAAGGCTATTCCGTGAAAGATGTCGCCTTTCCCATTCGCGTGTTTGCGCGGATGGGCGTGCAAGCAGTCATCCTGACCAACGCAGCGGGGGGCATCAAACGTGAATTCGTGCAAGGCAAGCTGGTGGTCATCAAGGATCACATCAACTTGCAGGGCGCCAATCCGCTGTCCGGCCCCAACGACGACCGGTTCGGCGTGCGCTTTCCGGACATGACCGCGGCATACGATCGCCGGTTTCGTGAGATGGCCGTTGGCGAAGGGAACCGTATGGGCATCGGGATGTACGAAGGCGTGTACGCCGCGCTGCCGGGGCCGAGTTATGAAACGCCGGCGGAGATTCGCTACCTTCGCGCCATCGGCGCGGATCTCGTGGGGATGTCCACGGTGCCGGAAGTGCTCGCGGCGCGTCACAGCGGCATTCGCGTGCTCGGCATTTCTTGCGTGACCAATGCCGCCGCGGGAATCCTGGATCAGCCGCTGGACCACAAGGAAGTTCTGGAAACTGGCGAGCGCGTGAAGGGCCAATTCATCGGATTATTGAAAGTCTTGATTCCGCGCATTGCCGAGACGCTTTCTTGATTTATGATTTGAGGCACACGGGGAGGCCGAAGCGTGAGCGAGTATGACAGCCTGATTTCCGCGGCCAGGCAGGCGCGCGAGAATGCGCACGCGCCCTTTTCCAATTTTCGCGTGGGCGCAGGGCTCCGCGCCACGTCCGGCAGGATTTTCGGCGGCTGCAACGTGGAAAACGCCACCTATGGCCTCACTGTTTGCGCCGAGCGCATCGCCATCTTCAAAGCCATCAGCGAAGGCGAGCGAGGCTTCGACGCCATCTCCGTGGTGACGGACACTGATACCCTTACCCCGCCCTGCGGGGCCTGCCGCCAGCTGATCTGGGAATTCTGCGGCGACGTCCCGGTAATCCTGGCAAATCTGAAGGGCAAGATCGAAGTGATTCAAATGCGCGTGTTGTTTCCAAAACCGTTTGATTCCTCGAATCTGTAAGAAAAGGGAAAAGTGAAAATGGAAAATAGAAGGTCGACGCGCCGAGGCCATTTGTCGAAGGCCGTGATTCTAATTTCTATCTTCTCTCTTCAATATTCCAGGCCTGTGTATGGACAGGCCGAGAAGCAAGCCACCGGATTCGACCTCATCGTAAGGAATGGAACCGTCGTCACCATGGACGGCGATCGCCGCATCATCCCGGACGGCTTGATTGCCGTGAAGGGAGACGCCATCGTCTTCGTGGGCACGGCGGCGGATTCCCTGAAGCAGTTCCCCAAGGGCATTCAAGCGAATCAGACCCTGGATGCCAAGGGCAAGCTCGTCCTGCCCGGATTCATCAATGGGCATACACACGCGGCGATGACGCTGCTTCGCGGACTGCACGACGACGTGACGCTGGATGAATGGCTGCGCAAGTATATCTTCCCGGCAGAAGCAAAAAATGTGACCGAGGATTTCGTGCGCTGGGGCACGCGGCTTGCCGCGGCGGAGCAGATTCGCGGAGGCGTGACCACCTTCGTCGACATGTACTACTTCGAGGACGCTGTCGCCGAGGAAACCAAGGCCGCCGGGATGCGCGGCGTGCTTGGCGAAACGTTCATCGACTTTCCCGCTCCGGACAACAAGACCAACGTGGCGATGCTGGAATACACGGAAAAATTCCTGAAGCGCTGGCAGGGCGATCCGCTGATTCACGCCGCGCCCGCACCCCATTCGATCTACACGTGCTCGCAGAAGACACTCCAGGACGCGGCCGCGCTGGCGCGAAAATACAACGCACCCATATTGATCCACGTCGCGGAAATGAAAAAGGAGCTGGACGGCAGCCGCGCACAAAATGGCATGACGCCAGTGCAGTATCTCGAGAAGCTCGGAATCCTCGGCCCGGACGTGGTGGCCGCGCATTGCATCTATGTCGATGACACCGACCGCAAAATCCTTGCACAGCGCAAAACCGGCTGCGTGCACAACCCTTCGAGCAACATGATGCTGGCCAGCGGCGTTTCACCCGTACCCGAACTCCGCGTCGCGGGTGTCGCCGTCGGCCTGGGGACGGACGGCCCGGCTGGAAGCAACAACGACCTCGACTTGATGGAAGAGATGGACCTGGCGGCAAAACTCGCAAAGATCAACAAGATGGATCCGCTGGCGCTCAATGCCAAGGCCGTCGTGGAAATGGCCACCATCGACGGTGCGCGTGCTATTCACATGGAGAAAGAGATCGGTTCGCTCGAAGCGGGGAAGAAGGCGGACCTCATCCTGATCGGCCTCGACGCGCCAAACGCCGTTCCGATGTACGACATCTACGCCCAACTTGCCTATGCGCTAAAAGGAAACGACGTGGAGACGGTGATCATCGGTGGACACGTGGTCATGCGCGACAAAAAGGTATTGACCGTGAACGAGGCTGCGGTAATCGCCAAAGCCCGCGAGTACAAGAACAAGATCGAAGCGTCATTGAAGTAACGCGAAAAGCGCTCTAAATCCAAAAGCGCTTCCTGCATTGAACAGAAAGGAACAGCCGTAGGAACTACAGAGCCGCTGCCGCTGCCGGCACCCCGCGCCGCAGCGGTTTCACACCTTTTTCCGGAAACGCCATCTTCCAGAAATTCGCATTGGGGGCGATGAATTCGAACGCCACAATATGCTTGCCATCCCCGATGGCCCGGACGGAAACCACCCGGCACTCCGTCTTCTGTCCGGTGTTTTCATTGGTTACCAGCAGGGTCTGTCCCAGCACCACCGTGGTATCCAGGATGGTCATCCCGCCATGGCCACTGACAGAATGTGAGCGGGTGTGAAATTTGAACTTCTCGTTAGATTCGTCATAGCCCTGGATGATCAAATCCGCGGCAACTGCGACTCGGGGGGTACGGCGCCGTTCGACGCGGCGAAAGTGAAGGGTGGACATCGTTCGTGGGGCCTTTCTTTTCTGGCGTTTGCGCCGGAGACGAGAGCAGTAGCCCTTGCGGCTCATCTCCAGATTGCTTCGATGGTGAGGGACAAGTGCTTGGGAATGAATAGCTTAACGGTACTAATTTGGGGGTCTGCCAAACAGTACTCCCGGCCCAGCACTTTGGAGTGGTTCCCCGTCGATTCAACTGGAGCGGATTTCGCGCAACTTTCCGCTGTTCACATCGTACACAAATCCGCGCACCGCGACCTCCTTGGGAATCCATGGGTGCGTGCGCAGCTTTTGCAATTGATGGCGCACATTTTCCTCGATGTTCTGGAAGGCGTAAAAAAATGCTGGCGAAATCGCCGCAGTTCCCGCGCGGTTCTGCACTCGCGTGCGCAAGTCCTGTTCGGTAGTGTGCATCAGCCCGCAGTCCGTATGGTTGATGACCATGAACTCCTCGGTGCCCAGCAGGTAATGCGACACCACCAGCGAACGCAGGCTGTCTTCCGTGACGATGCCGCCCGCATTGCGGATAATGTGCGCGTCTCCCGTCTTCAGCCCCAGCGTTCGAATCGATAGCCGCGTGTCCATGCACGTCAGCACGGCCAGCTTGCGCTCCGGCCGCGGCGTTAACCGGCGCAGTTCGTGGGTTTGCGAGTAGATTTCATTGGCTGCCAGGACTTCGTCAATGACGCTCATAGTCCAAACAGTCTAGCAAATTGTGATTCTTATGTTTTGGCGTAAGCCACGCCATAGCGGAAAGATTTCTCGCCCGGCACTTCCTCGACGCGAACGATCTGCCCGCGTACAAAAATGTTCGGGGAGCCAGGCGAATAGGGAGCAGCGACTTCGATGTCGGTTCTGACGCTGTATTGCTTGCGGCTCTTGAAGCGCAACCCGCCACGCGAGATGTCTTCGCAGGTGACGATGTCGTCGCCAAGGGAAAACGTCCGGACGCAGGCCTTGAAACTTACTTTGGTGCGAACGTGTTTGCGCCGGTTTTCCGCGCGCAAGGAAGGCTTGAGGTCCGCCGGCGAGTCAATCGAATCCGTCGCAGGCGTCCCAGCCACGTTCGGCTTCTCTTCGATGGGCGGCGGAGTCGCCTCGCTCTCGGCGCCATTCTCCGCACGCTTCCAAAACGTCGAGTTCCCGCAGGCCTTGCAATAGCGGACAATCCCTTCGTTGACCAGGTAGACGTCGGATTCCAGGTCGCTTTGCACCACCGTCTCACGGGCGCCGCAACTGGCGCATTGCAAACAGACGCGGTTGGCCACCTTTTCGGATTGCGATACCGGCGGGAATTCGATGCCCCAAAAGTCGATGTTCTGATTAAGGAACGCCACGCCGTAGGTATAGCTCTCACCCTGAGACCCCAGCTGCCCCACGACGCGAACCTCGGCCTCCTTGTTTGTTTCCAGGGAGCGGATGATCAGCTCTTGTTCCGGCGAGAGTTTGTATTCCGAGACGATGCCTGCCCCGTGCCGGCTGAGCAGGACGGTCCGGGCCTGCTCCGAAAACATCTTGCCTTCCATGTCGCTTCCGACCAGAAGGATGGGGACCACCTTCGGAATTCGACTGCTCCGACGCATCCCGCTTGAAGACACTTTGCGCACCCGCCAAGAGAGGAAAGACTAAGAAAATGTTACTCGGAATTCTCGCGCGCGTCACAGATTCTCTGGAACTGGTTCGCGTAAAGCAAGGCGGCGACGAGGCCGCAAGTTTTGCACCCCGCACCCGCCGACACGGTATAAAATGTCCGTCGCTCCCCGAGAAGGCCACAGCATGGAACAAGAACGGCGCGGCGCTCCCCGATTTTCCTTCATAGCTTCGGCAGAAGTCTTGGCGGAAACCGTGGGCCCGCGCATGAGCTCACGCATCAGCGACCTCAGCCTCTCCGGCTGTTACGTGGACACTATCAATCCCCTCAATAATGGGACGCTCGTCCACGTCAAGATCTTCACGGACACGCAGGTCTTCGAAGCGTCCGCAACGGTAGCTTTCTCCCATACACACCTCGGCATGGGACTAGCGTTCAAGGATGTACAGCCTAAGTTTCAGCAAGTCTTGCAGGGCTGGCTTCCCGCCGCGGTCTAAGCGAACTGCCCTCGTTCTGGTCAGTCTCCAATTACGTCTTCCCTGTGGTAGCCAGTCCTACCTTTGCTCAGCACAGCGCATCCAACACAGAGAGCCTATGCACAATTTCACTCGCCGAGAACTGCTGAAATTCGGTGCGACAACAGCCATTGCAGAACTTACGTCTCTGGGTTTGCATGGATGCGGAGGCGGTTCTGTCATTTCGCCGCCACCTCCTGCCGCTTGCTCCAAATTATCCGACATCGAACATGTGGTGATCCTGATTCAGGAAAACCGTTCGTTCGATCACTATTTTGGAAGCTATCGCGGCGTTCGCGGCTTCGCGGATCGAAGCCCCGCGTTCCGGCAGCCCGATCCTGCGAACACCACAATCTCCCCCGTGGGGACTCTCTTGCCGTTCCATTTGGATACCACAACAACGAATGCAGCCTGCACCCACGACATCAACCATGCCTGGGTGCCTCAGCATCAGAGCTGGGACAACGGCGCAATGGATGGTTTTGTCAACTCGCGTCTGGCGATTAACGCCAATGACGCTGTACTGAGCATGGGCTACTACACGCGCGCGGACATTCCTTACTACTACGCCCTAGCCGATGGTTTCACGATTTGCGACAACTATTTTTGCTCTGTGATGGGTCCGACCGACCCCAACCGGCTTTACACCATGGCGGCATCCCTCGATCCCGACGGAAAAAACGGCGGGCCAATCCTGCAGACCATCGTCGCAAATCGCACAGCCGTGTACGGCCGCCTGACCTATACGACGATGCCTGAGCAGCTTCAGACTCGGGGGATTTCTTGGAAGGTTTACTCTTCGCCGGATGAAACGGTTCTAGGGGGCATACTCTCGGACAATGTACTCTCCTACTTCAAAAATTTTCAGGATCCCGCCTCGGTGCTGCATCAGAAAGCATTCGGACCTCAGTTTCCGGCAGACTTTCTGGCCGATTTAGCGAGCGGGAATCTGCCACAAGTCTCCTGGCTCGTAGGTTCCGTCCTGACCTCGGATCACCCGCCTTCGCCTTCGATCTTCGGGGAGAATCTTCTTTCTCTCATTATCGAAGCTTTCAGACTGAAGCCAGAAGTGTGGGCCAAGACGGTTTTCTTCCTCACCTACGATGAGAACGGCGGGTTTTTTGATCACGTTTCGCCGGTGACGGCCCCACTCGGCACGCCCGGCGAATATGTTACCGCGCCCGCAGTGCCGGACCCCACCGTAATCGGCAGTCCGGCGATAACCGGCCCCATCGGACTGGGTTTTCGCGTCCCTATGCTGATCCTCTCGCCGTTCAGTCGAGGTGGCTTTGTATCTTCGGATCTCTTCGATCACACTTCCGTTTTGCGGTTCCTGGAGACCCGGTTTGGTGCGGAAGTGCCCAATTTGAGCGCGTGGCGTCGTGCCGCGGTTGGTGATTTGACTAGCGCGCTTAATTTCAGGAAGCCCGACCAGTCGATTCCAACTCTACCGTCCACAATTCCTGCCATTCCACAGGCGATCGCACAATGTGCGGCCAACCTCGCTGGATTTACACCCTACACCGTGCCAAATTCACAGACTATTCCAACTCAGGAATCCGGAACCGCGCCTCGTCCCAGCGGTATGTGCTAACTAGGAGCAAAACGACACCACCTCTCTGGCACCCCGCCTACTCTTGTACTTGGTCCATTGTCGCCATAGCGTCACCAACTGCTGGAATCCTCATTGCACTGTCAGCAAGGGCCGTCAGTGTTGGATGGATCTTGCGGGTTTAGAAAAACTTGGCAGTTCTTCGCGGTCATAAGCTATTGAATTTCAATGAGTTAATGTTTCAGTTCTTCGGCCGCCAACTTGCTCCGACACAAGGCGACAATTCCTGACTGAGATTCGGCCCAACCAAATTCGAGGTACATGACAACGTGGAAAGAATCTGCGCCTTTCTGCCCGCGATTCCCGAGATCGCGATTTGACCCTGTGTCAATTCGCGCCGGGAGGAGGAACCTGAAATGAGCACACCCGCGGTTTCGAAACTGCTTCTTACATCGATTCTGACGCTAGCTCTTTCGGCGACACCAATCCCTGCATTCGCTAAGCATCACGGAGGAGGTCCTCGCGGTGGCTCTCACCGCGGCGGGTCTCACGGAAGTTCCCATAGCCGCGGTAGCGGCGGGGTCCACTTCGGCGGTGGACACTCCAGCGGCAAGAGTTTTCGCAGCGGGCGCTCAGCCGCGCCAAGGCAAATGGGTGGTGACTCGTTCAGGAGATCGAGTGTCTGGAGCCCTCGTGCCAACCGCAATTCCGCCGTTCTCGGAGGCCTGAGGAACTACTCGAATAGCCAGCGCAGCACAAGTGGTGTTGCCCGTCGAAGTATCGGTTCACCCATCGGAAGAACATTTGCCACGGGCACGCACACTCCCCGCATGAGCTTTGACTCGAACCGGCCTCCAAATGCCGCATGGACGTCAAGAGGCTGGTCTCGTCCGGTTCAATCCTCTTGGGCAGGTGCTCCGAGATCCACCTCCTCTTTCAACTCGGATCGTCCTCCGTCCGCGGCGTCGCCTTCGCGAGGTTGGTCCAGCCAGGGTCCATCGTCTTGGGTAAGCACTCCGCGATCGGCTTCCTCCTTCAATTCGAATCGTCCCCCCTCAGCGGCGTCGCCTTCGCGGGGTTGGTCTG
>Ga0210400_10004963_pt1 | contig 11378 bp, 9 predicted proteins | sample IncBWH26MmetaG_FD_155456 | JGI IMG/M metagenome (GOLD analysis project Ga0210400, IMG submission 155456) | Forest soil microbial communities from Barre Woods Harvard Forest LTER site, Petersham, Massachusetts, United States - Inc-BW-H-26-M | ecosystem: Environmental > Terrestrial > Soil >...
CACGCGCGCTGGCTGCGGCGATGACCGGTCTGCCCGGCGGTTCCGCGGCTTTTATCGCGGTATCGATCGTGGCGTTCACGATATTGGGTAGCGTGCTCGAAGGTATTCCGGCCATCGTGCTGTTCGGTCCGCTATTGTTTCCGATCGCCCGCGCGGTTGGCGTTCACGAGGTCCATTATGCGATGATCATCATCCTCGCCATGGGCATTGGATTGTTCGCCCCGCCGTTCGGCGTGGGATATTATGCCGCCTGCGCCATTGGACGCGTCGATCCGGCCGAGGGCATTCGCCCGATCTGGGGCTATATGCTGGCGCTGCTGGTCGGCCTGATCGTGGTGGCGATATTTCCGTGGATCTCGATCGGGTTCTTGTAGGTTTAACCTCGCGAAAGGGATGATTTGCCCATGAGCGCCACGCAGAACCAATACAATATCGGTCTGGACAAGACACCGGCCAACTTCGTCGCCTTGACGCCGCTGAGCTTCCTCGCGCGTACCGCGGCCATCTATCCCGACCACGTCAGCGCCGTCTACGAGGGCCGCGTATTCAGCTGGTCGCAGACCTATGCACGCTGCCGGCGTTTCGCATCATATCTCGCGGCTCAAAACATTGGCCATGGCGACACCGTCGCCGCCATGCTGCCGAACGTCCCGGCGATGAACGAACTGCATTTTGCGGTTCCGATGGCCGGCGCCGTGCTCAACGCGCTCAACATCCGCCTCGATGCCGCCTCCATCGCTTTCCAGCTCGATCACGGCGGCGCAAAGATCATCCTGGTCGATCCGGAATTTGCCGGCGTGATATCGGAGGCGCTCTCGCTGACGAGCGGACCGAAACCGTTGGTCATCGATGTCGACGACAAGGCCTTCACCGGCGGGAAACGGATCGGCGCGCTGGAATACGAAGACGCGCTGTTGCAGGGCGATGAGGGATTTATCGCGCGACTGCCGCAGGACGAATGGGATGCCATTGCGCTCAGCTATACTTCGGGCACTACGGGCAATCCCAAGGGCGTCGTCACCCATCACCGCGGCGCCTATCTCAACGCTGTCAGTAATATCCTCGCCGGCAATCTCGGTCAGCATCCGGTCTATCTGTGGACGCTGCCGATGTTCCACTGCAACGGCTGGTGTTTTCCGTGGACCGTCGCCGCGGCGGCTGGCATCAATGTCTGCCTGCGCAAGGTCGATCCCGGCAAGATCTTCGAATTGATCGCAAAACACGGCGTTACCCACATGTGCGGGGCGCCGATCGTCTACAACACGCTGATCAACGCGCCGGATGCGCCGAAGAAATCAGCCGCGCGGCCGGTCGTCGGATTGATCGCTGGAGCGGCGCCGCCGGTTGCTGTGCTCGAGGGCGCCGAAAAAATCGGCATCAGACTGACGCATGTCTACGGCCTGACCGAAGTTTACGGCCCGGCGTCGGTCTGCGCGGAGCAGCCGGGTTGGGACGAACTGCCCGCCGATCAGCGCGCGCAACTGAAGCGCCGGCAGGGCGTGTCATACCCGTTGCAGGAAGGCGTCACCGTGATCGACCCCGAAACCATGCGCGAAGTGCCACGCGACGGCGAGACCATCGGCGAGGTGATGTTCCGCGGCAATATCGTGATGAAGGGTTATCTCAAGAACGAAAAGGCCACCCGCGAAGCCTTTGCCGGCGGCTGGTTTCATACCGGCGACCTCGGCGTACTCGATGAATATGGCTACGTCATCATCAAGGATCGTTCCAAGGACATCATCATTTCGGGCGGCGAGAATATCAGCTCGGTCGAGGTCGAGGACGTGCTCTACAAGCATCCCGCCGTGCTGTTCGCCGCCGTGGTGGCGAAGCCGGACGGGAAATGGGGCGAGGTGCCCTGCGCCTTCATCGAATTGAAAGACAACGCGCAGGCGAGCGAAGCCGAGATCATTGCATTTTGCCGCAGCCAGATGTCCGGCTTCAAGACGCCGAAGGCTGTCGTGTTCGGTCCGATTCCAAAGACGTCGACCGGAAAGATCCAGAAATTCATGCTGCGCAATCAGGTCGATTCAGCAAAGGCAATTACTGCGTGAGCGCCGTTCTCCGTCATTGCGAGCGAAGCGAAGCAATCCAAAACTGAACGCGAGGCTCCGGATTGCTTCGTCGCTTCGCTCCTCGCAATGACGGGGCGACGGGTCTGGTCGGAAGTAGTCGCCACGCTTTTTGGTGCGCGCCTTAACCCGTCTGTCCGAATATCGGCCGCGCGCCTTCCATTCTCAGATCGCCATTGATCGGCTCCGGGCCGCCTTCAACCAGAGCAGCCATGTGCGATCGATTTGCGCGTCGTTGGTCCGTGCGGTTGCCTCGCCCTCCTCCTCCGTCAGGTACGTGACAGGTCCGAGCCTCATCGCTTCGGATTGTAGCCGCGCGCCAATTTCGGTGTACACCGCGCGGAACACGGCTTGGCGCAAGGTACCGCCAACCACCGTCGAGCCGTGGCCGCGCATCAATACGGCGGCGCTTTGACCGAGGCTTTGCGCCAACGCCGCGCCAAGGCGGGAATCGCGGATCAAAAGATCACTCCCCGGCCCCGCCACGTCGCGGATTTCGAACACCGGCGTCGCCGCGCCAAGAAAGCCGCACATGTGACAGATAGGCCGCAGCTTGGTGCCGCTCACCACGCTGAATGGAACGACCGCGGGCGAATGGCTGTGCACGACCGCCACTACGTCCGGCCGCGTGCGATAAATTTCGCTGTGGATGAACCGTTCCAGATAAACGGCAGGCCCGCCCGCCTCGGTCGGGGCTCCGTCGGGGTCAAACTCAAGCACGTCCTTCGCAGTGACAAGCGCGGGCGCCATGCTTCTGGCGAGCAGAAAATGATTCGGGCGGACGGGATGGCGCATGCTGACATGGCCGAACCCGTCCACAACGCCCTGATCGAACAGGATGTGGTTCGCGTCGACCAGTTCGCGGATCGCCGACGCGATCGCCTCGGATACATTATCGGACATGGTGGATCGTCGCTCCCGTCGATGAAGTCGCCCTTGCGCGAGATAGTATGGAGCGCCAATCTGGCACAATGATCGAAATCAAAAAAGTGATCTGAATTAAAGGACGACGGCGGCTCGGCCGCGGGGGAAGGAAATATGGCGGAGCGCGTTCTGGACGTTGGAGCGTTGATCGAAAGCCGGCCCATCGGTTCGGCGCAGTGGACCGTCATCGGGCTCTGCGCGTTCGTGGCCATGCTGGATGGCCTGGACCTGCAATCGATCGGTCTCGCGGCGCCCGCGATGATCGCGCAACTTCACATCGCGCCGCAGGTTTTTGGATTTGTGTTCAGTGCGGCACTGGCGGGCCTTGCCCTGGGTGCTTTTCTGCTCGGACCGCTCGCCGACCGGGTCGGCCGCAAGCGGGTTCTGGTCGGCGCCACCTTCTGCTTCGGGGTCTTTACGCTCGTGACCGCTTATGCGGGCGACCTGCCCGAATTGCTGGCTTGTCGCTTTCTGACGGGACTCGGACTGGGCGGCGCGATGCCAAGCTTCATCAGTCTCGCCTCGGAATACGTTCCGAAAGCGCGCCGGGCCACGGTGGTGAGCCTGCTATGGGCGGGCTTTCCGCTTGGCGGCGTGGTGGGCGGGGTATTGGGATCGTGGATCATCCCGGCCTATGGGTGGCGATCGATTTTTCTCCTCGGCGGCTTCCTGCCGATCCTGTTGTCGGTGATGCTGGTGATGATGCTACCCGAATCCGTGAGCTTCCTGGTCGCAGCCGGCAAGCCGGCAGATCGGATCGGCCGCACGCTGCGCCATTTCTTCACTGATGTTTCGATCTCGGACGGAACGCAATTCGAAATAACCAAGGAAATCACGCACAGGGCGACGGTATTCGAGTTGTTCAGGTCTGGGCGCGCGGTAGGCACAGTCCTGCTGTGGGTCAGTTTTTTCTTCGCGTTCATGATCCTGGTCACGAATTCGTCCTGGAGCCCGATTTTGCTACGCCGTGTCGGCATCGCCACCGAGCAAACCGCGCTGGCCCTGGCGCTCTATAATTTCGGCTCATTGTTCGGCTCGGGAGCCGCGGGGATGTTGCTCAGTCGTCTTGGGGTTTTGCGTGTGCTTCCGCCGACCCTCGCACTCGGCGCCCTCGCCTATGTGATGGTCGGATGGTCGGCGCCTTCGCTCGACGTGATCATGGTAGCGGAGGGCCTGTTCGGGCTGCTGCTCGGCTGTGCCAGTTCGGGGCTGATCGCGCAGTCCGCGATCTACTATCCGGTCGAGATTCGCTCCACCGGGGTCGGCTGGGCCACCGGGATTGGCCGGCTCGGATCGGTGGCGGGACCGCTGGCCGTCGGTCAGATGGTCGGTGTCCAATGGGACGTGCCGACGATCTTCGCGGTAGCGGGCGGATCCGTGTTGATCGGCGCCGCTGCCAGTGCACTGATGGGTCTGCTTCCGCGTGTACCCACATCCGGTGCGGTCGCGACCGCCGCAAGCCCTTCCTTGCATGCCTGATGGAACAGCCATGAGCAAACTGCAACTTTCAATCGCGATCGGCGATTATGACCGGATGCGTCCGCTGGTCGATGGCCTGGTACAGATCGATGGCGTCGATGCACAAATCATGCTGCTGGAGCCGGAAGAGATTTTCTTCCGCGCTTTCAGGCATGCGGATTTCGATATCTGCGAATTGTCGCTGTCGAGCTACAGCGTCAAAACCGTGGCGGGCACGAGTCCTTATGTCGCCGTGCCGGTGTTCCCGTCCCGCGCCTTTCGGCACACCTCGATCTATGTGCGCACCGACCGGATCAAATCGCCGGCCGATCTCAAGGGTTGTCGTATCGGCGTGCCGGAATATCAACTCACGGCGAATATCTGGGTCCGGATGATCCTTGAGGAGGATTACGGTATCCGTCCGGCTGACATCACCTGGGTCCGAGGCGGTTACGAACACCCGGGACGAGTCGAAAAGATCAGTCTCAACCTGCCCGCTGAAATTGTGGTGGAGAACGCCGGTCCCGACGACACCATTTCCGCGCTGCTGGCGAGCGGACAACTGGATGCGGTGATCGGACCACGGGCTCCGTCCTGTTTTGAGCGCGGCCATCCCGATGTCGGCTACCTATTTGCCGACCCGGAACAGACTGCAACCGAGTGGTATCGGCGAACCCGGCTGTTTCCGATCATGCACACGCTGGGGATCCGCCGCTCTCTGACTGAAAAGCATCCCTGGCTGCCGGTCGCGGTCTTCAAGGCGTTCGAGCGCTCCAAGGCGATCGCACTGGCGAAGCTAGGTGACACGTCCGCCACCAAGGTGACGTTGCCATTCGTCGAGGAGCAATTGCGCGGCGCTCGTCTTCTGATGGGCGAGGATTTCTGGGCCTACGGATTGGAGCCGAACCGCCACGTGCTGAACCGTTTCCTGCAACGCCACCATGCGGAGGGCTTGTCTGCCCGCTTGCTTGCGCCGGAAGAACTGTTCCATCCCGCGTCGTTTGAGCTGCACAAAATTTGAGACCAATTGAACCAACCGATCAGCAGCCTGACAGCGAGCGCCAAATGCTCCGCGAATCGGCTGGTCTTATTTGCGATCGGCTCAGGGACTTGCGTCAGCCCGGCTGCTCCAGCGTCAGACGCATGCCGTCATAGGCCGGGATCACACCAGGCGGCAGGCTTTGACGCAGCACCTCGTAATCCAGATCGGCATGCATGTTGGTGATGATGGCGCGACGCGGCTTGAAGCGGTCGATCCATGCCAGCGCGTCGTTGACACTGAAGTGGCTGGGGTGCCCCGCATAACGCAGCCCGTCGATAATCCATAGCTCGAGATTTTCCAGGAACGGCCAGCTCTCGGATGGGATGTCGCTGACGTCGGGTGTGTAGGCGGCATCGGCGACGCGATAGCCGAGCGCGGGAATATTGCCGTGCTTCAGAATGAAAGCGGACAGCGTCACCGCACCACCCTTCCCTTCGATGGTACGGCGTTCGCCGGCTTCGATCGAATGATTGTCCAGGATCGGCGGATAGTCGCTGCCCGGCGGCGCTACGAAACAGTAGGAAAACCGCAGCAGGATATGATCGGCGGTCGGGCGGTTCAGATACACCGGAATGCGCTTGCGCTGGTGCAGCACGACCGAGCGCAAATCGTCGATCCCATGGGTTTGGTCGGCGTGCTCGTGGGTCAGGAACACCGCATCGATGTGATCGACATTGGCGTCGATCAATTGCTCTCGCAGATCGGGTGAGGTGTCGATCACGATCCGCGTGATCCCATGATCCCCCGAACGTTCGGCCAGCAGCGAACAGCGGCGGCGTCGGTTTTTTGGATTGCCGGGATCGCACGCGCCCCAGCCGAGTGCCGGGCGTGGAACGCCGGCCGAGGATCCGCAGCCGAGGATCGTGAGCTTCAGCGTCATGCCGTCGCTTCCGGGGACGCGGGCACCTTACTGAACAGGCGGAAGAAATTCTGCGTGGTTTGACGCGAGATTTCTTCAAGCGAGACGCCGCGGGTTTCCGCCAGCACCTTGGCGATCTCGACAACGTAGGAAGGTTCGTTCCGCTTGCCGCGGAATTTGCCGGGCGCCAGATACGGCGAGTCGGTTTCGACCATGATGCGATCGGCCGGAAGCTCGGCCGCGAGATCCCGCAAGGCTTGCGAGTTCTTGAAGGTCAAAATTCCCGTGAATGATATCGAAAAACCCAGGGAAATCGCTTTCCTTGCGAGATCGCGTCCGCCGGTATAGCAATGCAGTACGGCGCGAAACGATCCCTTGGCCATTTCATCTTCGAGGATGCGGCCGCAGTCCTCATCGGCCTCGCGGGTATGAATGACCAGCGGCAGACCGGTTGCGCGAGCTGCTGCAATGTGCACGCGAAAGCCGCGCTCTTGTGCTTCGCGCGAGCCGTTCTGGTAGAAATAATCCAGTCCAGCTTCGCCCAGTGCCACGACCTTGGGATGATCCGTCAGTCCGATCAACTCATTGGGGGAAATCCCGTCTTCTTCATCGGCCTGATGCGGATGGGTGCCGACCGAGCAATAGACATCGGGGAATCGCTCTGTTATCGCGAGCAGCGCGGCAAGGCGCCTCACCCGCGTCGAGATCGTGACGATGCGCCCGATTCCTGCGGCTGCGGCCCGCGCCACAATGCCATCGAGATCATCGGCGAAATCCGGAAAATCGAGATGGCAGTGGCTGTCGACAAGCATCGTTTTCAAACCGTTCAGGCCGCGGTCGGTTCAATATAGCGCGGAAAGATTCCGGTCGGCGCCGGCAGCGTGGCACCCGGCTTGATACGCGTGTCGCCTCCCAAAAATTTGAAATCCCGCTGGTCGGCAGGAACGCCGAGAACATCAAGCATCTTCGCGCAGGATTCAGGCATCACCGGCTGCGCCAGGATGGCGATCTGGCGAACCACTTCGGCAGTCACATACAACACCGTTTTCTGCCGCTCTGGATCCGTCTTCGCCAGTGCCCACGGCGCCTCGCCCGCGAAATAGCGGTTGGCTTCAGCCACCACCGCCCAGACGGTATTGAGCGCCTGATGAATTTGCTGGCTCGCCATGGCGGTTCGCGCCAACCCGATCATGGCATCGGCCTGCGCCAGGATGGCCTTGTCGTTATCGCTGAAAGCGCCCGGTTCGGGCAGCACGCCCCCGAGTTGCTTGGCAATCATCGACAAGGAGCGTTGCGCCAGATTGCCGAGATCGTTGGCGAGATCGGCATTGATGCGCGCGACGATCGCTTCATGGTTGTAGCTGCCGTCCTGTCCGAACGGCACCTCGCGCAGGAAGAAATAGCGCATCTGATCGACGCCGTATTGATCGGCGAGATTGAAGGGGTCAACGACGTTGCCCACTGATTTCGACATCTTCTCGCCCCTGTTGAACAGAAAGCCATGGGCATAGACGCGCTTCTGCACCGGAATGCCTGCCGACATCAGAAAAGCCGGCCAGTACACCGCATGAAAGCGGATGATGTCCTTACCGATGATGTGAACGTCGGCGGGCCAGTAGCGCCAGTTGGGATCGCCCTCGTCGGGAAAGCCGACGCCGGTGATGTAGTTGGTCAGGGCATCGACCCAGACATACATGACGTGCTCGGGGGCGCCGGGTACCTTGACGCCCCAATCGAATGTGGTTCGCGAAATCGACAAATCCCGCAAGCCGCTTTTGACGAAGCTGACGACCTCGTTCTTGCGCGAGTCGGGACCGATGAAATCCGGCTGGCTTTGGTACAGCGCAAGGAGCTTGTCCTGGTAGGCGGACAGTTTGAAGAAATAGCTCTTCTCCTCGACCCACTCGACCGGGGTGCCCTGCGGTCCGCGCCGTACCTTGTCCTCGCCGACAATGGTTTCGTCTTCGGCGTAATAGGCCTCGTCGCGCACCGAATACCAGCCGGCATAGCTCGAAAGATAAATGTCGCCATTCGCCTCCATGCGTTGCCAGATTTCATGGCTGGAGCGGTGGTGCTGCTCTTCGGAGGTGCGGATAAACCGGTCAAACGAAACGTTCAGGCGCTGGTCCATTTCCTTGAACCGGGCGGCATTGCGGGTCGCGAGATCGAAGGGAGACATTCCCTCGCTCTGCGCGGTCTGAATCATCTTCAACCCGTGCTCGTCGGTCCCGGTGAGAAAAAACACGTCCTTGCCGTCGAGCCGTTGAAAACGGGCCAGCGCGTCGGTCGCAATCGCTTCATAGGCGTGGCCGATGTGCGGAGTGCCGTTCGGGTAGGCGATCGCTGTCGTAATATAGAACGCATTTCCGCGAGGCGGGATCGGCGCAGACATTTTAGCCTTCTCGCGCGACGCTTGCGCCTTCGGACTCTGTTCGACGAATGCGGGCCTTACCAGCCCGGAACTGGCTTGCTTTGGCTTCGCGGACTTGGCTTTTTTTTCAACTTTGGCCTTCTTCGCAGCCTTGGCCTTCTTCGCAACTTTCTTGCCGGCTTTTTTTGGAGCCGACTTCTTCGTGGCTTTGTTTGCCGGCTTACGGCTTTTCTTCAGGCGTTTGCTTTTTGCGGCACGCTTTTTCGCAACGGCCTTTTTGGCAGTAGCGGCGCGCGACGATTTGCGAACTTTCTTCGCCTTCTTTTTGGAATCTTTCTTCTTAGCGGTCGCCACCACGAATTCCTTTATGGATCAAACATGATTATTGGGATTGGGAATCGGCGGAGCGATTACCGCGTTGCCTCCGCAAGCAGCCCGAACACCGAGAAAACCAGCGGTTTTCGTTCAAGATTGTAGGCTTCGGTGTCGCGCGCGGCGCGGTTGATCTTTTCCCACACCTCTGCCAACCGTGCAAGACGGGGAAGGTTCGCGTTGGCATTGGCATCGTCGCTGCGCAGGCGTTCGCTGACCCAGCGATCAACGCTATCGATGAAGGCCGCCAGCGCCACCCGGTCGCTGCCGCCGAGCGCGTCCCCGAGGGCATGCAATTCGCGCGGATCGACCTGTGGCAGCGTCGCCAGCAGCGCCGCGGTTCGCTGGTGAAGTTTGACGGCGTCGCCACCCAGCAGCATCAGCGCGCGCGCGACGCTTCCCTCTGACGCCTCTGCCGCCTCTGACAGAGCGGGATCGTCGATCGCGACGTTGGCGGCCTGCGCCGAGGCTTGGATGACGTCGGAGGTCGCGAGCAGCCGCAATGCCAATTTGCGACAGCGCGACAGGATGGTCGGCAGTACCCGCGCGGGCGCCTGGCTGACCAGAAGAAAGAGCGATTGGCGCGGCGGTTCCTCGAGGATCTTGAGCAACGCATTGGCGGCATTGGGATTGAGTTCATCGACGGTATCGACGATGCAGACCCGCCAGCCTTCAACCGCAGCGGTCGAGCCGAAAAAGGAGATCGTCTCCCGGGTCTCGTCGACCGTGATGACCGTGCGCATCACGCCCTTGTCGTTGAGGGTTCGTTCGAGCGTGAGCAGGCCGCCATGGGCGCCTGCCGCGACATGGCGCGCGACCGGATCGGACGGATCAACGTTCAAAGTCTCGGCGCGCTGCACATCCGGCGCAAGGGGATCGCGATGGGCGAGCACGAACCGCGCCATCCGGTAGGCCAGCGTCGCCTTGCCGATACCCTGGGCGCCTCCGATCAGCCAGGCATGCGGAATACGCCCGCTGCGATAGGCCTGCAGCAATGCCGTCTCGGCTTCGCGATGTCCGAAAAATACAGCTGTCTCGCGCGGATGGGCGACGGAAATCCGCGGCTCGACCTGACGAGCACTCATGCTGAACTGGCCACGTTGCCGGCACCGGCCGTGAAGAAACGATCGCGCAAGGCAGCCCATACGCCGGCGGCCACCGTGTTGGCGTCGGCGTTGGCATCGATCAATACGCACCGTTGCGGTTCGGCCGCGGCGATCTGGCGGTATGCGTCGCGCAGTTCCTGATGAAACCTGACGTCTTCCGCCTCGAACCTGTCAGGCGCGCCGGACCCGCGGCGGGCAGCCGCGCGCTGCATGCCGATCTCTACCGGGATATCCAGAATGATGGTCAAATCCGGTTTGAGATCGCCGATCGTCACCCGTTCCATCGCATTGAGGACCGCGGGAGCGACCCGCCCTAGCCTGCCCTGATACACACGGGTCGAATCCGAGAACCGGTCGCACAGCACCCATATTCCCTGGTTCAGCGCCGGCAGGATGACGGATCGCACATGGTCATCGCGCGCAGCCGCAAACAACAGCGTCTCCGCATCCGAACCCAACAGTTTGCCCATTCCGGACAAGACCAGGTGCCTGATGATTTCGGCTCCCGGCGATCCGCCGGGCTCGCGCGTGACAATGGCGCGCAGCTTTGCGGCATCCAGGCGTTCGCTCAGCGTTTTGATTTGCGTTGATTTGCCGGATCCCTCTCCGCCCTCAAAGGAGATGAATCGGCCGCGCCCGGGAATTCGTTTTACCGCTGCCTCGGCCATTGTCAGAGTTTCTCGGCGCCCGCGCGAAACATCCCGATCACGAGTTCGCTCGCGCCATCGATCGCCCGCCGCATCGTCGATCCCTTGCCTACCGACTCCGCCGTATAGACCGGCGCCTCCACGGCGATGTTGGCACCACGCCAGACCTTAACGACCCCGACCTGCTGGCCGGCCTCGAACGGCGCCCGTACCGGCCCGTTGTAAATGACGCGTGCAATCAGTTTATCCGTGCCATTTTTCTGCACCATCACCTTGATCGGCTCGCGGCTCGCGAGCTTCACCGAACGGCTCTCGCCGCCAAACACCTTGGCGTAACCGACCGGTTGTTCTGCGGCGAACAACGTCCGCGTTTCAAAGTTACGAAATCCCCATTCGAGCATTTTCTTTGCCTCGGAGGCGCGATCGTCAGGATCGTCGAGACCGTTGACGACGACGATCAGACGCGTGCCATTCTGCACTGCCGAGCCGACCATGCCGTAGCCACCTTCCTTGGTGTATCCGGTCTT
>Ga0210400_10004964_pt1 | contig 11378 bp, 11 predicted proteins | sample IncBWH26MmetaG_FD_155456 | JGI IMG/M metagenome (GOLD analysis project Ga0210400, IMG submission 155456) | Forest soil microbial communities from Barre Woods Harvard Forest LTER site, Petersham, Massachusetts, United States - Inc-BW-H-26-M | ecosystem: Environmental > Terrestrial > Soil >...
AGTGTGCGCAAACCGAGTTCACCGCGCGTTAGGATTTCGCCTTCCAGCTCGCCATCACCGAAGAGCACGCGCTCACCAGGTTGCATCTTTTGACCCGGACGCACCAGCGCTTCCCAGGTTTCGGAATCGAGCTGACGAGTCAGAAAGACCTCCACCTTTCCGCTGAGATGTTCGCCTCGGGTGGAGCGAGATGGACGCTGCGAATGCACCCCTACCCGCCGGCCAAGTAATCGGGCGGGAATCACGCGCGCATTGTTGAGCACGAGCAGTTCGTCGCCGCGCAGAAGTTCCGGAAATTCGGCAAACCTGCGATCCGCGAAGCTACCGGTGGAGCGGTCGAGCAGGAGAAGTCGGGAATCTTCACGGCGGTCCAAGGGCCGCTGCGCGATACGGTCCTGCGGTAAGTCATAATCGAGTTCGTCCAAGCGCATGAAAAAAGGAGTCTACCAGCAATCGACAAGGCCAAGAAAGGAAAGGAGAAAGCCTTGAATTGGGACATTTCGATGGGTCAAAGTGAAGTCAAAGCGATTCCGTCGACCAGCGGTGCCCAATGCATGTTATTGAATATTAACAGTTTATATAAAACACGCAAAAATCTGAAATCATACTTGACAACAATACACGCATATTTTATTATTCCATTGCAGTCAACTATGAAGGAGATTCGCTCATGAGAATTCTTACTCGCTGGGAACCCTTCACGCTTGCCAACACCGTGAATGCGGAAGCCATTAAGGCCGATTACCAGAACGGCGTGCTGACGCTAAGCATTCCGAAGCGCGAGGAAGCCAAGCCCAAGCAGATCAAGGTCAACGTGGGAGCTCCTGCGATGGCCGCTGCCGCAGCGAAGTAAACAAGCACCAAAAACTGTGGTAAGAGAGAGGGGCTGGCGAAAGGGCCAGCCCCTTTTCTGCAGAATCCGATGGAATTGAGGTCGTCATGTTGCGATTTGAAAAAATGACCGTGAAGGCCCAGGAGGCCCTGCAAAGCGCGCAGGAAGTTGCCGCGCGCCACGAAAACCAGCAGGTTGAGCCGGTGCATCTGCTTGCCGCACTGGTGGGCCAGGCCGACGGCGTGGTGCCGCCACTGCTCGCGCGACTGGGCATTCGAACTGAAGCGCTGACGCAAGAGATTGAGCGCGAGATCGGCCGTTTGCCGAAGGTGCAAGGCTTCGGGCAACAGCATCTCGGCAAAACTTTGAATGAAGTGCTGGAGCGCGCATTCAAGGAAGCCGACAAATTCAAGGATGAATACGTTTCCACCGAGCACCTGTTCCTGGCGATCGCCGGGCAGGAGCGCGATCCCGCCGGACAATTGCTGAAGCGCCAGGGCGCTTCGCACGACGCCATTTTGCAGGCTTTGACCGGCGTCCGCGGCACGCAGCGCGTGACCTCTCAGAATCCGGAGTCGACCTACGAGGCGCTGGAGAAATATTCGCGCGACCTCACGGAATTGGCGCGCAAATCGAAACTCGATCCCGTCATCGGGCGCGACGAGGAAATCCGCCGTGTCATGCAAATCCTGGCGCGGCGTACGAAAAATAATCCTGTGCTGATCGGCGAGCCTGGCGTCGGGAAAACCGCCATCGTCGAGGGCTTGGCTCAGCGCATCGTCTCCGGCGACGTGCCCGACGTTCTCAAAACCAAGCGCATTGTTGCCTTGGATCTGGCCGCGCTGGTTGCCGGTGCAAAGTATCGTGGTGAATTTGAAGACCGCCTGAAAGCTGTTTTGAAAGAGATTACGCAGGCCGAAGGGCAAATTATCTTGTTCATCGACGAACTGCACACGCTGGTGGGCGCCGGGGCCGCGGAAGGCGCGATGGATGCTTCCAACATGCTCAAGCCGGCGCTGGCGCGTGGCGAACTCCGCGCCATCGGCGCGACCACGCTGAACGAATACAAGAAGCACATTGAAAAAGATCCTGCGCTTGAACGCCGCTTCCAACCCGTGCTCGTCAGCGAACCGACCGTCGAAGACACCATTGCGATCTTGCGCGGATTGAAAGAACGCTATGAAGTGCATCATGGCGTTCGAATCAAGGACGCCGCCATTCTTGCCGCCGCCACGCTCTCGCACCGTTACATCTCCGATCGCTTTCTGCCGGACAAGGCCATCGACCTGATCGACGAAGCGGCCGCCAGCCTGCGCATGCAGATTGATTCGCTGCCCGTGGAAATCGACGAAATCGAGCGACGCATCATGCAGCTGGAAATCGAGCGCCAGTCGCTGTTGAAAGAAAAAGATGCGCATTCGAAAGAACGCCGGAAGCAGATTGAGAAGGAGCTGGCGGCGCTGAAGGAAGACTCCAGTGGGCGAAAAGCGCGGTGGCAAGCAGAGAAGGAAGCCATCGGAAAAATCCACAAGCTGAAAGAGCAGATCGAGCAGCTGAAAGCGGAAGAGCAGAAGTACGAGCGCGCCGGCGAGCTCGCGAAGGTGGCGGAAATCCGCTACGGCAAGATTGCCGCAGCGGAGCGCGATCTGAAGCAAGCGGAAGAACAGTTCGCTTCGGTGCAGAAAGACTCGCCGATGCTGAAGGAAGAAGTCGACGAAGAAGATATCGCGAACCTGGTGAGCAAGTGGACCGGAATCCCTACCGGGCGTTTGCTGGAAGGGGAGGTGCAGAAACTCGTGCACATGGAAGAGCGCTTGCGCCACCGCGTAGTCGGTCAGGACGATGCATTGGCCCGCGTTTCGAATGCCGTGCGACGCAGCCGCGCGGGACTTTCCGATTCGAAACGCCCCATTGGCTCCTTCATTTTCCTCGGGCCCACCGGCGTTGGAAAAACCGAGCTGGCGCGCGCGCTGGCGGAATTTCTTTTCGACGACGAAAAACTGATGATCCGCATCGACATGAGCGAATACATGGAAAAGCACAGCGTCTCGCGGCTCATCGGCGCGCCTCCTGGCTACGTCGGCTATGAAGAGGGTGGGCAGCTCACCGAACAAGTGCGTCGGCACCCGTATTCGGTGATTTTGTTCGATGAGATCGAGAAGGCGCACCCTGACGTCTTCAACGTGCTATTGCAAATTCTCGAGGACGGGCGGCTCACCGATGGCAAGGGCCGCACGGTGGACTTTCGCAACACCGTGCTGGTAATGACCAGCAACGTGGGCTCAACAGCCATCTTCGAATTGTCCAGCAAAGACCCAGAGCGCGCACGTAAGGAAGCCATGGAAGCGTTGCGCGCTTCATTCCGGCCGGAGTTCATCAACCGCATCGATGAGATCGTGATTTTCAATCCGCTCGGGAAGGAACAGTTGAAAAACATCGTCGTCATGCTGCTGAAGAACGTGGAAAAGCTGCTGGTGGAACGGCAAATCACACTGGAGCTGACGCCCGCCGCACAAGAGCTGTTGCTCAGCGAAGGCTACGATCCCGCTTATGGGGCCAGGCCGCTGCGCAGGACCATCCAGCGCCTGATTCAGGATCCTCTGGCGATGCAGATTCTGCAAGCCACGGTACTGCCGGGCGATCACGTGCGCGTCGACCGCGACGGACAGAAAGACGCCATGCGCTTCGAACGCGCGCCGTCCAAACAACCCGCAGCCGCCGCGCGAATCTAAACTAGAGATGAGGCTGATATGAAAGTCTTAAGAACCGGTGCGCTTTTGATTCTGCTCAGCGTGCTGCTGGTGATGGCAGGCGGAGCGCTGGGCGGCCCGAACGGCCTGAAGATCGCGCTGGCTTTCGCCGTGGTAATGAATGGCATCTCCTATTTTTTCTCGGATAAGATTGCGCTCGCTTCGAGCGGAGCGCAGCCGGTCTCGCGCGATCAGTTGCCAAGGCTCTATGCAGTGATGGAACGTCTCGCCGCCAAGTCCAGCCTGCCGGTGCCCAAGCTCTACGTGATTCCAGAAGCCGCGCCCAATGCGTTTGCCACCGGCCGCAGTCCGCAACATGCTTCTGTTGCCGTAACACAAGGGTTGCTCGAGTTAATGAACGACGACGAACTGGAGGGCGTGATTGCCCACGAACTCTCTCACGTTCGAAACTACGACATCCTCACGACTTCGATTGCGGCCACCATGGCCGGCGCCATCACCTACCTGGCAAGTGCGGCCCGCTGGGGAATGATGTTTGGAGGCTTTGGAAGAGATCGCGACAATGAGCGTGGCGGCGGTGGAATTGCCGCGCTCCTGACGATTTTCCTCGCGCCGTTCGCTGCGTTGGTGCTGCAACTTTTTCTTTCGCGTACGCGCGAGTATTCTGCGGATCAGACGGGCGCGCGGATGGTGGGTCACCCCTACGGCTTGATAAGCGCTCTTCAGAAACTGGGAGCCTACAATCAACGCATCACCACAACATCGCTCTCCCCTTCCACTTCGGCGCTGTGCATCGTGAAGCCCTTCTTTGGTAATGGGGTCATGTCCTCCCTGTTCAGCACGCACCCTCCCCTGGAGGATCGCATCGCGGCCCTGCGGGAAATGACGGTTGTCCCTCAGCGGTAACCAGTTCTTAGCGAGCTTTTGCGCACTTCGGCCCGATCCCGTGTAAACTTTTCGAAGATTTCCTCTCTCCTGTTCTTACGTCTGCTTGTAGCGCAGCGTAAACATCTGATTCAACGGCGGTTAATTTTCTCAGCTAAATGGATGGGTTTGGAGCGGCAAGTGCACTCACACTGACAGGTCGTTTTTTCGTCAAGGGGACCTGAGGGACGGGGGCTATGAGCTGTAGAGACACTATCCATTTGATTTGCTGGTACTTAGAGGGTCGGCTCTCGAAGTCTGTAGAGTCCGAAATCAAACGTCATCTCGAAACTTGTACCGACTGTCACCTTGTTCTGGACGCCGCCGTCAACACCTTGGACCGCTATTTTACCCCGGATCGCACGGTGGAAGACGCGATCGCTCCCCGCGCAGCCTAGCCTTCCTCGCCTGTAATTCTTTGAAAAAATTAAGGTTAGTCCGCTTGCCTTCGGGCAATGAATCAACCCATCCGGCATTCCAATCTCGTGCAAAATCTGCTGGATTTCGCCTTATGGAGTGCACAGCAGATTTTACGCTTCCATCAAAGACTGCGTAATCTTTACTGGTACTAGTACTTATAGAATCTCGGGTATTCTCCCTTCAATCTTCCACTAAATTGCGGATTCTAATCCACTTAGTTTCTTCGCTAGGCATCCAGTGCCTTTGGCGAAACGGATGCACTTTCCCACAGCACAGGGCGAAAGCCAAAAGGAGAAATGAAGTTTATGAGCGACTTTCATGATTCGGCCATCGCACACTCGACCGGGACACCCCGTTGGGTTGGATTGGCAGTGGGTGTGTTGGGCGGCATCTCGCTGCTCGGCCTCGGTTTAGGCTGGAGCGCACTCAATCAAGCCAAGGGCATCGAGCAGACGACCCAGGCTTCCCTGAAACAATCCAATGATGCGCTTACTCAGCGGCTGGCAAAGGAAGACGATATCAACCAGCAACTGCAGAGCGACCTCAAGGTCGTCACTGACAAGCTCAAAGTAACGCATGCGGATTTGGTCGCCGCGCGAACTCAGAACAAGAACGCGACCGTGGCAGTCGATCAAAAGGTGAACAACCTTGCGACTTCCGTGAAAGCGGAGCTGGCCACCAAAGCGAGCACCGAAGACATCAACAAGATCAATGGCGACATGACCGGTGTGAAGGGTGATCTGGACGCAACCAAGAACAGCATCCAGATGGCACGCAGCGAGATGGGCACGCTCATCGCGCGCAACCACGATGAAATCGACCAGCTCCGCCGCATGGGACAGCGCGACTACTTTGAATTCACCGTGCAGCGCAAGGGTGGCGCGACGAAGGTCGGCTCCATCCAAATCGAACTGAAGGACACCAACACCAAGAAGAACCGCTACACCATCAACGTGCTGGCGGATGACAACAGCTTTGAAAAGAAGGATCGCTCCGTCAACGAGCCGATTTTCTTCTACACCGGTGGAAACCGCTCGGCACTCGAGCTGGTGGTCAATAAGGTCACCAAGTCGACGGCCACGGGCTACCTGAGCATTCCCAAGTCCGCTGGTGCAACTTCAGCGAGCACGGCAACGTCCGGACAGCAGTAACAGAGTCCGGGGCAATATTGCTTTCAACTCCTTGAGAGCACAGCAGGAGAGGGAGGATTCCAGAGAATCTTCCCTTTTTTGTTGCCGCTCATCCGGGAATAAGTATCCGCCGTAGTAAGTCTAGGAAGCATCTGGACACCGGACCGCCGCTGTGCCAAGCTACTGGCGGCCCAGGGAATCAAAAACCGCAGTGGATTTCTGGAGGGGGAAATCATGAAAGTACGATTCGCAGTGGCAGTGGCAGCTACGCTTTTCGCGGGAGCGCTCGCGATGGCGGCGGATGGTTCATGGACCGGCTACATTTCGGACAGCCAATGTGGAGTAAAGGGCGCGAATGACAAGGCCGGTACGGCAGAGTGCACCACCAAGTGCGTCAAGGAACACGGCGCCAAGTACGTGTTCGTGAATGACGCTGACAAGAAAGTGTACGTCATCGATGCGCAGGACAAAGTGGCGGCGCATGCCGGACATCACGTGACCGTTAAGGGCACCGTGGAAGGTGAGAACCTGAAGCTGACCAGCATCGACATGGCGGCTGCAAAGAGCATGTAAAAGTTGTTTGCCGAGCATTTTTTGAGACGGGCGGGGCTTCGGCTCCGCCCGTTTTGTTTTGTACCGCGAACTATTTCCGTTACGATGTTCCCTGCCATGTCGAACTTTCTCATTCACGCCGGGCGTGCGCTGACTCCGGCGGCGGAAATTAACGATGCGGGCATCCTGATTCGCGATGACTTGATCGAAGCCATCGGTCCACGGTCGGGGATGGTCCTGCCCGCGGGAACCCAGGAAGTCCGTGCAACAGACAAGATCGCCGTCCCCGGCTTCATAGACCTGCACATCCACGGCGCCGGCGGCCACGATGTGATGGAAGGAAACAGCGCTGCGTTGAACTCCGTGACGCGCAAAGTCTCGGAATACGGCACAACCTCCATCGTCGCCACAACGGTAACGGCCAGCACCGATGAAACGCTCCGTGCCGCCGAAGGTATCGCTGCATATATCGCCCACCAACACGAAACCGAGGCGCCCCGCGCGGAAGTCCTCGGAATCCATTTCGAAGGACCCTTCATCAGCAAACAGCGGCGCGGAGTGCATCCTGCCGAATGGATTCAGTTGCCGTCAGCGGAAACACTCAGTCGTTTTCTCAAAGCTGCCGGGGGGAACGCCCGTATCCTAACGATTGCGCCGGAAGTACTCGGAGCCGCGCCGTGCATTGATGCCGCGCGAGAGGCTGGACTGGTCGTTTCGATCGGCCACACCGACGCAACCTACGAGGAGGCTCGCGCGGCGATGGCCCGGGGAGCCCACAGCGCCACGCATGTTTACAACGCCATGCGCCCGTTCACCCACCGCGATCCCGGCGTCATCGGCGCGGTACTCACTTCGCCGGAGATCAATGCGGAGCTCATTGCAGACGGCGTGCACGTCGAAGAAGCCGCGATGAAACTGCTGCTGATGGCCAAAGGCTCCGCACATGTCACCCTGGTCAGCGACGGCCTCTCCGCAACGGGCATGCCCGACGGAAAATACACGCTCGGCGGTTTCGAAGTGACCGTGAGCGGCGGTGTCTGCCGCAACGCCGAAGGAGTCCTGGCAGGCAGCACGCTGACGCTCGACCGCGCCCTGCGAAATATTGTAGCGCTGGGCATCTCGCTCCCAGACGCCGTCCGCATGTTGACGCTGAATCCTGCGACCTTGCTCGGGATCGAATTCAAGAAGGGCTCACTGCGGGCAGGCGCGGATGCGGACATTCTGCTGCTTGATGACGGATTGCGCGTAACCACTGTATGGGCCCGTGGCGTCGCGCTGAATTAGCCAGCGAGATTCCTGTTGCTTTATGGATTGAGTGGAATCTGGAGTTCCTCGGCGAGTTGCTCCGCATCAAAGGGACTGCAAGCAAAGTAGCGTCCACCTACATCAAACGTTGGAACGACGCGTTTGCCATCATTGGCTTTCATAACGATGGCCTCTCCGGAAGGATCCTGTTCAATATCCACTTCGCGGAAAGCTACACCACGTTCCTTCAAAAAGGATTTTGCCCGGCGGCAATCGGGGCACCAGGTGGTGCTGTAGATGGTGATGGGTTCCATGACTTGTCCTGCAGGATTGGATGCGCCGGGCCTGGATTAGTCGCAAAGTGTTGCGAAGGGCGCGCCGCAATCGTTATCAGCGGGAATCGACGGGAACGCCTCGATATTTGCGCGCTACCTGTATGCGGATCAACGCGCGCTGCAGCGCGACGGTGACGCGGTCCCAATCGATATTCGTATCACCGGAAGTCAAGCGCTGTTCCGCGCGCGCCTTGGCCGCCTCTGCCCGCGCAATATCAATATCGGCGGCGAATTCGGCCGTCTCCGCGAGCACCGTCACGCGATCCGGCAAAACCTCAGCAAATCCGCGGATGATAGCGAGGTGCACGGATTCTTTTCCGCTCGCGTCGTGATAACTCAGCTCCCCGATGCCAAGCTCGGTGATCAGCGGCGCGTGTCCCGGCAGAATCCCCAGGTAGCCTTCCGCTCCGGGAAGCTGCACTTCCTTGGCGCTCTGGCGAAGCAGCTGCTTCTCCGGCGTGACCACCACGAGCTCGATGAATTCAGGAAGCATCTTTGCTCTACGCGCTCGCCTTCATCTTTTCGGCCTTCTCCAGTGCTTCCTCGATGGTGCCCACCATGTAAAAGGCCTGCTCCGGAATATCGTCGTACTTGCCTTCCACGATTTCCTTGAAGCTGCGCACGGTGTCTTCGATCTTGACGTACTTGCCTTCAAGGCCGGTGAACTGCGCGGCCACGAACATCGGCTGCGAGAGGAACTTTTCGATCTTGCGCGCGCGCGCCACGGTGCGCTTGTCCTCGTCGGAAAGTTCTTCGATTCCGAGAATGGCGATGATGTCCTGAAGCTCCTTGTAGCGCTGCAGAATGCCCTTCACGCCACGCGCCACCGCGTAGTGCTCCGCGCCGACGATGCGCGGATCGAGAATGCGCGAAGAGCTAGCCAGGGGATCGACCGCCGGATAAATGCCGCGTTCGACGATCTGCCGGCTGAGGTTAGTCGTAGCATCCAAATGGGCGAAGGTCGCCGCAGGGGCCGGATCGGTGTAGTCGTCTGCGGGCACGTAAATCGCCTGTACCGAAGTGATCGAACCGGACTTCGTGGAAGTAATACGCTCCTGCAGTTCACCGATTTCCGTATTGAGGTTTGGCTGGTAACCGACAGCCGAAGGCATGCGCCCAAGAAGCGCCGAAACTTCCGAACCTGCTTGCACGAAACGGAAAATGTTGTCGATGAAGAGAAGCACGTCCAGATGCTCTTCATCGCGGAAGTATTCCGCGACCGTCAGCCCCGTAAGGCCGACGCGCAGCCGTGACCCGGGCGGCTCGGTCATTTGCCCATAGATCAACGCCGCGCGCGATTTCTCTGAATTGCCCGGAACAATCACGCCGCCTTCGGACATTTCCAGCCACAAGTCGTTCCCCTCGCGGGTGCGTTCGCCAACGCCTGCGAAGACGGAAACACCGCCGTGCTTCATGGCCACGTTGTGAATCAGCTCCATGATGAGCACGGTTTTCCCTACACCAGCACCGCCAAACAAGCCAATTTTGCCGCCCTTCAGGTACGGCTCGATCAAGTCCACTACTTTAATTCCCGTCTCGAACATTTCGAGAGTCGTGGATTGATCCTCAAGCGTCGGTGCAGGCCGGTGAATCGGATAGTGCGTTTTGCTGACAATGGGCCCGAGTTGATCCACGGGTTTGCCTAGCACGTTCATCACGCGGCCCAGTGTCGCGCGCCCCACGGGAACTTCGATGCCTTTCCCGAGATCGTAAGCCTTCATCCCGCGGACCATGCCCTCGACGGGCTCCATCGCGATGGCACGCACACGTCCTTCGCCCAGGTGCTGCTGCACTTCCGCCGTCACGTCCAGCGGCTCCGGCAGATTGTAGCCTTCGCTAGTGATGCGGCACGCGTTGTAAATCGCGGGCAGATGCCCCGCCTCGAATTGAATGTCGAGCACCGGTCCAATCACCTGCACCACGTGCCCGACGCCTGCGTATTTCTCTGCCATGCTGTCTCCTAAGCGGTGGATGACGCGCCGCTCACAATTTCAATAATTTCTTTCGTGATCGCCGCCTGGCGCACTTTGTTCATGTGCAGCGTCAGCGCCTCAATTACATCTCCAGCGTTCTTGGTGGCCGATTCCATGGCCGTCATGCGTGCACCGTGCTCGGCGGCGGAAGATTCCAGCATCGCGCGTAGAATTTGCGTCTCGATGTAGCGCGGCAACAACTTGTCCAGAAGCTGTTCTTCCGGCTGCTCGTAAATGTAGTCGACTTGAGATGAACTATCGCCGGAGGCCGATCCTTCTCCTTCGCGCACTGCTTCCACCGGAAGCAGCTTCTCAACCACCAGGTTTGCCGTCATCACTGTCTTGAATTCGCTGAAGGCGATGTAAACCGAATCGATCTCTTCTTTTGCGTAAAGTCCCGTCACCAGTGTTGCAATGTCGCGCGCCGTGGCGAACTCCACTCGCGCAAGGACGTTGATATATTCGGCAAGAATGTTGAATCCCGCCTTTTTCAGCGAATCGCGGCCCTTTTTGCCGACGGGAATCACTGAAAGCTTCTTGTCTTTGCGCGCCCGGAAGAACTCGTTAGCCTTGCGCAAAATATTTGTATTGAACGCTCCCGCCAGTCCGCGCTCGCCCGTCAGCACGATCGCCAGAATTCTCTCTTCCGGGCGAACGGCCAGCAATGGATGTTGCGGCTCCACGATACGCGACATTGTCGAACGCAGCACCCGCGCCAGCTCCCGTGCATACGGGCGCGCCGCCAGCGCCGATTCCTGCGCGCGCCGCAACCTTGCCGCCGCGACAAATTTCATCGCGCGGGTAATCTGCTGGGTGCTCTTCACCGAGCGGATGCGGCGCCGGAAATCGAGTAGTGTGGGCATCGTTCGTCGTTATTCTCGGCCTTTTATTTCTTCGCAGCCGCCGCCACCGCGGCGGTAAATCGCTCTTTAAACGCATCCAAAGCCGTTTTAATCTCCGCCTTGATAGCGTCGTCGAGCGCCTTCTTCGCCGCAATATTCTTCAGGATTGAAGGGTAGTTCGTCTCGGTAAACTGCAGAAACTCGCGTTCGAATCGCCGCACTTCGGCCACCGGCACGGTATCGAGCGCCCCGCTCGTCGCGGCGTAAAGAATCAGCACCTGTTTTTCGATCGCCAGCGGCACGTACTGATCCTGTTTCAGAACTTCCGTCAGCCGCTGTCCGCGCGCAAGCTGCCCCTGGGTGACCTTATCCAGCTGGTCCGCGCCGAACTGCGCGAACGCCGCCAGTTCGCGG
>Ga0210400_10004965_pt1 | contig 11376 bp, 8 predicted proteins | sample IncBWH26MmetaG_FD_155456 | JGI IMG/M metagenome (GOLD analysis project Ga0210400, IMG submission 155456) | Forest soil microbial communities from Barre Woods Harvard Forest LTER site, Petersham, Massachusetts, United States - Inc-BW-H-26-M | ecosystem: Environmental > Terrestrial > Soil >...
GCGGTACCGCTCGCGAAATCGAGCCGGGCAGGATGCGCTACTTGAACATCGCGCTGGGCGAGTTCATCATGATGGCTTACGGAGTAAAGCATTATCAGATCAGCGGGCCGGACTGGGCAGTCAACAACGCGAGTTCAGACCGCTACGACATCGTTGCTTAGGCCGCTGGAAGCGATCCGCCGGGGCAGATCCGCCAAATGATAGGACCTTTGCTGTCCGAGCGCTTCAAGGTTCAGTTTCACCGTGAGACGCGAGAACTACCAGTCTTTGCGCTGACCGTCGCAATGGGCGGGCCTAAATTCAAAGAAGGCGATGGTGGCGAATCCAGCGCGTACCCGGACGGCAAGGGAGGCATTTCGTTCAAGAATTATCCGATGGACGCACTCGCGACCCTCCTTTCCAATATGCCTGCCGTGGGGCGCGCGGTCGTGGACCGTACCGGGCTGAGTAGTAAGTACACTTTCGCGGCGAACTTATCAGATGCCGCTCCTGGCGCATCTATCGGCGACATCAAAAAGAGTATTGGCGCAGACGTTGATCCGCTGTCATCACCGATTCTTTCGAATTTGCAACTCCAGCTCGGTTTGAAGCTGGATGCGGTGAAGGTGCCGATGGAAATGATCGTGATCGATCATGCCGAGAAAACGCCTACAGAAGATTGACGGCCGCCCAGGCGAACAAACTGGGCAGAGATCCTTCAATGGAAACCGCTTTACTGGACGATCGTCGTGTTGGTCGGTCATGGAATGCCTCTTGGATCACCACAGGTTTACCAGATACCGCTCGGCACTCTCAGTGTAGTTGAGGCATTGGACTGTTTCTGAGTAGCCGACAGTACAGCCAAGTGGAGGCTCTTACCGACATTCCTGGAGGTATACTTTCCCGTCAGACCCCTCTAAAATAGGCGCAGTCGGCTTGCCTTATGCGCGCAATTCTGCTTCTTCTGAGAGGATTGTTTATAGGTACCGCGCTGTCCTTCGCCGTATCCAAATCCATTGCAAGCCTTCTATACGGCTTGGCTCCAGACGATCCGCGCTCGTTGATCGGGGCAGCGTCCCTGCTGGTGGTAGTCGGGCTGGTTGCCAGCGGGATTCCGGCCTGGAGATCCGCCCAACTCGATCCCAACGCAGTGCTGCGGGGGGAATAATGTCCCTCTATCTGTACAGGGCGCCCTGCCGAAGCGATCGCCGGGAGCCGGGGCTAACTCCGAAGCAGCGCCTCGCGCGGCTCGGTCCCGTGAACGCGGTGCGTATCTAAGTCTCATCCTGAGGTAACTTGCTCAGCGATGCTTTGGCGCAGATTATTCTTTGTGAACACCGTTCTGGAAGTAGCGGACGATAATGAAGCTTAACGGGCTTCGTTAAGTGGGGTTGATTATGAGTAATAGCGGGAGCCGCCGGTGTGTTTCTCGATTTTGTTAAACCTGCAGAGGTTTACCAGACCGTCAAGCCTAGCGGGATGTTCTCCCCTACCCGGTGAAGCGGCGCTCGTCGGATAGTATTATATTGCTTATGCTTCCAAGAAGCATCACAACAGAGAGAAATTTGAAGGTCCGTCTCGGGAGACTGTTGCTGATTCTGGCGAGTGCCAGTGGCATCTGGGCGCAGCAGTACGTCATTTCGACGGTTGCTGGGGGCATAGATCCCGTGACCAACGGGGCCAAGGACTTGTCGGTGATGACTCCCGCGGGTATTGCCGTGGATCGGTCCGGAAACGTGTATTTTAGCCGTCCCAATGTAGTGTTCAAGCTGGACCCGCTCGGTTCTATTTCACGCTTCGCAGGGAACTCCGTTGCCGGGTATTCGGGCGATGGCGGCCCTGCCATGGATGCGCAGCTCAACTTTCCGGTGACCTATCCCGAGTTGGAACATGACTTTCTTGATTTTGAACCGCTGGTGGGCGCCCTGGCAGTGGACTCCGCCGGAAATGTCTACATTGCGGACGCCTACAACAATCGAGTCAGAAAAGTCGACACGAAAGGGATCATCACAACGGTTGCGGGAGATGGCAATCGTGGTAACTCCGGTGATGACGGCCCAGCCAGTGCAGCGCGTTTTTGGTGGCCCCAGGGGGTCGGCCTGGACTCCTCGGATAACCTCTATATCGCGGATGGCAACGGCACGCTGCGAAGGGTTAACAGCGACGGCATAATCACTACTCTGACGGGAAATAATTGCGGGCCGGGCTTCCAGGGGCCGGGGCTTTGCGCCCCCGAACAAATTTCCGTCGATTCGAAGGGAAACGTCTTTGTTCCCGACGGATATTGCAGAGTACGCAAGGTGAGCCCCGACGGCAATGTCATAACAGTAGCCGGGAACGATACTCAGGAAAGCAGGGGTTTTGCTTTCACATGCGGGTATTCCGTGGATGGCGGACCCGCGACGAACGCGGCAATGGCATGGCCGTACAGCGTAGCTGTTGATGCCAGCGGCAATCTCTACATCGCCGATACATACAACAGTTGCATTCGGAAGGTCGACGGCGCCGGAATCATTACGACGATCGCCGGAGTGTGCGGCTCTCCTGGCTACTCCGGAGACGGCGGACCGGCAACTGCCGCGCGCCTGGCGTATCCGAAAGGCGTAACGACGGACGCGGCTGGGAATGTCTTTATCGCGGACACCGAAAACTCAGCGATTCGACTACTGCAGCCCATCGATGCCGTTCCGATCATTCATTCTGTCGTGAATGGAGCCAGTGAACTTGCGGGTCCCATCGCCGCTGGCGAAATCGTGATTCTTCACGGCGCAAACCTCGGACCGCCGATCCTTGCGAAATCGCAGGACTCTGAGAGCAAGGAGGTTTCCGCGACCCGAGTTCTTTTCAACGGGCTACCCGCCTCAATAGTCTATAGCTGGTCGACATCCGTGGCGACCCTCGTACCTTCCTCTGTTCAGGCCGATACCGCTGAGATCATTGTTGAGCGTTATCAGACCTCTACACCCGCGAACGTGGCCGTGATCTCATCTGCGCCCGGTTTTTTTACGCTGGACGGATCGGGCCAGGGACAACTAGTTGCGCTAAACGAGGACGGATCCTTAAACGCGGTAGAACACCCGGCTTCTCCCGGGAGCAGCATCACGCTGTTCCTTACTGGAGAGGGTCGAGCCACACAATCGGAGGTCGGAATCAATATCAACAACGGAACCGCTCAGATATTGGATTTGAATGATCTCTCGCCTGGGGTCACCCAGATCAAAGTCCGAGTCCCCAATGGGCGGCCGGCGGACGAAAGGTGTTCGGTCGTAGCGCTGATCGGTGCCGCCTCAACCCAGGCGGGTGCCACGATCGTCATTGAGCTGAAGTAGAGCTCTTTCGCTCGTCATTACCGAGCAGGCGAACGCCGCAGAATTTATCCCAGCGGCAGCCGCGACTCAAATCGCTTCCGTTATCGCGTGATAACGGGACTGTGAATGTCGGTTCATGGCGCCGAGTTGATTCCTAAGAATAATTGTGTAGACAGACTACTAATGATGATGTAGAATCACTACAGAATGATCCCCAAAACCCGTATCGAACTGCTCCAAGGCACCCTGGATCTGCTGATTCTACGAACCCTGCAGTTCGGAACATCCCACGGCCACGCCATTGCCAAGCACATTCAACGCACTTCAGCTGAGATGCTGCAGGTCGAGACCGGGTCGCTCTATCCGGCGCTCCATCGACTGGAAGCGCAAGGATGGATTGATGCGTCTTGGGAAATCTCCGACAAAGGTAAGCGCGCCAAGTACTATTGCCTAACTCCAGCGGGCAGGAAGCAACTAGCGTCGGAGCGGTCCCGATGGGAGCAGATCTCCCTCGCGATGGCCATGGTCCTCAATCCCACACCACAGGAGTCCCAATGAAATCGACGTGGAAAAAGTTACACTCCCTGTTGGGACGCCCGAAGCGGGAAGCCGAGATTCAAGCAGAGCTCGCATTTCACCTGGAAGAAGAAACAGAGCAGCGCCAAGCCGATGGGCTGTCATCTGAAGCTGCTCGATACGCGGCGCGGCGCGACTTTGGAAGCTTCGCCCGTGTCCAAGAGGAGACGCGTGCGGCGTGGGGCTTTGCGTTCTTGGAGACATCGTTACAGGATCTCCGCATCGCCGCGCGTTCCCTCCGCAAGAACCCCAGGTTTAGTGTCGTCGCCATTGTGATTCTCGGATTGGGCATCGGCGCGAGCACGGCGGTGTTCAGCGTAGTGAACGCGGTGATCCTCAAACCGCTCGCATTTCGAGATCCGAACCGGATTGTCGCGCTGAGCTCGCTTTGGAAGAAGAACAATGCTCACGGCCAGGTTTCCGTGCCGGACTTCGAGGACTGGCGCTCGCAGAGTACTTCCTTCGAATCGATGGCCTACTACGACAGCCGCGAAATAGCCGTCGCGGTTGAATCCGACGCGCAGTTCGCGAAGATCTCCACCACGTCCACCGAATTCTTCCGGATATTTGGCATGGAGCCGGTTGTCGGGCGCTTGTTTCAGGTGGCGGAAAGCACCCCCGGAAGCGATGGTGCTGCGATCGTGAGTCATTCGTTCTGGCAGTCACGCCTCGGTGGCGATCCGTCGGCGCTTGGAAAGACGCTTCGAATCGCAGGACATGTGTTTCCAGTCGTTGGAATTATGCCACCTGGTTTCCAGTTTCCAGATAAGACGGATATCTGGATTCCAACTGACACTTTGTTTCGAATCATTGCCCCCAATCGAGGTGCTCATAACTATAGGGCTGTTGGCAAGCTTATGGCTGGCGTCAGTCTGGATTCGGCACGAGCGGAAATGACTCTGATCGGCGACCGCCTGGAGCAGCAGTACGGGGGCACCAACAAAGACAAGAATGTGGCCGTAGCCATACTCGGAGAGGAGATGGTTCGAGGCTTGACGACTATGCTTTACCTGCTGTTAGGAGCCGTCTTGCTGCTGCTCTTGATCTCCTGCGGCAATGTAGCGAATCTCCTGCTGGCGAAAGCGGCCACGCGAACGCACGAACTTGGAGTGCGCGCGGCACTGGGAGCGGCACGAGGACGTATCATCCGGCAATTAATCACCGAGAGCCTCGTGCTGGGAACGGCAAGCGGTCTGTTTGGTCTCGTCATTGCCAAGTTCGGCATCGCCGCCCTGGTGGCGTTGGCTCCGGCCAACATCCCCAGGCTGGAAGAAACCGGCATTCATACATCCGTGCTGATCTTCGCGGCGGCTCTCACGTTCCTGGCGTGCTTGCTCTTCGGACTGGCGCCCGCCCTTCGGACAACCCGCGTCGACGTGAACCACGCGCTCAAGCAATCAGGCACACGCGGCGCACACGGAGTCGGTTCCGCTCTTCGCCAGGGCCTGGTGGCCGCGGAGGTCGCTTTGTCGGTAGTCCTGCTAACGGGCGCAGGGCTCCTGATTCGTAGCTTTGCCGAATTAAGCAACGTCGCACTGGGCTTTGAAACCCGGCAAGTACTGGTTATGGAAACCAGCAAACCCGCTTCGAATGAGGAGGAAGCTCAACGAGCCGTGCGGGCCTATCGATCCCTTCTGGATCAGGCGGCCGGTATTCCAGGAATTGTCGCCATTGGCGCTACCCGCACTCCGCCAGGCCAGACAGCAAGTGACGGCGCGTACGAAGTGGATCAGGCTGCTGCCGCGGGGAACCTGTCTGTGAAGAGTCCACAAGCTGTTTATTCAATCGTGTCATCGGGCGCGTTTGCCGCGCTCGGCATTCCCGTACGGGAGGGTCGCGACTTCTCAGCGGCCGATGGACCGGATGCGCCGCTCAGCGCGATCGTCAACGAAACCTTGGCGAGGCGCGCGTTCCCAAGTGCGGATCCCATTGGACACTCGATCTTGACTGGCATGGATATCCTGAAACCGATGACAATCGTGGGTGTCGTGGGCGACATCCGCCAGCGGGGACCTGGCACTGAGGCCCTGTCGGAAGTCTACATGCCCTACCAGCAACACCCGAGGCCTTCCACGGCCATGCGGATTCTTGCACGGACAAGCGTGCCTCTAGAGAACGTCATCGAGCCTTTGCGCCGGATAGCCAAACAGCTTGAGCCAGATATGCCGGTGAAATTCACCACCATGGAAGCTCGGATGTCGGAAAATGTTGCGGCTCCCCGCTTCCGAACTCTGCTGCTTTCGATCTTCGCCGCCATCGCAGTGGTGCTGGCCATGGCGGGCGTGTACGGTGTGGTGTCGTTCCTGGTGAGCCAGCGCACGCAAGAAATCGGATTGCGGATGGCTTTGGGCGCGGGCACGGGGCAAGTCATGAAAATGGTGCTTTGGCAGGGTATCGGCATGGCTGCGGTCGGACTGGCCCTGGGCGTGGCGGGTGCCACGGCGGCAGCCCGGTTTCTTAGTTCGATGCTGTTCGAGGTGAAGCCGTTCGACCCCCTTACATATGCCCTTGTTGCAAGCGTGGTCGCGCTGGTAACGGTAGGCGCGTGCCTTCTTCCTGCGCGGCGCGCATCGAAAATCGACCCGATGAGTGCGCTACGGCAAGAATGAGTTGCTTTGACCTGTAAGGCCCGACGCGCAGAAAGGCACCTGTCCGCGCAAGTTCAGACTATAGCAGCGTCACATCGGACTGCACTCGCGAAACCAGACGTCGCCGCGAAACAGCTACCGTTATTACGTCTTAACGGGGCTATGAAGGCCGAATGTCGCGGAGAAACTCAGCGTCGCGGACGTTGCCTGGACAGATTCGATCGTGGCCCTACTGGAATCAGCACCCGAATACGATTATTGTTCTCGTCAGCGAAGTAGACTCTACCGGATCCATCCACCGCGATCCCGACCGGGAAACTGATTTCCGCGTCAATCGCTGGCCCGCCGTCGCCGCTGAACCCGTTTAGGCCGTTCCCTGCAATCGTGGAGATCAGGCCCGTCGAAGCGTCAACCCGACGTATCCGGTGATTGATCGTATCGGCGATATAAAGATTCCCTTGGGCATCGGATGCCGCTGCCTGGGCATGATTCAGCGTCGCAGTCTTAGCTGGCCCACCATCACCTCCGAAGCCGCCTTGGCACACCGATACGTGAAAAGGAGATCCTATCGGGCAGGGCCCGGACCCGGCCAAGGTTGTCACAATTCCTGTACTGGCTGTCACCATGCGAACACGGGAGTTCTCGTAGTCGACAATGTAGATGTCCCCGTTCCGGTCGACCACTGAGGGGATAGGATCCCAGAACAGGGCGTCGACCGCCAGTCCGTTGTCGCCGCCGAAGCTAGTGGTAAGCTGACCCGCTACCGTTTCGATAATCCCGCTGTTGGCAATGAGTTTCCGGACACGCGACCAGGAACTGGAAAAATAGAGATTACCCAAAGCGTCTACCGTGATCCCGGTTGGACGCGAGACTCCGGCATTGACGGCCAGCCCTCCGTCGCCGCTATCCACAGTCGCGCCCGTCCCCGCGACGGTGGTGATGATGCGAGTCGATATGTCGATTCGCCGAATGCGATTGTTATCACCATCGGCAAAGTAGATGTTCCCAGCCGCATCCAGCGACATGTTGATCGCTTTTCCAAACATCGCGTTGGTTGCCTGACCGCCATCGCCGCTATATCCCAGGATTCCGGTGCCAGCGATAATGCTGGTGGCGCCCTCGCTTACCCAGATTTTCCGGATGAATCCACTCCAGTCTGCAATGTAAACATCGCCTCTTTGGTCCACTGCGACGCTCGTGGGGTTACTTAGAAACGCACCAGCCGTCCCGTTGCCGCCAACTGTCGAGATGGTGTACTGCTGTCCAAACGCTGGCGCACAAGCGAGTAGCAGAATCGTGCGATAATTCGTCACTATCCGATTGTGACGTACTTCGGAGTCTTTGGGTTGCGTGGCAATCGCGATTCTGAGTGATAGCCCCCATTGGCCGCCAAGAGTTTAGTAATCCCCCGCGCTCCGCTCGGACAGGCGCCCAGCATTTTTGCCCGACTGAACCTAGACGCCTTCCGATTTTGGCTAACAATGCTACCTCGATCCGGTCGCATTGCCGCCGCAGTGAACGCATCTTTTCTGTCGACTACAACAGGTCGAGGGCTTCCTTGTCCGTTGCAGTGTATTCCAAATAGATCCCCCGTCCTTGGCGCAGCGTCAGAGTAATTGAAGCAGACGGAAAGGTCCATAAGAGCGTCGTTACTGAAGCGTTAGCTTCGTCGCTTTTCGTCGTTTCATTGATCGGAGGTCCATATTTTTGAATCAACAGAACCTTAAGGCCGTCGAACTTTCTGGAACCGCCGTCCATGTTCGATAGCTCAACCCTGGCTATTCGATCCGTGCCAGTTCTGGCAGATACAGATACATTCATGCTCAGATCACCAATCTGAACGGCCTCCAAAAACAAACGCTCCCTCGTCGGAAGTTCCTGGTGGCAAAGTCCACCCTCGCGATGCAGGTATTAGCCCACGTCGCTCCGGAATGTACGGCAAGTCCACTCGGGATGAATCCGGTCTTTGGACCGCCCTCCCCGAAACAGATCCAGAAGGTTTCCCTAGGGGGCGCCGCCCCGCGTATCGCGCAAGGGTAAATGTTCCCGCCGACCGCGGTCCCCAGGCTTCCGCGCCTGAAAAGGCGGACTTAAGCGCCGGCCGCTTTTACACCCTCGGCGGCTTGTTCAATAAGGGCTGCAACCGCCCCTGGCTGCGACACGTAGATGGCGTGGCTGCCCTTGACCTCGACAACAGCGGAACCCGCCCGCTTAGACATGGAACGCTGGGCACCAGGCGGGATCATCTTGTCCTCGGTGACAACCAGGTACCAGCTTGGCTTCGCCTTCCACGCTGGATCGCTGATCGCACCGCTTAATGCAGCTACGCCCCACGGGACTTGGGAGTCGGCCATGACAGCGGCCTTCTTTGTGTCCACGTCGGCTGCGAAGTAGGCGGGAAACTTCGTTTTGTCGAGGAATAGATAGCCGTCCTGCGGGGGCTGGATCGGTGGCACGGCCGCGCCTGGCTGTGGATCTTTGATGAACGTCGCCACTGACTCGCCCTTGTCCGGAGCAAATGCAGTGATATATACAAGCCCTGCAACTTTGGGATCGTTGCCGGCTTCGGTGATCACAGCTCCACCATAGGAGTGGCCCACGAGAATCGCCGGCCCATCCTGCGCCGCGAGAACGCGCTTGGTGACCGCCACGTCGTCCTCCAACGAAATTGTCGGATTCTGGACGATGCTGACATTGTAGCCGTCCTTCTTTAAACGCCTTCCCAGCCTGAACCGTCCACAAAGCCACCGTGGACAAGAACGACACTCTTCACTCTCATCTCTACCTCCTTGCTAGCGCTTCAACCGACGCTGATTGAATTTTAAGGGATGCAAGCACGAAAGGGAATCCCCCGGAGTCACTGTTTCTGGATAACGCTTTCGGTGTATCTCGATCTCTTGCGGAGGCGCGGACCGGCGGTGCCATTGATGCGCCTGACGCCGGCTGCTTCCTTCAGGAAGGTTGTCACAAACAGAGCAGGTGTCGCACCTTCGGTTCGCTTGAAATGCACTTCCGCAACCGCTCCTCCAGATGGCTATCCGCCCTTGTTAGCCGGTCATGCTGTCGAAGGTGTTCTGCCCAGGAACTCACAACGAATGTTTCGAGATACCGGTCCGGGGTCTCCAGGTCTCGACAAATCTCCCATCGCGACGCACCGTCGCGGCGGCGGACGCGTCCGTATTTGCGCATTGTCTTGATAAACTCTGATACTCCCTCGGGTTTGACGTAATATTCAACCGTGACCAGGACCGGGCCGTCATCGGCATCGGCTCCGATCACCAGCGGCATTCGCCAATGATTCCACGGCGTCAAATCAACGCTCTCGCTTGGCAGACGCAGGACGAGTCCCAGCATTGTCGACAGGATGGTTCCGATACCGGCCCACAAAAGTGCGCTGCCTACGCCGGAGCGTTCAGCAATCGCACCCCACGCGGCACTCCCGGCCGCGACCGCTCCTTGAAACACGAGCATCGAAACGGCCAATACCCGTGCCCTAACCCAGTCCGGTGCTTGGTTTAGAACTTGAACGTTGAACAGTGAGATAAAGGAGATCCAAGCCGCGCCTCCGATCAGCATGACCGCACCCAGCGGCACCAGGGCATCGAGTGCGCCTGCGGCGATCATGGTCAGACCGAAAAGTGCAATCCCGGCCGACACGATCACATCCGCCGACCACTTGGATCGAGCGCGCTGCATGACCAGGGCACCGAGTACTGCGCCACCGCCAAAGCAACCCAGCAGAACTCCGTATCCGACCGGACTGTCGTTTATTCGATGAGAGATGGAAGGCAGCAATGCTAGCAGGCAGCTAGCGAAGAACATTGGCGTTCCTGCCCGCACCAGCACAATGCGAACCGCCGGTGAGTACCGGACATACCGAATCGCCGCTACGGTTGCACCCGTTACCGATTCCGGCGGCGCGGTTCGCTTAACCTCGGCCCGCTTCCAGCGCGCCACGACGAGAATGACTCCCAAAAATGACAGCGTGTTCAAAAGGAACGCCGTGCCTATTCCTGCAAACGCGATAACGAAGCCAGCCAATGCCGGTCCGACCGCCCGGGCGAAATTAAATTCAATGCCGTTCAGCGCCGAGGCCGCTGGCAAATCCTCCTTTGAAACCAGTTCGGGCAAGACAGCGCGCCAGGTCGGTGTTTCGAATGCGTCTCCAGCCGAGAGTGCAAACGTCAGAACGAGCAGCAGAACGGGAGACATTTTGCCTGCGATTGTCATTGCCGCAATCACAGCCGCGACGATGACCATCCATGTTTCCGTCCGCAGGATCACTTTCCGGCGATCGACGATGTCGCCGATGGCTCCCGCCGGAAGCGCCAAGATGAAGAACGGCAAAGCGGATGCTGTCTGTGTCAGCGCCACGTACATGGGCCCGGCGTGGAGAGACACCATCAGCCAAGCCGCCCCCACGCTCTGCATAAAGGTGCCGACGTCCGAAACTACGTCGGCTATAAGGAGATTGCGGAATGTTGATGATCGCAGCGGCCGGAAGAGACTTGCCGATGCGTCACTCGTCGGAATCGCCATGTGCCTTGTGTCTCCACGGTATCAGCCGGGCCTAGACCGACGCGTGACCGAGAAGCAGACTGGATCTGCTCAAAGCTCTCCGCCCGCATGCAGCTCTTTGCATTCAAGGGGTTCCACACGCCACGCTTTCGGGCCACATGAATGATAGGGAACACCGATGTAGTCTCCTATGAAGACATCGGCCCGGAACGCGTTGTGGAAGCGACGCCCAGCGGACGTTGTGCTTCATTATCGGCAGCCTCCTGCTCGGCCTGGTTCCCAAGGGCACGACGTTCTCATCCACGTCCCAGAGACAGGCAAACCTCCGTGAACGGCGTTTATCGTTCCCGATCCGCAAAAATTGAGCGGAGGACGCCAATTCAATGGTTCGGGCGTAATACGTCGAC
>Ga0210400_10004966_pt1 | contig 11372 bp, 7 predicted proteins | sample IncBWH26MmetaG_FD_155456 | JGI IMG/M metagenome (GOLD analysis project Ga0210400, IMG submission 155456) | Forest soil microbial communities from Barre Woods Harvard Forest LTER site, Petersham, Massachusetts, United States - Inc-BW-H-26-M | ecosystem: Environmental > Terrestrial > Soil >...
GGAAAATCTCCTGGGCCGACCTCATGATTCTCGCGGGCAACGTCGCCCTCGAATCGATGGGCTTCAGGACGTTTGGTTTTGGCGGCGGGCGCGCGGACGTGTGGGAGCCCGAAGAGGACATTTTCTGGGGGCCCGAGGGCAAGTGGCTGGCGGACGAGCGTTATTCCGGGGATCGCGATCTCGAGAAACCTCTCGCTGCCGTGCAAATGGGTCTGATCTATGTGAATCCAGAAGGGCCGAATGGAAGGCCTGATCCGCTGGCCGCGGCACGCGACATCCGGGAAACTTTTGCCCGTATGGCGATGGATGACGAGGAGACAGTGGCGCTGATTGCCGGGGGGCACAGCTTCGGCAAAACCCATGGCGCTGCGGATCCGAACAAGTATGTCGGCCCCGAACCCGAAGCCGCCGGCATTGAAGAGCAGGGCCTCGGCTGGAAGAACAAATTTGGCACGGGCAGCGGGGATGACGCGATCGGCAGCGGACTGGAAGTGATTTGGAGCTCCACGCCGACGAAGTGGAGCAACGACTTCTTCGAGAACCTGTTCACCTATGAATGGGAACTCACGAAAAGTCCGGCTGGGGCGAACCAGTGGACACCGAAGAATGGCGCGGGCAACGGTACAGTGCCGGATGCGCAGGATCCGTCGAAGCGTCATGCGCCCTCGATGCTGACCACTGATCTTTCGTTGCGGTTCGACCCGGCTTACGAAAAGATTTCGCGGCGCTTCTACGAGCATCCCGATCAGTTGGCTGACGCGTTTGCGCGGGCGTGGTTCAAGCTGACGCACCGCGACATGGGGCCGATCTCGCGCTACCTTGGCCCGCTCATTCCGAAGGAGCCTCAACTATGGCAAGACCCGGTTCCCGCCGTGGATCATAAATTGATCGGGGAGAAGGAGATTGCTGCGCTGAAGGCGAAGATCCTCAAATCCGGATTGTCGATCTCGCAACTGGTTACGACTGCCTGGGCGTCGGCGTCGTCGTTCCGCGGCTCCGACAAGCGGGGTGGGGCGAACGGGGCGCGTATTCGGCTCGCGCCACAAAAGGATTGGGAAGTGAACCAACCGGCTGCGCTGGCGAAGGTTCTCAAGAAGCTGGAGGCGATCCAAAAGGATTTCCACGGGTCGAAATCCAACGGGAAAGGCAAGAAGGTCTCGCTGGCTGACCTGATTGTGTTGGGCGGCTGCGCAGCCGTCGAGGAAGCCGCGAAAAGGGCTAGGCACAAAGTGAAGATTGCTTTCTCGCCGGGACGCACGGATGCTTCGCAGAAGCAGACCGACGTGCATTCATTCGCCGTAATGGAGCCGGTGGCGGACGGGTTCCGCAACTATCTCCGCAGCGGGCAGGTTCTGTCGGCTGAGGAGCTGCTGGTGGATCGGGCGCAGTTGCTGACCCTGACTGCCCCCGAGATGACGGTTCTGGTCGGCGGCATGCGTGCCCTGAACGCGAACTTCGGGCAGGCTAAACACGGCGTCTTCACCGAGCGGCCCGAGACATTGACGAATGATTTCTTCGTCAACCTGCTCGACATGAATACGAAGTGGGGGCCTTCCTCTACATCCGAAGGAGTGTATGAGGGGCGCGATCGATCGACGGGCAAAATCAAGTGGACCGGTACCCGTGTCGATCTCGTCTTCGGTTCGAACTCCCAGCTCCGGGCACTCGCAGAAGTCTACGCGTGCGACGACTCGAAGCAGGCGCTTGTGAAGGACTTCGCGGCTGCGTGGAGCAAGGTAATGAACCTCGATCGCTACGACCTTGCCTGAGTTCGGGGAAAAAAGAAAGCTTTCTGTTGTTTTGGATCGGCTAAACCGAAGTGCCGCGCTCGCGGGGGCGCATTGCGCGTCCCCCACCCTTTACCAATAGCAGTTTCATACGGACCGATTTTGTCGCCGGGCAATCACCGCGACGAGAACGACTACTGACACGCAGCCGGGGAACCGGTTCCGGCTGATGCCGAAGGATGCGCAGCAGCAGCCGATCAGCGACATCGTGGGCAGCTTGAAGTGTGCCCCGCGGCGAAGAAGCCGGTGGGATGTCGGCGCTACTAGTGCCCTTCGCGGCGGCGGAGGTAGTCGATGAACATTTGTTCTACCGGTTTGTCGTAGGCCATGAGGACGTGGCGGACGGTGTGGCCGCTGACTACGTGGCAGACTTCTTCGGCGAGGTTCTTGGCGTGGTCGCCGGCGCGTTCGAGAGACTGGGTCATGAAGATGACTTGCAGGCTGGCCTGGCGGGTGATGTTTTCGGGGTTCTCGATGTGGCGGAGGAAGATGAGGTTGCGGAGGCGGTCCATTTCGGAGTCGGAGCGGATGACGTCGACGGCTTTGCCGACGTCGCGGGTGGAGAAAGCATCGCCGACGTCAGTCAGCATTTTTTCGAGGATGGTGGCCATGCGGGTGAGGTCGCGGGTGTCGTCGGAATCGATGCGTCCGGCGGCGGCTTGAGCGCTGTTGGCGAAGCTGAGCAGGAGGTCGCCGATGCGCTCGAGGCTGATCATGAACTTCATGCAGGCGAGGAGTTCGCGGGCTTCGGCGGGCTCGACTTCGGTGATGGCGGTGGTAACGGCGGTATCGATCTCCATGTCGAGGGTGTCGAGTTCACGCTCGCGCTGGCGCAGCGAGTTCAGCAGAGGGCCGGAACCGGTGGCGATGCCTTCGGCGGCGGCTCCGGCGGCTTCCTTGGCGAGGCGGCAGGCTTCGACGGTGCGGCGGACGATGTGATGATGGGCGGGTTCGGGCGGAAGGCTCTCGACGCGGGCAGTGCTCATGAGGGAATCCCTCTGGCGCGGCGTGGAACGGCGCCACCGAGTTGACTCGTTGGGCCTATTTTACCGCTCATAATTCGTTGGTCATAGGATAGACGATTAACAAAGTAAGGATAGATTTTCTTTTTCAGGCGTGGGTTAAGAAGGTGTGAATTTTTGGTCATTTTTCGGACGGGCTAGTGCTAGTGCGCGGAGGGAGGACAGGATGCCAGAGCTACCGCTGTTTAGTGCGACGTTGCTGCTGCCGGGCTGCCTTGCGTTGCGCCTTCTGGTCTTTCTTCATTGCTTTGCGCTGCTTCCCGGCAGCTTTCTTTACGGCTTTCTGGTTCTGCCTGGCCGCCTTCCGGGCTTCACGGCCATTTTCTCCGATACGCGTGTTTTCCCGTTGAGCTTTGGCTGGTATCGAGAGTAAGCCGCTCAAGGCAACCAGGATCACGAACACGGCAATACGTTTCATAACGTCTCCTGGGAAGGTTCTGCTGCGATCTTAACACTTGAACTACAAAGGGCGGACGGAGTCAGCGCTCGATGTCAGGGGCGCCGGGCTTCGACCCATGGGCTCGCTGAGGGCAGGCTTAGGCTCGGACGGCCGAGGGGGCCGTCGCCACATGAGCAGCGGCGAGTTTACGCGGTGGGGAGAGTGAAGAGGAAAGTGGAGCCGTGGGCCAGTTCGCTTTCGGCGCGGATAGAGCCGCCGTGGGCGAGCATGATGTGCTTGGCGATGGCCAGGCCGAGGCCGGTGCCTCCAGACTCGCGGGAGCGGGCTTTGTCGACGCGATAGAAGCGTTCGAAAAGGCGCGGGAGGTGCTCGGAGGCGATGCCTGCGCCGAAATCCTGGACGAAAAATTCTACCGCGTGGGGAACGGCGCGGGCGCCGAGCACGATGCGTCCGCCGGAAGCTCCGTACTTCAGCGCGTTGTCAATCAAGTTGGAAAAGACCTGGTGAATGGCTTCGCGGTCGGCGCGGACCGAGCGGAGATGCTGGATCGGCGAATCATGGTTCGGCAGATCGTGATTCTGCAAATCGTGGTTCTGCGAATCGGAGACTGGGGACTCCTGGATCTGAAGGTCTTGAATTTGCAAATCAATGCCGTGAATACGCGCGATTTCGCGGAAGCTCTCTTCGGCGTCGTGGAGCAGTTCGGCGGGCGGAACGGACTCCGACTCGAAACGAGTTTCGCCGGATTCGACCCGGGCCAGAGTGAGCAGGTCCTCGGTGAGGCGGGACATGCGGGAGGAGTTCTTGCGGATGATTTCCAGAAACTCGCGAGTGGGTGCGACACTGTCGGGAGTGCTGTCGAGCAAGGTCTCAGCATAGCCCTGAATCGAAGTGAGCGGTGTGCGCAGCTCGTGGGACACGTTGGCGATGAAGTCGCGACGGGTTTTTTCCACGCGCTCGGTTTCCGTGAGGTCGCGGAGCACGGCGACGGCGCCTCCGTCCGGCAGAGGAGCGGCGGTTACGTCGAAGGCGCGGCCGGGTACGATCGAGGTGGCGCGGGCGGTTTTGACTTCGCGGGAAGCGGTGGCTTCCTTAACGGTGGCGAGGAAGTCGGGGTCGCGGATGGTTTCGACGACGGGCTGATGAAGGCGGGTGCCTTGCGGAACCAGACGATCCATGGGCTGATTGGCCCACTGCACGAGGCCGTCGGCACTGACGGCGATGACCGCGTCCTGCATGCTGTTGAGCAGGGTTTCGAGCTGGCGCTGGCTGGAGCGGACGGCGGCGAAACTTTGTTCGACACGACGGGCGGTGCCATCAATGGCGGCGGCGACGCGACCGACCGCATCCTGAGAGGTCTCCTGGATGCGGGCCTGAAGATCGCCTTCGGCGATGCGGGCCGCGACCTCGACGATGCGCTCGAGGCGGCGGGCGCTCCAGTGGGCGGCGACGGCAGCCACCAGAATGGCGAAGAGGAACGCCAGGCCGGAAGCCAGTTCCAGCCTGCGGCGAACCTGCAGGGAAACGGCTTCGACATCGGAAAGCGGATAAGCCAAGCGGACGGCGCCGCCGGAGATGGGGGCTGCCACGTAGAGAAACGGAATGCCAATGGCGGCGCTGCGACGCTGGTCCACGCCGACGCGACCGGAGAGAGCGGCGGCGAACTCCTTGCGCTGGGTGAGGTTTTCGATTGCGCCGTTGGACTCTGAATCGGCCAGTACGGCGCCAGTGGGATCGATGACGGTGACGCGAGCGCCGGCGGCTTGCGCTTCCTGAGCAGCGATGTCGGCGAGGGAGTGACCGCTGCGATCGCTTTCGACGCGGTGAGCGAGGAGCTGGGTCTTTTGAACCAGGTTGCGCTCGATTTCGTCACGCAGCGAAGCTTGCCAGGCGCCGCCGAGCAGGAGGTCGAACATTACGGCGGCTGCCAGGATGACGACCACAAAGGCGGCCAGCAGCTTCAGGAAAATCCCGTTTCTCACTTCTTTCTCACTTTGAAGCGTCTCACTTGGGGGCCTCGAAGCGGTAGCCGGCGCCGCGCACGGTCCTGAGGTAGCGCGGGTTTTCCGGGTCCGGTTCGATTTTTTCCCGGATGCGGCGGACATAAACGTCGACCGAGCGCGGGGTCACGTAGGAAGTATCACGCCAGACCGAATCAAGCAGATGATCGCGGGAGAAGACTCGGCCGAGGTGGCGGGCAAAATAATCGAGCAGGCGGAACTCGGTGGCAGTGGTGGGAACGGTTTGTCCGCGGACGGTGAGGGTCATGGCGGCGGGGTCGATGGCGATGTCGCCGACCTTGAGCGGGCTGGGCGGAAGCGGGCGCTCAAAGCGGCGGAGTACGGCCTTGACGCGGGCCACGAGTTCGCGCGGGCTGAAGGGCTTGGCGATGTAGTCATCGGCGCCAATCTCGAGGCCGAGGACCCGGTCGGCTTCGCTGCTCTTGGCCGTGAGGAAAATCACCGGCACCGCAGCCAGGCCGGGGGTTTGGCGGACGGTGCGGCAGAGTTCGAGGCCGTCCTTTCCCGGGACCATGATGTCGAGCACGAAGAGAGCGGGACGCTGGCGCTCGGCGTCGGCGATCACGTTGGAGCCGTTGGGATAGACGCGGACGGCGAAGCCATCGTTCTCCAGGTGGTGACGAACGAGGCGGGAAATATCGGGATCGTCTTCGACGACGAAGATGCTGGGTTTCACGGGTTTATTGTAACGAAGCGAGTTGCTAGTACCTAGTACCTAGTACCCAGTTGGGAGTGTAGAGGCGTATTTTTATCGGATTGTAACAATCAGGTTTGGCGGCGGGGTCGAGGTGGAAGTGGGCTAACTCTCCAGTTACATTGACGCGGCGGCGTCCGAAGTGTTTTGATGAGCATCAGGATTTGTTCCTTCCACGAGGAGAATAACTAAATGTCGTTCGAAGAAGCATTGGCCGTGGCATCGCGGGATGAGGGCTTCAAAGCTACGGTGTACGCGATGAATACTCTGCTGATTCATAAGGGCATCTACACCCAAGAGGAATTTCAAGCGCTCTTCGTCGAATGGGTAGAGAAGGAACAGAGGCGGAAGTCACCTGTGGTTCGGCGCGCTGAGGCATCTAATGTGTTCTCCGCGTAGTTTTGTACGGTGGATGTTCGCATCCTGATTTCTTGTTTCCGCAGTGAATTCCCACATCGCAGGCCTTACACTCGCACTGACAGGGTGGAGCGGGCTTTGGTCCCTTGGGTGATTTTCCCATATCTGTAGGTCCTCCGTTTCCGACGACTACGTGCGTTGGTGCCGCTCCGTGCCCGCCAGATGCACAACAAGCGGGCACTGCCTAAAAGAGTGCCGCTATCACATCGTCATGGGAATATACCAGCCATGCCTAACTGTGGAAAAATCTGTGGGATACGGTGCATTTCAGTGGATGGCCACGGAAAACGAAAAGCGAAAGTGATTCGGACCTAATTTGCCTATCGCGAGACGATCAAATTTCCGTCAGCGTCGACACGGAAGCATTGATTGGGTGGGACTACGGTGGTGGCGCTGTATTCGGTGATAATCGCTGGGCCACGGTAAGTCTTGTCGGGGTTTAGCGTGTCGCGGGAGTAGATTGTCGTTGCGAGTTTCTTGCGGTCGAATAGGACGGGGGCGGGCGCGGAGAACAAGCCGAGTTTTGCTCGACCTGGACGGGCGAATGCGCCCGTCCGCACGTGGGCTGTGGTGGATTTTAGTGTTGCGCGGAGGCGGAGGGTTACCAGCTCTAGCTCGCGGGCGGGAAGGGCGTAACCGTAGCGGCGCTGGTGTTCTTGCTCAAATTCTTTCAGGAGATTCTTGGAGAAGGGAAGGTTGAGTTCGTATCCCTGGCCGCGGTAGCGGATGTCGACGCTGCGGCGGTAGTGCACTCTTCCCTGCCAAGCTCCCTCGTGAAAATCCTTCGCTGCCTGTTTCTTCAGGGCGGAGAATTCACGATCCAGTTGCGCGGCTGGGAGTTTGCCCGAGACGCACCACAGGACGGTGCGGGAGTAAGCCTTGACTACGTCGCTGCCCAGAATGCCGAGAGCGGAAAGAGCGCCAGGAAGGGCAGGAACGATCACATGGGGGATGCTGAGGGCTTCGGCGAGGGCGCAGGCGTGGAGACCTCCGGCGCCGCCGAAAGCGACGAGGGCGAAGTCGCGGGGATCGCGACCGCGCTCGATGGAGACCACGCGGATGGCTTTCTCCATGGTGGCGTTGACCACGCGGACCACGCCGGCCGCGAACTTCTCAAGCGTCAGCGGGCTTCCCTGCTGCTTCAGCCATTCTTTTTTCAGCCACTCTGAGGTAATCCGGCGGGTGCGGTCGAGATCGAGGGTAAAGTCACCGCCGAGAAAGCGCGTAGCCTGCAGGCGGCCTAGTAAGAGGTTAGCGTCGGTGACGGTGGGCTGGGTGCCGCGGCCGTAGCAGATGGGGCCGGGATCGGCGCCAGCGGATTCAGGGCCGACGCGCAGAACGCCTCCCGCGTCGAAGCGGGCGAGCGAACCTCCGCCAGCGCCAACCGTGTGGATATCGAGCATGGGGACGCCGATGGGGAGTCCGGCGACTTCGGCGTGGCTGGCGGTCGTGATGCCGCCTTCGACCAGGGATACGTCAGTGGACGTGCCTCCCATGTCGAAGGCGATGATGCGGGGGAAGCCGCTCGCGCGGGCGCTGGCGGCTGCGCCGACTACGCCTCCGGCGGGGCCGGAGAGAACGGTGCGGACGGGTTCACTGGCGGCGGCGGCTAGTGCGGTGATGCCGCCGGTGGATTGCATGACAAAGATTCGGGGAGCTGAAGCCCCTTTTTTGTGGAGCTTTTTCGCGGCGCGGAAGCGCTGCTCTTCCACGAAATCCAGCGCGCGGGATTCCAGATTTTCCAGATAGCGCTGCATTACTGGTTGCAGGTAGGCGTTGATTAGCACCGTTGAGGTGCGCTCGTATTCGCGGAACTCCGGGAGGATCTGGTGAGAAATGGAGAGCGGGACGCTTAAGGGTTCGAGGGCTTCAGCGATCGCTGACTCGTTTTGCGGATTCGCGAAGGAGAAGAGTAGCGAGATGGCGATGGACTCGGGCTGCTTGGCTGCTAATTGGGACGCGAGCAATTTCAAATCTTCTGGCGAGGGTGCGGTCAGGATTTCGCCGTCGCTGGCCGTGCGCTCTTCGATCCCGAAGCGGAGGTCGGTGGGCACCAATGGTTCGACCCGGTCGAAGAAGAAGTCGTAGAGCTTGGGGCGGGCCTGGCGTCCAATCTCGATGGCGTCTTCGAAACCGGCGGTTGTGACCAGAGCGGTGCGCGCTCCTTTGCGTTCGAGCAGAGTGTTGGTGCCGACCGTCGTGCCGTGCAGGAGGACGAGTTCGCCTTGGTGATTGATTTTGCGGAGGGCCTCGACGATGGCTTGCGAGGGATCGGCTGGAGTGGAGAAGACTTTTAACATCCGAAGGCGGCCGTCGGCTTCATCCTTCCAGATGCAGTCGGTGAAGGTGCCGCCGGTGTCGATGGCTACGCGGAGGGGTTGAGGGCGGTGAGGCATGGAGTCGAGTCGGAAAATTAGGGTAACATTTGCGGCCGAAGCTCGCTGCGCTCGCTGGACAGCCGAGGCGGCTGTCCCCACATGAGTTGTGGTGATTCCCTTCCTTTATCCCTTTGTCGTGAACGCCAGCGTTAGCAGCGTTTTCTGTTCTACCTCGTGGGCTTTGGCGCTACCGGTGGCGGGGCTGGCGCTGGAGCTGCGTTTTACTGAGAGCACGTGGCGGTTGCCGGCTATGCGCTGGAGGCGCGGGAGCATATTGAAGAGCGCTCCCATGTTGGCGGGCTCTTCCTGCACCCAGACGATGTCGCCGGTGTCGCCGTGGCGGGCGAATTCGGCGCTGAGTTCTTTGTCGGGGAAGGGATAGAGCTGTTCCAGAAACACGATTGCGGTGGAGTTATCTTTTCTCTTCTTGCGTTCGGCCTGTAGCTCGTGGCCGATCTTGCCGGTGCAGACCAGGATGCCCTCGGCTTCTCCGACTTCGGTATCGGGGATTACGTTCTGGAAATTCTTGTTGCTGAAATCCGCGATGGGCGAGGACGCGTCGGGATGGCGCAGCATGCTCTTCGGGGTGAAGACTACCAGCGGTTTACGCCAGTGGCGCAAGGCTTGGCGCCGGAGCAGGTGAAAATACTGAGCGGCGTTGGAAGGCTGCGTGATCTGGATGTTGTGTTTCGCGGCGAGCTGGAGGAAGCGTTCGATGCGGGCACTGGAGTGTTCCGGTCCCTGGCCTTCGTAACCGTGCGGGAGAAGCAGGACGAGGCCGGAGAGCAGATTCCACTTGGCTTCTCCGGCGGAGATGAATTGATCGATGATGGCTTGCCCGACGTTCACGAAGTCGCCGAACTGGGCTTCCCAGAGAACGAGCGCTTCGGGATAGTCGCGGCTGTATCCGTATTCGAAGCCGAGCACGCCCGGTTCGGAAAGGGTTGAGTTGTGGATTCCACAGCGCGCCTGGCCGGATGCGATGTTCTCGAGAGGGACGTATTCATTCTCGTTTTCGATATCGAGGAGGACGGAGTGGCGCTGGTTGAAAGTGCCACGGCGGGAGTCCTGACCTGAGAGACGAACCGGGATGCCGGCCTTTACCAGGCTGCCGAAGGCTAGAGCTTCTGCCATGCCGTAGTCCACCGGGCGTTTGCCTGTGCCCATCTCGGCGCGCTGTTCAAGCAATTTTTTCACTTTCGGATGAATGTGGAAACCTGCCGGATACGTGGTGAGTTGATTGGTAAGTTCGGCTAATTCTTCCGTGGAGAGTCCGGTTTCTACTTCGAATTCTGGCCTGTGCAGGCCTCCGTAGTATTGCTCCCAATACTTTGGCAGGTCGCGCATCATGGGCTTCTTGGTGAGCTTGCCTGCATCCTTCTGCGCGGCCTCGAACTCGGCTTTGATGACGGCGGCCCGGGCCGGAGCATCAGCGACTCCAGCATCATCAGCATAGATTTCCCACAGCGGCGGATGTTCTTTGATCTTCTTGTAGAGCAGCGGCTGGGTGACGGTGGGGTCGTCGACTTCGCTGTGACCGTGGCGGCGGTAGCCGATCAGGTCGATGACTACGTCGGTGCCGAACTGGTAGCGGTATTCGGTGGCGAGGCGCGCGACGCGGACCACGGCATCCACATCTTCCCCGTTGACGTGGAAGATGGGGATGGACTGGCGGCGCGCGATGCAGGCGGCAAAGCGGGTCGAGTGTTCTTCGAGATAGCTGGTGGTGAACCCGAGCAGATTGTTGACGACGACGTGGATGGTGCCGCCGACGGTGTAGCCGGGAAGGTCGGCGTAGTTCATGGTTTCGGCGAGGATGCCTTGTCCGGCGAAAGCGGCATCGCCATGCACCAGAAGCGGGAGATATTTTTCGCGTCCGCCTTCGCCGGTGCGGTCCTGCTTGGCGCGAGTACGGCCGACGGTGACGGGATCGACGGCTTCAAGGTGGCTCGGATTTGAAACCAGATGGATGTGAACCTTGTTGCCGCTGCGCGTGATGTATTCGCCCGTCGCGCCCATGTGGTACTTGACGTCGCCGGAGCCTAGAACGCTGCGCGGGTCAACGTCTTCGAATCCCGCAAAGATTTCTTCCGGAGATCGCCTGGCAACATGGGCCATCACGTTGAGGCGTCCGCGGTGGCTCATGCCCATCACCAGTTCGATGGCGCCGAGGCGGGAACCGGTGTCGAGGATTTCATCGACCAACGGAATCAGCGCGGTGACACCTTCGAGCGAGAAGCGTTTGCTGCCTAGATAACGCTGCTGCATGACCTGCTCGAAGATGTCGGCGCGGATCAGCAGATCGAGAATGCGTTGCTGGTCTTCTCGTTGCGGCTCCGACTCCATCTGCTCGTAGACCCAACGGCGGCGTTCGGGAGCGTAGATGTGGTTGATCTCGACACCGATAGTCGAGGAGTAGATGGCGCGGGCTTCGCGTGCATACTCGCCTTCCAGTTGCAACTCGGGAGCTACGCGCGGACGGAGGAAGCCGAGGGGGTCGAGGTCGCCTTCGAGATATCCCCATTGGCGGAAGGCGCTGAAGACGCGTTCGCGCTCGGTGTTGCTGGCAGGGGTTTCGATAACGGCGCTACTGGAAGCGCCGTTGGACACTTTTGATTTCGAAGTAGCCATATTAGTTCGTTACTAGAATAAC
>Ga0210400_10004968_pt1 | contig 11366 bp, 6 predicted proteins | sample IncBWH26MmetaG_FD_155456 | JGI IMG/M metagenome (GOLD analysis project Ga0210400, IMG submission 155456) | Forest soil microbial communities from Barre Woods Harvard Forest LTER site, Petersham, Massachusetts, United States - Inc-BW-H-26-M | ecosystem: Environmental > Terrestrial > Soil >...
AAAAGCTCCGTCGGCAGTAACCGCATCAGCAGCCATCGGCGCCTGAATTAAATTACCAACCAAATAATTAGTTGTATCAATGTAACGGAAAGTACTCCATGTTTGTCCGCTATCCGCCGAGAATTTCATATAAGGCCTGCAGGGAGGTGCAATCCACGGCGCGGGTTTACTGGTAATATACATCATGCCTTTATTCGCTGTATTCGAATTATCAACTACCAACCACGGGCGGTCTAATGGTTTTTTAGTGGGATCTTCTTTTAAATCTATAATCTTTGTCGGAGTTGTCCAGGTTACTCCTCCATTTGAAGAACTCACCAAAAATACTCCACCCGAATCTTTCACGGCGTTGAAATCTATATAACTCAGAAATAAAACTCCGTCGTTTCTGAAAGCCATGCTTACATCTGCCGAACCCCAGGTAGATGACATATGCGGCTTTATATTCAAAGAACCCCATGTTTGTCCGCCGTTAAAGCTCGCTTTTGTCTTGATAGAAATTTTTACTCCTCCCGAAATGGTAATTCCCATCCATGCAATAACCATATTCTGATGATTAGTGGGATTTACGGCCAGGTAAGGCTCGCCGTCAAAATATATGCTTCCGGAAATATTGATGTTTTGTAATTGGGATCGGGCCGTAAAAAGGCTTAAGAAAGCAAAAAGAGTAAGTGCCGATTTTTTCATGCGTAAAATTATACCGGTTAGACTGTAAAAATCATTAGAGGTTTAATATAATAATTTACTAATTTCGCCATTCTCAAGTAAAAAACATAGTAAAAATGAAAATTTTAAAATTCGGAGGCACCAGTGTAGGTTCGGCAGAACGAATGCAGGATGTTGCCACGCTTATTAAAAAAAATGCGGAGCCCGTTATCGTTGTGTTGAGCGCGATGAGCGGAACTACCAATAGCCTGGTTGAATTATCAAACAGTCTTTATGCAAAAAATAATACTAAGGCCAATGATTTAATTACGACACTTGAAAATAAATACAAACAGGAAATAAAGAATCTATATAAAACAGAAACTGCGTTAAAAAAAGCGGAGCAGTTAATTAAATATCATTTTGATTATTTACGGGCTTTTACGTTGGATATGTTTACTGCCAACGAAGAAAAAGCGGTTTTGGCGCAGGGAGAATTGCTCTCTACTGCGATGTTCCAGTTTTACATGGAAGAAAAAAACGAGAAAAGTTTTTTACTGCCTGCACTTAATTTCATGCGCATTGATGAAAACGAAGAGCCTGATTCGGATTATATAGAAACACATTTAAAATTAGAACTTCAGAGAAATCCCGGGTACAAATTTTACATTACACAAGGATATATTTGCCGTAACGCCTTCGGAGAAATTGATAATTTAAAACGCGGCGGCAGCGATTATACCGCTTCTTTGATTGGCGCGGCAATTCACGCTGAGGAAATTCAGATATGGACCGATATTGACGGGATGCACAATAACGACCCGCGCATGGTTGACAAAACAAAACCTATCAGCGAACTTTCTTTTGATGAAGCGGCAGAATTAGCTTATTTCGGTGCAAAAATTTTACACCCAACCTGTATTCTTCCCGCACAAAAAAGAAATGTACCTGTAAAATTACTGAACACGATGGAGCCTGATGCAAAGGGAACCGTTATTGCTCAAACATCTTCAGGTAGTGGAATAAAAGCGGTTGCCGCAAAAGACGGAATTACCGCTATCAGTATTAAATCGACACGAATGCTTTTGGCTTATGGTTTTTTACGTTCGGTGTTTGAAGTTTTTGAAAGGCTTAAAACCCCGATCGATATGATTACTACGTCTGAGGTTGCAGTTTCTTTGACAATCGATTCAGATAAATATTTACCGGAGATAATTGAAGAATTGGAAAAATTCGGGCAGGTTACAGTAGAGAAAGGACAATCTATTATTTGTATTGTAGGCAGTGTAAGTTTTGATGAAAGTGGTTATGCCCAAAGGGTGTTCAGTGCATTAAGCCACATACCTATTCGCATGATTTCTTATGGCGGAAGTGAAAACAATATTTCCATACTCGTAAAAGACGAACACAAAAAGCCGGCATTACAAGCGTTGAACAAAGGAATTTTTAATTACTAAAGAAACGTCATCAGGATGACAACATTCATCAAGGACAAGTAAAACAAAAATAAATGTCAGCGTTAAATAAATATCATACTTTTTTCTTAAAACATAAAACGCCGTTTTATTTTTACGACACCAGTTTGCTTAAACAAACATTAGATGAATTAAATAAAACCAAAGGTGATTACCATGTGCATTATGCCCTGAAAGCAAATACCAATAACGTATTGCTCAGAATTATTAAAGAAGCGGCACTTGGTGCTGATTGCGTAAGCGGTAACGAAGTAAAAAAAGCAGTTGAAATAGGCTTTGAAAAAGGGAAAATAGTTTTTGCCGGAGTCGGGAAAAGCGATGATGAAATAAATTACGCCCTGCAGCAGAATATTTTTTGTTTTAATTGCGAGAGTATTCCTGAGATGGAGGTAATTAACAGTTTGGCTAAAGCGAAAAATATAACTGCAAATATCGCTTTGCGGATTAATCCGAATGTTGACGCCCACACGCACCACTATATCACTACAGGGCTCGAAGAAAATAAATTCGGAATAAATGTTCACGAATTAGCCGAAGTTACTGAAGTATTAAAGAAGCATACAAACCTTAACTTAATCGGTTTACATTTTCATATCGGCTCTTCCATTAATGATTTAACTCCGTTTAAAAATTTATGCACACGCGTAAACGAAATCCAGCAATGGTTTTTGCATCGTGGCTATAAATTACCCCATATAAATGTGGGCGGCGGACTCGGAATAAATTATAAAAATCCCGATGGTGCTGCCATATGTAATTTTGAAGCGTTCTTTAATGTATTCAGAAGGTTTTTACAGATACAAGACGGGCAGGAAGTGCATTTTGAATTAGGCCGCGCGGTAACAGGCCAATGCGGAAATTTAATTTCGCGTGTGCTTTATATTAAAAAAGGTACGAACACAAACTTCGCGATTTTAGACGCGGGTATGACTGAATTAATCCGCCCCGCATTGTACCAGGCTTATCACAAAATAGAAAATATTTCAACTCTCGTCCTTCACCCTTCATCCCTCCTCCTTTTAAAATACGACGTAGTAGGCCCGATATGCGAAAGCAGTGATTGTTTTGGCAAAGCTGTTGATTTACCTGAAACAAAACGTGGTGATATTATTGCCATACGCAGTGCGGGTGCTTACGGAGAAGTAATGAGTTCGCAATATAATTTGCGCGACAAAGTGCAGTCGCATTTTAATTTTGAAACTGAAAAATAAATTATTTTGTTTCTACCAAAGGCCCTGATGCTGTAATGGTTTTAGAAAATAAAAAACCGTTATATCCCGGCATGGAAGCATCCGGAAAAGCAAAAAGAAAATTATCGTAGCTTGTGGCATATTCATAATAAGGCGCATTGCTGTCTGCTTCTCTTAACTTATAGCCGTTATTCATCCAGTTATACATCGTACCCTTTCCGTATAAACAATTTACCGATAAGATTTTTCTTCCTTTTAAACAACTGTTGTTGCCCGAAGTTAGATAGCAAACCATTGTTTTAATTTTTTTATAGGGAATGAGCATATTACTTATATTTCCCGTTAAACTTACAAACGTTTTTGAAGTGTCTTTTTTCAGGTAATCATTTATAGTAGATGCCATCACACTATCACGCTCAAGGCGTTTATCTCCTTTGTATTCCATACTCAAATCAAAACATAAAATTTCAGCATTCATTTTCTTCAACTCCACTAACATCTCTGCCCACGCAATACATTGCCTGCCGTCGGGCGAAGTGCTGTAAAAAGCGGGCGCCTTTTTTAAGTCTTCAACGGTAAAGTCTTTGGTAAAATCAATTCCATCCACCGGAATTTCCAGGCCCACCACCACTTTCTTTCCGTTTTTCATAAGAGATTTTACAATTCCCAAAAAAAACTCAGCAGGTTCTTTGGTGCCGTGCATTTCTCCTATCAAAATGGCTTTGTAATCTTTCAGGACTTTATATATGGAATCATTGGCTTCTTTTCTGTTTTTTATTTCAACTGCATTTTTTTCAATAAACTCGGCCGGAACCTGTGCAAAAGATGAAAACTCAATGCAGTACAAAAAGAAAAATAAATAAAGTACTTTTTTCATGCAGGCACGGGTGAAAAACTAATTTACAGATTTTTTCCCGTATTCCCAAAAAATTTATTGCTTTATAACATTAAGAAGTAGTGTGTCGGCATTTATGCCTGTAAAAATACCGGTTCCGTTAATAATGCCGGTTTCTGTATTGGTCAGGTTATTTGAATTATTAGAACTGTTTCCGTAAAGATTTGCATAATCCGGGTTAAGATGATATAGTATTATACGATGCCACCCAAAATAATGGAACTGCCTGCTACGAATCTGAAACGTATTTGTTTGTATAGGCGAATTTCTGAAACTACGTGAAGGGCCTGTTTCAGTTGTATTTATCAGAACAGGATTTATTTCTATATTTTCTACAACAACAAGATAATAAGAACCGTCGTTGTTAGTCCATGTTAAAGTAATCGGAGTGGGTTGTGTGCCCCCGCCAAAACCGCCGCCACTTGTAGTTATTTGCGGTAAAGAAATGGAAGAAACGGATTCCGCATACCCGGTTGGTTTTGGAGGAACCACAGTAGTTGCAGAAACACCTTTTCCATTATAGGTAAAACTCACGTTATAAATTGAGCCTGCACTTATTTTTAATAAGGGGTTGCTCGCAATATAATTACCATTACCCTTGGGTTGCATCTGGTAACTCGTATTATTTGTGGAAATGAAAATTTGCAAGGCATCCAGGTTGTCGGAAGAATATTGCGCATTGGCTGAGTAAGAAACCAATCTTGAAACATTTAACCGCGCGGTATCACCTGACCTCAGATATGATTCTATCACAGGTTTATCAATAAACTCGGGATCGGCCGCTTCCTTTTTACAGGCTGTTACAAAAACAACCCATAGCAGGTAAAAAATAATTTTCTTCATCTTCATTTTAACGCAATTTTAAAGATAAGGTTATGTTGGGCGTGATTCCGAGATACTGAATATTTGTTTCCACAATTTGTTTATCCACAATCTGAAACTCTTTATACCAAACATTTCTTCTGTTATATAGATTAAATATTGAAAAACCAATGCTGCCGTACTCTCTTCCCTGGTCGTTTTTAAACTGGTAAGTAGCCGCAATATCCAAACGATTGTAATCCGGAAGACGTAATGAGTTTTTTGAGCTTACAGTGTAATATGATTGCGTGGTACCATCTAAAAGCGTTAGGCTGTACGCACCCGAAGGAGCTGTGTATGGCCTGCCCGACGCGTAGATCCAGGTAGCAGAGAATGAAAATTTCTTCCATTTATAAATACCGATTATTTTAAATTCATTCGGAACATCCTGATCCGAAGCGTAATAATTCGGAGAATAAACATTAAATAAACTTCTCGTTTTTGACATCGTGTAACTTACCCATCCGCTGAAATCTCCGAATTTTTTCTGCGCCAAAAACTCAAGGCCTTGCGAGTAACCGGTTCCTTTATAAAAATTCTCGCTGTAATTTTCGTGAGTAGGGCTGGTATTGAATCGTAAAGTATGCTGCGTGAGTCCTGACAAATCTTTATACCAACCTTCTACACTGAAAAGATAATCGTGCATATCATAACTGATGCCTGCCACATAATGAATTGCTTGTCCTACAGGAACATTTTGTCCGTCGGATAATACCCAGAAATTTTTATTACCGTTTAAAATATCTTCGCGCACTACCTGGTTTGCAAACTGGTAATATTTACCGGTGGCGGCCTTCAGGCTGAGGCGATGAGTTATGTTATAGGTTGCCGAGAAACGCGGTTCGTAATAATAAGGTTGACTTGCGGATGTTACACTGAAATAGGAAGCGCGTATGCCCGGTACAAAAATAATTTTACCGTCGGCAATTTTAATTTTATCCTGGAGATACGCACTGGTAAGCACGCCAAAATTATGCCTGTTTAAAATAGTGGAAGTGTCGTTTTGACTGTAGTTATACAAAATATCGAAATACGTTGCAGATACTCCTGCCCCGATTTGATGATTAGAAAACAGATCAAAAATATAATCCGACTTAAAACTGAAATCTTTCAAATCATTATTTTCAAAAGTACCGAACTTGCGTGTGGTTACAGCCCCTACTCCGTTTATCGCCGAAAAGGAATTTGAACGTTCCCTGTTGCTGTAAAAATTAGAATAACTTAAAAGCGTATTGCCATAAATCTTATCGTTCCATTTGCGCGACCATTTTAAGCTCCCGCCCAGATTACCATATTTGGTAAGGTCAACAATTTGCGCGCTGAAAGACCCAGATGACGAAGTAAAATTTCTGCCATTATCTAATTTATCCGTACCGTTGTAAACACTTAAAGAAAGAATATCTTTTTTTGTCGGCCTGAAAGTTAATTTAGAATTCAAATCATAGAAATAAGAAGAAACTGTTGATGCGAAATTGTTGCGTCCTGTTTGTTGCGCTTGCTGCGTATTGTACTGCCTGAAAATTTCATTATAAATAAGGCCCTGGTACGAACGGCGGAACGCACCCAGAAAAGTAAATTTTTTGCCGATCGGCGCTTCTACAAAAGCGTTTCCGCTCAACAAACTTATATCGCCTCCGATATTCATATTCTTCTGGTTACCGTCTTTTCCCGTAATTTCTGTTACACTTGAAAGCCTGCCGCCGAATTTTGATTCGAAACCGCCTTTAAATAATTGTACATCCTTTAAAGCGTTTGAGTTGAAAGCGCTGAAAAAACCATATAAATGATCAACCTGGTAAACCGTAAAACCATCATACAACACAAGGTTTTGATCCGGTGTTCCGCCGCGCACATATAAACCCGACGAGGACTCATTACTCGCCGAAACTCCGGGCATCAATTGAAAGGAACGCATAATATCCTTTTCACCGATATTCGGAAGCTGGTTTAATTTTGCCGGCGACATTTTTACAAGACCCAAATTTTCGCCGCCAATTGCCATCAAGTCTTCACGTTCAGCCGTTACCTTAATTTCCGTAATCATATTAAGCTGTTGTTCCATCTCAATTAAAACGCTCGATTTGTTCAGCAACGGCGTTAATTGAAATTCTGTTCGCTTATATCCTAAATACGATATCACCAGGGTAGTTGTATCGGTAGGCACTTGCAAAAGTGTAAACATTCCGTCTGCATTGGTAACTGTTCCTATCGGTTTTCCTTTAATGGCAACCGTAGCAAAAGGAAGCGCTTCATAAGTGTATGCGTCAACCAATTTTCCGGATAGCGTAAATTTAAAATTCAGCGGGGGACCCAAATAAGGCAAAGGTTTTGCTCGTTGCCCTGCAACAATAATTGCATCCGCTTTAAAATCGCGGACAAGATCTGTATTGTTTGTAATATTACTTGTATCTGTTACCGTCGGAACCATGGGGTCTGCCGGTGCCTTCAGAAGTTTTACGCGTTTAAAATATTTTCCCATCGGACTCGCGTTAATATCTGCAACAGTCATAGACTCATCTTTTATGTAACAAAAAACGTTTGCATAGGTATTATAGGTTAAAAGACCCGCCAACGCAGGCAAACAATATAATTTCTCAGGAGAAGTTTCGCCTCTGTTAGGAATATAAACAAACATATAGCTGAAAAACTGAGGGATGTTTTTAAGAGTATCGTTTTGCATCGCATCAGCGGCAGTTTCTCCTTGTTTTCCGATAACAAAAATGAAGGGTTTACTTCCTTCCCTGTAATCGTTGTCAGGTGCAAAACAAAGGAATTGAAAATAACAAGGGTTATTGGGACTGTTAAAACTGTACTGCTTTTGTGCCCTGATACTGAAACCATAAAAGATGAAGAAAATTAAAATAAACCTGGTACGGTACATATTCATCTCTTAATTTGAACGGGCAAAGATAAGACATTTATGAGAGCAAACCCACCCTGAACATTGTTAAAAACAAGTGTATTAAGAGCCGAATCCGGGCAATTATTGAGTTTAATTACGACTCTCTCTTTAACTGTAAAATAGCTCATAAAAAAGCCCCGGCAAATGTCAGGGCTTTTCTTTTTTGAGATCCTTTATTATTTTTTCTTCTTGTCGAAATCTACAACAATTGGTGTAGAGATACACAATGAAGAGTAAGTACCGATTACACGGCCGATTAACAAGGCGAAAATAAATCCGCGGATAGCATCACCACCAAAGATGAAGATAACCAATAACACGAAGAATACAGTTAACGATGTTAGGATAGTACGGCTTAATGTGCTGTTAAGCGCAAAGTTGATAAGCTTGTTACGCTCTTCTCCGTACACATCCGATTTACCCGACTCCGCAAGTTTTTCACGAATCCTGTCGAACACAACCACCGTTTCCGTCATGGTATAACCCATAACTGTTAAGATAGCCGCGATGAAGTCTTGCCCGATCTCTAATGAGAATGGCAACATCTTATCGAAAATAGTGTAGCAGGCTAATACGACCAGCACGTCGTGGAATAAAGCCACAACCGCGCCCAAACCATATTGCCATTTTTTAAATCGCACAACGATATAAATAAACATCAATAGACAAGAGAACAATACGGCACCGTATGCACTGTATACAATGTCCGTTGCAATAGTAGGTCCCACTTTTTGCGAGCTCAATACTTCAAACTTGGTATTTAATGTGCCTAACCCTTTATCAATAGCTTTTTCCACTTCCTGGTCAACTTCCATATTGTTTTCGTTGATGCGGTATTTAGTGGTGATCTTTATTTTACTTTCGCTGCCTGCAGTTTTTACTTCTGTTTCACCGATTTCTTTTTTAAGGGCCAGTTTTACATCATCTGTATTCATGGCTTTTTCAAAACCATAGATGTATGTACGCCCGCCCTGGAAATCAACGCCTAAATTAAAGCCTCCGTTTTTAAAGTAAAACACAACTCCTAAAGCGATAATCAAAGTAGAAATAGTGTAATATACTTTCCGGCGTTTTACAAAATCGAAATGCAAACTCTTGAATGCATTACGCGTCATGTTATTATCGAATGTGATATTTTTCTTTTTGTTTATCAGCCAGTCAAAAATTACACGTGATAAAACCACCGCTGCAAACAGTGAAGATAAAATACCGATACAAAGTGTAGTGGCAAAACCTTGTACAGGGCCGTTACCGAATACATACAGGATTAAGCCTAAGATTAAAAGCGTTACGTTACTGTCGATGATAGAAGACATCGCATGTTTGAACCCTTCTTTAATTGCCTGCGCGATAGATTTACCCAATGATAATTCTTCACGGATACGCTCGAAGATAAGGATGTTGGCATCCACCGATAAACCGATGGTTAATACGATACCTGCGATACCGGGAAGCGTTAAGGTTGCACCCAAGGAAGTAAGTATACCCATTATGAAAAATAAGTTAATGCACAACGCAACGTTGGCAACCAAACCCGCCTTGTTATAATACATGGCCATGAAAATCAGAATCACGATGAAGGCAATTACAAACGACATTAAACCATTAGAGATAGCTTCTGCACCTAAAGTAGGGCCCACAATTGTTTCTTCAACGATTCGTGCAGGAGCAGGTAATTTACCGGCGCTTAATATCGCAACTAAAGCATCCGCCTCGCGATTATCAAAGTTACCGGTGATTTGTGAATTACCTGTAGGAATTTCTCCGTTTACTGTAGGAGAAGAATAAACCAAATTATCCATTACAATCGCCACACAACGTCCGCGCTCTTTTGCTGCTTTAGGAGCGTTGTTTTTTGTAAGCTGACGCCATTTCTGAGAAGCCTCGCCTTTCATGGTCATGCTGATGGCAATCTCACCGGTTTGTTGCTGGAAATCTTTACGCGCCTCGTCAATAATATCACCATACATAGCGGCTTTACCGTTGCGGTCGGTTACTTTAATTGCGTGTAACATTAAAGCATTACTTCCTTTTCCGGGTTTGGATTCCCACATAAAGCGAACTTTGCTGGGGAATACCGAACGAACACGCGGGTTGCTTAACCAGGCATTGATGGTTGCTGTATCTTTAACTAAAGCATAACCAACTGCCGAGCCAAAACCAAAATACTTTCCGTCTTGCGAAACGTTAGGTACTAAGGGCCCTGCCATTGAGTAAAGCGGGTTGTTTAATTTGTAATTGGTTAAAGAGGTATCGTTTTTCGCTCCTTTGCCTTTGTTTGAATCAGCTTTAGAAGCCGTATTTCCTTTTAATTTTTCTTCAAGTGATTTTCCTTCCGCAGTAGTACTGTCGGCTTTAATTTTTGCTATTGAATCGGCTTTTGCCTTTGCAATTTCTCCCGGAGTAAGTTTTTTAGCAGCGGCTTTAGCGGTAGAATCGCCAAGGGCAACTTTCGCAGAGTCGGCGTTTTTAATACTGTCTAATTTCGCCAGGTCCGGACGTAATAAAGCTTTTACGCGTTTGTTTGCTTCTACCCAATACTGTCCAAGTTCAGCGTTTTCGTAAGTTTCCCAGAACTCAAGGTTAGCAGTTCCCTGTAAAAGTTTACGTACTCGTTCTTTATCTTTTACACCGGGTAATTCGATCAAGATACGGCCGCTTGCTTCTAATTTCTGAATGTTAGGCTGTGCCACACCGAAACGGTCGATACGGCTGCGGAAAGTTTTTTCTGAATTAGAAACCGCATCATCCACACGCAGGTTTATAAACGCGATTACTTTATCGTTAGGGTCGTTATAATCAATCTTTCCTTTGTTCTCGATAGTTTGAAAAATAGGAGCCAGTCTTCCGTCAGGTTTAATTTTTTTATAGGCTTCCGAAAAAAGTGTAACGAAACTTTTATTATTACCGACACCTAAATTCTTTTGCGCTTCAGAAATCGCTTTGTTGAAATCGGGATCAGGATTATTGTTAGAAAGGCTTTTGATAATCTCGGCAACCGAAACTTCAAGCGTTACGTTCATACCGCCACGCAAGTCAAGTCCTAAGTTGATTTCTTTCTGCTTACACTCATCATACGTATATTTTGTAAGTATAATATCATAAACCGGTAATGATTTCAGTGAGTCTAAGTACGAGTCTATTTTTATGTTTTTTACAGAATCTAAATACACACGTTGTTTAGCAGCATCACCTTTTGCCTTATCGGCGGCAGTTTTTATTACAAACGGGTTTGTTATGTAAGCATCGCCATAAGCCATGGCATCTTTTTCAATTCCGCGGGTTACCCAGGTAAACGAAAGGTAAAAAATACAAGCCAGTCCTAATAAAACGGCAAATGTGGTTATCGCTCCTTTATTTTGCATATCTCTTAACTATTTGATTTTTAAATTCAAGGG
>Ga0210400_10004972_pt1 | contig 11361 bp, 13 predicted proteins | sample IncBWH26MmetaG_FD_155456 | JGI IMG/M metagenome (GOLD analysis project Ga0210400, IMG submission 155456) | Forest soil microbial communities from Barre Woods Harvard Forest LTER site, Petersham, Massachusetts, United States - Inc-BW-H-26-M | ecosystem: Environmental > Terrestrial > Soil >...
GATTTATGCGCATTTCATCAAAGGCGATGTTCCACTCGCGCATGATTACACCCGCCTCCAAAATTTTCTTTTCCACTACATTGCCCGCGAGGCCGGACGCCTCGGACTGCCGGTGCACATACATACCGGCGGCGGATGCGGCAGCTACTTCATGCTGATGGGCTCGAACCCCGCGCTGCTCGAATCCGTCCTCAACGATGCTTCGCTGCGCAAGACCAATTTCGTCCTGGTGCATGCCGGCGCGGGCGCTTTTACCAAGTACGCCAATTACCTGCTGATGAAACCTAACGTCTATGCCGATTTTTCCGAGCAGACCTGGCTGATCTCCACCCGGAGGCTGAGTGACACCATTCGCGACCTGCTGGAGTGGTATCCAGAGAAAGTTATGTTCGGGACAGATCTCTATCCCAACACTCCAGAGATCAACTGGGAGGAAATTGGCTGGCAGACGACGCAATCCTCGCGCGAGGCGCTGGCCATCGCTCTGACCGGAATGATGCAGGATGGCGAAATCACCCGCGAAAGAGCGCTGGAACTCGCACATATGGCCCTGCATGACAATGCGGCCAAACTGTATGGATGGTCGCAAGCCTCAAAATAACTTCAGCCAAACAATGTTTCTGGTTGCGGCGGACACGCGCCTCTTAGCAAGTCTTTGCATACCCTTTATCCGTCTCAAAATAAGACACTTGGGATTGCAGATTTTAATGTGTTTTCGGCAACTTACCCCTTGACTTGGACAAAAGACACTGCAAAACTCAGCATGTTCATGGGGCCGTTCCCTCGACGGTCCGGTTTTATATAAAAGAAGTCCGCAGTTTTATAGGAACTTGTCTATCAGGTTTAGTTGTAAACACGGCGGGGGCCGTGTGGGCCGAACCCGACGGGTAGGGATTCACTTCTGGGATTTCCATTGAGTCACCCTTGTGCTCTGGCCGAATTCCTGGGCGTGAATGCAAGAAAAGGGGGCATTCTCAGATGGACTTCCAGGACAAAGTTCTCAAGTGTGTGGACTGCGGCGCCGACTTCGTTTTCACGGCGGGGGAACAACTCTTCTTTCACGATAAACAGTTCAAGAACGAACCCAAACGGTGCAAAAACTGCAAGGGTAAACGCGCCCAGGCACTGGGACTGCCGCAAAATGGCGGCAACTACCAAAGAGTGGAAACCAAGGCCGTCTGCTCCGGATGCCAGCGGGAAACTACCGTCCCGTTCAGGCCTACGCAAGGACGTCCGGTGTTTTGCCGGGAGTGCTTCCAGCAGCGCAAGACGACCGCTGCTACAGCCTAGACAATCTTCTCCGGACTTAGGGTCCCTTAAGGACAAGGGCCGTGGTGTGTCTTAGGCAGGCTTCTTGGCCGCCTGGGCAGTTTTCAGCTTGGCGCCGGACTTGGCGATCTTCTGCTGTCTCTGGTCCTCATGCTGGATCAATAACACTTCAATCCGTCGCAGCAGATCGTCGGTATTCATGGGCTTTACCAGCATGGAGTTTGCGCCCTGCGTCTTCCAATCGCCGCCCAGCAACGGATAGGCCGTCAGTATGGCCACCGCCGGGTTATAGTCCGTCTTCTTGGCGGCGCGGATCACGTCGTAGCCGGCTTTCTCATGCTCCATTTTCATGTCGGTAATGACCATGTGATAGGTATTGGTTTTCAGCTTGCCGGCGGCTTCCTTGGCTGAACTTGCTGTTTCCACCTCAAAATGGTGAATCTCCAGAATGGTCTTGAGGGTGAGCAATATGGCCAGTTCGTCATCAACCAATAGAATACGGCGTTTCATGGGAACTCCAGGGGATTCTTGAAATCGCTTTTCTCGCTAACTGTTTTTCTCGCGCTAACTGTCTTTCTTGCGCAAACTGAGATGCAGGCAGCTACTCCGTTGGTTGTGAGCTGCTGCACGGGGTACTGCTTTTGGAAGTCCCATTATAATACCCTTCGTGCCCAGATTTTTTGTGCAAAGTTTTGGCTGCCGCGCCACTCAGGCGGATGGCGCCGCCCTGGAACGCCAACTGGCGACCCGGGGCATGTCGCAGGCCCACTCCGCCCTCGACGCCGACGTGGTGGTCCTTAATACCTGTACCGTAACTGCTGCCGCCGACCATGATGCCCGCGCCTCAATTCGCCGAATCCATCGCGAAAACCCAGATGCAAAGATCTTGGTGACGGGCTGTTATGCCCAGCGCGCCCCGCAGGAAATTGCCTCTCTTGCGGGCGTGACCTGGGTCGTGGGAAATTCGCATAAGCATCGCGTGGCGGAGATCGCTGCGGCGGACGAACTCAATCCGGCAGTTCAGGCTCAACAACGAGATCATGATGGGCAGAGCGGCCAGCCGCAGAATTTTGTCTCTCTGGAATCTGTCGCCCTGTCTGCGCCGGCTTTCACTCTTGTAGGCGATATTTTTGCGCATACTGAGCTGATCGCTGCCCCGGTGTTCGCCGGCGATAGCATCGCCGAAAAGACTCGTCCCAACTTGAAGGTGCAGGATGGATGCGACAACCGGTGCTCGTTCTGCATCATTCCCAGCGTCCGCGGCCAAAGCCGATCGATGAAGCTCGACCGGGTAATCGAGGAAGCCAATGCTCTGGTCTCCGCGGGCTATCGCGAGATTGTGCTCAGCGGGATCAACCTGGGCCGCTGGGGACGCGACTTCCAGCCGCAACAGAGGTTTGAAAATCTGGTCCGCGCGCTGCTGGAATGCACGGGCATCGAAAAGATCCGCATCAGCTCGGTCGAACCTATGGACTGGAGCGACCATCTCATCGCTCTGGTTGCCGGCTCTCCGCGCATCGCCAAGCACGCGCATATTCCGTTGCAATCCGGCAGTGACCGAATCTTGCGACGTATGCATCGTAAGTACCGCCCCTGGCACTACGCGGAAAAGATCAGAAAGATCCGTGAAGCCATGCCTGATGCAGCGATCGGCGCCGATGTGATGGTCGGCTTCCCCGGCGAGACAGATGAACTGTTCGAGGAAAGCCGCAGCTTCATCGACCAACTGCCGTTGACCTATCTACACGTGTTCACCTATTCGTCGCGGCCGGGAACGCCCTCTGCGGCCATGCCCGATCAGGTGCCGGTGCACGTGGCGCGCCAACGCAATCGAATCCTGCGCGAGCAGGCGGCGGGAAAGAGCCGCGCCTTCCTGGGCAACTTTGTCGGGCGCTCCCTGGAAGTGATTACTCTGCAGGCGGGCGGCGATGGCTTCACCGAAGCGCTGAGTGACAACTTTCTGAAGGTTCGCGTGGCGGGTCGACACGAAGCAAATAACATTTTGACGGTTGATGTAACGGAGGTGGGCGATGAAGATATGGTGGCCGTGGCGCAGGAAGGAATCGTTGCTCACGCTGTTCAGCAATCGTGTGCATAGTCTGGACGAAACGTCGGGCAACAAACTTCCATTTCAATCGCGTCTTGATGCGCGCCCTTTCGGGTCTCACCCTCGGAACGCGCCTGGGGGCTTTTACGTCGTGAATACCGAATGCATCACATGCGGCTATCCTCACGTCCTCGCCCCGGAACTTATGGAGTGGGAGACAGACTCTGAGGGACGGCCGGGACACTGCTTCTTTCGCAAACAACCGGAAACGATGATCGAACTCTTGCACGCTGTAAAAGCAGTCGCAGGAAGCTGCTGTGGGGCGCTTCGCTATCATGGGTCTGACGATGAAACCATCAAAATGCTCAAAGATGCGCGGTGCGGAGACTCCGTCGATCGGTATTAATTTGTAATCAAACCTTTTACTTACGACGACAGTCGCCGTGAACGTGTGCCGCCATCCGGCCTGTCAGCCATGCTATAATTTTGAAGTCTTGCCGCATGAGTGTGGCGCCCCCCGCAATTCCACTAAAAGCGTGAGTTTTCCGGGAGGGTTCAGGAGGATCGCATAGATAAACGCTTTATTAAGATGAATGAGCGCATTCGCGCACGCGAGATACGCGTTATCGGCGCGGACGGCGAGCAGCTTGGCATCATGACGCCGCAGGATGCGACACGAAAAGCCCGGGAACAAAGTCTTGACCTGGTAGAGATCTCAGCCACCGCGGTGCCGCCTGTGTGCCGCATCATGGACTACGGAAAGTTCCTCTACGAGCAGGAAAAGAAGGAACGGGCGGCGAAAAAGAACCAGAAACAGATCGTCCTGAAAGAAGTAAAGTTCAGCGTCAACGTCGATGAACACGATTACGTCACTAAAAGAAACCATGTTTTGCGATTTCTGTCGGACGGTGACAAGGTCAAAGCCAGCCTTCGCTTTCGCGGACGCGAAATGGCCCACCAGAACCTGGGAAGAAAAGTCCTGGAGCGCCTGGTGACCGAGGTTGGCGATAAAGGGATTGTGGAATTCAGGCCGCGCATGGAAGGCAATACCGTGCACGTGATCCTGGCCCCGCCTCGCCAGATACCCGGCGGTGGCGGAGGTGGCGGCGCAAAAAAGCAGGAAAAACCGCCACAGCAGCCCCCGGCCCAGAGCGGCCAAAGACCGTAAAGCTGGCAAACAGCAACCTGCAATTGGCAAACAGCAATTAGCCAATACGATTCTGAAATGCAGGCGAGGATGCCTGCGCAGCGAGACAACGCTAATTGCTGACTGCTAATTACCAATTGCTAAGGAATTTATGCCTAAACTAAAAACACACAAAGGCGCAGCCAAACGCTTTAAGAAGACCGCGACCGGCAAGATCAAGCGCGGTAAAGCGTTCAAGCGCCATATTCTTACCTCCAAGGACACCAAGCGCAAACGTCACCTTGATACCGACACACTGGTAAGTGCGGCTGACGCGCCAAAAGTCCGGAGAATGATTCCGTACTAAATTCGGGACAGAGTTCGGCCCGCCTGGTGCAAATCAGCGCTGTGGCCGGACCTGAAAAAGCGGGCGCAATCGAGAGATTAGGCCCAACGCGAGCGAACAGGGACCTAAAACCTTCCCTCCAGCCGCGATAACCGCCGGGAATCCGGCAACAAAAAAGGGAGCGACACATGCCTCGCGTAAAACGTGGTACTAAACGCCGCCAGCGCCGCAAAAAGATACTTGAGCGCGCCAGCGGGTATTTTCTAACAAAATCAAAACTCTATCGCGCCGCCAAAGAATCGGTGGAGCGCGGTCTCAAATTCGCGTACTCCGGCCGCAAGCAGAAAAAGCGCCAGTACCGGTCGATCTGGATCGTCCGCATTGGCGCGGCTTCGCGCGCCCAGGGCATCAGCTATAACCAGTTCATCAGCGGCCTGAAGAAAGCCGGAGTGGAACTGGATCGCAAGATCCTGGCAGACATCGCCACGAACGACTCCGCGGGTTTTGTGGCATTGTGCGAAACCGCCAAACGCGCGAACACCAAAGCGGCCTAATCTAACAGAGCTCAACCACAAAGGACACCAGGGTTCACGAAGAAAATTCCAACTTCGTGTTCCTTTGTGTCCTTTTGTCATTCTCTGACTGCCATCGCATTTCTGCGCCAACCGCAGCAAGACAGCCGTTCTCCTTCAGTTCCCGTATTTCGAATAAAACTTGCTGCCGAAAATATTCAAGGGATCGTACTTCTTCTTGGCGGCGAAGAACGAATTGATTTCAGGATAGGCGGCGCTGAGTTGCTGTTGCGAGTAATACAGCTGATAGGGCAAATAGTACGTGCCTTTCAGTCCAATAGAGAGATCGATGAGATCTGTTGTTGTTTTTTGCAAAATCGCAGCGTCTTTTTCGTTAAATTTCTGATTGAAATACAAGACGAAGGCGAACATGTCTTCCTTCGCATATGGCAAAGCTGTGACTGTATCCTTATGCACGATGCGTAGAGTTACATTCAGGAGATTGGCCCCGTTGCGAGCAACCACTCCGCGAAGCCCATCGATAAACTCGCGCATTCTCTCAGGCGGAACGAAATATTCCTGCAGAATATCCGTGTCACGCAAACGGTTTTGCAGATATTTCATGGAATCGTCCATCTCCTGATTCCTTGTTACCAGGCACTCGTCATCGGCGTTCATGGCCTGATTTCTCGAAATACACTGGTGCAATCCTCCTTCGGCGTGTTTTTCGAGGGCCCAACGAATGCGCCGTCCAAAAGGCCCTGTTTTAGAAAAATTGATAACGAGCCTGTTCACCCAATCGTGTTTGGGCTCTTCCAGCGGTGGTAAAGAGTGAGTAAATTTTGTTTTCTTGTAAACATGAACTGCCGCTTCTTCGAGATATGAAGAAGGCGAAACTGAGAGTCTGCCGTAAAACAAACCAACATCGTCGTTCCTGGCAATTTCGCGGTGATAGAACTCCGTTACTTCTTTGTAGCCCATATATTGTGTGCTCCGCTCATAGGCTTCGTTCTTTACGATCTGAAGATCAACGTCGAGCAGAACACCGAATAATCCGTAGCCGCCCAGCGCCAACCGGAATAGTTCAGGATTTTCTTCCGGACTCGCCTTCTTAATCTCGCCATTACCAAGCATGATGCGAAACGAACGAACCGTGGAAGCCATGGGGCCGGGCCGATGAGCAATCCCATGGGCATTCACACTCATAGAACCGCCTACGGTGAAAATATTGATAGATTGCATTGCCTCCACAGCAAATCCCCGAGGATCCAGGAAATACTGTACCTGCTGCCAGGTAGCTCCTGTTTGGGCGTTTAGAGTGTTGCTCGATTCGTCCAGCCGAAGCTGATTGAAGCCCCGCATATCGAGCACGAGCCCATTGGGAGTAAACGTCTGGCCGCCCATGCTGTGGCGTTGTCCGGCGACGCTTATTGTGAGGTGATTGTCGCGGGCGAACTTGAGGGCACCACGGATTTCTTCCACATTTTTTACTGCTATTACCCCGTAGACGGGCGTTTTATTGAGACAGCTCGCGTCATTCACATATCCGCCCCTCTTTTCAAAGACCAATTCACTTGGCGCTGCGATGCTCATCGTGGTGAGCTTGGATTCATCGCTCACTCTGGGAAAGATGAAATCGCAATCCTTCGGTCCGGTCGGCGCGGCGCTATAGTCAAAGGCTTTCTTTGCGGCAAAAAGCAAAAAGGCGATAATCAAGAAAGCCAGCGAGGCCAGAATCGAACGTTTGCGAGCTGTGGGTGCCATAGAGCGTGACAGTATATAGCCAGCTCACACGACGATCACAGGAATAAAATCGGGCTTTGGCGATTGAGGTACAATCCCTGCCATGCTATCCCGCAGATCTTTTTTCAAGACCGCCGGCCTTGGCGCTGCCGTGGCTGCCACCGCAAGCTTCCCCGCCGAACTGATGAGTTGGGCAGAACCGCCGCGCACCGCAATGCCGGGCGGACCGATCCTGCTTAACAGCAATGAGAATGCTTACGGGCCGCTTCCCAGCGTGTTGGCGATGAAAAGCCCGTTTCAGGACGCGAACCGCTATCCGGACCGCGGCTATGACAAGCTGATTGAACGCATTGCCGCCATGCACAAAGTAAAAGCCGAGCAGGTAACGCTGGGTTGCGGCTCAACTGAGATTCTTAAAGTCGCCGCCAGCGCGTTTACCGGTCCGGGAAAAAAGCTGGTAATGGCTGCCCCGACGTTTGAGGCCATCGAATTCTATGCTAAGGCCGCGAAAGCTGAGGTCATCAAAGTTCCCCTGGCGGCTACCTACTCTCATCAACTGGTGCAAATGGCCGAGGCTGTGGGGAAAGACGGCGGGCTGATCTACATCTGCAACCCCAACAATCCCACGGCGAGCGTCACCCCGCGCCGCAGCCTGGAAATCTTTATCCGCAGCCTGCCGCCGAATACTTATGTGCTGATGGACGAGGCTTATCACGACTTCGTTCCAGTGGCCGCCGACTATATCTCGTTCCTGGCGACTCCCATCGACGAAGACCGGGTCATCGTGGCCCGCACCTTCTCCAAGATTTACGGCATGGCCGGCCTGAGGCTGGGTTATGCCGTTACGTCGGCCAAAAACAGCAAAGCCATGGCTGCACATAAGCTTGAGGACAGCACCAACATCCTGGCATTGCGCGCCGGCCTTACTTCTCTTGAGCATGACGATGAACACAAGGTGGCCGTGATGCGGAATGGCTTTGACCGTGATGAATTCCAGCGCCAGGCCACGTCACGAAAACTCCAGGTGATTCCCTCCTGGACAAATTTTGTGATGTTCAATACTCAGCGGCCAATACGCACCGTGATCGATCATTTCAAGAAGGACAACATCCGGATCGGCCGCCCCTTCCCGCCGATGGATACGTACGCCCGAGTTTCTCTGGGCCAGCCGGATGAGATGAAAGCGTTCTGGCAGTCGTGGGACAAGCTGGCGGCAATAAAGTAGATGTGTGTGGGCGAAATTCCCGGCCTCTATCGGAAACGCGCCTAGCGCCCTCACTTGTGAACGCGCTAAGCGGCGGCAGCCATGCCGGCAACTTTCTGTTTTAGTTTGCCGAAGCGCCGAACAACAAAACGTATTGCCAGCGTAGTGCCAAGGGTAAAAAGGAATCCCACAAAGACCGCCACCGGAACATAATAAGCACCCAGGATTTCCGCCCCTGGAGGTGGTTCCGGAAAGTGCGCCAGATTGAGGCACCCTTCGCTTACAAACACGCCAACATTATGGGGAAAGAACGGCTTGAGCAGTGCCGTAACGTAAAAGCTGGCCCCCAGGGTGTATCCCAGCATCGCCAGCACAAAGACGATGTAGCCCTGAATGCCGGTAAGCGTCCAGCGGAAAAGAGTGCGCAGCACGCTCCACGGTGAAATTCTCCACGCCGAACGGTTCAGGAGCAGTTCCATACGATATTGACGGGCAATCTCTTCCGGCGTTCCCATGGCCTTCAGCACGGTACGACAATCGTCATCAGTGGGCACGTTAATCTGTTCAAGCCGGTCAAACAGATGCGCCCGTAACTCGCGCACAACTTCGTCACGTTTCGCCTGCTGCAGGTCTGAGAGCTGGGCGGCCAGAGCCGCGAAATAACTTTCGATCAGCGGATTGGAAGTCATAGGGTTCACGAACGTCCTTTCCCGTTCAATACCGGTTTCAAAAGGCTGTTTAAATTTGCGGTAAAGCTGTTCCAGAACTGCGCCATGGAAACCACCTTCTGGCGCCCTGGAGCCGTCAGCCAGTAGTACTTTCGCGGATGTCCCGCGTCAGCTTCCACCCATTCCGACTGCAGCAGGCCGTCTTCTTTCAGTCGCGCCAGGATGGGATACACCGTGCCTTCAGCCAGCACCAGGTTGGAGTTCTGCTCCAGCCCGCGCAAGATTTCCAGGCCATAAAGCCGTTTGTCCCAAAGGCACGCCAGGATCGCCAGTTCCAGGCAGCCCTTACGCAGCTGCGCTTCCCACTTCTCCGTTGGTTCCGGCTTCGGTTCTTTTCTAAGTAATGCCATGCAATATACCTTGTATTGCTATGTATATTGCAGTGCTTTGCCAATGTCAAGCGGAATTTGATGGTTGATCTGCCGTTCATTGACCATGTGCAGGACTGCGGCGCTGCAGCGTCATGACGTTCCTGAACAAGACGGGCCGTTGTTAAGGCAGCATTTTCTCTGAATCCTTTCTGAAAATCTGCCGCTCTTCTCTGGTAGGAGAATTTCACATGGCATCCATCATCAGCGTTCCTCGGTTCGCCGAGTTGAAGACCGGGCCGGAAAGGTTTCATTTGATCGACGTCCGTTCGCCATCCGAGTACGCAACTGGACACATTCCCGGCGCCGTGAACATGCCCATGGACCAGGTAGAGTCGCGGATTTCAGATCTGGATCGCGAAGGTGCGATCGTGTTGGTGTGCCAGAGCGGCCAGCGGGCTCGCATGGTGGCTGGATTACTGGAACCGTGCGGCAAGGAGCTTCGCATCCTTGAAGGGGGCACATCCGCATGGATAAAAGCTGGTCTGCCAATCGTTGCTACCAGCGTAACCAGATGGTCGCTGGAACGGCAGGTGCGCTTTGCTGCGGGGCTGCTTGTGCTGACCGGCGTTGTCCTGGCGCTGGCCATAAGTTCTCGCTGGATGTACCTTTCCGGCTTCATTGGATTGGGACTGACTTTTTCCGGTGTGAGCGGCCTTTGCCCCCTTGGGAGTCTTCTGGGCTTGATGCCATGGAACCGCGGGGCGTCTTGCAGCTTTGAAGCGCAGAATGTCGATCGCGGTCAATGTGCGTGACGGCGCGCACTGCGCCCGTTCCAATAGGTGACACAATGGTGGCATGGAAGCTTTCGAAAAACTTGCTAACGAGCACAAGGACGCGGTTTACCGCCACATGATTCGCGTTTGCGGCAACCGTGAAGACGCCGAAGATGTTCTCATCGAGGCGCTTCTCAAGGCCTACCGGCACCTTGACCAGTTGCGTGACGACAGGGCGTTCCAACCGTGGCTGGCGCAGATCGCCAAGCGAGTTTGCTGGCAGCTGAAAAAGCGTGAAGCGCTGCTGCCGCTGCTGCAATTGTCGATGCTGGAGCAGGAAGGAAAAGAAATCCGGAAGGAGGAGCCGCCCGTGGATGCGCAACTTGCGGCGCGGGAGATGAAAGAGTTGTTCCAACAGGCAGTGCGGCAATTACCGCCGCTGTACCAGGATGTCTATCGGCTGCGCGATATTGAAGATTTGCCGGGACCGGACGTGGAGAAGAAACTGGGCATTGCGCAGGCAGCCATGAGGTCGCGCCTGCACCGCGCACGCGACCTGATGCGGCAGTATCTGGATGAGGCTCTTGCGCCAAAGGTCGAACTGAGTGCTCACGCATCAGGAGAAGTTAATCAATGAGGGCCATGCGCAAGCGGGAATTCTAGTGGGAGGCAATTATGGAAATTTCAGTAGAACATTTAGGCGACGTTCAATTCGAAATCAAGGCCGGCCAGCACATAATTTTTTCTGACCAGCCGGTGGAAAACGGCGGTCATGACGAAGGAATGACTCCGCCTGAATTGCTGCTGGCGTCGTTGGGCTCATGTGCGGGCTACTATGCCGCCATGTACCTGCGCAAACATAAGCTCGCTTCCGCAGGCACGGTAATACGTGTTCACGCTGATAAGCTGAAGAACCCGGCCCGCATGGATAATTTCCACATCGATATTGATGTGCCGGTCGGCCTGTCTGAAACGCATAAAGCCGGCGTGGAAGAAGCTGTGCATCATTGCCTGATTCACAATACCTTGCTGCATTCGCCGCAGATGTTCATTGAAGTTAAGAGCTCGGAATTGGTGGAACACACAGCTTAATTGACAGCGACGGTGCTCAAATCGCGCTGGGAGACAACTTTCGGCGCTGTGACTCCATCTCTTGTAGAGAATTCCCCCAGGGAGAGACCATGCCGCTGTTGGACCATGCCGCCAAATGGACCACTAACAAAATGCCCAAGGTGATCACCCCAAAGGCCCACGCAATCATTGACTATGCGATGGCAGCTTCTTTCTTCGGCATGGCCGCAT
>Ga0210400_10004973_pt1 | contig 11360 bp, 10 predicted proteins | sample IncBWH26MmetaG_FD_155456 | JGI IMG/M metagenome (GOLD analysis project Ga0210400, IMG submission 155456) | Forest soil microbial communities from Barre Woods Harvard Forest LTER site, Petersham, Massachusetts, United States - Inc-BW-H-26-M | ecosystem: Environmental > Terrestrial > Soil >...
TCATGGTGGAGCAAGACGGCACCTGGCTCATCAAGAGTCGAAATGGTAGTTCCACGGCGCAGGTTGCGTCGTCAGGATCACCCAGCGACGCCGTGAAGAAGGCCGATGCCAGCGGCATGTCGACCAATGCACTCGAAGTGCGCGTGATGCCCGATAAGGTAGACTTCGTCGTCAACGGCAAGGTCGTGAACACAGCACCCAAATCTGGGCAGGCATTGAAGACCGATGGCATTTATGGCATCCGCGTCAACCATATGCTTGAGGTACAGGTGGACGGCTTCGGAGTCTCGAAGATGTAGCTGGCCGGCAGGCCCCAGCATAAGAAGCAAGGGACGTCAACGGCACGAGCTTCCATTTTTCGCGGCTCGTTTACCAAAAACTTTATAGTCCTTAAATGATGAATCTCTCGGACCAGGAGCCCACAATGGCCAAAGGATATTGGATCTGTTTTTACCGATCGATCTCAAACCCCACGGCTCTAGCCGAATACGCACGTCTGGCAGGACCTGCAATCGAAAGCGGCGGCGGCCGCTTCCTAGCCCGAGGAATCCCTGCGAAGGCGTTTGAGGCCGGCCAGAACCAGCGAGCTGTGGTCATCGAATTCGATAACGTGCAGCAAGCGACGGCCACGTATCAGAGCAAGGCTTACCAGACGGCGCTACGCGTCATTGACGGCGCAGTCGAGCGCGACGTTCGGATCGTGGAAGGAATAGCCTAACGCTCGACCGTGAGCGCGGATTTGTAGTTTGGCGCGTAGGAAACCCAGCGCACTGCTAACGCGTCCAACTGCGTGAACAGCGGGGAGGTGACGTCATGAAGATCAGGTCGCTGGCGCTCGGAAGCTTGGTCGCCGGCCTACTGGCCATTTCGGGTCCTGCCTTCGCGCATCACGCGTGGCACGGGTACGATATGTCCAATCTGACCACGGTGAAGGGAACCGTCACGCAATTCGATTGGGCAAACCCGCATGTATGGATCAGTCTTGAAGTGAAGGCTGACAATTCGAGCGTTGAAAAATGGAATGCCGGAGGCCCCAGCCCGAGCCGTATGGCCAATACCGGCTGGGACAAAGAAACCCTCAGGCCCGGAGACCAGATTACGGTCATCGGCCATCGGATGAATGACGGCACATATTATTTGCGTCTGGTGAAAGTTGTGTTGCCGGATGGCCATGAGCTGATCTGTTACGGTGGACGCTAGCCTCCTGGTTACCAGTCACCGATCACTAGTCGCTCTCTTCCGCAGCCCTCTGTTTTCTCTGCGCTAAATCATGCCCCTGCTGAACAGGGATCACTTCAGGATCCAGATTCCCACCGGAAAGAATAACTCCAATTCTGGAGCCCTCCACTCCAAGTTGCCGATGCAGCGCTGCGGATGCCGCGACTGCTCCGGAAGGTTCAACCCTGCAGCGCAAGTGTTCGGCAATGAGCTGCATTGATTGCACGATTTCCTCTTCGCTGACGAGAGCAATGCGGTCGACTCGCGCACGCAGGATGGCAAATGTGCGCGGAGCGAGCGTCGCGCGCAATCCGTCGGCAATGGTGCTCGTTGCTGCGGCCGGTTCGATCCGTCCGGATGCGAGCGACCGCGAGGCATCGTCCGCGTTTGCCGGTTCGCAGCCGATGACGGAAATTTCAGGCCGCAGTGACTTCGCCGCGATAGCCGTACCGGAGAGGAGGCCGCCTCCCGAAACTGGCGCGCAAACCATATCGAGATCGGGAATCTCTTCCAGAAGTTCGAGCGCCGCCGTGCCTTGTCCTGCGATGACGCGATCGTTGTCGAACGGGTGAACAAGCACAGCGCCTGTGTGACGCAACACGTCCGCCGCGGCGGCCTCGCGTGCCTCGAGTGTAGGTTCGCAAAATATGATTTCTCCTCCGTAGGCTTCTATGGCGCGCACTTTCACCTTCGGTGCGTTATTAGGCACAACGATCCACGCACGGATACCGCGCAATTTTGCAGCCAGCGCGAGCGCCGCGCCATGATTGCCGGACGAATGCGTCACTACGCCGCGCGCCGCTTCCGCCTCGCTGAGCGAAAAAACAGCGTTCGCAGCGCCGCGAATCTTAAACGAACCTGACAGTTGCAGGTTTTCACATTTGAAAAACAGCATGGCCCCGGCAAGTTCATCCAGGGTGTCCGAAATCATCACGGGTGTGCGTTCAATGTGCGGAGAGATGCGCCGGTAGGCGTCTCGAATACTTTCGAGGTCGGGGGTCCCAGTAGGATGGGTCGTCGTAGTACTCAATGAGAAGACTCTTAGATCGGTCACATTATGGCACAGCTTGTCCCACGATGGATCACACGTCGGAAAACTCACGTAATTCACTTGCACTCCAATCGCGTGGCGCTAAAATCGCAATCACCCCCTTCCTAATCTAAAAGCCGCGCGCACACTTTCCTGCGGGCGGGGAGGAACGATGAACTCAAGAGAGCGTCGCGTAGATACGCGCGTGAACGTCAAGGTGCCCTTGCGTTTTCGCGTGCTGAATAATCCGGGATCACCCGAACAGACTGCGGAGTCCATAAACATTTCCCAGCGGGGAATCCTTTTCGCAACAGCCGTTCCGCTCATGGTGGGCACGCCTCTCGAGGTGTCGCTTAAAATGCCACGCGAACTGGCGGGCCAGAACGCAAGCGACGTGAGGTGCGTGGCGCGCGTAGTCCACGTCCAGTCCAGCGCGTTTTTCGGGGATAAAGCGGGAATCGGATTGCACATTGAAAGGTACGAAGCAATCGCCGCCGCCGGAGTGGAGGCAAGGGTAGCCACGGGCATAGGAAAGGAGCCTTGGGCGAGCTAATCTCTTCGGGGCAGTTTCTAGATCAAGGGCCGACGGCCCGCGTCAATTTCCACTGGTTGACACGCGGACCGTCGCCTTGGCGCTCGTAACATTTTCAAACTGATCGTACACGCGGACGGTGATGGTGTGTTCGCCCGGTGTGACTTTCTGCAACTGGAAGTCATAATTTTCGCGCGGGGAATCACTCAGCCCGCCGCTGGGAAACACGAGGGTCCAATCATCCGCGTCCAAGCTGTACTGCGCGCGCGCGATCGAACTCGCCGGGTCGCTCGCCTGGAATCGCACGCGCACGGCCCCGGCGCCGCCGGCACTTTCCGCCGTCAGCTGAGCAATCGCGGGTGGTGTGTTGTCCACCTCGAAGCGGTCGGACTCACGCTCGGATGTCAGGCCTTCACCGGTGGGATTTCCGGGCGCATCACTGGCGACGATTTTCAGGTAATAGGCGCCATCCGGCATTGCCGTCGTATCCCACGAATAGTAGCGGGTATCGAGCTTGTCCTTCAGCAGCTTCCACGTCAGTTCGCTTTCTCCCCGGAAATAAATCGAAAATTCGAGTTGATCTTCATTAGGGTCCTCGGCGGTCCATATGACGGATTGATAACCCTTCTGAGTGAAACCCTGCGGCACGGCGTCAAACCGCGGGGAACTGGGTGAAGATGCCGCGCTCGCCATCGCTGCGGCGTTGAATGCCGAGTTGATCGATGATGTGGCTGGAGGCTGTGGCATTCGGACTTGCACCGGCGTCTGCGATGCCGTCCCTGGTCCCGGAAGTGAAATTCCCTGAACTCGGACGCCAGGAGTCTGAATGGCGATCCCTGTCACTTCTGGGGCCACGTTTTTCGGCAGGTAGGCGACGCTTACCCAATCGAGTTCGGGAGCATTCCCGCCTGCTGCACCATGCAGCACCATTTTCCATTGCACAAAACGGGCGGAAGGAGACTCGATTTTGTCTCCCGCGGCTTTTGAATACGGGCCGGCCCACGGACTCCAGTTGTTGCCGGGATCCGATGTGTTGCCCGACCGCGTGTAGAATTCGATCCGTGCGCCCGCACCGTTCTTCGTAGGTGCGGCATTTTGTCCCCACCATTGCAGGTTCCCCCACCGCGTGAAAAGATGCGCGTCAAAGGGCTGTGACTCGTACGAACCTTCTGGTTCGCTATCGGGGCCCAGCGTGAGAATCTTTCCCGGGTTCGCAGAGGCGAGAAACAGTTTTCCGCCGGGGCCTGGCGCCATGGAAGTCACTTGCCCCGAAGCCGTCCTCACCAGACGCGAGAAGATGTGATTCCCTTCAAGCTCTAGCACCGCGCCCTGATTGCCGGTGCCAAGCAGCAATTTCCCGTTCGGACGCAGCCCCAATGCGTAAACAAGATCGTCGCGCGAGCTCCACAGTTCTTCAGGTGAGCCGTCCGAAGCAATTCGATACACGGAGCTGGAAGTCACCGTTGGAATTGGCGCAAACGGCATGGGCTGTCCTTGCTGCAGCGGAACACCAGTGCCGCCTGCCATCATGGTGAAGTTCCCCGTTGTCCCAGGCTCTCCATTTGGCGCACGGGGCAACGCAGGTGTTGGAGGAGTCTTCTCGCCTGCTGCAGCGACGTAAAGATTTCCATTTGAATCCTGCAGCAAGGCTGTGATTTCCTTTTTTGCGGTTTCGTACAAAACGAAGGCGCGGTGTGGATCTCCTGCCTTCGAGATGCGCAAAACGAGGCCGCTCGGTTCGGTGCCTGCTAGAATGTTGCCGCTCGAATCGAGAGCGAGCGTGCGAATGTGCGTTTCTTCGCTAGTGTAAAAAACTTGTCCCTTTCCATCGGGCGCAACGGCAAAAATCTTTCCCGTGTCGCCAGTGGCAACGTATACAGTTCCATCCTTGTCGATAGCCAGGTCCCATATGTATTTGGTCTTCGGATCGAAGAAAACCGACGATTGTCCCGCTGGCGTGACCTTGTAAACTTTCCCGTCAGGAGACGTGCCTACGAAAAGATTGCCGGCGGAGTCCACGGCGAGAGCCTGGGCCGCGAGCTCAGAGGATTCGAACATGGTAGTGGTCTTCCCGTTCGCGTCCAGGCGCAACACTTTCGCATTCGCTCCGCCCGCCGCGTAGAGATTTCCCTTCGAATCGGCTCGCAGGGCGAGAAGGTAGGCGAGGTTCGCGTCCGCAAACTGCGAGAAGCGCGGCGCGAGGAAGAGCTTGCCGTCACTTCGCAGTGCGACCCCTTTCGCCGTGCCCTTGTCAAAATCCTCGAACGACGATTGCCGCCACCATCGCGTGTGTTCGGCAAGCGCCGGCCCTGCCGCCAGCAGAACAGCGGCAACGGAAACCGCCAGTATTCTTGGGAGCATGGATAATTTTGCACCGCGCAACTCGCGGCAAACTGGAAGCAAAATACGCATAAGACTCCTCAGGGGCTGGCGTCGCGCGCCAGCCAGTCTTTATTTGATTCGAATCGTAATCGAGGACGATCCCTGAACGACTTGTTCGAGCGGCACGGACCATTCTCCGGCCGCTGATTCCCGCACCAGAAGCGAGCTGGCTGGACCCCCGCGCTGGTCGAGGAGATTGATTTGAGATGCGGGCACGTTCGGCATTACTTTGTCCTGCACAACCATGGTCGGCGCTGGACCAAGCAGCGTGACGTACAACCGGTTGTTGCGCCGCTCGCGGTTCAGCACCGAAATGAGCTGCTCGAGATTCTGAAGGCGTCCCTGCGATCCGGAAACAACACTCATCCGGTTCAAGGTTCCCGAATCGCTGGCCAGAACCTGCATAGACGTGCCGCGAATGGCCTGCTGCGGGATCGTCACCTGCACGTCGCGGATCACGGGCGAGCCGCGATAGGGCCGCAACTGGACTTTCACGTTGACCGTATCGCCGGGTGCGGCTTCCGATTTATCCAGCCAGGCGCCTTCGATTGTCGTCTGGCGGCGATCGGGAAGTGCTTCCATTCGCAGCGTCACGCGCTCGATCTTTGCGGTCTCATATGGATTTGAAAAGATTCTCTGGAACACACTTTGCACGGCGCTGGCGACCGATGTCCCGTCGGGAATAAACGTATCGGTGGGAGCAAACAGATTTTCGAGTGTCACACTGGAATGGCCCGTGATGTCGATTGCCCCAGTGAGCCGCAGCGTCGTGCCTTCTCCGTACACGCTGTTCTGTATCAGGCCGTTGAGCGCGGCAATTCCCATCAGGATCGGCGAAATTTTCGGATTGGAAATCATCCGGAAAGCTCGGTGCTGATCTCCGGCCGCCGTCACCACCGTCATGTCGATCGGGATCAAGCCCGGTGCCGTACCCAGATGGCCCATCACGGCGGTAACGCGGTCCTGGTCAAAAACCCCAATCGTGCCGCCTACATTTACAATTTTCGTTGAGTCAAGGTCCGAGCTGAGGGTCGTCAGCACGCGGCCGCGCGCCATTGGCAGCTGCACTGGACCAAAACCGAATAGCGGATGCCCGCAGACATAGATGCGCCCATCCACAATCGTCGTGACAGTGCAGGACGCGTCCAGGGAAAGATCTCCCTCCATCAGTACCGCGCTGACCATGTCTCCAGGTTTAATGTCCCGATCGTCGGGTCTGGCATCGGTAGTGCTGCCCTGCGTCGCCGCCATACCGAATCCTGCGAGCTCTCCTGCGTATTGCCGGATCGCTGCCGCGTTGAAGCCTGAAAATACCAACGGCGTATCGATGGGCTTGAGGAAGCTTCCTCCCGGGATGCCCGCGCGTGACGTCCAGTCCGTGGGCATTTCGAATCGTTGCGCTGTCGAAACGGATTCGGTGCCCAGCGCGGTCTGTGGCGCCTCTGCAAGGACCGTCCCTGGCAGTTGCCCCTTGGGCAGACTCAGCATGTTCTCAATCGGTGTGACGCCAGCTATGGGTTCTTTGGCAAAGACACCGAGCTTGAGCGATATCGCACCCGCAAGTTTTCCTTCGAAGTAGACCGGGCTTCCGCTCATCCCCGCGACTACTCCCGTATGCTCCAATTTTGGGCCAAGAAGTTGTACGAGAATGATGGACTCTTTCGGCCCGAGGAAATTCGGCATGACGCCGATTACCACCAGATCGAACTTCTCAATCTGGTCCCCGGCAAATATCGTAAAGGCCTCGCCCTTCATTCCGGGTTTGACTTGAGAGAGTGGGAAAATTTCCTGGTCCGCGGCAAATAGGGCAGGGGAAATCAGCGAGAGCAGGATGCCGAGAAACAGGATGCGGGTTAACAAAGCCGACGTTAACGCGTGGCGTTTCGTTCTATATATAAACATTTGGCAACCATAATACGCGGACCCCGCGCGGGAATCAATTAGGAGCGCCGATTCAGTAACGGGGGCAGTGTGGGTCAAGCTTCCACCGTGTGCGCGGTTTGCTCGCCAGATGGCTCCAGATTTGGCAAGAATGCGGCTAATAAGCCAACCGCCGGAAGGAAAGAGCACACTGTATAGACGAAATTGATGCTGGTTCTGTCGGCCAACTCACCGAGAACTGCGGCGCCCAGCCCAGCCATGCCAAAGGCGAACCCAAAGCAGAGACCGGAAATCATCCCCACTCTTCCTGGAACCAATTCCTGGGCATAGACCACGATCACTGAAAAAGCCGACGCCAGAATCAAGCCAATTACCACGCTGAGGACTTCAGTCCACACCAGATTGGCATACGGCAACACCAAGGTAAATGGGAGAATGCCAAGAATCGAGCACCATATGACGAGTTTCCGGCCGATCCGATCACCAACCGGGCCGCCCACAATCGTACCCAGGGCAACGGCGCCCAGAAACACAAAGAGGTGGATCTGCGCGCTCCGCACGGACACATGGAACTTGTTCATCAAATAAAATGTGTAGTAGCTGGTCAAACTCGCGAGATAAACGAATTTTGAAAACAGGAGCGCCATCAAAACCGCTATGGAAATCACAATTCTTCTGGTGGATAGATTAGGGCGCTGCTCTTGACGCGCTGCGCCAGATTTCTTTACCTGCGATCTGTTTCTCATGGCCCAGATGCTTACCTTTGTGAGGATAAGCATCCCGGCCAATGCGAGGACCGAAAACCAGGCGATGCTGGATTGCCCCCTCGGTAGCACGATGTAAGCCGCCATCAAGGGACCCAGTGAGAGGCCCGTATTGCCGCCCACTTGAAAAAGAGATTGCGCCAGACCGTGTTGTCCGCCTGACGCCATTCGAGCCACTCTGGATGACTCCGGATGAAAAACCGAGGAGCCCGTCCCCACCAATGCCGCGGCCATGAGGAGTGTTGCGAAATTCCCCGCAATCGACAAGAACAACAGTCCGACTAGCGTAAGCCCCATTCCAACGGGAAGGGAATATGGCATTGGCTTTTTGTCGGTATAGAACCCCACTAGAGGTTGCAGCAAAGATGCAGTGGTTTGATAGGTGAGCGTAATTAGACCTACTTGCGCGAAATTAAGATGGAAGGAGTCCTTCAGCAAAGGATAAATCGAGGGCAGCAGAGACGAGAGCGCATCGTTCAAAAGGTGGCAAACGCTGATGGCGCCTAAAATATTAAAGGCGGTTTTATGTGCAACGTATAATGTGCTCTCTGCCTGAGTCGCAGTCATGTTTCTTTCCTCAGACGCGTAAAAATCTGTGTGCCGCGCTAGCTAATTTTGGTGGTCCCAACAGTTGTGGCGAGCGAAGCGCAATCATTAGGGGCGCATGTGCCCGAAAATTTACAGCGTTGGCCTTAAGGCCGACGCTACAAAAGACGCTTCACGCATGGGGTCCCACACCAACCCTCAGCCAGTCTCGCTCCTGGCGTCTTAAACACGGATGCAGGCTTCACTTTACGCTGAACACTTCAAGTAAAGCCTGCATACCGACATATCTATTGTACAGCGAATTGTTCGTTTTCCAAGTTGGGTACTGTACTTGATAGCGGTTTGTGGGGAAGTGTGGGCCCTCTGCCTGGTAAAGGCTTCAGACTCGCCGACTCACTTGCCCTGGATTGAGAGAAGCTCGATTTCAAAAATCAGCGTGGAGTTGACGCCGATCGTGGGGCTTGGACCGCGCGCGCCATAGGCCATATCGGGTGGAATGAAAAGTTGCCACTTCGATCCAACCGGCATGAGTTGGAGGGCCTCCGTCCACCCCTGGATGACTTTATCTACGGGGAATGTCGCAGGCTGGCCACGTTTATATGAGCTGTCGAATTCGGTCCCGTCAATCAGCGTGCCTCTATAGTTGCAAACGACAGAGTCACTGGCGGTGGGCTTTGGCCCCGACCCTTCTTTTAAGATTTTATATTGAAGACCGCTGGGCAGCGTGACGACGCCCTCCTTCGTTTTGTTGGCAGCCAGAAATGCGTCGCCTTGTTTCTTGTTCACCTCTCCGGCCTGCTTCATGGTCTCTTCCTGCTTTTTGCGTAACTCCGTCTGGATCGCCACAATCGCAGTCCTTGCGTCTTCGTCCGTCATGAGCGTCTTGCCGCCGGACAGCGCATCTCTCAAGCCCTGCTCAAGAATGGTCGGGTCAACGTCAACGGAATCTTTCTGCAGGCTTCTACCGACATTTAACCCAATGGCGTAGCTAAGCTTATCTTTCGGCGTGGTGAGCGTCGTGGCGCTCTGGCTTTTCGTCGCAGGCGCTTTCCCTGCCGCTGCGGTGCCTGTACCAGTCTTTGCCGCCGGTGACTTCGCCGCTGGCGCCTTCGCGGCCGGGGACTGCGGAGCCTTTGCCGCCGGTGTTTGTGGAGGTGTCGCCGCGGGAGTCTGCTGTGCCCGGAGATTCCCAACCGTCATCCCCGCCGCGAGCATCGTTACAGCTGTTATGTATAATTTTTTTCTCATGAAGATATTCTCGCATTGCGATGACATTTCTGCAAACAAGCCATTTTCCTCACTAGAGCTAGATGGTTAATGGCGTTCCGTACGATTTTGGAGAGGATCTAAGCGATTTGCTGGAGCGACATCCAGAACCCTTCATTTCTTCGTTCGCCGCAAATGAGCCCTGTCTTTCTCATTCTCCTCGCACGAGTACGACATAATCTCGGTGTTCTGGCGCGCGATGGGCAACGTGATGGACCAGGGTTCCGTGTAGAACTTTGGATCCTCGAAAGTGACCGTCCACTTGATGTTGTCATTGTTGATCTTTTGGAACTTTTCGACGAGATGCAGCTGGTCGCTATGCTCGTGTCCAGCCGTGTCAAGCCATGTCCGGTCGTTGAGGCCGATGGTGTCCACCGCTAACGTGTCTCCATCCCATTTGCCGATGGAATCCCCAAACCAGGTTGGGTCCACATCCCTGGGATGAGTGCGCCCGTCCGTGTGAATGATGCGAAACGTGTGCTGGTTCTCGAACAGGATGGCAATCACAGAGGGAGTCTGAACGATTTGGAACGGCATGATGCCTGCCTGAATCCCTCTTGCAGGGCCGATCGGCAAACACTGCGTCAGGGGATCGTCAACTTCGTCCTCCTTCTTGAATCGCTCGGCTCCGTAAGGCGTGAACGGAGGCTGATGCCCCAAGGTTTTCGAGATGTCAGGTGTGAACGGTGCCGACCAAACTCCGTTCAGGTCCGGTGGGTTCGCCGTCGACGGGCTACTCGCGGGCCGGTGGCCGGCGCACGCGATCAGAAAAGGTAAAACGACGTAAACTGCAATTGCGCAAACGATTGAGGCACGCAAACGACTCCTCATTCTACCCCTCGGTTCGGTGGCCGCCGAATTTCCCCAAAGCTCTATTGCGTCGACTCGATGGTTTCGGTAGCGCCGGTGATTGTCCTGAGTGCAGCCGAAGGATCCCGCAGGCTCCTGTGCTCTCCCGAACTCCAACGCTGCAGGATCACTTCTTGTTGGCATTGGTTCCGGAACCGTATCCGCCTAGGGACACCGTGGTCGGCCCGGCGGATATTTCCCGTCCATCCGGAAAGGTAACCGAACTGCACGACGCGAGATTGGAACCGTCTCTGGCGCGGAAACCCTTGACCGTTAGCATGTCTCCCGGCTTCAAGGTATCCTTTCGCCAGCCCTGCCGGTAGAGCACGTTCGGAGGACCACCCTCAAACGCCCAGTTCGCCACTTTGCCATCTTTGCCTTTCACGTCCAGGTAGAAGTAGATGTGCGGATTCATGAACTCCATCTTGGTAACTACTCCGGCGAGTGTGATGGGTTTTTTCTCATCGAACTCCACCGAGAATCCATGGTGCGCGAGAACGGGCGCGGAAACAGACAAGAGCACGAAGGCCAACCGACAAGCAACGGACGAAGTAAGCCTCATAGTCACCCCTTCCACGAGGGTCCGCCAACTGGACTCGTTGTATAACTAAGAATCTGCGCGGTCAAGCAAGATGATTTGCCGCAGGGATTGGATTGCTAGGTAGGACAGGACTTAGATATCGGCACGGAACACATGGACAGGCAAGAATGCCTGTCCTACTGTCCCCAGATTTTTTCGCGTGAGTCCTCGAACGGATAGACGTGCACCATCCAGCCGAAAATCACCGGATAGAACGTCCCGCCCGCCTCGTCGCAAGTTTCTTTGTTCGCAATCGAGCCTTGCAGACCGAACTTGGTGAAATCGGCATGGCCGCGCTGTTCTTTAGGCGGC